>ENA-OQHN01000446-OQHN01000446.1-human-gut-metagenome-genome-assembly--contig:-NODE-446-length-14342-cov-67.444108_pt1 | contig 14342 bp, 14 predicted proteins | sample MGYA00242564_ERZ504721 | MGnify/ENA primary metagenome ERZ504721 (study PRJEB26092, sample SAMD00036212) | human gut metagenome | host: Homo sapiens | study: EMG produced TPA metagenomics assembly of...
TTCGCCAGGCTCTTCTTGAGGGTGATGACCAGGTCGTCTGCATCCATGGGCGCTCCTTCGACGTTAATTGAAGGGTACCGCCTCGCGGTGACATCGTTTTTATGTCAACCTTGGTCTAACAGAGCCTAATTTTTTGCAATCGAAACGCCGAGGCCAAGGAACTGTCACACAAATTCAACGCTCTCGGATATCGAACGGTTGCGATTAGCGGTCAAGATTCCGATGAGGTCCGCGATGCCGCGATCAGCCGACTTGAAGCCGGCGAGCTCGAGTACATTTTCTCGGTCGATATCATGAACGAAGGCGTCGACATCCCCTCGCTCAATCAGATCATCATGCTTCGACGCACCGACTCCGCAATCATCTTTATTCAGCAGCTCGGACGAGGTTTGCGCCTGAATGATGATAAGGAATACGCACTGGTGCTCGACTTTATTGGCAACTACCAGAGCAACTTCTTGGTGCCCATCGCGCTTTCGGGTGACAAGACGTATAACAAAGACCGCCTGCGCCGCCTTGTTCAAGAGGGCGATTCGGCGATCCCCGGATGCTCGACCGTGAGCTTCGATCGTATTTCCGAGGCACGCATTTACAAGGCCATCGACGGCGGCGATTTCACCTCCGTCAGGTTTTTGAAAAACGAATATCTCGACTTACGTCAAAAACTCGGCAAGATCCCCTCGCTGCTCGAATTTGATCGTAACGGCTCTATCGATCCGCTGCTTATCTTCAAGAATAGCGGCTTAGGCTCCTACCACGCATTTCTTTCCAAATACGAGCCGGACTACACGGTTCAATTTTCCTCTGATCAAACCAAGATTCTCAAATTTATTTCGCAAAAGCTCGCCGCGGGCAAGCGATTCGAAGACCTCTATTTGCTTCAAACGCTCGTCGAAGCCGGACACGAGGGCCATCGGCATATGCGCGAGGCCGCGCTTAGGAACTACCGCGCACAGCTTAAGGACAGCGCCGTTAGGTCGGCAATCGCAGTCCTTAAGGGCGACTTTGCCACTCCTAAGGATTTCGTTTCCCTGCTTATTGACGATGGAACCGGACCTCGTCTGACCGAAGCGTTTGCGACCGCCCTGCGCAACGCAGAGTTCAAGCGTCAGATTCTCGAGGTGCTGGATTTTGGTATTGAGCGCAACCGACTCGACTATGCCGAGACGTACGAAAACACAAATTTCGTTCTCAACGCCAAGTACACGTACGAGGAGGTTTGCCGTCTGATGAACTGGCAAAAGAACATCAACGGCCAAAACCTTGGCGGATACTTCTACGATGAGAAGACCAATACATTCCCCGTGTTTATTAACTATGACAAGGCTCCCGACATTAGTGAGTCAATTCAGTATGAAGACCGCTTTGTTTCGCCGAGCAAGCTCATCGCAATCTCGAAGGGCAACCGCACGCTCAACTCCCCCGAGATTTTGCGACTGCAGGCATGGCCGGGAAACGGCCTGAAGACGTATTTGTTTATGCGAAAGAACAAGGACGATAAGGATGGTAAGGAGTTCTATTTCTTAGGCGAAATGCATCCGACCGGCAAGTTCGAAGCCATTAAAACTAAGAGCGGCGACAACGCCGTCGAAATCGAATATGAGCTCAATGCGCCCGTGCGTCAGGACATTTACGAGTTTATGCTCAGCGATTTGAGCGAGGCCGAGTAATAACAAAAAAGGAGCGAGTCGCCATATGGCACCCGCTCCTTCTGTCTACTTAAGCCCGAGCTTCTTTTCGAGCTCATCGACAACCTTAACGTCCGCCGGAAGCCAATCGACATCCCACAGGTTATTGGTATCAAGCCATTTCATATCCTCATGAGCGTGCTCTTTGAACTCCCCGGAAAGGATGTTAGCCAGGTAGCACTGCATCGACAGGTGGAACGTCTCATAATCGTGTTCGACCGTGCAAAGATAGGCGAGGTTACCGATTGTGACCTCGAGCTCTTCTTGAATCTCGCGCACGATTGCCTGCTCGCCGGTCTCGCCCGATTCGAGCTTTCCGCCCGGAAACTCCCAGCCGTCTTTAAACTCGCCATAGCCGCGCTGACAACTCAGGATTTTCCCGTCCTTCTGAATAATCGCTGCTGCAACATTGATTGACTTCATAACTAGTTATCACCTCTCCAGTTGAGCCCAACCAGTATAGGTGATCGACCGCCCGCCATGTCCCAGTCGCCTCAAAACCACCTGCTCGACCAACCCATAACGCCGTTTTGCACCGGCACCCCATCCCCCGCTATCGAGGTCTAATGCTTTTCCGCGAAGTGAACGTCTGTTTTTGGACCCCTGAAGCATCCACATTTTTCGTCGGCAAAATCGCAGGATTCCAGCACCGAAACCGCAGGAAACGGCACCTCTAAAGTGTCGATGCTTCGGGGGTCCGATTTAGCTCGTTCACTTCTCGGGAAAAGTATTAGACCTCGTCGGCAGCAGCCCAAAAGGTGAGTCGTTTCTCCCCCGCGCAACCCAATAGACACATTCCGCTCCTCCCTCACACCACCCAAAAACTCATCCACTATTAATCTTGGCTCAAGAATCGCTTAATCTATAACCTGCACTATAGAGTTCGACCAAGGGCGGGGCGGCACCGCGCAACGCAGGCCGCCGAACGCAACGCTCGCGCCCGGGCAGATCGCCCGGCGTCGCGCCCATCGAACGAAAGGACAGGTCATGGACGACCTCGAAAAAGTTGAAACCATCCGCACCAAGTGCAACGTGAGCTACACCGATGCCAAGGCCGCGCTCGACGCCGCCGACGGTAACGTCTTGGATGCCATCATTTGGCTCGAGTCGCAGGGCAAGACCCAGACCACGTCGGCGCACGCCGCCACCGAGTCCGCGCCAGTCGATGAGCCCTCGGCCGAGATGGTCGCCGCGCAGGCCGCCTACGAAAAGTCGAGCGAAAAGACCGACTTCTCCAAGAAGATGGACAGCGTGTGGGAGTACCTCAAAAAGCTCTTCCGCCTGAGCCTGGACACCAAGTTTATCGCCACGCGCCGCGACGCCATCATCCTCAACATCCCCATCCTGATTCCCATCGTCGCCCTGTTTGCCTGGGGCGCCACGATATGGCTGATGCTGCTTGGCCTGTTCTTTGGCATGCGCTACCGCATCGATAGCGACGGCGACGTGCCCGGCAGCATCAACAACCTTATGAATCACGCCGCCGATGCCGCGGACGACATCAAACAAAATCTGAACGACGACAAGTAATCGCAGACGGGGGCACGCATGGCACGGATCCTGATCGTAGAGGACGAGGAGAAAATCGCCCGCTTTGTGACACTCGAGCTGGAGCACGAGGGCTACCAGGTGGAGCACGCCGCCGACGGACGCACCGCCGTTGACCTGGCGCTGGAGCGCGACTACGATCTGATTCTGCTCGATGTACTGTTGCCGCAGCTCAACGGCATGGAGGTCCTGCGGCGCGTACGCAAGCACAAGGATGTGCCGGTGATCATGGTCACCGCGCGCGATGCCGTGATGGACAAGGTGGCAGGGCTTGACGCCGGTGCTGACGATTACCTGACCAAGCCGTTTGCGATCGAGGAGCTGTTCGCACGGATCCGCGTGGCGTTGAAGCGCTCGGAGGCCGTGCGGGCGGCTTCGGGCGTTGGCGGCGCCGGGACTGGGGCGGGCGCGGCAGGTGGCGCGGGTGTCGGCGCCGCTGCGATACCCTCGGTCAGCGACTCGACCCAGGCTTCCACTTCGCCCTCCCCCGCCACGCTCGCCGTGAGCTCGGTCGTACTCGATCTCGACCGCCGCGAAGTCACGGTCGGCGGCTCGCCCATCGTGCTGACTGCCCGCGAGTTCGACGTTCTCGCCCTGCTTATGGCGCATGCCGGCACCGTGCTCACGCGCGAGCGCATCGCGCACGAAGCGCTGGGCTACGAATACGTGGGCGACACCAACAACGTCGACGTGCACATTGCGCACCTGCGCGCCAAGATCGAAGACGCCGGCAGCGCCCGCATCATCCAGACCGTGCGCGGGGTGGGCTATGTCTGCCGCGCGTAACACCGAGGCCAAGCGCGTCACCTCCATCGCCCGCGCCATCAACTGGGGCTATATGTGGCGCCGCTTGATGAGCTACGTCTGGCTCGATCTGCTGCTGATGGTGATTGCGGCAGCGATCCTCGTCTATGGATACAACCAGACGCTGCCCGACAGCGCGTTTACTGCAGGCTGGATTCCCGGCGCCACCGTTCACGGCATGTCGCTGACGCCCGCGCGCGGCTGGGACCTGACAACGCTCACCTATACCGTCGAGCTTGCGCGTACCAGCAAGACCTTCCCCCTCACGCAGGACCTCGTCACGCTATGGCCTCTCTACCTTGTCGTTGTGGGTTGGCAGGTCATCAGCGTGCTCAACATGCTCGGCGGCGCGAGGCGCGTGCGCCGCACCATGGCGCCGCTCAACGACCTGGCCTTGCGCGTGGACGAGCTCGGCCGTATGCAGCTCTCCGGCGGCAAGATGGAAACGCTGGAGCAGGCCATCGAGCGCGCAAGCGTCGACTCGCCGAGCGTCACCACCGGCGACGCCGACCTGGCAAGCATCGAGGTCGCACTCAACCGCCTGCTGCGCCAGATGCAAGAGGCCAAACTGCAGCAGATGCGCTTTGTCAACGACGCGAGCCACGAGCTGCGCACGCCCATCGCGGTGATTCAGGGCTACGTGAACATGCTCGACCGCTGGGGTAAGGACGACCCGGACGTGCTGGCGGAATCCATCGCGTCCCTTAAAGCCGAAAGCGAGCACATGCAAGAGCTTGTGGAGCAGCTGCTGTTTTTGGCACGCGGCGATGCCGGGCGCACGGTCCTGCGGCGCGCGCATACCAACTTGGCTGCACTGGTCAGCGAGGTATGCGAAGAATCGCAGATGATCGATACCGAGCACACGTATCGGCTGGCTTCTGACGCTGCGCTTGCCAGCGACCCGCGCTGCGACGCGCCCGTCGACGTGGCGCTCGTGAAGCAGGCTCTGCGCGTGATCGTGCAAAACGCCGCCAAGTACTCGGATGTGGGAACGACCGTCACATTTGGCATAACGCCAGATGCGGGCGCGGGCACGATCGACATAAGTGTTGAGGACGAGGGCATCGGCATGAACCAGGAATCCGCAGCTCACGCGTTCGAGCGGTTCTACCGTGCCGACAACGCGCGCGATGCCGGCGCACAGGGTTCGGGTCTGGGGCTTGCGATCGCCAAGTGGATCGTCGACAGCCACGGCGGCGTCATCGGTGTGACCTCGGTCGAAGGGGTCGGCAGCCGCTTTACGATTCGCCTGCCACGATAGGAAGCCCCTCGGCATAAATAAAGGGATAAGGCCACGCGGCCCTATCCCTTTTTGCTAGCTATGGCAGCTTGTGCGCTACTCGCGGCACAGGTGCACGGCGAAGCCGGCGAACTCGCGCTTAAAGTACACGAGCTTGGTGCCACCGTCGGGCAGCAGCACACGCGACTCCTCATTGACCTCGAGTCCGCGCTCGGCAAACCACTTCTCGGCCGCATCGATGTCGTTGACGGCAAAGCCGATGTGGCCCTTGGTGCCACGACCATTCTGCTTCATGACCTCGACCAGCGAATCGTTAAAGTACGAAACCGGGGTCTCGATAACGGGCAGACCCATCATCGTCGAGAACAGCTCCGCGATCTCCAAGGCGTCTGCCGGGCTGGCGGCGTTAATGCCCACATGGGCAACGCGCATGCCAAAGAGCTCGACCGGATTGGCGTTCTGCTCACTCATACAGGCAGCGCCTACTGAGCCATAACGTCGAGGACGGCTTTCTCGGCAGCGACGCGGTTCATGCCGGTCATGAAGGGCACGCCGCTCACGTACGGGCAGGTGAGGCCCTCGGGGGCAACGGTGGTGGCGATCAGCAGGTCGGCGCCCTCGTCGCAGTAGTCCTTGGCCTCGGAGATGGCGCACTGCACAATCTCATACTTGCCGGCGTAACCGTTGGCGTCGAGCAGGGTGGCGACCTTCTGGGCAACGAGCGTGGAAGTAGCAGCGCCAGCACCGCAAGCCAAAACGATCTTCTTCATAGGTAATGTCTCCCTTCATGGTTTACTTTAGGTAAGTGTACCGCAGCGAGCGATGGCACTCGGCCTCGATGAGCTTTTATGCCAGTTTGCTTTCGCGCTGCGTATAATACATCTAGTACATGTTGTCATACCGCTCGCTTTATGAGCGACTAAGGACCCTAATATGCCCGATTCTCGCACACTCTGGACCGCCGTCGTTATCATCTGCATCGCCGTGTCGGTGTTCTTTAGCGTCAAAAAACGCACCACGTTTAAACGCCTGCAGCAGCTCATGGCCGCCAAGCAGTGGGACGAGTTCGATCGTTTGCTCGACGGCAAACTCACCAGCATGCTGTACCCGCGCTACAACCGCGACTACCTGCGCCTGAACTCCTATCTGCTGCGCGAGGACCATAAGCGCGCCGACGAGATGTTCGACCTGCTGCTGGGACTCAACCTGCCCAAGATGCAGCGTGTCGACCTGGTCATTAAGGCCTTTAACTACTACGTTGGCCAGGAGGACCGCAAAAAGTCCAAGGAGCTGCTGCACGAGATCAAGGGCTTTGAGGGCGGTCAGGCCGAGGCAGTCGCACACGAGTGCCAGCTGATGTACGACACGATGATCCTCAAGCGCCACAACGATATTCCCGAGCTGGAGCGCATGCTCAAGGAGGCCGGTGACGACAAGGTCAAGAGCTGCCGCCTGGAATACCTGCTGGCCCTGCAGTACCAAAACAAGGGTGACGAAGCCAAGTTCCAGGAGTTCCTGGAGAAGTCGGGCCAACACTCGATGGCCGTCAACGCGTAACGGACGGCTTGTGCTAGACTTCTAGTCTCACGGGGGCGTGGCGGAATTGGCATACGCAGGAGACTTAAAACCTCTCGCCGCAAGGATTGTGGGTTCGAGTCCCACCGCCCCTACCATGTATTGCCTACGAGCCCGTGTCCCCCAGGGAATGCGGGCTCCTTTCTTTTGGACGCCGGTGGGAATCGAACCCGCGAGGGGGCGAGCGTCAAGCGGACGCGCAGCGTCCGCAGCGAGCCGGCGAGGGCGCCGGCAGGCGACCGAAGCCGGTGCGGATTTGCGCAGCAAATACGCGGACGTCCCACCGCCCCTACCATATGGAGCTTTCGAGCCCGTGTCCCCAAGGGATGCGGGCTCGTTTCTTTTGGACGCCGGTGGGGCTCTAAGCTGCGGTGGAATAGATCCTGTTTATACCGTTTACCAGCTTATTTAGGAACTATTTCACCGCAGCTTATTTAGAGGGTGCTGAGAGCGGGGGTCCAGGCGATGGTGGGGGTCGCACCGTCGAGAACCTCGTTGATGGTGGCGGCCATGCCGGCGAGTAGGCTGTTCTCGCTTACAGTGAGCGTCTTGTAGCCGCCGGCTCGCATGAGCTCGCGGATCACCACGGCGCCCGCCAAGATCACGCCCGCGCGTTTGGGCTGTACACCCGGTAGAGCGGCGATGCCGTCCGCATCCAACACAGACATGCGCTCGATAGCGGCCGAAACCTGATCCAGCGAAAGCTCGCGCAGGTGCACAAAGCTCGAATCGTACGGTTCCAGCTTATGAACGAGCGCCACGAGCGTGGTGACGGTGCCGCCCACGGCGACCAGGCGTTCGGCGCGCTCAAAGTCGCTGGGCAGGCCTTCAAAATAGGCGGCGAACTGCTCACCTGCCCACGCGGCAGCGGCAGCAAGCTCGCCGTCCGCAGGCGGCAGCGCCGAGAAGAACCGCTCCGTCACGCGGCGACAACCGATGTCCAGCGAACGCGTGCCCTCCAGCGCAAAGACCCCACGCTCCGGCGCATAGACGCCCGTCGCGAGCTCCGTGGATCCGCCGCCCGAATCGGCAACAATGATGCGCTCGCCAGCAAAGTCGTGCGCCACGCCAAAAAACGTCAGGCGTGCCTCGACCTCGCCCGGAATCACCTGTGGCTCAAGCCCCAGATCGCGCAGGTCGTCCAGCAGCAGCGCGGCATTGGACGCATCGCGCGCGGCGCTCGTGCATGTGGTGCAGATGCACGCGGCCCCAAAGGCACGGGCCTCGTCCACAAACATTCGGCATGCGGCGAGCACGCGTTCAACGGCCGCCTCGCAAAAGCACCCCGTCGCGTCCACACCCTCGCCCAAGTCGGTAATCTCGGTATGCTTGGACGATTCCACGATCGCCCCGCCCTCGACCTGGGCCAACACCAGTCGCGACGACACCGTTCCCAGGTCAATCGCCGCCACCTTATATCGTTTGTCGCAATGCGTCATTGCAGGCTCCCCTCCGGACGCTATTTGCCGTTGGACACGACCGTCTGGCCCTCGACGCCGTTAAATCCAAACAGCATATCGAGCGTCTGGATGTACCACGGCGCGTCCTTGCCGACCTCTTCGATCTCTTTGGCGACTTCGCTGGCCTTCTTGGCGTTCGAGGACTTTTTGCTCGACGACGAGTCCGAATCGTCGTCCAGGCCCAGCACGTCAATCTTGGTCTCGCCGGGCATCACCAGGCCCAGGTCCTCGGTCGCCGCGTCCTTAATGCCCTCCTCTGAGAGCAGCTTGTCGACGCTTTTCTGCAGCTCGTCGTTGTACTGCTGGCGAATCTCGACCTGCTTGGCCAAGATATCGCTCGAGCGTTTGGCAACGTAGAGGTCGCGCACGGGAAAGTACAGGCTCACGAGCACCAGGGCGACGACAATACCGATAAACAGCCCTCGCTGAGGACCGTGGGTAAAGTCGTAAATTGCCTTGACCGCTGCGTTGTCGTTGGCGTAGTGCATAAAGTCCGAGCCGGAAAGACGGCTTGAGGGACGGCGCGGCTTGTCGGACGCCTGGGTCGAAGGGCGCGACGCATGCTTGGAACGCGATGGGCGCACCGGACTATCCGAGGAACTATTTGGCTGAGCATTGGGATGCGAAGTCGCCGGCGAGCTATACCTGGAGCGATCAGCACCAGCATAACCAGACCCGCCAAGCTGTGCGGTACGCGCACGACGAGGCGACGGCTCGCGCGAACCGGCGGAATAATACCTGTTGTCGTAAATCTGATCCATGTGCGCCTTGTGCGGTTGAGGTTTGTTTGCGCTAAGTCCTTTAGTTATAGCACGAGCGCCCGCACCGCCTTCGCCAGCCTTTGCTCGACATAAAAAAGGCGCTGAGCCGTATGGCCCAGCGCCCATAGTTCTTTGCGGCATCCAGCCAAGACGGGGAGGAACCGAGTCAGCCTCCCCCTCGCCAAATTCGCCCGTTTAGCGAATGTTGTAGAACGCGGCCTTACCGGCGTAGCGCGCGCTGCCCTCGAGCTCGTCCTCGATGCGGATGAGCTGGTTGTACTTGGCAATACGGTCGCTGCGGCACGGGGCGCCCGACTTGATCTGGCCGGCGTTAACACCCACGACCAGGTCGGCGATGGTGGAGTCCTCGGTCTCGCCGGAACGGTGACTCACGATGCAAGCGTAGCCGGCCTCCTTGGCGGTCTCGATGGCCTCGAGCGACTCGGTGAGCGTACCGATCTGGTTAACCTTGACCAGGATCGCGTTGGCGGCACCCAGCTCGATGCCCTTCTTGAGGCGCTCGGTGTTGGTGACGAACAGGTCGTCGCCTACGAGCTGCACCTTATTGCCAATGCGGCGGGTGAGCTCAACCCAGCCGTCCCAGTCCTCCTCTGCCATGCCGTCCTCGATGGAGATGATGGGATAGGTGTCGACGAGCTTCTCCCAGTAATCGACCATCTGAGCGCTCGTGTACTCAACGCCCTCGCCCTTGAGCTCGTACATGCCGGTCTCGGCGTTGTAGAACTCGGTCGATGCCGGATCCATGGCGTACATGAAGTCAACGCCGGGCTTAAAGCCAGCCTTCTCGACGGCCTTGGTAATGTACTCGAACGGCTCGGCATTGGTCTTGAGGTTGGGTGCGAAGCCGCCCTCGTCGCCCACGCCGCCGCCAAGGCCGGCCTCGTGCAACACGCCCTTGAGGGTGTGGTAGACCTCGGCGCACCAGCGCAGGCCCTCGACAAAGCTCGGGGCGCCCACCGGCATAATCATGAACTCCTGGAAGTCAACGTTGTTGTCGGCATGCACGCCGCCGTTGAGGATGTTCATCATGGGCGTGGGCAGCAGGTAGGCGTTGACGCCACCCAGGTACTGATACAGCGACAGGCCTGCCGACTCGGCAGCGGCGCGGGCAACGGCCAGCGACACGCCCAGGATGGCGTTGGCACCGAGCTTGGTCTTGTTGGGCGTACCGTCCGCGGCAATCAGCGCGGCATCGACGGCGCGCTGGTCGAAGGCGTCGAGGCCCACGACGGCGTTAGCGCACTCGTTGTTGACGTGCTCGACGGCCTGCGAAACGCCCTTGCCCAGATAGCGGCCCTTGTCGCCGTCGCGCAGCTCGCAGGCTTCGAAAGCGCCGGTCGAAGCGCCCGAAGGCACCATCGCGCGACCGAAGCTGCCGTCCTCGAGCACGACCTCGACCTCGACGGTAGGGTTGCCGCGGCTGTCGAGTACCTCGCGACCGTAGACATCCAAAATATCGCTCATGTTGTCTCCCTCTCACTTGGAAACGTAGTTGATGCAAGCGACTGGCCGACTGTGCACCATCGGTGCACCTCCGTAAGTTAGCCATGTCGCACTTTTTGCATTATGCCCTAAGTTAGCCGAGGGATACATATGAATTAGAGAAATCACTTTTTGAGGCGCTTGTTTTTGCACCGAGCATTCATCTCTAGAGGTCGCCCCCCATTAAATTCTTCTATCGGCATACCGTCTTTACCTGGCTTACGAATGAAAGAGCCAATAATGTGCTTTTGCATCGTGCAAAGTTCTGGATATCGTACAATTCTAAGGGTCTGAAGTTCTGGATATCGTGCATAATCAGGTTACAAAAGTTCTGGATATCGTGTACGAGGTAGCCATGCTTAAACGAAAAGCCTATGACAAACTACTAAAATGGAAGCATGAAAGCGCTGGTAAAACAGCACTTCTTATTGAAGGAGCCCGCCGCGTCGGCAAGAGCACGCTTGCCCGCACGTTTGGAGAAACCGAATACAAGTCCTGCCTTGTCATTGATTTCTTTCAAGCACCTGCCGAAGTTAAGCAATATTTTGAGGACTATCGCACTGACTTCGACTCGCTCTTCCTCTATCTCTCGGTTTTCTATAACGTCAAACTCTATGAACACGAGACGCTTATCGTCTTTGACGAGGTCCAGATGTACCCGCAAGCACGCGGACTCATCAAGTATCTCGTTGCAGACGGACGTTACGACTACATCGAAACTGGATCCCTGCTCAGCATCAAGCAGAACATTAAAGATATCGTCATCCCATCCGAGGAAGAGTCTCTGGAACTTGAGCCCCTCGACTTTGAGGAGTTTCTTTGGGGCATGGACGAAAAGGGGCTGGCCGATCTCATTCGCATGAGTTTTAACAAGATGAAGCCGCTCCCCGATGCCCTACATCGCAGAGCGCTCTCCCTTATGCGCGAATACATGCTCGTAGGCGGCATGCCTGAGCCGGTATCCATCTATGTTGAACAGCGCGCTTTTGCGCCCGTCGACGCTTCGAAGCGCCGAATCGTCCAGCTCTATCGCAACGATATCTCTCGTTTTGCAACCGGTTACGAATTCAAAGTCGTCTCCGTACTCGATGGCATCCCAGGTCAGCTCTCTAAGCACGAAAAACGATTCAAGCTTTCCTCACTTGATAAAAACGCACGCATGCGCACCTACGAAGAAGCCTTCTTTTGGCTGGCAGACGCGCGAATTGCCAATATCTGCTATGCCGCAAGCGAACCGAGTGTGGGTCTTTCACTCAGCATGGAGCAAACGGCCCTCAAGTGCTACATGGCAGACACCGGCCTGCTTGTAACGCTTGCCTTCTCTGACAACAACGATACCGATGAAGACGTTTACAGAGCCGTGCTTCGCGGCGACATCGGATTGAACGAAGGAATGCTTACCGAAAACTACGTTGCCCAATCTCTAAAGGCCAATGGACACAGGCTCTTCTTTTATTTCCAAAGCGGAAAGAAGGAGGGGGAGGAGCGCATGGAAATCGACTTCCTCGTTACCCGACCCTATGTCAATGCCGCCGGAAAGCCGCGCATCAGCCCCGTCGAAGTTAAGTCGCCACGCAGATACGGAACCATCTCCCTCGACCGATTCCGCGCGCGCTTTAACAAGAAGATTGGGATGGCTTACGTGTTGCACCCTAAACAACTCGAGTGGGATGCCGAAGCGCAGCTGGCACATCTTCCGTTGTATATGGCTTTTTGCTTGTAGAGACCTCTCTACGAATGGATGCCGTGAGAGACGCAGGCCTCACTCGCTTGCTTTTGCTTGGTCCCACAGGTCGTTGAGTTGAGCGGTTGAGCAGGCGGCGAGGTCATCGCCCGCCTCGTGCACGGCGGCCTCCATCGCAGCCCAGCGACGGCGGAACTTTGCCGTGCTGGCGCGAAGGGCGCTCTCGGCGTCGATTCCTTCTTTGCGCGCAACGTTGACTAGGGCAAAGAGCAGGTCGCCAAACTCCATCTCGCGCTCGGGCGAGCCGGGCTCCTCGGCCTCAAACTCGGCACGCTCCTCAGCTACCTCGTCCCACACATCCTGGACCGTCTCCCACTCAAAGCCCACGGCAGCCGCCTTGCGCGACACCTTCTGCGCCTGCATCAGCGCCGGCAGATGCGTGGGCACGCCGTCGAGCAGACCCTCGGGCGCAGCTTCGCCCGCTGCCACGGCCTTGTCCTTGGCAACCTTCTCGGCAAGCTTGACCTCATCCCAAATCTTGAGCACCTCGTCGGAGCTCTCGACGTCCGCATCGCCAAACACGTGTGGGTGGCGGCGGATGAGCTTGGCGTCGATATCGCGCGCCACGTCGGCCAGCGTAAACTCGCCGGCGTCCGCCGCAATCTGCGCATGCAGTACTACCTGCATGAGCACGTCGCCGAGCTCCTCGCGCAGATGCGTGGCATCATCGGCCTCGATGCAATCGAGCGCCTCGTAGGCTTCCTCGATCATGTTCTTGCCGATGCTCTGATGCGTCTGCTCGCGATCCCACGGGCAGCCATCGGGCTGACGCAGACGCCAGATAGTCTGCACCAGATGCTGCAGCTCGGCCGACGCGTCGACCAGCGTGGACAGGTCGCGCGAACCCTCGGCATTTTGCTGAGCCATGTGCTGCGCCATAGTTATTCCTCCTCCAGGACCACGTGACGGAACACGCCGCCCTCGTAGATGCCGTAGCTATGCGTACCGTCCTTGGGAATGCTCACGCTGCCGGGATTGAAGAGCCACATGCCCGGGTGCGCGGCGCTCTCCTCGTTGACCTTGATGTGCGTATGGCCGTAGACGAGCGCGGAGCCCTCGGGCAGCGCGGGCGCGTGGTCGACGCTGTTGTGCATGCCGGCGCCAAAGACGTGGCCGTGCGTCAGGAACAGCTCACGGCCGGTCTCGTCAAACAGCGTGGCGTAGTCGGCCATGACCGGGAAATCGAGCACCATCTGGTCGACCTCGGCGTCACAGTTGCCGCGCACCGCGATGATGCGGTCGGCCAGGGCATTGAGCAGCGGAATCACACGCTTGGGAGCGTAATCGCGCGGCAGGTCGTTACGCGGACCGTGATAGAGCAGGTCGCCCAGCAGGACGATGCGGTCGGGCTGCTCGGACTCGATGGCGGCGACCAGGCGCTCGGTCCAGTATGCCGAGCCGTGGATGTCGGAGGCGATGAGGTATTTCATGGTGGTCCTTTCGGGTGGGGTTGATGGAGCTGGGCGTGGCGTGCCGCCAGCCGCGTTACTCAAATCGCAGTGCCGCGCTCTGGGCCGCCTGCATCACGCGTTGGAGCGGCACATTGTGCTCGCGGGCAAGGCGGGCGCAGTCTTCGTACTCGGGCGCCGCGCGCTCGCTGCCGTCGGGCAAGGTCGCCACCTTGACGGACACCTCGCCCCATGGCGTTGTTACGCGCTCAAAGCGGCGTGGTAGGCAAACGCGCTCCATAACCTGGCGGCGGATGCCATTGGTCGTGGTTTCCAAAAAGACAATCGTCTGCAGGCGCTCGATATCCTCGTGGGTACAGATTACCTGCAACTGCCAGCCGGGACGGCCCTTTTTGCAGTAAAGCGGCAACCAATGCACTTCGCGAGCGCCGGCCTTGCGCAGGCAATCGGCAGCGTAGGCAAGCACCTCAGGCGACGCGTCATCGATGTCGCACTCCAGTTTGACGATAGTTTCGGGCGCATCGGTCTCGCGAGACAGCGGGGATGTGGTATCGCATGGCATACGGTCCGGCTCCTTTCCGCACGGGCTCGTTTTGTTCATCCAAACGCT
>ENA-OQHN01000448-OQHN01000448.1-human-gut-metagenome-genome-assembly--contig:-NODE-448-length-14249-cov-2.357386_pt1 | contig 14249 bp, 14 predicted proteins | sample MGYA00242564_ERZ504721 | MGnify/ENA primary metagenome ERZ504721 (study PRJEB26092, sample SAMD00036212) | human gut metagenome | host: Homo sapiens | study: EMG produced TPA metagenomics assembly of...
TTGCAGACGGGAAAGAGCTTGCCAGCGAGGACATTGTAAAGGCCGCAGCCGAAGCCGGAATATCCGAGAGGACGGTACAGAACGCCAAGCGCAACATGGGCGCATTTTAGGCGCAAGGCGTGTCGGCGGACAATGGTATAACTTCATCAAAGAAGAAGCAGCCACCCGAACCCGCAAGTTGAAAGTGCAAACGCAGACCCTTTGCACTTTGCACTTTCGCACTTTCACAAGAATTTGCGTCAATAACTCAAAAAAGCACTTGACAAAACGCTTCATGGGGCACCGCCAAGGATATTGCCCCCTACATCGACCCCAAGTTTGAAAACAACATCCTGCTGACCCAGACCGAACGCCTGACCATGACCGGGCGGCCCAAAGACCCCAAGACGGCCCGGAACAAGAATGTGCTGGTGATTGGCGGCTCCGGCAGCGGCAAGACGCGGTTTTACGTCAAGCCCAACCTCATGCAATGCTTTCCCACGTCTGATTATCCCACCTCATTCGTAGTCACAGACCCGAAAGGCACACTGGTTCTCGAAACAGGCCAAATGTTCCAGCGGGCGGGCTACCGGGTGAAAATCTTGAACACGATAAACTTTTCCAAGTCTATGAAGTACAACCCCTTTGTTTACATCCACTCGGAAAAGGACGTGCTGAAACTGGTGAATACCCTTATCGCCAACACCAAGGGCGAGGGTGAGAAATCAGCAGAAGATTTTTGGGTGAAGTCGGAACGGCTGTTCTACACCGCGCTTATCGGCTACATCTGGTATGAGGCCCCGGCAGAAGAAATGAACTTCACCACCCTGCTGGAAATGATAAATGCCAGTGAAGCCCGCGAGGACGACCCGGAGTTTCAAAGCCCAGTGGACCTCATGTTTGAGCGGCTGGAACAAAAAGACCCGGACCACTTCGCCGTCCGGCAGTACAAAAAGTTTTTGCTGTCGGCGGGCAAGACCCGTTCCTCCATCCTGATAAGCTGCGGTGCCCGTTTAGCCCCATTTGACATCCGGGAGGTGCGGGAGCTGATGGAGGACGATGAAATGGAGCTGGACACCATCGGGGATGAAAACGACGGTGCTGTTTTTAATTATGAGCGACACGGACACCACGTTCAACTTCATTCTCGCCATGCTCCAAAGCCAGCTTATCAATCTGATGTGTGACCGTGCGGATGATAAATACGGCGGTCGGCTGCCTGTCCATGTGCGGCTGATTCTGGACGAGTTCGCCAACATCGGGCAGATTCCCAACTTCGACAAGCTGATCGCCACCATCCGCAGCCGGGAAATCTCGGCATCCATCATTTTGCAGAGCCAGTCGCAGCTGAAAGCCATCTACAAAGATGCAGCCGAAATCATTTCGGACAACTGCGATTCTGTTCTCTTTTTGAGTGGGGCGGGGCAAGAATGCCAAAGAGATCTCCGATGCGCTGGGGAAAGAGACCATCGACAGTTTCAACACCAGCGAGAACCGGGGGCTCTCAAACCTCCCACGGACTGAACTATCAAAAATTAGGAAAGGCGTTGATGTCAGAGGACGAAATCGCAATCATGGACGGCGGCAAGTGTATTTTGCAGCTGCGGGGAGTGAGGCCGTTCTTCTCGGAGAAGTTCGACATTACCAAACACCCGCACTACAAGTACCTTGCAGATGCGGACAAAAGAATACCTTTGATGTGGACAGGTTCTTATCCACTCTACGCCGGAAGCGGCAGCAGGTGGTCGCACAGGACGAGCCGTTTGACCTGTATGAATTGACCTGTCGGATGAAGATGCAGCCGCCGAATGAGGCGGCATTTTTTGAAAAAATTTTGAGTGCCATGCAGAACAAGCGGCAGAAAGTGAGGACCTTATGGAATTTTTCAACAGCGCAGTCGATACTTTGCAGACGATCGTGGTCGGTCTGGGCGGTGCCCTGTGTGTCTGGGGCGGCATCAACCTGTTGGAGGGCTATGGACAGGATAACCCCGGCAGCAAGAGCCAGGGCGTCAAGCAGCTGGTCGCGGGCGGCGGCGTTGCCCTGATCGGCGTGACCCTTGTCCCGCTGCTGTCCGGGCTGCTGGGCTAAGTCCTGCATCGCTGCCCACAATTTTCCGAACAACTAACACTTAAAATCCTACTCCGCGCTCTCCCGCTCACATGGGAGGGCGCGGGAAAGGAGGTATCTTTGCTTGATTAGTGAGATCATCGAGAAATGGATAAAAGGCATTTTGATAGATGGTATCACGGGCAACCTCTCCGGCCTGTTCGATAACGTGAACGCCAAGGTGGGCGAAATCGCTTCCGACGTTGGCTCCACTCCGCAGGCGTGGAACAGCGGCATTTTCAATATGCTTCGCAGTCTGTCCGAAACGGTAGTGCTGCCCATTGCAGCGGCTATCCTTGCCCTTGTGATGTGCCATGAGCTTATCCAGATGATTACCGAAAAGAACAATATGCACGACTTTGACACCTCCATGTTCTTCCGCTGGATTTTCAAGTCTGCCTTTGCCATCCTCATTGTCAGCAACACATGGAACATCGTCATGGGCGTGTTCGATGCCACCCAGAGCGTTGTCAACCAAAGCTCCGGCGTGATCATCGGCGAAACATCCATCCACTTTGACCGCTTGATACCCGGACTGGAATTTCAGCTGGAAAGCATGACCATCGGCAGTCTGCTCAGCCTGTGGTTCCAGACCCTTGTAGTGGGCCTGACCATGAACATCCTTTCCATCTGCATCTTCCTTGTGACCTACGGCCGCATGATCGAGATTTACGTTGTGACCGCGCTGGGGCCTATCCCGCTTGCCACCATGGGCAGCAGCGAGTGGCGCAGCACCGGGCAGAATTATTTGAAATCTTTGCTGGCACTGGGTTTCCAAGCGTTCCTGATTATGATTGTCGTGGGCATTTACGCGGTGCTGATACGCAACATTTCAGGCGCAGCGGACATTGCCGGGGCCATCTGGGGCTGCATGGGCTACACCGTGCTACTCTGTTTCTGTCTGTTCAAGACCGGCAGCATCAGCAAGTCCGTATTCGGTGCCCATTGAGAAAGGAGCGTTTGAATGGCGTATGTGACCGTTCCCAAAGATTTGACCCATGTAAAATCCAAAGTCTTATTCGGGCTGACCAAGCGTCAGCTGGTCTGCTTCGGCGGTGCGCTCCTCACGGGCGGACCGCTTTATTTTTTGGCCCGGAACTATCTTTCCAACAGTGCAGCGGCCCTGCTGATGATTTTTGCCATGCTGCCGGGGCTGCTGTTCGCTCTGTTCGAGCGGCACGGCCAGCCCCTTGAAGTGGTGATTCAGCAAATGATTCAGTGCTGCTTTATCCGTCCCAAGGAAAGGCCCTATCAAACCAACAATGCTTACGCCGCCCTTGTGCGGCAATACCAAATGGAACAGGAGGTAAAGGCCATTGTCCAGAAAAACGATACCCCACGAAACCGAAAAGCCCAAAAAGCTCACCCGCGCCCAGAAAAAAGAAATTGATGCCGTTATCCGCAAGTACAAGGGTGACGGCAAGCCCCGCACGGCACAGGCCACCATCCCGTATGAGGCCATTTACCCGGACGGTGTGTGCCGCATTGACCGCCGCACGTTCTCCAAGTGCATTGCCTTTGAGGACATCAGTTATCAGCTGGCCCAGCCGGAAACGAGGACCGCCATCTTTGAACACCTGTGCGACCTGTACAACTATGTGGATGCCTCCATCCATGTGCAGCTTTCGTTTTTGAATCGCAAAGTTGACCCGGTGCAGTACGCAAAAAGTTTTGAGATCGCACCGCAGGGGGATGATTTTGACGACATCCGCGCCGAGTACACCGCCATCCTGCAAAAGCAGCTTGCCAGCGGAAACAACGGCATTGTCAAAACCAAATATCTGACGTTTACCATTGAGGCCGACAGCCTGAAAACGGCGCGGGCACGGCTGACCCGCATTGGCCTTGATCTGCTGGGCTACTTTAAGACCATGGGCTGCGTGGCACACGTCATGGATGGGCGGGAACGTTTGGAGGTGCTGCACGGCATCTTCCACCCGGACGGCGAACCGTTCCGTTTTGACTGGGACTGGCTGGCACCCTCCGGCCTGTCCACCAAGGATTTTGTGGCCCCGTCCTCCCTCTGTTTCGGTACGACCAAGACCTTTGGTTTTGGCGGCAAGTATGGAGCTGTGAGCTTTTTACAAATCCTTGCGCCGGAACTTTCGGACGAAATGCTGGCCGACTTTCTCAAAACGGAAAGCGGGATTCTCGTCAATCTCCATGTGCAGGCCATCGACCAGACCGAGGCCATCAAAACCATCAAACGGAAAATCACAGACCTTGATGCTATGAAGATTCAGGAACAGAAAAAGGCTGTCCGTTCCGGGTACGACATGGATATCCTCCCCAGCGACCTTGCCACCTACGGCGAGGATGCCAAAAAGCTGCTGAATAAACTGCAAACAAGAAATGAGCGATTGTTCATGCTGACTTTTTTAGTGCTGAACGTGGCCGACACCAAGCAAAAGCTGGGCAACGATGTGTTCCAAGCGGCGGGTGTGGCGCAGAAGTACAACTGCTCTCTTGTCCGGCTGGACTACCAGCAGGAGCAGGGCCTTGTGTCCAGTCTGCCGCTGGGTATCAACCAAATAAAGATTCAGCGCAGCCTTACCACCTCCAACGTGGCGGTGTTCGTGCCCTTTGTGACGCAGGAGCTTTTCCAGAGCGGCGCGGCCATGTACTACGGCATCAACGCAAAATCCCACAACATGATCATGCTGGACCGCAAGCAGGCCCGGTGTCCCAACGGCTTGAAGCTGGGCACGCCCGGCAGCGGCAAATCCATGAGCTGCAAGTCCGAAATCGTCAGTGTGTTTTTAACGACTGCTGACGATATTTTTATTTCAGACCCAGAGGCCGAGTATTATCCGCTGGTCAAGCGGCTGCATGGGCAGGTCATTAAACTTTCGCCCACCAGCAAGGACTATGTGAATCCTCTGGACATCAACCTGAATTATTCCGAAGATGACAGCCCGCTGGCCTTGAAGTCGGATTTTGTGCTGTCGTTCTGTGAGCTGGTCATGGGCGGCAAAACAGGTCTGGAAGCGATTGAACGCACCGTGATAGACCGTGCCGTGAAAGCCATCTACCGCCCCTATCTGGCGAGCCCCTGCCCGGAGAATATGCCCATCCTCTCCGATTTGCACCAAGCCCTGCTCGACCAGCACTTGCCGGAGGCGGACCGGGTAGCGCAGGCACTCGACCTGTATGTATCCGGCTCGCTGAATGTTTTTAACCACAAAACGAATGTGGACATCCATAATCGGCTTGTGGCCTTTGACATCAAAGAGTTAGGCAAGCAGTTAAAAAATTGGGAATGCTCATTATCCAAGACCAGATATGGGGCCGTGTCACCCAGAACCGCAGTCAGGGCCGCGCCACATGGTATTTTGCAGACGAGTTCCACCTTTTGCTGAAAGAGGAACAGACCGCCGCGTACAGTGCCGAGATTTGGAAGCGCTTCCGCAAATGGGGCGGCGTGCCCACGGGCGCCACCCAGAATGTGAAGGACCTTCTTTCGTCCCCGGAGATTGAAAACATTCTGGAAAACAGCGACTTCATCACGCTGCTGAATCAGGCATCCGGCGACCGCAAAATCCTTTCGGAACGGCTGAACCTCTCCGCAGACCAGCAGAAGTACATTGACAATTCCGAACCGGGCGAAGGACTGCTGATTTTTGAAAATGTGGTGCTGCCGTTTTCCAATCCCATTCCGAAAAACACCCAGCTTTATAAAATCATGACCACCCGGCTCAACGAGGTAGTGGAGCTATGAGCTTAACGCATTTTAGCTTGTTTTCCGGCATCGGCGGCATTGACCTTGCCGCAGAAGCGGCGGGTTTTACTTCGGTCTGTCAATGCGAGTGGGCGGCCTTTCCCGCTGCTGTTCTGGCAAGCCACTGGCCGGAGGTGCCCCGATTTCAGGACATCACCACCGTAACAAAGGAGGCTTTCTTTGAAAAAACAGGACTTCGCACCGTCACCCTCATTTCAGGCGGCTTCCCGTGCCAGCCGTTCTCCACCGCAGGGCGGCAGCGCGGCTTCCACGATGAACGCTACCTGTGGCCCGAAATGCTGCGGGTTATCCGGGAATTGCAGCCCCGTTGGGTGCTTGGAGAAAATGTTGCTGGCTTCCTCCGTATGGGGCTCGACAAAACGCTCATTGACTTGGAGCAGGCAGGTTACGATGTTCGGGTTTTCGTATTACCTGCTGCTGCCGTTGGCGCGTGGCACGAACGGAAACGAGTATTCATCATCGGCTCCGCTGCTTCCCACACCCCTTGCCAGCGACACCGGGGATGTGGGCAAGGGGCTGGACATCCAAATCTCTGCGAATGGCAGTTACCGCAAGATGAACAAGGATGGCAAGGCGTGGACGGCGCGGCTTTCCCATGTGGTCTACCGGATGACCCCCACCACGCTGGAAAAGCCCTACCTCAACCCGGACTGGGTAGAGTGGCTGATGGGTTTCCCGCGCAAATGGACGGACATTCCCTTGGCTAAAGAACCCGCCGACATCCCGCGCCTGACCGAAGAGGTGCCGAACCGCAGCAAGCGGATGAAAACACTGGGCAATGCAGTTTCGCCGCCGCAGGTGTTCCCGATTCTCAAATACATTGCGGACATTGAAACAAGCTGCTGCCCGATGGGAGGTGAAGAACCTTGAAAGAATTGCAGGCAAAAGCCAAAGTCACCCAGACCATGACCCGTGACGGTCTGGTGGTAGAAAATCAGGCTGACGGCACTGTGGAGAATGTTTCCTGCCGGGAAGCGGAACAGGATTATTCCACGGATGCCGAGGGCAAGGCCGAAAAAATTCTGGAACGGGCCGAGGACATCAAGGACGGGCATAAAAATAAAAAGAAAGCGAAAAAGGCAGCAGAAACAGCGGCCACCGCCAAAAGTGAAGATGGTCTGCACCGTTCCGCTGCCCGTTTGGAATTGACCGAGGACGAACGGGCAGACCCGGAGTTGCAGCCGTACATCCACAAGGCGGAAGCAAAGGCCGACAAGCTGGATGCGGCCCGCGCCGCTCTGCCGAAGAAGCGTGTCCCGGTCAAGGAAAAAGTTTACGATGCAGCCAGCGGCAAGGCAAAATCCACCCTGCGGTTTGAGCAGCAGGACAAAGGCCCGCCCAGCCTGAAACCAAACCCGGCCAGCCGCCCGCTGTCGGAAGCATTGCTGTTCGCTCACGGAAAAATCCACGAGGTCGAACACGAAAATGTGGGCGTGGAGGGCGGCCACAAAGGTGAAGAACTGGTGGAGCGTCAGACCGCCAAAGCCATCCGCAGCGGCATCCGGCACCACAAGATGAAGCCCTACAAGGCCGTGGAAAAGGCAGAGCGTCAGCTCATGTCTGCCAATGCAGAATACTTTTACCAGAAATCTTTGCGGGACAATCCGCAAATTGCACAGGCGGCCAGCAACCCCATTTCCCGGATGTGGCAGAAACGGCGTATCAAGCAACAGTACGCCAAAGCTGCATGGCAGGCCGGACAAGCCGCCGCGCAGGGTGCAGCCGCCACCGCAGAGAACGGTTTCCGGGTAACAAAGCTGGCGGCCGAGGGCGGCGAACGGGTAGCCGAATTTGCGGCCCAGAACTGGAAAACTATTCTGATCGTGGCGGTGTTCGGTCTGCTGGCTCTGCTCTTGATAACGGGTTTGCAGTCCTGCACCGTGATGGCGGGCACCGCTGGAACCGGCGTGACGGCATCCTCTTACTTTTCCAAGGACAAGGATATGCTGGGTGCAGAAAAAGCCTACGCCAAGCTGGAACAAAAACTGCAACGGTATCTCGACACCTACGAGGCCACCCACAACTACGATGAATACCATTTTTATCTGGACGAAATCGAGCATGACCCCTATGTGCTGATCTCGATTTTGTCCGCGCTCCATGACGGCGTTTTTACATTGGCCGAGGTGCAGGGCGAACTTGAAATGCTCTTTGAAAAGCAGTACATCCTGACCGAGACCGTGACCATGCAGATACGTTACCGTACAAAAATGATGGTCATTATTGGCCCGTATGGTGTGCCGCAGGTTATCACCTATCAAGAACCGTATGAATACTACATCTGCACGGTCAAGCTGAAGAACAAAGATTTGTCCCACCTACCCGTGGAAGTGCTGACCGAAGAACAGCTCAGTGCCTATTCGCTCTATATGCGCACACTGGGCAACCGGCCGGATTTGTTCGGCAAAGCGCAATACCCCAATGCGTCTACCATCAAGCAGCCCACCTACTACGATATTCCCCCGGAAGCACTAAAGGATGATAGGTTTGCCGCCATGATGGAGGAAGCCACGAAGTACATCGGCTACCCGTATGTGTGGGGCGGCAGTTCGCCCAGCACCAGCTTTGATTGCAGCGGCTACATTTCGTGGGTGCTGAATCACTCCGGCTGGAACGTGGGCCGCCAGACCGCACAGGGCCTTTACAACCTCTGTACTCCTGTTTCGACGGCGCAGGTCAAACCGGGCGACCTTGTGTTTTTCAAGGGAACCTACGATACCCCCGGCGTGAGCCATTGCGGTATCTATGTAGGCAATTCCATCATGCTGCACTGCGGCGACCCTATCTCTTACGCAAACCTCAACTCAAAATATTGGCAGGAACATTTTTACAGCTATGGGCGTTTACCGTGACGCCAGAAAGGATTTTGTATGGCAAAAAGACTTTCCCGCATTGAGCGCGACATCGAACGGCTCAAAGAAAAAATCAGCGAATACCAGCAGCAGTTGAAAGAACTGGAATCTGCAAAGACTGAACAGGAAAACCTGCAGATCATTCAGCTGGTGCGCAGCATGAACATGAAGCCGGACGAGTTCGCGGCCTTCCTGCGCAGCGGTGCGTTGAATGCTGCACCCACCGCCACCCCGTACCACAAACAGGAGGATGCCGCCGATGAAACCTGACAACTGGAACCGCTTCGCTGCCGGACTGCTGGCTATCCTGCTCTGCCTCTGTTCGTTCTCCATGCCTGTTTTTGCAAGCGGCACTGACCCTGCCCCGGAACCTCTGCCAGAAATTGCCGAGGAAGAACCGACTACGGGCGGCATGGAGCCGGAGGGTGTGCCCATCACGCCCAAGGGCAATGCAACACTGGTGGATGACTTTTACGGCGACAAGCAGCTTATCACAGTGACCACCAAGGCCGGGAATTATTATTACATTCTCATTGACCGTGCCAACGAGGACAAGGAAACGTCCGTTCACTTCCTGAACCAAGTGGACGATGCCGACTTGCTGGCCCTGCTGGATGAAGAACCGCAGACCACCGAGGTCTGCACCTGCACGGTGAAATGTGAGGCAGGAAACGTGAACGAAAACTGCCCCTTGTGTGAAAAGAGCCTGCGGAGCTGCACGGCCCCGGAAGCTGTGAAAACCGACACCGAAACGCCGCAGGAAAAGCCGAAATCCAACATGGGCAGTCTGATGATTCTGCTGGCGCTGGCTCTGGCGGGCGGTGGCGCGGCACTCTATTATTTCAAGTTCCGCAAGCCCAAGGCCGATACCACCGGGCACGATGATCTGGACGATACGATTTGCGAGGACGAGGATGCAGACGAGGAACCGGCTGAAATCGAGATTCATTCGGAGAACGGACAGGAGGACGAAACATGAGCGTTCAGCTGGTAATTGCCGAAAAGCCCAGCGTAGCCCGCAGCATTGCCGCCGTGATCGGGGCCGCTGAAAAGCAAAACGGCTATTGGCAGGGTGGCGGGTATCTGGTCAGCTGGTGCATCGGGCATCTGGTGTCCTTTGCCGAGGCTGGCCAGTACGACGAAAAATACTGCAAATGGCGGTATGAGGATTTGCCCATCCTGCCCCAGCCGTGGCAGTTCATTGTCCCGGACGAGAAGAAACAGCAGTTTGAAGTTCTGCGTGCCCTGCTCAACCGCCCGGATGTGGACAGTGTGACTGCCGCAACCGACGCAGGCCGGGAGGGAGAACTGATCTTCCGCTTTGTCTACCAAATGGCCGGCTGCACGAAACCCGTAAAGCGGCTCTGGATTTCCAGCATGGAGGATGCAGCCATCCGAGAGGGCTTTGCAAACCTGCGCCCGGATTCGGATTATGATGCTCTGTATCAATCGGCCCTCTGCCGTGCAAAGGCGGATTGGCTGGTGGGCATCAATGCAACGCGGCTGTTTTCGGTGCTGTATCACAAAACCCTGACGGTGGGCCGGGTGCAGACCCCGACACTGAAAATGTTGGTGGACCGGGACGCAAAAATCCTGCGCTTCCAGAAAGAAAAGTATTATACGGTCGGCATCCATTCCGGCAGCTTGAAAGCAGACAGTGGGCGCATTTCGGATGCAGAAACCGCAAATTCTCTCAAAGAAAAATGCACAGGCACAACTACCGTTTGTACTTCTGTCAAACGGGAGAAAAAGACAGAACAGCCGCCCAAGCTCTATGACCTGACCACCTTGCAGCGGGAGGCAAACCGTCTGTTCGGTTTCACCGCCAAGCAGACCCTTGATTACGCCCAGCAGCTTTACGAAAAGAAACTGCTGACCTATCCCCGCACCGACAGCCAATATCTGACCGAGGATATGGGCCAGACAGCACAACATCTTGTCTCTGACCTGCTGGGGCTGCTGCCCTTTGCCCAAGGGCTTGACTTGACCCCGGAAGTGGGCCGGATTCTGAACAGTAAAAAGGTATCGGACCACCACGCCATCATCCCCACGTCCGAATTTGTAAAGCAGGGTTTCACTGGTCTTGCCGAGAGTGAATGCAAGCTGATGAACCTTGTCTGCTCCAAACTGCTCTGCGCGATAGCCGCACCCTATGAGTACGAAACTGTGACTGCTGTGTTCTCCTGCGCCGGGAACGAGTTCACCGCCAAGGGAAAGACGGTGCTTGTTCCCGGTTGGAAAGAGATCGACCAGCGATTCCGCGCCACCCTGAAAGCCGATACCGAGGAAGAAGTTTTGAACGCACTGCCGGAACTGGCCGAGGGACAGAACTTTTCCGTGACAACTGACATTTCGGAACATTTCACGTCCCCGCCAAAAGCCTACACCGAAGATACGCTCCTGTCGGCAATGGAGCGGGCAGGGGCCGAGGATATGCCGGAGGAAGCGGAACGTAAGGGGGCTGGGCACTCCGGCCACCCGTGCCGCGATTCTGGAAAAACTGGTGCAAATGGGCTTTGTGCAGCGCAAGGGCAAACAGCTTGTCCCCACCAAGGACGGCATCAATCTGGCGGTGGTTCTGCCGGAAGGCCTGACCTCTCCCGCTCTGACTGCTGAATGGGAAAATCGCCTGACCGAGATTGCCAAGGGCAAGGCAGACCCGGACGAGTTCATGGCCGAAATTGAAGCGCAGGTGCGCCAGCTGGTCAAGACCTATTCTTGTATCAGTGCAGATAAGCAAAACCTGTTCCAGTCGGAACGGGTTATTATCGGCAAGTGTCCCCGGTGCAGTGAAAACGTCTATGAGGGCAAGAAAAACTTCTACTGCGGGAATCGTAGCTGTCAGTTCGTGATGTGGAAGAATGACCGCTTCTTTGAGCAGCGCAAAAAAGGGCGTTCAACACCGAAGATCGCCGCTGCTCTGCTCAAAAACGGATAAGGCAAAGGTCAAGGGCCTCTACTCCGAGAAAACAGGCAAAACCTATGATGCAACGGTGCTTCTGGCAGATACGGGAGGCAAGTACGTCAATTACCGGGTAGAGTGTAAAGAATAAGGCAAAATATGAGGGCCGGTTATGGTAAGGTGAAGCATTCATTTTGCCAATAACCGGCTCTCTCTATCCGTAGGATAGCTAAAAAAGGAGGGTGACCAAATGAGCGAATTATTTTCCATCCAACTGCAAAATCGGCAGCAGCAAGGCAGGGATGGCGTCTGGCTGGACCTGCCCACTACAACCGAACAGGTACAAGCGGCCCTGCGGCAAATCGGCATTTCGTCCGATAATCCGCAGGGCCTTTTCATTTCCGGCTACTTTGCCGAGGAAGAAAAGCGATTTTGCGATTCCCCTACAACATGGTACTAGCATCCAATGTGGACGAACTGAACTTTCTGGCATCACGACTGGAAACACTCTCTACCGGGGAACGCGCAGAGCTGAACGCCGCCCTGCAAGCCCCGCAGAGTGAGCTTTTCAGCATCGGGAGAATCACCGACTTTCCCGAAAACGTGGACTACTATGTGCATCTGCCGGATGTGCACGGGCCTGCCCAGCTAGGAGATTACTACCTGAATCGCTCCGGCATGGTGGATATGCCGGAAGAATGGAAAGGCGGCATCGACACGGCACAGTTTGGCCGGTATGTGGCTCAGCAGGAACAGGGTACGTTCACCCAGTACGGCTACCTTGTCAAAAGCGGGGACGAGTGGCAGAAAGTCCACGAGGGCCAGCCCGTGCCGGAGGAATACCGGGTGCTGTCCTTTCCCGCGCCGGAAGTTCTGCGGGATGCGGCCAACATCCCGCCGCCTGTTCAGCCTGAAACGGAACCGCAGAAAGTTATCCCCATCATCCTGAACGGCAAAGACAGCGCGGAACGGATGAAAGAAATTACGGACCGGCTGGAAACAGGGATTCAAGAGCTGTTCGACAGCGACCGCTACAAAGCCTACCTCACCACGATGGCGAAATTCCACAATTACAGCTTCAACAACACCTTGCTGATCGCCATGCAGGGCGGCCAACTGGTGGCGGGCTTCAACAAGTGGAAAGACACGTTCCACCGCACCGTAAAGAAAGGCGAAAAAGGCATCAAAATCCTTGCTCCTGCGCCCTACAAGGTCAAGCAGAAGATGGAAAAGCTGGACGAACAGGGCAAGCCGATTCTGGACAAGGACGGCAAGCCGCTGACGGAAGAAAAAACGGTGCAGATTCCGGCCTTTAAGGTGGTTTCCGTGTTCGATGTCAGCCAGACCGAGGGCGAACCGCTGCCATCTATCGCAGTGAATGAACTGTCCGGCAGCGTGCAGGACTATCAAGATTTTTTCAAAGCGTTGGAGCAAGCTTCCCCGGTGCCCATCGGGTTTGAGGACATCGAGGGCGGGGCGCACGGTTATTTCCACCTGCTTGACAACCGCATTGCCATTCAAGAGGGCATGAGCCAGTTACAGACCATCAAGACGGCTATCCATGAAATTGCCCACGCCAAACTTCACGCCATCGACCCCACCGACCCGGAACAGACCAACCGCCCGGACAGCCGCACCCGCGAGGTGCAGGCCGAAAGCGTAGCTTATGCAGTCTGCCAGCACTACGGGCTGGACACATCCGAGTATTCCTTTGGTTATGTGGCCGGGTGGAGTTCGGGCCGGGAACTGGCCGAGTTGAAAGCCTCTCTGGAAATTATCCGCAATACGGCCTATGAACTGATCTCCGCACTGGACGAGCATCTGGCAGAACTGCGCCAGCAGCGGGAAACAGAACTTTCCACTGCACAGGAGGCTGCATTTGCGCTGGACAACGGCAATACGCTGTTCATCCAGACCTGCGATTCCGGCTATGACTATACACTGTATGATGCGGACAAAAAGGCTCTGGACGGAGGCCAGCTGGACGCGCCCGGTCTGACCCTGCCAGATGCCGGGCAGGAAGCACTTAATCTGCTGGGGCAGACAGCCCCGGTGTCGGAAGTCCTGTTGGGCGACAAGCTGGCGGCGTTCCAAGAGGCGGCGGAAAAGGCCAACGAAATTCCCGCATCCGTTAAAATTCCAGACCCCGCCGCAGAACCTACGGTCACAATTCTGTGGAGTGAAAGTGACAAGCTGCAGGACGGCGAAATCATGCCGCTGTCTGTGGCAAACCGCGTTTTTGAAGAACTGGACACCGCCCAGCACACAGACCGGGAAAAGGATGGTTACGAGGGTGGCTGGTACGACAAGACCGCGTTCCGCATTGATTTTACCCTGAACGGTCAGCCCGACAACTACGAGGGGCGGCAGGATTTCGGGGACGGGGACGGCTCCCTGATTCAGCACATCCAGTGTTACCATGAATATTACGCCAAGGATGAAAACTGGAAGAATTTTGTTCAGCACAACAAAGGCCCGGAAGCGTGGGAACAAGACAAGGCAGAGCGGGAAATGGTGCTGACCGAGTTTATCCCGTACCTCAAACAACATTGCAATCTTTCGGCCATGGAGCAGACGGCCACCGCCGCTTTGCGGGAGGGACAGAACATTTCGCCGGAACAGACCGTCTATTACAACGCGGTTGTGACCTATGTGCAGGACTGCCGCC
>ENA-OQHN01000449-OQHN01000449.1-human-gut-metagenome-genome-assembly--contig:-NODE-449-length-14172-cov-12.606906_pt1 | contig 14172 bp, 10 predicted proteins | sample MGYA00242564_ERZ504721 | MGnify/ENA primary metagenome ERZ504721 (study PRJEB26092, sample SAMD00036212) | human gut metagenome | host: Homo sapiens | study: EMG produced TPA metagenomics assembly of...
CACATTTCCCACAATCCTGCCTTGATTAAAAGGCAAAAGCGCGGTCACTCCCCATACGGTCATAGATGCCATGGTCAAGATAGCAATCTTTTTACGCAAGCTCATTGTCCCTCTCATCGGTCTCCTCCTTGTTTTCCTTCAGTCCCCCATGGTATTTTTCTCTTTTATCCATTTTTTCTCTTTTCAAATTGTAAAATAGGCATAATGAATCGTTTCGTAAACTAAGTTTGTTATTTACAGAATATTATGCGTTTTAATGATAACTAATTATTTTAGTTTCTTTTTTTATATTTATATCCTTATTCATGTCTCATCATTCTATAAGGAATTTTGTTATATGTCAATAATATTTTTTTAAATAAAATAGATTCATAATATATATATTATTGGTAATCATAGTTAAAAATCGATTATATTCACAGAATACAACTTTCACTTTAAACGAATTACTCATTTAATTTATATATAAAAATCGGCCATTTTACTTACAAATTCGTAAGAAAATGGCCGATTGATTCAGAGACTTACTGAGTTAGGGAACGACCTGATTACTTTATGAACCCAACCTGCTTGCTGATTTCAGCATAGACCTGTTCCGCCGTTTTACGGTATTTCTTCTTATTTTCTTCAAAAAGGTTGTCCCCGTGAGTATCAATGGCGACAATCAAGGGCCCTAAGGTATCGACTTCACTGGTCCACAGGGTTTCCGGCATCCCCAGGTCTTCCCACTTACGGTCAATGATCTGCTTGAAATTGACAGCACTGACAACGGCGCAGCCAGCCGGAAAAACGCAGAAGATACAAGTATCTTCCTTACAGGCTTCCTGGGTTCCCTCCCCCATGCCGCCTTTACCGACAATCAACTTGACGCCCGTTTCCTTGATGAAGGCCTTTTCAAATTTTTCCATTCGCATGGAAGTCGTCGGTCCAATGGAGACCATTTCGAAGCGATCCTTTTCGCCGGCAATGGGGCGGACAATCGGCCCGGCATGGAAGATGGCCCCGCCTTTGAGGTCAACGGGAAGTTCTCTTTTTTCCTCGATGAGGCGGCGATGGGCAACGTCACGGCAGGTCGTAATGTGACCGGTCAGATAGACAATGTCACCGATTTTGAGGTTCTTGATGTCTTCGTCCTTGATGGGCGTATGAAGGATGATCTTAGCCATTAAAATTCAGCTCCTTTGTGGGTAGTAACAGTATAATGCAGATCCTTATCAAAGATGATGTGACCGCGGCGATGGTTCCAGCAGCCAATGTTCACGGCAACACCGATGGCCGATGGATGGCGGGCTGTATTGACGATATTGACGCCCAGTACAGAGGCCGATCCTGTCATACCCTGCGGGCCTAGGCCAATCTTATTGATGCCTTCTTCCAAGAGCCGTTCCATCTTGGCTGCCCGTTCGTTCGGGTTATGGGACCCGACAGGACGCATGAGGGCCAGTTTTGAATTAAGGGCCGCTGTTTCAACGCTGGTTGCAACACCAACACCAACGAGGAAAGGAGGGCAGGCATTCGGGCCATAGCTGACCATTCTTTCAAGGACAAATTTCGTAACGCCTTCATACCCCTCCCCTGGCATCAGGACCATGGCATGACCTGGAAGGGTGCAGCCACCGCCTGCCATATAGGTATAGATTTCGCAGGAATCAGAGTTTGGTTCAATGGACCAAAATACGGAAGGGGTTCCTTTACCGACATTTTTCCCCGTATTGTATTCGTCAAAGGTTTCTACACTGTTATGACGGAGCGGGGTCGTAACCGTCGTGCGGATCACGGCTTCACGCAGCAGTGCTTCCAAGTCGTCAATGAGAGGGAACTTGGTCCCGCATTTTACAAAGAACTGCAGCACGCCCGTATCCTGACAGGACGGACGGTCAAGCTTTTTGGCAAGCTCCATGTTCTTTTCATAGGTTTCATATAGCAGTTTGGCAATGGGTACGGTTTCCTTGGAAGCCAGTTCCTTTAATTTGTCTGCAACATCGTCCGGCAGGACCTTGGACGTATACCCGACAAACCGAGCCATGATATCGGTCATCTGTTCAACTTGTTCAGTGTGTGACATTTAAAAATTCCTCCTTATTAATAACTGCCTAGCTTGATATGGTTCATCATTTTCTCAAGGATAAAATGGGAAAATGAGGGGAAGCAAAATGAGACTGATAATAGCGGAAACCACAATCATCGGAAGGCCTGCCTTGACATAATCATTGAACGTATACCCACCTGGGGCAAAGACCATCATATTGGCCGGCATCCCGATAGGAGTGGCAAAAGCAAGGGACGCTCCAATGACGGTAGCGACGACAACGGCCTTGGGATCCGCCCCCATTCCGGCTGAGATATTGAGACTGATTGGTACGAGAAGGGCAGTCGTGGCAAAGTTGCTCATAAAGTTTGTCATGAGGGTCGCGAGGAGAAAGACCACCACGAGCAGAGCAAAGGGAGACGCGCTGGGTCCCAAGGCACTAATGACCGTGTCAGCAATCATCTTGCCGGCGCCTGTCTTTTGAAGGGCTTTGGCAAGGGCCAAGGTGCCGCCATAAACAAAGATGGTCTGCATATCAATGGAACGATAGGCCGCCTTTTCGCTGATAGCGCCGCAGGCCACAAGGACAACTGCACCGATGCAGCCGGAAAGATAGAACTTGATGCCAATCTGCTTTTCAAAGATCATGGCAAGAATGGTAAGGACCATGACAACCAAGGAAACCATTTGTTTCCATCGCGGCACATCGGAAAAGTCCTGCTCCTCATCATACATGGAATCTCCCATGTTCTTCGTTTTTTCCGGCAGGAAACGATACCCGACACAGGCAAAGAAGGCCGTACTGATCAGAAGAATAGGAAGACCGACAAAGCCATATTCAAAGAAACTGATTTCAACACCTACATTCTGAAGCGCGGCTTTTCCTAAAAGGTTGCCCGGAGCGCCGATAATGGAGAGGTTCCCGCCCATGGCAGCAGCAAAGATGAGGGGAAGGAGCAGGCGGGAACGGGAAAAACCAGATTTTGATGCCGTTCCAATGACGATTGGAATCAAGATAGCGGCCGTTCCTGTATTGGAAAGAAAGCCGCTCATGATGCCCGTCACAAGCATGACCGCAACAATGAGTTCCCGTTCCGTATGGGCGAATTTGGTGACGATGCCGCCCACCCGATTGGCCATACCGGTTTCAAAAAAGCAGCCCCAATCACGAACATAGCAACAAAAAGGATCAGATTGTTATCGACAAAACCACCAAAGGCATCCTTGGGACTGAGGACTCCTGTAAGAACCAGGACAAGGAGCGCAATGATGGACGTAACCGCCAGTGGAATCTTTTCCCAAACAAACATAACAATAACAAATAAGAGCAGTGCCAACGTAATGGCAACGGGTGACATAGCAATTCCTCCCTTAGATAGAATTGGCGCCATTGGATACATTTTAAAATGTACATTTGTATTTTATATTTAATAAAGTATCCATTTCTTGATTAGACTATATTCCAAATTTGATATTTCGTCAAGAGAATCATAGAGTTTTCTGTTTTTTCCATACAATTAACGAAATGCTCTTACGAATATTATCTAATTAGTCGAGTTTTTATCAGGTGTTTTCCATTCTGCTCATAAAAAAAGAGACTTTCCGAAAATCACTTTGTGACTTTTGGAAAATCTCGTCTCTACGAGTGCGCCAACGCAGGCACTGCTATCCATTTTTGTTTGTTTATAAAATAGATATATCCATTTTTTATTTTTCTCCCCTTGTGACAAAGCTGCGGTAATTGGTGAGCACGTCTTCCATGCTGCGCTTCATATGGGCAACCATGAGCGCCCTCGCCCGCTTGCCGTCATGGGCCCGCAGGGCTTGCATGAGCTCATCGTGCTCTATGCTGGAAATCTTGGCATATTCCTCTTCGGTGACCAGATATCCCATGGATAGACCACTCCATAGATTGGCTGCAAGATGTTCCAATTTCTCATTGCCACAGGCTTTCCAAATGGCCATATGAAAGCTTTCGTTGTAGTCCTTATAAGCACTGTAATTTTTCTCCGCAAGGGATCGCTTCATATCTTTATAGACAGCTTCAATGCCGGAAATATCGGTCCCTTCCTGCGCTGCAAGATAAGCAGCTTCGCCTTCAAGGAGCGCGCGCACGGCATAGTGGTCACGAATGTTCTTAGTGCTCATGCCTAGAACAACGGCACCTTTATTGGGACGCAGCCGGACGAGTCCCTGGGAAGAAAGCAGCTGCAGAGCTTCCCGCACAGGGGTGACGGATACACCCATCCTGCGGGCCGTTTCTTCCAAAGTCAGGACCGTTCCCGTCTCGATTTCCTTACGGAAAATAGCCTTGCGCAAATAGGAGGCGACCTGTTCCCGCGCGGGCAAGAGATTGATAGGCTGGATGGCCGTATTTTTGAGCGGTTCTTTTATTTTTTCCTGCATGGGTAGATCCAAGCCATCAGGGGAACCTTTTTTTCCCCGCACAATGATGTGGCGGTTGGAAAGCTTTTCGGCATAACCTTCTGCCACGAGACGATTCAAAGCCTCTCTTACAGGCATCCGAGAAACACCAAAGGATTTGGCCAGTTCCACCTGTTTCAATTCTTCACCAGCCGAAAGGATTCCCTTTTTGATTTTTTCTGAAAGGACCGAGAAGATTAGGTCCTGCGAGCTTACTTTTCCCTTAAGGAGAGCGTTTTCTTTCTTGTCAGCCTTCATGACAAAGGCCCCCTTCTTTGCTTTTTATGAAAAAAGAACTGTCCGCCAGTCTAGGTAAAGAAAGGACAATCCCCGCAAGCAAGGAAATGCTTACTTTTCATCCATTTTAAGGATGGCCATGAAGGCTTCTTGGGGCAGTTCCACGGAGCCAACCTGTTTCATCCGTTTCTTCCCGGCCTTTTGTTTTTCAAGAAGTTTACGTTTACGCGTAATATCACCGCCATAGCATTTGGCAAGAACGTCCTTTCTCAGGGCACTGACGTTCTCACGGGCAATGATCTTGCTTCCGATTGCGGCCTGGATGGGGATTTCAAAAAGCTGCCGGGGAATGATCTTGCGCAATTTTTCCACAAGGGCGCGGCCCCGTACTTGGGCGCGGTCCCGATGGACAATGGCCGACAACGCGTCGACAGGATCCCCATTTAGGAGGATATCGACTTTGACCATATCGCTGGGCCGATATCCCGACAGTTCATAGTCAAGGGAGGCATAACCGCGGGATACGGATTTCAAGCGGTCAAAATAATCAAAGATGATTTCACTTAAAGGCAGGCTGTAGTGGAGCATGACCCGGTTTTCATCAAGATAGGTCATATTGGCATATTCCCCACGTTTTTCTTGGGACAGTTCCATTACAGGTCCCACATATTCCTTGGGAACGATGATGGTGGCATTGACAAAAGGTTCTTCTACATGGTCGATGACAGTCTGGGGCGGGAAAAGGGAGGGATTGTCCACCATTTCCACATCCCCATTTGTCCGGACAACTTCGTAGATGACGTTGGGCGCGGTTGTTATCAAGGCAAGGTTATATTCCCTTTCCAAACGCTCCTTGATGACATCCATATGAAGGAGTCCCAAAAAGCCGCAGCGGAAACCAAACCCCAGGGCGGAGGAAGTTTCCGGCTCAAACATGAGGGAAGCGTCGTTGAGCTGCAGTTTTTCCAGGGCATCGCGGAGATTGTCATAATCGGAATTTTCCACAGGATAAAGGCCGCAGTACACCATGGGGGTAGCCTTGCGATAACCAGGCAGGGCCTGGGCAGCGGGATGATTTTCATCCGTAATGGTATCCCCCACCCGCGCATCGCGGACGTTCTTGATGGACGCGGCAAGGAAACCGACCATGCCTTCCCCCAGTTCCTCGACATTGACGAGGGCCGGTTTGAAGACACCCACTTCCGTGACTTCATAGACCTTCCCTGTTGCCATGAGACGAATGGTCATGCCCTTTTTAAGGCAGCCATTGACCACACGCAAGTAGAGCATGACCCCTTTATACGAGTCAAATTTGGAGTCAAAGATGAGCGCCTGCAGCGGAGCTGCATCGTCCCCTTGGGGGGCCGGAATGCGGTTAACGACAGCCTCTAGGACCTCATCGATGCCAAGGCCCGTTTTGGCTGAGCAAAGAATCGATTCCGCCCCATCAATACCCAGGACATCCTCCACTTCCTTGATGACCCGGCAAGGATCAGCACTGGGAAGATCCACCTTGTTGATGACCGGGATGATTTCAAGGTCATGTTCCATTGCAAGGTAAACGTTGGCCAGGGTCTGCGCTTCAATGCCCTGGGTCGCATCGATGACAAGGAGTGCGCCTTCACAGGCAGCAAGGGCTCGGGAAACCTCGTAGTTGAAGTCGACATGGCCCGGGGTGTCAATGAGGTTCAAGATGTAATCATTGCCGTCTTTGGCATGGTAATCAAGCTGGACAGCCTGGTCCTTGATGGTGATGCCCCGCTCCCGTTCAAGGGACATATTGTCAAGGATCTGGTCTTCCATTTCTCGCTTGGAAAGGGTTCCCGTCTTTTCGATGAGGCGGTCGGCAAGCGTGGATTTTCCATGATCGATATGGGCAATGATGGAAAAATTCCGGATTCTATGGGTCTGTGCCATGGATTGATTCTACCTCCAAGATTTCAGTAAGCTAAAAACACCGCGCGGCGTAAGCCGCGTGGGGGTTATTTTTCATTATAGCATGAAGGATGGCTCCTTGTAAAAAGCCGCTCCTGAAAAAGCTTCCATATAGCAAAAAGACTGGCAGCCGAATGGCTGTCAGTCTTTTGGACTGTCTTATTTGACTGCGTTGACTTTCTTGGCTAAACGGGACTTTTTGCGAGCAGCAGCAAATTTGTTCACCGTACCCTTGCGGGCAGCTTTATCGAGTAAGCTTGCAGCGGTCTTAAGAGCGGCCTGAGCCTCATCCTTGGAACCAGCAGCAGCAAAAGCTTCAACCTTACGTGCAGTACTGCGGATTTCCGCCTTGACGGGGCCATTGGCAGCGCGGCGCTCAGCATCAGTCTTGACGCTACGAACGGAAGACTTAATATTCGGCATGTTTTCACCTCCACCAATTAGCTTTACCGAAACATTTTATCATTAATAGATATAAAAGGCAAGGAGTTTTTCCATAAGGCTCCTGTATGGGCCGGATGGTTCCCCTATTTGACGTACACGATGGTCGCTCCAAAACCGCCTTCGTTAAGAGGTGCCATTTCCGTTTTTTTCACATTAGGATGCTGCTTGAGATAGTCCAACAGTCCTTTGCGAAGCATGCCCGTGCCCTTTCCATGAACCAAGCGGAAGCGGTCCATGCCGGCAAGCAATGCATCATCAATGGCCTTGTCCACGTCAGGGATGGCTTCATCCACGGTTTTCCCCCGTACATCGGTCTGTACAGACGTGTCCTGGGCCTTTTTGACAAAGAACTCATGACGGCTGCCGGAACTTTTCTTAAGCGTCCGGTGCGTTTTTTGCGGCGAAACTGGCTGGGCCTTTGTGAGAATACAATCCTTCATGGACACATTCATCTTCATGACACCAATAGCAACCGTCACATCACGGCCATTGACAGCCGTAATCTTTCCTTCCTGGCCCAAGGTCTTGACAAAGACCACCTTGCCAACAGCCGCATTGCCGCTTGTAAGGCCCTGCCCTTCCGGCTCCGTGCGACCCGAAATGGAAAAATTCTTACTAAGGGCCTTGCGGCTCATCTCAGCCAGCCGTTCGACTTTGGCACTTTCCACAAGATTCTGCTGGGCCCGCAGTTCCTTTAGGATGCCTTGGCTTTCACGGCGAGCATTGCGATAAAGCTCATCTGCGTCTTCCCGTGCCTTGCGAAGGATGTCATTTCGACTCTTTTCAAGGCGGGTCTTTTCTGCTTTCAGCTGGTTGCGGAGAATTTCCGTTTCCCGCCGCAGCGTCTCAATTTCATCCTTGCGGCTTTCATATTCCCGCCTCTCTCCTTCAAGGTTCTGAAGCACCCGTTCCATATTGCTGTGCCGCTCATTGATAAAGGTCCGTGCCTCATCAAGGATGTCTTCAGGAAGACCTAAACGGCGGCTGATATAAAAGGCGTTGCTGCTTCCCGGGACCCCCATGAGAAGACGGTAGGTCGGGCGCAGCGTTTCCGGATCGAATTCAACGCTGGCGTTCTGCATGCCTTCATGTTCATAGGCAAAGGTCTTGAGCTCGCTGTAATGCGTTGTCATGATCGTAAGGACATGGGCCTTGTAAAAATGCTCAATCATGGCCATGGCAAGGGCTGCCCCTTCTGTCGGATCGGTCCCGACACAGACTTCATCGACAAGGACCAGATCGCGATCCGTGGCTTCCCTTATAATGGAAATCATGTTCTTCATATGACCGGAAAAAGTGGACAGGCTCTGTTCAATGCTCTGTTCATCGCCAATATCGGCGTAAACCCCGGAAAACACAGGAAAAATTGCTTCTTCAGCAGGAAGAAAGAGCCCCGCCTGGGCCATGAGGGCAAAAAGGCCGACGGTCTTTAAGGCGACAGTCTTGCCGCCCGTATTAGGTCCCGTAATGAGGAGCGTCGTGAAGTCCTGCCCCAGCTCAATATCAAGGGGTACAATAGATTCCTGTTCCAAAAGGGGATGGCGGCCCTTGACAATACGCAGATGATGATCAAGGACCATCATGGGACGCCGCGCCCCAAGCGCCTCGGCATAGAGGGCCTTGGCCGAAATAAGGTCCACTTGGGCCACAACGGCAAGACTCTCAAGGATATGGTCTGCTTCAGCCCCTACATGGCTTGTCAACGTTCGCAGGATGCGTTCTACTTCCGCCTTTTCTTCAAGGACATACTTCTTGATGTCATTATTGAGGTTAACAACGGCCATAGGCTCAATAAAGAGCGTTGCCCCGCTTGACGACTGGTCATGGACAATGCCGGGAAAATTGAGGCGATATTCCTGCTTGATGGGGATGACATACCGATCCTCACGCATGGTGACGAGGGCATCTTGAAAATATTTCTGGTTGTTTGGGTCATGCAGGAGGTCGGAAAGCTTATCCTTTACCCGGTTGCGGGCAACGAGGATGCCCGTCCGAAGGCCTGAGAGCTTCACAGAGGCCGTATCCTTGATATTGCCTTTTTCATCAAGGACGCTGGAAAGCTGCTTAGAAAGGCGCGAGAAATCATGGAGCTCATCGCTGTAACGCACAAGGGCTGGTGCCGTCTCGCTGACTTCCTTAAGGAATGCCTTAAGGTCCAGCATCCCCGAAATGGCATCCTGGATGGCCTTGAATTCTTCCGGATCAAGAAGGCTGCCAACACGGGTACGTTTCACCAATCCGGAAATATCGGTAATCCCCCCTAAGGGGATACGTCGTCCTTCATCTAGGATGCGGACCGCTTCCGCAGTTTCTTCCTGAGAAAGCTTGACCTCCTCAAAGCGGGAAGAACTCATCAGTTCCATGGCAAGACGCTGCCCCATGGCCGTACCGGCGTACTGGCTAAGCTTTTCCCTGACTTTGGTAAATTCCAAGGTATTGATTGCAAATTTTGCCATTATAAGACACCTCTAAAATAGTGGCCCCGCGTGGTTCCCGGTTCATTTTCCTCGACAAGGGTCACCCCGTCAAGAACGCCCCGGTACATGGCGGTCAGGACGCCGGTCTCTTCGACAGAAGCATTCCGGGCGTCAAACCGCAGCCGGGCAAGACCCATCTTCTCCATTTTCTTTGCATGGGCCAGCATGGAAAGGCGCTGCCCATTGAGGATATGCATCCGGCCAAATTGGTCCTGTTTCAACGGGAAACGGACTTTCTTCCGGTCCTCGAGAAAACCTGCTTCCTTGCAGTGATAATCGCAGTGGCCCTGGTCAAGATGGCCAAGGAAGCTGCCCTCTACGCAATATTCAGAGACCATCATTTCAAGGGAGCCTTCGGCAAGGCACTCCAAGGGCAGGTTTGATTTTCTTGCAAGGCCCTCGACCTGGGAGAGAGTAAGTTCCGGAGACAGCGTGATGCCCTCAGCACCAAGCTCCTGCCAGAAAAGGATACTCTGGCTATTAAATGTATTTTGGTCCCAATCAACCCACAAAGGAAGCCCCTGGGCAAGGACCTTTTCCACAAGGCCGTTATTGCTCACGACGATACCGTCAGGCGACAGGGCCTGCCAACGAGGAAGGACCTGATCATAGTAGGAAAGCTGTCCTTCGGAAACAACACGGCTCGTGCCGATATACCACTTCTTTCCCTTTTCCCGGACCCAGTGACCAAGGGTCTCGAGGTCTTTCAGCGTCAAAAGAGGCAGGGTAAAACTGTCGCCGCCAACAATAAGGACGTCGGCGCCGCCTGAAAGGGCAGCTTTGGCCTTGTCCAAGGTATCGACATGGACGGACAGTTCAGCATGGCGACGCAGGGAATGATTGACTGGCTGGGACAGATAGCGGTCGTGCCACTGGACTTTTTGGCGGGGCGGACAAAACTCCTCAAGGCGCGCTTTCGTGAGGGCTTCTACAGAAAGACGGCGCGCTTCATTGATCTCACTCATGGGAACCATGACATTGTCGTCACACGTAAGGAGCAAGCTCCCCAAGGAAAATTCCGTGTTGCCCAGACGGTCCACCTGTTTGCGTACCACGGTTTCATCAAGGGCATGCTTGCGGGCTCTTTCCACGATAAAACGGGTCTGCGCTGTCCCTGTATGCCCTTCATCATCTGTGGCCGTTATGGTCATGGGCTCACCGAGGGCAGCTGTCACATAAAAGGACAGGGGAATACGTTTTTTATGGTCTGGACCAAAGAAGCTTTCAGCATAGGTCATGAGTTCGTGATCATTTGTCCGGAAGACGCGGTCGTTGAGACGGATGCCCCGAGGCACGGAAATGGTGACCTTCTCACCGACTTCGGCTACATCACGGTTCTTGCCATTGACCGTCATGGAATCGACAGTCGTTCCCACGCGGCCGCCGACGCTCACCCAAAATTCCAGGCCGTCGCCCAAATGTAGGGTCCGTTCGAGCTTGACCGTTCCTTCCGTGTGATCTTTATTCAAAGAAACAACCCGGCCCAGAAGGATGCCGCGGTTATTAGGGCGGCGGTCGCTCATCATGGTGCGGCCCGGCTTTTTCTCAAGGTAGGCCGTCGTAAAATCACGGTTGAAGATCTGTTCAATGTGTTCACGATCTTTTTCAGGGACAACGTACTTGCCTGTGAAATAGCGGTCAATGGCGCGGCGGTAGATATCTGTCACGACGGCCACGTATTCAGGCCGTTTCATGCGCCCTTCGATTTTAAAGAACCGAACGCCGGTTTCGATGAGTTGGGGGAGGATGTCAAGGGTGTTCATATCCTTTGGACTCAAGAGATACTGACCGGCATCAGCGTTTTGGAGCATGTCCTTTCCCTCCTTGTTGACCAAGGTATAGGGCATGCGGCAGGTCTGGGCACAGCGGCCCCGGTTTCCGCTGCGGCTGCCGATGAGGCTTGACATAAGGCACTGACCGGAATAACAGATGCAGAGTGCGCCATGCATGAACGTCTCGATCTCACCAGGCGTCTTTTGACAGATTGTTTTTAAGTCCTTTAAGGTGGTTTCCCTAGCCATGACAGAACGGGGCATACCCTGATGGTAGGCAAAGATGGCACCAGCGGAATTGGTAATGGTCATCTGCGTACTGGCATGCAGTTCCAGTTCAGGTACCGTGCGGCGGCAAAGCCGGATGATGCCAAGATCCTGGACAATAATGCCATCAACACCGATATTGCTGAGGAACGTGACATAGTCCCCCAGCGCCTTCATTTCCTCATCAGTGACAAGGGTATTGACCGTGACATAGATACGAACATGGTGCAGGTGAGCAAAAGTGATGGCCCGCTGCAGTTCTTCAGGGCCAAAATTTTCGGCATAGGCCCGAGCGCCAAAAGCAGAGCCACCCAGATAAACCGCATCGGCACCGGCAAAAACAGCCGCCTCAAGGGCCTCCCAGGTCCCAGCCGGGGCCAAAAGTTCAACATCTTCTCGTCTCATGAAAATCTCCTTATATATAGAAAGAAAATAGCATAACAGAATTTTGAACTTACATTATATCATATTGAAAGTCCCAAAAGAAGAAGGACCTACCCTCCCTTCCCCTTTCGAGGGCCACAAGGCATGCGAATTCGGAAAGAATTTCTATTGCAGTCCGTCAAGTTGTGATATAATACGGTTAGCTATTTGCTTTTTCCATCAGATCAATCTAGAAACAGGAGCTGACACAATGACGTATAAAGGAAAAAGAAACTGGAGGAATCTCCTCAAGCCCCGAAACCCTCGGGAAAAGAAAAAATTAGGAGGCATGATTCTTTCGGCTGTCCTTGCCCTGATCCTTGTAGGGTTCATTTCCCTCACGGCTTTCTTTGCCCTGGCAAAGTTCACAACAGCCAAGATTATGTCAAAAGATATGGTGCCCATGGCGTCGTCCCAGTTCTATGACATCAATGGCGACCTGATTTCGACCGTTGATTCCGAAGAAGACCGTATCCCCGTTTCCATCAGTAAGGTACCTAAAAACCTGCAGAACGCGTTCCTTGCAGCTGAAGACATCCGCTTTTACCAACACGGCGGAATTGACTTCAAAGGGATTGCCCGCGCCATCTACACCTACATTCGTTATGATGAGGTCCAAGGCGGCAGTACCATTACCCAGCAGCTGGCCAAAAACTACTTCCTTACGCAGGAACGGACGCTGACGCGAAAGATCCACGAAGCCTTCATTGCACTCCAGATTGAACAGAAGTACACCAAAAAGGAAATTCTGGAAATGTACATGAACCAGATTTACTTCGGTCAAGGGGCCTACGGGGTCGAAACGGCAGCCAATACCTACTTTGGGAAACATGTTGAAGATTTGGATCTTGCCGAGGCCGCTATGATTGCCGGCATCCCCAAGAGCCCGAACTACTACAACCCGAAAGCCAATCCGAAGGCAGCCAAGGCCCGTCAGGAAACAGTCCTCAGCCAGATGGAAAAGTATAATTTCATTACGCCGGAAGAGCACAAAAAAGCAAGTGAGGAAAAGCTCGAATATAAGAGCCTGACTTCAAATCCCGGCTCCAAGAGCTATTTCATCGACTACTGCATCCAGATCCTCATTGATAAATTTGGTCCTGATGCCGTCTATAAGCAAGGGCTCAAGGTTTACACCTCCCTTGACCCGACCATGCAGAAAGCCGCCGAACGGGCCGCTGCCCTGACGCCGACCTACTACACGGACAACAATAAGCTCAAGCAGCCTCAGTCAGCCATCGTGGCAATCGATCCGAAGACAGGATACATCAAGGCCATGATCGGCGGCCGCGGGACGGACCAATTCAACCGGGCCGTCATGGCAGAGCGCCAGCCAGGTTCCGCTTTCAAGCCCTTTGTTTACCTTAATGCCCTGGAGCATGGCGCCACGCCAAATGATATTGTCGATGACTCCCCGATTCCTGGCAGCTGGAACCCGCAGAACTATGACCGCCGCTTCCACGGCAAGATGACCTACCGTCGGGCCCTCACCTATTCGTACAACATTCCAGCCATCAAGATCAGTGAAAAATACGGCAACAGTAATGTCTTGAAGCTTGCCAAGAAAATGGGCATCACGACCCTTGTGGAAGATGGACCCCAGTCCGATGACAACTCAGCCATGGCCTTGGGCGGCCTCACCCACGGCGTCACGCCCCTTGAAATGGCCGGTGCCTATGGTGCCATTGCCAACATGGGGAAATTCAACAAACCGACACCGATCGTCAAGATTGTGGACCGGAACGGCAAGACCATCTATGAACACAAAGCAGATCCTGTTACCGTAGCTAAACCGAGCAGCGTCTATATGCTGATCAGCATGATGGAGGATGTCATGACCCGCGGTACCGGGCGCGGTGCTGCCATCAGCCGGCCTTCTGCCGGCAAGACGGGGACCACGAGTGAATACCGCGATGCTTGGTTCGTTGGCTTTACACCGAATCTGGCCGCTGCCGTCTGGATCGGCGACGACAACAATGATTCCTTAGGCGGGATGACGGGCGGCGGTGAACCGGCCACCTTGTGGCGGACCTTTATGACTTATGCCGTCGAAGAACTGCCTGTGGAAGATTTTGAGCGTCCCAGCGGCTTCAAGGAACCGGTTCGGGTAAGTGAACCCAACGATGACAAAAAATGCCGAAGAAGATAAGAAAAAAGAAAGAGG
>ENA-OQHN01000450-OQHN01000450.1-human-gut-metagenome-genome-assembly--contig:-NODE-450-length-14169-cov-13.802307_pt1 | contig 14169 bp, 17 predicted proteins | sample MGYA00242564_ERZ504721 | MGnify/ENA primary metagenome ERZ504721 (study PRJEB26092, sample SAMD00036212) | human gut metagenome | host: Homo sapiens | study: EMG produced TPA metagenomics assembly of...
GGGCCGAGGCGGCGCCCTGGGTGGCGTCGGTGTCCGCCAGGGCCGGCGAGGTCTTCGAGCAGGCCGAGGACTCCGCGCTGGCGTTCACGGCCTTCCCCAGGGCGCACTGGGCCAAGCTCCGCACCAAGATTGGTTTCTACGCCATAGGAGATCTTCCACGTATTGGTCCGCTCATTGATTTCAACATAGTCAAGCGGGATTTTCCTGATACAGGCATTCTGTTCCGGAGACAGTTCCAACGTTTGCAGGAAGGAAAGGAAGTTATGTCTGTCCGGAATGATCCGATAACTCTCAGAATGCATGATGCCTCCTATTCTTCCATATTCGACAGATTCTTTATTTTTTTGACGGCTCTCAGTTGGAGGAGTCCATCAAGGATTTCATTGGCATTTTCATATTTGCTGATCTTGGCATTGACAACGATCCGTAAGGTTTGTTCTTCCGGCCGGCTTGCCATATCAAGGACGCGGGTCTTCACGTTATGACGGGAAAAGTAGTCCATGACATCCATCATACTGTCCGGATTGCTCTCACAGACGATGGCGAGCTTTACTTTCACATTGCGTCCCGAAGGAAGGACTTTTTTTTCGATTCCCCGAATGGCCATCAAGGTAATGAGGGACACGATGGTAGCCACGACCCCCAGACCAAGCATACCGCAGCCAACGGTAAGCCCAATGGCAGAAACCATCCAGACGCTGGCCGCGGTTGTAAGCCCCTTGACCGTAAGTCCCTCATGCAGGATGGTACCGGCGCCTAAGAAGCCGACACCGGTCACAACCTGGGAAGCAATCCGGGACGGGTCGCGGTTCAGAGGATGACCGTCAATGCCATAAATGGAAACAATCATCAAAAGGGCTGACCCCGTTGCCACCAGCACATGGGTCCTAAGGCCTGCCGGACGGTCTCCGGCGCTGCGCTCCAGACCAATGATCCCGCCGAGAAAAGCGGTTAGGAGAAGCCGGAGCACAAGATGCATGAACTGAGTGTCAAACATGGGTCAAACCTCCTTCACGATCAGCTTACAACGTCTTGGAAAGGATATCCTTCAAAGCGGACACGTAATCCCCGTCCAAGGGCAAATCGCACATTTCACCGGTATAGCGAACCTTGACTTCCATGGCGCCCCGCTGCAAAGTCTTGGGGCCAACCACGACGCGGACGGGATAACCGATGAGGTCGGCATCCTTGAATTTGACACCAGCCCGTTCATCACGGTCATCAAGGATGGCATCGATTCCCTGGGCATTGAGGGCCTGATAGATTTCCCCTGCCTTGGCAAAGCTTTCTTCATCCTTTACATTGACAGGCAAAACGATTACTTCATAAGGGGCGATGTTTTTGGGCATGATGGCTCCGTTTGCATCATGGTACTGTTCTATAACAGCTGCCAGGGTCCGGCCGACACCGATGCCATAGGAGCCCATGTAAAACGGCTTTTCCTTCCCTTCCGGGTCAAGGAACGTGGCATGGAGGGCTTCGGAGTATTTGGTATAGAGTTTGAAGACCTGCCCCACTTCAATGCCTCGGGCTTCTTTCAAATGCCCTTTGCAGTGAGGGCACTGGTCCCCTTCATGGGCCGTGCGGATGTCAAGGACCTTGGTATAGACAAAGTCACGACAAGGTTCGGCGTCAACATAATGGGTATCCACTTCATTGGCACCACAGCAGACATTGTGCATATTCATGACCGTGGCGTCAATGAGGATGGTGCACTTATTAAGGTCGAGTCCAATAGGGCCCATAAAGCCCGGAACGGTTCCTGCCGCCCGGATCTGCTCGTCGGAAGCCATCATGACTTCATTGGCCCCAACCGCATTGGTGACCTTGATTTCGTTCACTTCATGGTCGCCGCGGACAAAACAAAGGATCAGACCGCCCTTATCGCTTGTCAGAGCAACGGCCTTGACGCTCTTTTCAATCGGTGCATGGAGATACTCACAGACCGCTTCAATGGTGTTGCAGCCCGGGGTACCTATGGTATGAAGCTCGCGCGGAGCTTCCTCTTGGCTGGGCAGGGCTTCACATTCAGCCTTTTCCACATCGGCTGCATAATCACACGTATCACAGTACACAATGCCAGCTTCGCCGCTTGCCGCGATTCCCATGAATTCATGGGATCCATTGCCGCCAATGGCGCCGGGGTCTGCTTCAACCGGTCGGTAGTTGAGCCCGCAGCGGTCAAAGATGCGGGCGTAGGCATCATACATCTTCTGATAGGACTCATCAAGGCCCGCTTCATCCGCATCGAAGGTATAGGCATCCTTCATGATGAATTCGCGGCTTCTCATGAGGCCGAAGCGGGGCCGCTTTTCATCACGGAACTTGCTCTGGATCTGATAAAGGCTCGTCGGCAGCTGACGGTAGGAATGGAGCTCATTCTTAACGAGGGTGGTAATCATTTCTTCATGCGTTGGGCCCAGGCAGAATTCTCGGCCGTGGCGATCCCGCACACGGAACATTTCCGCCCCATAGACATCCCAACGGCCGCTTTCCTTCCAGATTTCGGAAGGCTGTACAATCGGCATCATGATTTCCTGCGAATCGATGGCGTCCATTTCCTCCCGGATGATGCGTTCAATCTTCTTGATGCTTTTCCACGCCAGTGGAAGGTAGGTATAAAGCCCGCCAGCAATCTTACGGATATAGCCAGCACGCAGCATCAATTTGTGGCTTTCAAGGACAGCTTCTGCCGGCACTTCACGAAGGGTCGGCGCATAGAGTTTTGAAACGAGCATTATGAGTTCTTCCTTTCCTCAATGATTTTATGGATTTCAACAAACAGCTGATCGACAAGTTCATCTTCTGGGACACGGCGAAGGATCTCCCCTTTGCGGAATAAAAGACCCTCCCCTTTTCCGCCGGCAATCCCCACATCGGCTTCCCTGGCTTCACCAGGACCATTGACAGCGCATCCCATGACAGCAATGGTCAAAGGATCGCGGAGACCGGAGAGTCGTTTTTCCACTTCCAAGGCAAGCTTTTCCAAGGGAACACAGGTTCTGCCGCAAGTTGGACAGGAAACAAGGGTCGGCCCATAGGTACGGAGGCCCAAGGACTTGAGAATTTCATAGGCAGTTACGACTTCTGGGCGAGGATCCCCCGTAAGGGATACACGGACCGTATCCCCAATACCCTCAGCAAGGAGGGTACCAATGCCAACGGCAGATTTGACGATGCCCATATGATAGGTTCCCGCTTCCGTAATGCCTACATGAAGGGGGTAATCGCAGGCCGCCGCCATCTTTCGATAGGCCTCTACCGTAAGGGGTACATCATGGGCCTTCAAGGAAATGACGATATCATGAAAATCCATCTCCTCAAGGATGCGGATGTGCCGCCAAGCCGCTTCTGCCATAGCATGGGCCGTAGGATGACCGTAGGCCTCCAAAAGGTCCTTGGGAAGCGAGCCCGCATTGACACCAATTCGGATAGGAATACGACGTTCCTTGGCCTTTTTGACAACGGCCTCTACCCGGTCCCGTCCCCCAATATTGCCCGGATTGAGACGCAAGGCCGAAACTCCGGCATCAATAGCGGCAAGGGCCAAGCGATAATCAAAATGGATATCGGCAATGACGGGAATGGGGCTTTCCTTGGTAATGACGGAAAGGGCCTCTGCAGCCTCCATGGTAGGAACCGCACAGCGGATCACTTCACAGCCCAGTTCTTGCAGGTCACGGATCTGGGCAAGGGTGGCTGCCGCGTCTTCCGTCTTTGTATTGGTCATGGATTGGACTACGACGGGATGGCCGCCGCCAATGGTGACAGAACCGACCTGTACTTCCCTCGTTTTTCTTCTTTCCATATTACATCTCCTTAGCGCAGGATATCACTGATTGTTGCATAAATCGTGAGCCCCAGGATGAGAGCGACACCGACGAGCTGAACCCGTTCCTTGGCCTTAGGAGGAAGGGGATGCCGAAGGATACCCTCAACAGCGAGGATGAGGAACTGACCCCCATCAAGGGCCGGTATAGGAATGAGGTTCAAAATACCAAGGTTCAGACTCAAAAAGGCGATAAAGGTCAAAAAGGGAATCATGCCTTCCTGGGCCACACTGCCCGCCATTTGCGCCACACCAATCGGGCCTGCCACATTGACTCCCGCTTTGCCGGTAAGGATCTGACGCAGGCCATCCACCATTCCCTTCATGATACGGCCTTCCGTTAATACGGCGTAACGGACACTTTCCGAAAGACCTAGAGGCCGTTTTTCCAAAGTAGGCATGACCCCGATCAGATAGCGTCCCGCTTCCTGATCAAATTGAGGAATCAAGGTCTTTTCGAGGGTCTTCCCTCCTCGTTGGATAACAAGCGTGCTTTTCTTGCTGCCTGCTTCTTGGATCAGGGTAGACACATCCGTCCAGGCCGATAGTTTCGTTCCGTTGATGGAAATGATCCGGTCCCCCTTCATCAGTCCGGCATCGCTGGCAGGCTGATGATCCATAACGCGGCCCAAGACGGGTTCATTGACCGGGGTCTCTGTCCCATGGAAAAAGAAGATTCCGAGAAAGACAAAAGCGGCAGGAGAAAGTTCATGGTGACACCGGCAAGGATGACTACCATTCGGGCCCACAGGGGTTTTGTATGAAAGCCATTTTCCACGTTTTCCTCGCCAGGCTCCATGCCGGCAATACGGTTAAATCCCCCAAGCGGCAGGGCCCGCAGCGTATAGACCGTGCCCTTTTCCTCGGTTTGATAAAGTTTGGGACCAAAGCCAATGGCAAATTCATCGACCTGCATCCCGACAAGTTTAGCCGCCGCAAAATGGCCCAGTTCATGCACTGTGATGAGCACGCCAAAGACAATAAGCGCGGCAAGAAGGGTCGTCATTTAGACCTCCCCCATGGAGGACAGAAGGGTGCGGGCCACTTCCCGCGCTTTACGATCTGCTTCCACGATTGTTTCATAGGATAATGGGGAAACAGGTTCCACTTTGCTGAGGACGGCCTCAATGAGGTCGGCCATGGCAAGAAAAGGAATCTGTCCTTTGATAAAGGCATCGTCTGCCACTTCGTTTGCCGCATTGAAAACTGTCGGCATGATGCCGCCTGCCCTACCGGCTTCAATGGCAAGGGGCAGGGCGCGGAAGACCTCCCAGTCCGGTTCAAAGAACGTCAGGGGCCCACAGGAAAGAAGGTCCAAGGTTTCAAAGTGAACGGGCCAGCGCTCTGGATAGCTGAGCGCATACTGGATGGGCAGCCGCATATCGGGCGCGCCAAGCTGGGCAATGACAGCCCCGTCTTGATATTCCACGAGGGAATGAACAATGCTTTGGGGATGGATGATGGGCACAATTTGATCATAGGAAGCCTCAAAGAGCCAATGGGCTTCGATGACCTCAAGCCCCTTATTGGCAAGGGTCGATGAATCAAGCGTAACCTTCGTTCCCATGCTCCAAGTGGGATGGTTCATACATTCCTTGACGGTTACGTGCCTTAGTTCTTCCCGTTTCTTGCCACGGAAAGGACCTCCCGAAGCCGTAAGCAGGATGCGTTTCAAGGCCTTGTGGTCATTGCCTTCCAAGGATTGGAAGATGGCACTGTGCTCACTGTCGACAGGGGTCAGGCGCACGCCATTTTTTTTAACCGCGTCCATGACAAGGCTTCCGGCTGCAACAAGGGTTTCTTTATTGGCAAGGGCGATGTTCTTATGGGCTGCAATGGCGGCAAGGATTGGCTTCAAGCCTGCATAACCGACCATGGCTCCAAGAACTGTGTCCGCCTCTCCAACCGTCGCACAGGCAAGGATGCCTTCTTCACCGGAAAGGATTTCCGTAGGTCCGTCATAGCGGGCCCGCAGCCTTGCGGCAGCCTTTTCATCGCTGAGGGCGGCCACGTGCGGCCGAAATTTCCGGATCTGCGCTTCCAAAAGCGCATCGTTGGTATGGGCAGCAAGGGCTGCAACACTGAGCCTTTCAGGGCTTGCCGCCACAACCTCAAGGGTCTGGGTTCCAATGGACCCGGTCGACCCTAAGATGGATAGACCTTTCATAGCGTCTCCTTATCGATAGATGGGGATCCTTCCGTCAAAAAAGGAAGAACTCCACGAAGTAATAAGCAATTGGAATGGAAAAAATCAAGCTGTCACAGCGGTCAAGAACACCGCCATGACCGGGAAAGAAGGTGCCTGAATCCTTGATCTTACAGCAACGCTTCATAATGGATTCCACAAGATCGCCCAAAGGGGCAAAGAAACCGACCAAGAGCGCAAGGATGAGGACACGAACGCTTTGATAGCCAAGATAGGTATGCCCAATGAGATAGATAACGGCAAGGGTTCCCAAAAAACCGCAAAGAGCGCCTTCCCGAGTCTTTTTGGGGCTGACCGTCGGTGCCAGCGGCGTCTTTCCCCACATCCTGCCACCAAAATAGGCAAACGTATCACTGGCCCAGGTTCCTACCATGACTGTCCAGAGGAGACCTTCCCCCAGAGAGCGAAGAAAGATGAAATGGGCAAAAGGAAGCCCAATATAAAGCAGGGAAAGCGTGCTCAAAGCAGTTTTTTCAAGAAACTGGCCCTCCCCATGATGAAACAGACCATCCAGCATGATCAGAAGGGAAAAAAGGATGGTCACAGGCACAAGGAGTGCATGGGATAAGGAGCTATCCAAAAAAACAAGGGAAGCTGCTGCTACAAGGAGCACAATGCCTAAAAAGGCGGCCTTTCCATAAAGGTCATAACCTGCCGCGTGAATCATATCCCGATATTCCTTATATGCTACGGCAGCAAGCAACAAAGTCCCCAGTGAAAAAAACAGACCTCCCAGTTTGATCAAAAGGAGAGCAATTGGAATGGCAATGAGTGCCGTACGGATTCGTTGTCCCATGAGTTACGCCTTCTTTGTCAGGCCGCCGAAGCGGCGGTCCCGTTTTTGATAGCTGAGGAGCGCTTCCTTGAATCGTTCCGGCGTAAAATCGGGCCAGCAGACGTCTGTCGTCCACAGTTCCGAATAAGCAATCTGCCAGAGCAGGAAATTGCTCACCCTGAGGTCACCGCCCGTGCGGATCAAAAGATCCGGAGCAGGGATGCCCCGTGTATAGAGATGGTCCTCAAATAGAGCCTTTGTTATGTCATCCGGCTGCAGCGTACCAGCCTTCACCTGCCGGGCAATCTCCGTTGCCGCGTGAAGGATTTCCGCCTGTCCGCCGTAATTGATTGCGATGGTTAAGAGAATTCCTTGATTGTCCTTTGTTTCCTGCTCGGCTTCTTCCATCTTCTTGAGGACAAGGTCGGGCAGCTCCTTGCGGGAGCCAATGAAACGCATACGGACCTGGTATTTCTTGAATTCTTCAAGCTCATTGGTGAGATATTCAACAAGGAGCTTCATGATGAAACTGACTTCCGTCACGGGGCGCTTCCAATTTTCCGTGGAAAACGCGTAGGCTGTGAGGGCCTCTATCCCGATGGAATCAGCATAGCGCACAATTTCGCGCAGCGCTTTGGCCCCATAGGTATGACCAAAGGTTCTCGGTTTTCCCTGCCGTTTGGCCCAGCGGCCATTACCGTCCATGATCATGGCAACATGGCGGGGAATCTTTTTAAGGTCCAGTTCCTCACTGGCAGGATGGGTTTGTGCCGAAGGAGTGGACGGTTCGGAGCGAAAAAGATGAGTTAACATAAGCGTTCCCCTATAAAAAAATTAGCGCAGCCTGCATCATTGCAAGCTGCGCAACGCGCCTCCTGCTTATTCAGCAGCGATAGCGCCAACCGGGCAAGCGCCGGTGCAAGCGTCGCAGTCGATGCAGCTAGCTTCATCAACCTTGTACTTGCCATTGTCTTCAGAGATAGCACCAACCGGGCAGGTACCAGCGCAGGAACCACAACCGATGCATGCATCTTGATCAATCTTGTGTGCCATTATGTGTACACCTCCCTTCAAATTGACAACCAATAATCAATGTTACTTTATGGTCAAGCGCATTGATTTGCTTCAACACGTAAGCAAAATCATCGCGCCAGACTAGCGTATCACGATGGAAGGCCGGTTCAGCCTTCACAAGCGTCACCGAAAGTCCCGCCTCTTTGGCCATCAAGACGGCTTCTGCAAGGGGACGGGCGACCAGGTCGGGAACAATCATCTCACATTCCATTAGATGGACATGACTTCCTTTTCCTTTTTCGCAAGGATGTCATCGATTTGCTTCATATACTGGTCAGTCAGTTTTTGGGAAGCATCCATAGCATCCTTGGAATCATCTTCCGTGATTTCCTTGCCTTTCAGCAGTTTCTTCACGGCATCATTGTATTCACGACGGATGTTGCGGACGGCAACACGGGCACTTTCACCCTTTTTATGAACAACCTTGACGAGTTCCTTACGTCTTTCTTCGGTTAAAATAGGCAGGCTCAGACGAATGACAGTCCCATCATTATTGGGATTCAGACCAAGGTCGCTCGTCATGATTGCCTTTTCAATTTCTTTCATCAGGCTCTTGTCCCAAGGCTGGATCACAATCATGCGGGGTTCCGGAACGGAAACATTGGCAAGCTGGTTGACAGGGGTCGCCGTTCCGTAATAATCTACTTTGACTTGATCTAGCAGGGACGGTGTTGCTCTTCCCGTGCGGATGGCAGCAAGTTCCGTATGCAGGGCCTTAAGGGCACTTGTCATCTTTCTTTCGCTGTCCGCTTTCAGTTCTTCAATCGTAGCCATCAGAGTCCTCCTACTACGGTTCCAATTTCTTCTCCCGCGGCCACCTTTGCAATGTTGCCCGGGCGGTCAATATTAAATACAACAATAGGAATATCATTATCCATGCAGAGACTGATTGCCGTGGAATCCATGACACCCAGATTCTTTTGGATGACTTCAAGGTATTCAAGATGATCGAACTTCTTGGCCTCAGGGTTCTTCTTCGGATCACTGTCATAAACCCCATCGACGCCTTTTTTAGCCATCAGGATAGCGTCGGCTTCGATTTCAGCGGCGCGCAGGGCAGCCGTCGTATCCGTTGAAAAATAAGGATTCCCCGTTCCAGCCGCAAAGATCACGACACGGCCCTTTTCAAGGTGCCGTACAGCACGGCGGCGAATGTAGGGTTCAGCAATTTGACGCATTTCAATGGCCGTTTGTACCCGAGTCGGCACGCCGCGGTTTTCCAAGGCGTCCTGGAGAGCCAAGGAGTTGATGACCGTTGCGAGCATTCCCATATAGTCAGCAGTCGCGCGGTCCATACCCTTGGAGCTGCCTGAAAGACCTCTCCAGATGTTGCCGCCGCCGTTGACGATGGCGACATCCAATCCGCTTTCACGGACGGCTTGGATCTGACCGGCAATGCTGTCTACCGTTACAGGATCGATACCATAACCTTTTTCTCCTGCTAAGGCTTCTCCACTGAGTTTAAGAATGACGCGTTTGAATTTTCGTTTTGCTGACATCTGCTTACATTCCTCCCATGAGTCATCTATCATTTGGAAGAAGCAAGAAGGCATCCCAACCCAAAGGATGGATGCGGGCTCCTTCTCAGCAAAAGGGGGGCACTTCCCCCTTTATCCACTTCCATTCATTATATGAAAAAAAAAGGGTACATGCAAGACAGAATCCAAATTTGTCACGGATTCTGCCTCCTACACCATTTCAGGCCGCAAAAAAGGAAGCTGCCCAAAAAACGCATGGCGCAATTTTCGGTACAGCCTCCTCCTTTTCCATACTTTATTTCTTATTTAATGAAGCTCTGGACTTCAGAAGCAAAATCTTCCTGCTTCTTTTCAATGCCTTCGCCAAGCTGATAGCGGACAAAGCGAATGGCTTTGGCATTCTTTTCTTTCAGGAGACCGCTGATGGTCTTATCAGGATCCATGACGAATTCCTGATCAACCAAGCAGTTTTCCTTATAGAATTTTTGGATGCGGCCCATGACCATCTTTTCGATGATCTTTTCCGGTTTGCCTTCGTTGCGAGCCTGTTCAGCAAGAACTTCCTTTTCATGGTCCAGAACATCAGCCGGCACAACAGTGCGATCCATGTAGCCAGGGTTAGCAGCTGCAATGTGCATGGCAACATGTTTGGCCAGTTCTTCATCGCCGCCTTCGAGTTCAACGAGGACGCCAATCTTGCCTGCGCCATGGATATAGTGACCCAGGGTATGGCTGCCATATTCATAGACAGAGAAACGGCGGATATCAACTTTTTCACCAATCTTAGCGATGGCTTCCGTCACGATTTCACTGACCTTCTTATCAGAACCAGTGAAAGTGGAATCGAGCAGGGCCTGCATATCAGCCGGTTTCGTCAGGGCAACATGTTTGGTAATGGAATGAACAAGGTTCTTGTAATCATCGGTGTTGGCGACAAAGTCAGTTTCGCAGTTGACTTCTACGAGAGCAGCCACTTTGTTTGCTTCGTCCAGATAGATATCAACAAGACCTTCAGCAGCAACGCGGCTGGCTTTCTTAGCCGCCTTGGACAGGCCTTTTTTCTCTCAGGTAGTCGATGGCTTTATCCATATCGCCGTCGGTAGCGGTCAGGGCTTTTTTGCAGTCCATCATGCCAGCGCCGGTGCGTTCACGCAGTTCCTTGACTTGACTTGCAGTAATTGCCATGTGTTTTTCCTCCTCAAGTGATGTTGCTAATGCTGATGATTATTCAGCAGCGTCTTCTGCTTTTGCTTCAGCAGCTTCTTCGTCGACAGCACTGGCCTTGCCTTCGAGGATTGCATCAGCCATTTTGCTGGTGAGCAGTCTGACGGCACGGATAGCGTCGTCGTTAGCCGGCATCAGGTAATCCACTTCATCCGGATCGCAGTTGGTGTCAACCGTGGCAACAACAGGGATATGGAGCTTGCGGGCTTCCAGGATCGTGTTGTGTTCCTTGCGGGGATCGATAACAAGATGGCATCCGGAAGTTTCTTCATTTCCTTGATACCGCCGAGGTATTTTTCAAGTTTCGCCATTTCATGACGAATGCACAATGACTTCTTTCTTAGGAAGCAGGGCAAAGGTGCCGTCTTCTTCCATTTTTTCGAGTTCATGGAGCCGTTTGATACGGGTCTGGATGGTCTTGAAGTTGGTCAGCATACCGCCGAGCCATCTTTCGTTGACATAGAACATGCCAGCACGGGTGGATTCTTCCTTGATTGCGCTCTGGGCCTGTTTCTTCGTTCCAACGAAGAGAACCTTACCGCCCTGGGCCGCCAGTTCACGCAGGAAGTTGTAGCATTCTTCTACTTTCTTGACGGTCTTCTGCAGGTCAATGATATAGATTCCGTTGCGTTCCGTGAAGATGTAAGGAGCCATCTTAGGGTTCCAGCGGCGAGTCTGATGACCGAAGTGTACGCCTGCTTCAAGAAGTTGTTTCATCGATACAATAGCCATTTTTATTTCCTCCTGTTTTTTCCTCCGCAGCTATTTTCCGAATCTCCTAAAAAGGACAGGTACGTCAAACGCTGCGTGTGTTGTTAGGGGTGCTGTGCGCACCGGATAGCATTATAGCATACCAAGGTCTGATTAAGCAAGCTTTTTGTTATTTGCTGTTAAGCGCTTCCAGCATGGCCTTTTCAAGAGCCTTTGCCTGTGCCTTCCAATCAGACCCGGCTATACCCCCGCCTTGGCTCGATGTCGGGCTGCCCCCACCGCGGCCATGAAAGACGTTTCCTGCCATGGTACACAAGTCACGGCAGCGCTCTTCTGCCCCTTTTGTCGCGGCAAATTGGTACATGACCTTATCGCCATTTTTAAGGATAAGGGCCGCCAAGATCTTTTCCTTTCCTGTCAATAGTTTCATGAGGCTCTTCCCGTCCCTTGGGGTTCCTTCGGTCAGGACGAAGACAAAACGTGTACCTGACGCAAGAAGAGGTGCCTTTTCCAAAAGGGCAGGCAGCTCAGCCTGGAAAAGGTCCTGGGTCCTTTCCCGCAGGCTAGCCTTGAGGTCTAGGACTTCCTGATGGAGTTTTTCCACAGCTGGCAGGACTTCTTCACTTTTGACAGAAAGGAGATTGCTCGTTTCTTCCAGGATGCGACTGCGTTCATGGATGGCTTCCACGGCTCGTTTGCCGCAGAGGAACTCTATGCGGCTGCCGCCTTTATAGCGGTTGAAGCGGATGACCTTGATGAGCCCCACCATGCCCGTAAAGGGCGGATGGGTCCCGCAGCAGGTACAGGTATCGCCCTCTTTGATATCGACGAGGCGGACGATGCCCCGCAGCTTATCGTTTTTCTTACGAAGGCCATACTTTCCGAGTTCCGTGTAAGGAACATAATGAAGGGTAATGGGATGATTTTCCCAAACCGCGGCATTGGCTGAAAGTTCCGCTTCTTTGACGGTTTTTTCGTCTACTTCCTTATCAAGGTCAATGAACACGCTCTCTTCATTCATATGAAACCCTACATTATTGGCGCCGCAGGTCTTCCAAAAAGCATAACTCAACATATGCTCTCCGCAGTGCTGCTGCATGCGGTCAAGCCTGACATCCCAATCGAGGCGAACGGTCACTTTTTCCCCCACCGGCAGGGCCTTGTGGGTAAAATGGCGCACGTCATCTCCTGATTCAGCCGCGTAATAGACGGGAATATCATCAATCCAGCCCTGGTCGGAAAGCTGCCCGCCCCCTTCGGGGAAGATCACGGTTCCATCGAGGACGATTTCAAAATGGTCCCCCACTTCCTTTGTCGACAGAACCGTCGCGCTGCACTCCTTGCGGAGTGAATCATTTTCATACCATTTTTTGGTCATGGAAGGTCACCTCGAATTGGCACCCAGCTTCCACTTGGACCTTGATCCTTCCGGAAGCTTCCCAGTGCCGAATATTGGAACGATGCTGACCCCGTACAATAGAAGAAAGGCGGTCTGGCACCGTAATAACCATATTATAATTCCCGCTTTTCTGCTCTGCAATAAGGGCGTCAATCTTTTTTTGCCAGACATAGGAATGGACGAGTTCCCCAAAAGAGGGGTGGAAGGGACCGGCGAGAATCCTGCCCGGCGCCCTAAGATCCTCATCGGGCTGAAGCCCCATCCGGATGACGGGGATGCCAGCTGCTGTGAGCCCTTCGTAAAGATAGGCGCAGCGGCGAACCGTTTCAGCAAGGTCAAGGGGCGTATAACACCCCTTACGGTACCAATCGGCAAGTTTGGTTCCCTCAATCACAAGGAGCGGATAGATACGGCATCCCTCTGGATGCATGGCCGTAACACCGCGAAGGGTCTTTTTCAGGGTTTCTTCCGTTTCCCCAGGCAAATTGACCATAAGCTGATGGATGACAGCAAAGCCTGCTGCTTGAAGCTGTGCCGTGGCCTCATAGACGCAGTGCGCGTCATGTCCCCTGTCAAGAAGCGTCAACGTTACATCGTCAAGAGACTGGACGCCCAGTTCAACTGTGCGAACGCCGTAGTCTCTAAGCAGACTTAAGCTGGCTGGACTTATGGCATCAGGCCGGGTGGAAAGGCGTAGGTCCGTAAAATAGCCAGCCTTACGATAAGGCATGACAAGTTCCAGCAGGGCTTCCTGTTCCGCCAACGGAAGGGCTGTGAAGGAACCGCCATAAAAAGCAAGCTCATTGCGATGGTCCTTTCTGACCCAGCCGGCAAGGGTCCTGAGCTGACTCTTGACATCTTCCACGCCATGATAGGCAGTACCGTTGATGATGGGCTGATTGCAGAAAAGGCAGCGATGGGGACAGCCTTTAAAGGAAACAAAAAGGGGAATGATCATAGCCTCTCCTCGTACAAGAAAAACCCGCCATAAGGAGAATCTCCTTGTGACAGGTTTCTTACAGGGTCACCCCTGCTTTTTCTTTACTAGGCGCAGTGCCTCACGGGCAGCGCGCTGCTCAGCAAGCTTCTTCGTCCTTCCCGAACCGGTTCCGTAGGTTTTTTCCCCTACAATGACCTTCATAAAAAAGGTCCGGTTATGGGGCGGTCCGTCAAAGCCCGCTTCTTCATAATGGATATCCGTCTGTCCTTGTGCCTGGATGAGTTCCTGGAAGCGGGTCTTATAGTCCCGATCGATCCCATCCGCGGTCAGTTCCGGGATCTTGTCGATGAGGACCCTTGTAAGGAGATCCCTCACCTTTTCATATCCTGCATCAAGGTAGTACGCTCCCATAACGGATTCAAAGGCATCTGCCAGGATGGAAGGATTGTAACGGCCACCCATGTGACATTCCCCTCGGCCAAGGAGGAGATAGTCTCCAATGGCAAGGTCTTGAGCCAGTTCCGCCAAGGTCT
>ENA-OQHN01000452-OQHN01000452.1-human-gut-metagenome-genome-assembly--contig:-NODE-452-length-14152-cov-2.759358_pt1 | contig 14152 bp, 18 predicted proteins | sample MGYA00242564_ERZ504721 | MGnify/ENA primary metagenome ERZ504721 (study PRJEB26092, sample SAMD00036212) | human gut metagenome | host: Homo sapiens | study: EMG produced TPA metagenomics assembly of...
AAGTGAGCGACGCCTTCAAGGACGTGGCCAGTGCCCGCGAAGACAAGAGCCGCATCATCAACGAGGCGGAAGCCTACCGCAACGCCCTGCTGCCGCAGGCGCGCGGTGAGGCCGCGGCCATCCTCAACAAGGCCGAAGCCTACCGGGTGGCCCGCCTGCAGCAGGCCGAAGGCGAGTCCCGCCGTTTCGACGCGCTGCGCCAGGAATACGAAAAGGCTCCCGACGTGACCCGCCAGCGCCTGTATTACGAGACCATGGAAGAGATCCTGGCCGCTTCCAAGGACAAGACCCTGCTGGACAGCGGGGTCTCCGGCAAGGTGCTGCCGCATATGCCTCTTCCGGGTACGCCCGCTTTCGGCGTCCTGCCCTCGGAGAAGAAATAATGACCAAGAATCCCCTCCTTTACGGTGTCCTGCTGCTGGTGCTGGCCGTTTTCGTGACCCAGTGCTGCTTCACCGTGCACCAGACCCAGCAGGCCCTGGTGCTCCAGCTGGGCGACCCCCTGCCCGAGATCTACCGGCCCGGCCTGCATTTCAAACTGCCCTTCATCCAGAAGGTCGTCTATTTCGACGCCCGTGTGCTCGACTACGCCGCCAGCTCGCGCGAGGCCTTCACCGTGGACAAGAAGACCATCGTGCTGGACAACTACGCCCGCTGGCGCATCAGCGACCCCCTGCAGTTCTACCGCACCATGCGTACCATCCCCGGTGCGCAGGCCCGCCTGGACGACGTGGTCTATTCGCAGCTGCGGGCCCTGGTGGGCGCCTATACCCTGACCGAGGTGGTCTCCAAGGAGCGCGCCACCATCATGACCCGCGTGACGGAAAAGGTCTCCGAGCTCATGAAGCCCTACGGGGTGGAGGTACTGGACGTGCGCATCAAGCGCACCGACCTGCCCACGGAGAACCAGCGTTCCATTTTCGACCGCATGCGGGCCGAGCGTGAACGCCAGGCCAAGCAGTACCGTTCCGAAGGTCAGGAACAGGCCACGCGCATCCGTTCCGATGCCGACCGCCAGAAGGCCCTCATCCTCGCGGAGGCCAATCGCGAGGCCCAGGTGCTCTACGGCCAGGGCGATGCCCAGGCGGCGGCCGTCTACGCCGCGGCCTACGGCAAGTCACCGGAATTCTATTCCTATCAGCGCTGGCTCGATGCCCTGCGCAAGTCCTTCAAGGAGAACAGCAAGATGGTGCTGGGCAGCCAGATGCCCTTGCTGGATCTGCAGAAGTAGGTGGACCATGGGCTTTACGGAAATCTACGAACGCATCAAGCTGGCCACCAACTGCCGTACCCAGGTGGAGCTGGCGGAGCTGCTCAACATCCGCCAGTCCAGCATCTCGGACGCCAAGCGCCGTGATTCTGTGCCGGGCGACTGGTACATGAAGCTCTTCGAGCGCTTCGGCCTCAACCCCGACTGGCTCAAGTACGGGGTGGGGCCCCTCTATCTGCGCACGGACAAAGGGTATTGCCCGCAGGAGGCCCCCAGGCCTTGGCCGAGACCGTGGCCTGCTACGGGGACGACTTCACCCGGTCCACCGTGGTGGACGTTTACGACATGGCCTGTGTCTATACGGACGAGGCTCCCAGGCCCGCCTTGTCCATTTCCGGCAGGGTCCCCCTGCCGCAGGCCTTTTTGCGGCCCTCGCTGCAGGTGCTGCGCCTGCGCGGGCAGGCCATGGAGCCCCTGCTGCGCGAAGGCGCCTACATCGGGGTGGACATGGAGGATCTGGCCCCTGTCTCCGGCAGGACCTACGCCCTGTTCGCCCCGCTGGAAGGCGTGGTGGTCCGCCAGGTGTTCCTGGACGGCTCGCAGCGGGGCTATGTCCTGAGGGCCCAGTCCCCGGACTATCCCGAGACGTCCCTGGATGCCGCCCTGTTGCAGCGCCGCATGCTGGGGCGTGTGGTCTGGACGTTCCAGGAGGTATGATATGAGCATCTCCGCCAGGGACGGGCGCAAGGCCCTGCGCCTTGTCCTGTGCGCCCTGTTTTGTCGCTGCTGGCTGCCTGCGGCGGCAAGGAACCCGTGGATGACGTGGTGGCCAGCGGCACCGTGATCCTGGAGCCGCCGTCCGCCGATGGCGGCAGCGATGACGGTCTCAGGGAACGCTCTCTCGGGCCTTCTCCGGCGGCCCCTGCGGTGGTGACGCCTGTGGCGTCCTCCGCCCCCAGGACCGCGCGTCCGTCCACCCCGGCCGTGGCCCCTGCCTGGCAGGATCTCTCTCGCCGCCTGGCCGCCGACGGCATCGCCGGTCCCCAGGTGGACGCCCTGCTGGCGGGCCTGCCCGCCACGCCCACCCAGTCGCCCATGGGCCGCAAGATCAAGGCCCTGTACAATCGCAAATTCTTTCCCGCACCGCCTTCGGACAAGCCGCAGGCGCAGTATTACAAGGGCGTGGTCACGGACGCCAACGCGCGTTTGTGCCGCCAGTTCATCACGGCCAACAGCAAGGCCTTCCGGCAGGCGGAACAGCGCTACGGCGTGCCCTCGTCCATCGCGGCAGCCCTGCTGTTCGTGGAGACCCGCCTCGGCAAGGTGCTGGGCGATACCTCGGAGAACGCCTTCTACACTCTGGCCAGCATGGCCGTGAGCCGGACGCCGGAGAGCATCAGCGACTGGCTGCCGCAGCTGCGCGACCATGAACAGCACATGGACTGGATCGCCGAGACCATGCCCAAGCGCGCGGACTGGGCCTACAAGGAGACCAGGGCCCTGGTGGAACACATGCTGCGCGACCGCGTGCCGCCGGAGCATCTGCCCGGTTCCATCTACGGTGCCGTGGGCCTGTGCCAGTTCATGCCGTCCAATATCGCCACCTATGGTGCGGACGGTGACGGCGACGGCCGTGTGGACCTGTTCACCGTGCCCGATGCCGTGGCCAGCCTCTCCAACTATCTTGCCCGGCACGGCTGGAAGGCCGGGCTTTCCCGCGAGCGTCAGCACGCCCTGCTGATGCGCTACAACCACTCCACGGTCTACGCCAACACCATCATGGCCCTGGCGGACCGTGTCGCCGCTCTGAAGTGAGTCACGGGACGGCAGGCTTTGCCTGCCGTCCTTTCCTGACAGGCCGTGCCTTGGCCCGGCTCGTTCCGGTGTTTTTCCGGGCGCGATCCTGCGCCTTCCCTTCTTTCTTTCCCGGGGCCTTCCGTCGCTCCGCTGATCCTTTCCGCTGTTCCTGACATCCTGCTGACGCGTTCCGTGTTGTGCTTTGAGCGGCTCCACCGTACTGGCCGGAGCCGTCCCGACAGGCCCGGCCTGCGGGCAACTCCCGCGGCGGGGCCCCTCATCCTTCCTTTGTGCAGGTACCTTACATGACCTTTATCTCGACCTTGTTGAAAGCGGCTGCGGCCCTTTTCATGCTCGTCATCCTGATGCTGCTGGTCCAGCTGGACCTGACGGCCTTCCAGACGGTGGAAGTGCTGGCTCCCGGCTGGGGCTGGCTGGCCTTCGTGTCCCTGCTGGCGCTGGAGGCAGGCGCCGTGCTCTGGCTGGGCCTGGCCTGGTTTTCCCGTGCGCCCCGCCTGGTCTTGCGTGACGATCCCACGGAGGCGGAACGTCAGGCCTTTGCCCGTGAACTGGAACGCCGCCTGAAGAAGAATCCCCATGTCCGTGCCGCAGGCCTCCGCGCCACGGATGAGCATTTCTGGAAAAGGCCCTCGACGTGCTGGACGCCCGTGCCGGGGAAGAGATCCGCAACAACGCCAAGCGGGTGTTCCTGGGCACGGCCCTGTCCCAGAACGGCCGTCTGGATGCGCTCATCATGTTCGTCTCGCTGGCGCGCATGATCTGGCGGGTCTCCGGCATCTACAACCAGCGTCCCTCCCCGGCGGAGCTGTGGAGCGTCTACAGCACGGTCTCCTCGGCCACCTTCATTTCCTTTTCCATCGAGGCCCTGGACATCCCCCGGACCATCACCGAGAGCATGAACGAGCTGCTGCCCGCGGTCACGCCCGTCATGGCGGCCTCCAGCGTGCCGCTCATGGGGCCCATGATGCAGCAGTGCACGTCCGCGGTCATCGACGGGGCGGCCAACTGCCTGCTGGCCATCCGGGCCGGTGTGGTGACGCGCAGCGCCTTCCGCTTCGCGGCCCTTGGCAGGGAAGAGGCCCGGCAGCAGGCCTGCTGCCGCGAGGCGGGCACCATGCTGACGGAGATCTCGCGGGAGACCGTGGGGCCATCGTGGAGGCCTTCCGCAAGCAGCTGATGGATCTGCCTGCCTCCATGGGCCAGAAGATCTCGGAGACCGTGGGCACCGTGGCCGACAGTGCCTTGGAAAAGACCCGGGGCGCCGCCCAGAGCGTGGCGCGCGGCGGCACGGCCGTGGCCGAGGCCGTGAGTTCCGGTGCCGGTGCCGTCATCGGTGCGGGACAGGCCGTGGCCGGAGCGGTCAGCAATGGGGCCGGTGCCATGGCGGATGCCCTGGGCAGCGGCACGAGCGCCGTCATCCATGCTGTGGGCGATTGTGCCGCCAGTGCGGAAAAAGCCGTGCTGCGCGGTGGGCAGTGCCGTCATGGGGAGCGTCGCAGCGGGGCAGGGGCCGTGGCGGACATGGTGAGCAGCGGCACCAGCGCGGTCATCGGGGCGGTGAGCGACGGGGCCGCTTCTGCCGGTCAGGCGGTGGCGCGCGGCGGTACGGCCGTCGTAGGGGCCGTGAGCTCCGGTGCCGGTGCCGTCATCGGTGCGGGACATGCCGTGGCCGGAGCCGTCAGCAGCGGCACCACTGCCGTCCTGGGCGCCGTGCGGGGCATACTGCCCGGCAACCGGCGGCGGGAGGCCACGGCGGACGAGCGTTTCGTCCTGCATCTGGCCCTGGTCTGGTCGCAGGGCGTCCGGGCTGGAAGCGCCGTCGCCAGCTGGCCCGGCTGTGCGATGCGGAAGGTGTGAGCGCCGGGCTGCGCACGCTGGTGGACAGTCATCCCGATCTCGACCTGCTGGAACCGCAGCTGTCGTTCTGGCGGGGCAGAGTGGAGGACGTGCTGTCCTGCCACCGCTCTCTGGAGCTGGAACACGGCGCGGCGGCCGCGGCGTGGCTGGCGGAACTGGATCACCGGCTGGGGCTGGGCGGCAGTTTGCAGAGCGGCCGTGAGGAGCCCGCCTCCGGCTGGAAACGCTTCTGGAAGTGAGCGCACGGGGCGGAATCTCCCGCGTATCGTCCGGCAGTCCGGCGGATCTGTGAAAAGATTCCCTGTTTTGTGACGATGGTCACAGTTGTAGCCGGGGAGATGTGCTCTAGTGTCATGGACAGACACCCATCCCCCTCAGCACAAGGAGCCCCCCATGTTTTGCAACCAGTGTGAACAGACATCCAAGGGCAAGGCCTGTACCCGCCTTGGCATCTGCGGCAAGAACGAGGCCGTGGCCATCCAGCAGGACAAGCTGGTCTGGCAGCTGCGCGAACTGGCGGCCGTGGCCCTGATGGCCCGTGACGCCGGCATCGTGGACACCGCCACCGACGACTTCGCTTTCAAGGCCCTGTTCTCCACCCTGACCAATGTGAATTTCGATCCCGTCTCCCTGCGCGCCGTGCAGGAAGAATGCCTGGAGCGCACCACGGCCTTGGCCGCCCGTGTGCCCGGTGCCCCGGCCCCCACGCCTCTGGCTGCCCTGGATCTGCGGGAAACCGCCATCGACCGCCTGTCCGACGACGAGGACGTGCGCTCCGCCATGCAGATCCTGCTCTACGGCCTCAAGGGCGTGGCCGCCTATGCCGACCATGCCGCCGAGCTGGGCCAGCGTGATCCCGACGTGGCCGCCTTCCTGTATCGCGGCCTGCGTGCCGGCACCGAACTGGACCCCGAGAGCCACGACCTCAACGGCTGGCTGGGGCTGGTGCTGGAATGCGGCAAGGCCAACCTGCGCGCCATGGAGCTGCTGGAAGCGGGCAATACCGGTACGTTCGGCACGCCCGTGCCCACGCCCGTCTCCCTGGGCCGGCGCAAGGGCAAGGCCATCCTCATCTCCGGCCACGACCTGCCCGACCTGCTGGCCCTGCTGGAGCAGACCCGCGATACGGGCATCAACGTGTACACCCACGGCGAGATGCTGCCCGCCCACGCCTATCCGCTGCTGCATGCCTTCCCGCATCTGGCCGGGCATTACGGCACGGCCTGGCAGAACCAGCAGAAGGAGCTGCCCGCCTTCCCCGGCGCGGTGCTCTTCACCACCAACTGCATCCAGGACCCCAAAGACTACGCCGACAAGGTCTTCACCTCCGGCAACGTGTCCTGGCCCGGCCTGGTCCATTGCAAGGGGCGTGACTTCTCGGCCGTCATCCGGAAGGCCCTGGAACTGCCCGGCTTCGCCGAAGACGTGCCCGGCAAGGAAGTGCTGACCGGCTTTGGCCGCGCAGACCCTGCGTGGTGCCGCGCCCGCCGTGCTGGATGCCGTGGCCCAGGGCAAGCTGCGCCACATCTTCCTGGTGGGCGGTTGCGACGGCGCCCGTCCCGGCCGCAACTACTACACCGAACTGGTGGAGAAGATCCCGGCCGACTGCCTGATCCTGACCCTGGCCTGCGGCAAGTTCCGCTTCTTCGACAAGGAGCTGGGCAGCCTGGGCGACATCCCTCGCCTGCTGGACGTGGGCCAGTGCAACGACGCCTACGCCGCCGTGCGTGTGGCCCTGGCCCTGGCCGATGCCCTGAAGTGCGGCGTCAACGATCTGCCGCTGTCGCTGGTGCTTTCGTGGTACGAGCAGAAGGCCGTGAGCATCCTGCTGACCCTGCTGGCCCTGGGCGTGAAGAACATCCGCCTCGGGCCCACGCTGCCTGCCTTCGTGTCCCCCAACATCCTCAAGGTGCTGGTGGAGCAGTGGAACATCATGCCCGTGACCACGCCTGACGAAGACCTCAAGGCGATCCTGGGCTAAGATTCTCCGCAGGGGAAGGCCGTGACGCGGTCTTCCCCTGTGTTTTTGGGCCCGGCGGGGCCGCTGCCCCGTCCGGTCGTTTTTCCTGCCCCTGCCCCGCAGGGGCGAAGCTTTCATGGAGGTCGCGCATGGACCGGAAAAAAGGGGACCGCCCCACCGATCCCCAGAGCCTGCGGGATGCCCTGCGCCACAGTCCGCTGGGCCGCTGGCTGGACGAAAGGCAGACCGGCCTTGTGCTGGACACGGGCCGTCTGGCCGAGATGCGGGCGGGCGATGTCCTGTTCCGTGAAGGGGACGAGATACGCCATGTGCCCTTCGTCTTGTCCGGTGAGGTGAAACTGGTCAAGATGGGGCCGCAGGGCAGGGAATATGTCCTGCACCTGACCCGTGGCGGGGCCTTCCCCGATCCGGGGGCCCTGTTCTACGAGGCCCCCCTGCCCGCCACGGCCGTGGCTTTGGGGCCGGGACGCCTGCTCTGGCTGGAGCGGGCCACCATGGACAGGCTGCTGGACGAGAATCCCCGGCTGGCCCGCTGGCTCCTGCAGGTGCTGGCGGCCCGGCAGCGTCTGTTCGTCAACAAGGTGGCCGGCTCGCAGGGCGTGATCTCGGTCTCCCGCCGGGTGGCCGGATGGCTGCTGCACCGCTCCCGCATGGAGGAGGGCCGCCGCCAGCTGAAACTGCCCGGTACCCGGGAGCTCATGGCCCGCTTGCTGGGCCTGAGCCGCGAGAGCCTGAGCAGGGAACTCAACAAGCTGGCCCGGGAAGGCGCCATCCGCCTGGAGCGGCGGCGGGTGGAACTGCTGGACATGGCGGCCCTGGAGCGCCGGGCCCAGGACTAGCGGCTTTCCGGCCGTGTTTTTCGCTCCGGCCTTTACGGGCCTGCCCCTATGCGGCATAGATGAGGGCCGCAGGCAGGCCCGGCCTTCGGCCGTGCCTTTTTGCATGACGCTCCCGCCACTGTGCGTCGCGCTCCGGTGATGCCGCGGCGCAGGCCTGACAAAGGGCGGCATACAGTATCACAGATAGCCATGACAGACATCATCCCCCAGCTTTCCTTGCCGCTGTGCATCCTTTGCTCCAGCACCACCGGCAATACCCGTTCTTTGGCTGATGCCCTTGCCGACGCCACCGGGGCCCCCGTGTTCCCCGCGGGGCATCCGCCGCTGCTCGATCATGCCGGGACTCTGCTCCTGGGCTTCTGGGTGCGCCGCGGCCTGCCCGACAGCCGCAGCCTGCGCTTGTGGCAGGGCATACGCGGCAAACGCATCTTTTTTTTCGGCACCCACGGCACACGTCCCGGCTCGGAACATTCCCGCCAGTGTCTTGCGGTGGCCCGCCGCCTGTTGCAGGACAACGGCAACGAGGTACTGGGCGGATTCTTGTGCCAGGGGCGGGTCAACCCGCGCCTGGTGGCGCTGGCGGGCAAGCCGGGGCACCATCCCATGACGCCCGCCCGCGCAGCCCGTCTGGCCGAGGCCGCCCGCCATCCCGATGGGGCGGACCGGCAGGCGCTGGTGCGCTGCTGGGACTGCTGCCGTCAGGGCCTGCCCCTGCCCGGGGCCGATGCCGCCGGAGAACTGGACGGCGGCCACTTTTTTGCCTGGTCCGCCGGGACGGGACGCTTGTCCTGAGCCCGCGGGCCCGTTATCCTGCAAGGGGAGGAGAGAACATCATGGAAAAGATCGTCAGCCGCGTGGAACTGAGCGAGGATCCGGCCCTGCCCGGCGAGATCCTCAACAAGGCGGAATCGCTGTTCGTGGCTTTTCAGACCGGGGATTTCCCCTATGTGCTGCCCTTCAACCATGTCTGGCTGGACGGGCGCATCTACATCCATTGCGCCCTGGAAGGACGCAAGATCGACGTGCTGCGCCGGGATGGCCGGGTGGGCTTTTCCACGGCGGTGGACGTGTGCATCATCCGCGAAAAATCCACCACCCACTTCCGCAGCCTTTGCGGTACCGGCCGGGTGAGCGAAGTGACCGATACGGAAGAGAAGCGCCGTGCCCTGGACGCCATCAGCCTGCGCTTTGACGCGCGCTGCCCGCGCCCCACGCCCGATGCCGCCCTGGCCCGCGTGAATATCCTGCGCATCGATGTGGAGAGCCTGACCTGCCGCCACAAGAACGGGCCGCGCCGCAAGGACAAGGAATAGGAAGAAAGTTTGTGCCTTTTGGCACAAATTGGAGAAAAGGCCTTGTCTTGTGCAGGGAAAGTCCTTACATTGAGGTTGTAAGGGAAAAAAAGGCTGCGCCGGCTCTGGAGCCGACGAGGAAAGGGCCATCCCCCCTTTCCTGATGGAACCGGATTCTCAACATTTTACTTCTGTCCGTTTGGGCGGTAATGGAGCGTACCATGAAGGAAATCAAGAAGATTCTTTGCGCGGTTGACCTTTCCGAACACAGCGCGGCCGTGGCAGAGTACGCCACCATGCTGGCCAAGGGCTTGGGGGCCAGCATCATCGTCGTCTACACGGCTCCCTCGCTGAGCCAGTATGTGGGCTTCCATGTGCCGCCCAACACCATCGAGAACTTCGTGGGCGAGATCGTCTCCGGCGCTGAAAAGTCCATGGACGCTTTCGTGGCCGAGAACTTCCCCGGCGTGGAAGCCAAGGGCCAGGTGCTCATCGGCTACGCCGCCGAAGAGATCCTGACCCGTGCCAATGACGAAGGCGCCGACCTCATCGTCATGGGTACCCACGGCCGCAAGGGCATCGACCGCATCCTCTTCGGCTCCGTGGCTGAAAAGGTCGTCAAGAACGCGTCCATGCCTGTGCTGACCGTTCGCCCCAACAGGTAAGTCCCGGCCGGACCGGGAACTGACAACGGTTTCTCGGGCCGCCGCACTTGCGGCGGCCCTTTTTTCTTTGCATCTGGAGTCTGTATGTACACCTGCGCCGTGCGCCCGGAAATAGCCGCCCTGAGCGCCTATGTTCCCGGCATGTCCATTGCCGAAATTCAGGAGAAATACGGCCTGTCCAAGGTCGTCAAAATGGCCAGCAACGAGAACCCCCTGGGCGTCTCGCCCCTGGTGAAGGAGGCCCTGGGCCTGCACGCCGGGACAGCCTTCCGCTATCCCCAGGGCGGCAACCCCCGCCTGGTGGCGGCCCTGGCCCGCACGCACGGCGTCAGCCCCGACCAGGTGGTGGTGGGCAACGGCTCGGACGAGATCATCGACATGCTGATCCGTATGCTCCTAGTGCCGGGCAAGCATTCCGTGGTCTGCTTCGAGCCCTGCTTCAGCCTGTATCCCATACAGGCCAGGATCTGCGGGGTGGAGACGCGTCGCTGCCCCCTTTCCCCTGACTACAGTTTCGACCTCGATGCCCTGTTTTCCCTGGTGGATGCCGGGACCCGTCTCGTCTTCGTGACGACGCCGGACAATCCCTCCGGCTACTGCCCGCCCCTGGCGGCCATGCGCCGTCTGGCAGAACAGCTGGAAAGGCATTTTCCCCGCTGCCTGCTGGTGGTGGACGAGGCCTACATGGACTTTGCGGGCGCTTCCTGCGGGGAGGCCCCCCGCTTTCCCTGCTGGCTTCAGGAGATTTGCCCGCCAATGTGACCATCCTCAGGACTTTCTCCAAAAGTTACGGACTGGCCGGGCTGCGTCTGGGATACGGGGTGCTGCCTGCCGAACTGGCCGGGTTCTACTGGAGGGCCCGGCTGCCGTTCTCGGTCAACTCTCTTGCGGAAAAAAGCCGGGCTGGCCGTGCTCCGAGACAACGAATTTCGCAGGGCCACCCTGGAGTGCATACGCTCCGGACGGTACCGGATGACAGAGGTATTGCGACTTTTGGGATGTGATGTCTGGCCGAGTGAAGCAAACTTTCTCATGATACGTCTGCCTGAAGGATACGATGCTTCCTCATGTTTTGAGCATCTTTTGCAGTGCGGTATCATCATCCGTCCGCTTTCAAGCTACGGTATGCCTGACAAACTCAGGATAAGTATAGGGACAAAAGAAGATAATGAAGCTTTTTTGGAGGCATTAATGATCTATTTTTTTGAAAAATCCTTTTAAATGATAATATAACCTTTTGGCTCTTGACTAGCTGAGAGGATTTTCTCTGAGAGCGTGTTTGGAAACTCATTTATCAATAATGAAACGTTTCAACAGTATGCTTGCCATGGCTATTTGAGTCATGGACTCAGACACATCAAGGCGTCGCTCGTAATCCCGCACAAGACGCCTCCAGCGAACCAGCCAGCCGAATGTTCGTTCAACTACCCAACGCTTCGCCACTGGCTGAAAGCCTGTCTGCCCTGGTGTGCGTTTCACGACTTCCACAACAAATCCAAGATAGGTGGCCTTGTCCATCAATGACTTGCGCTCATAGGCCCCGTCTGCAAAAAAATGTTTTACTGATGGCCACTTGCGATACATTGCATCCAGGATCATTTGCGCTCCTGTACTATCTGCCACGTTGGCCGGGGTCATATTGACGAGCAGGAGACGACCGTCGGAATCTACTGCTACATGCCGTTTTCTACCAACGATCTTCTTGTGGGCATCGATCCCACGATCCGAAGCATGTGGGGCCTTCACTGACTGGCTGTCCAGGACTGCAAGAGAAGGGGCGAGAGTCTTTTTCTGGCGATGCCGGTCGAGCATGGTACAAATATCGAGTATCGTTGCAAAGAGGAAACGCCTCATCAGTCGTCGAAACCACCAGTAGACAGTTTGCCACGGCCCGAATTCTTGCGGGAGCATCCTCCACGAACATCCAGAACGTATGAGATAGCGCAACGCATTGATGATCTCACGCAGGTCTGTTTTGCGCCTCCGACCTTCTCCAGAAGCAGGGGGCAGGAGAGGACGTACAAGCGCCCATTCTTTGTCCGTCAGATCGCTGGGGTACCGTTTGACAGTCTTCGCGAGTTTTTGCTGCCGCGCACAGTCTTTTTTTGTCCACATGCCTTCTTGTAACTATAAAAGCTGAAGTTTCCAAACACGCTCTTAGGGGCCGGAAAACGGCCCCGTCACAACATTCTTGCCTGCACGCCTCCGTTCCCGGAGGCTAGCCCGTCCGCTGGGCCAGCGACTTGAGCATGTCCTGGATGCTCTTGGTCACCGAAGAGATGGTCTCCAGCTTGGCGTTGTACTGCCCCATGGCGAACTGCAGCTCCAGCAGTTGCATCTGGTCCACCTCGCCGGAGGCGCTGATCTGGTCCATCTTGGCCTGCAGGGCCTGCCCGTCCTGGCTCAGCCCATTGGTGGCATTCTGGAACAGCTGGCCGATATCGATCCCGCCCGAGCTTCCTATATTCATGATATTCTCCTGACTGATCCGCAATGCGGTCATCTTGCTCTTACGCTTTCTGCTGCCTGGCGCTGCGGCCGGCAGGGCCGCTCCTAAGCTGCGGGGACCGGCCACACCGGCCATCCGCAGTCTGCGGCGGCTTTCCCCGGATCAGCGGTTCAGCGTATCGTAGACACGCTCCGCCACTTTCTCCGCGGCATCCACGGCGGTCATGACCTGCCGGGCAACAGCCATCTCGTCTGACGTCATGCCGGCATCCATGGCGCGCTTGACGTCCGTCCGCATCTCGAACAGCTCCTCGCGAAGCTGCTTGAGGCCACGGCCCGAAGGATCTTCCGCCAGCATGTCAAAGGCTGATTCCATTTCCATCATTTACCTCTCAATCTGTGACTGACGACCTGGCTGCCGTTACGCAGGACAAGGACTTTGGTATCGATGCTCTCCAGGGTCCAGCCGCTGGGGAGCACGGCGCCTTCAAACAGGCGTCTGCCGTCGGCGGTAGTCACGAAACGCATGGGCGACATGGTGACACCGGTCACGCGCAGCCCGCCCAGGGGATCCCCGCCGCCATTGCCCGAAGGCCGGGCGGGGGCGGCCCCGGCAGGTTCACCGTCCCGTGAAGGCGTCAGGGAGCGTTCCGCAGCGGCCAGAGCGCCCGATGCCGACGAAGTCCCGTGCAACCGTACGCCGAACAGCTCGCTGGCATCCTGGCGGATGACATCCAGTTTTTTGGTGTCTTCCGGCCGGAAATCACCGGAAAAATCCACCCTGCCCGGCAAGTAGATGACCCGGACGTTCCCCAGACCTTCCCGTTGCAGGGCAGCATCCAGCACCGGCGCCAGATCCTTTTCGTAAACGATATGCCGGTCCACCGCCGGCAGGCCCCGGACTTCGGCCTTCAGGGCTGTGAATGCCGCTGTCTCCAGCAGCTCGTCTTTCATATAGGCCCTGATCTGCAGACGCGGATTGCCCTTGTTCTCCCACAGGACGACATCGGGATGGAAACCGCGGATACCAAGCGAACTGCGCACGGCGCGCAGCATGTCTTCCTGTACGGCAACTTCCATGTACACAGGGATATGCAAGCCACGTGCCATATCGCGCAGACGAATCATGGCGGCATCGTCCGCCACTGTCCCGCGGATCTCAACTCCGGGGTCACGCCGGGTCACAGCCAGGCCGCGGATACCGGCATCTTCAAGATATTTTTTAATGATCTCAGGGTAATGTTCAGGATCAGAATCCGCAGGCCTGACCATCAGGGACAAGGCGAGCAGAAAAGACCGCCACCAGCACCAAAAGCAACGCCCGCCAGCCGACACGACAGGCGGGGGATGCTCTCCGGGACATCCGGCAACAGTGTTTCCGAAGCCCCGGCGTCCATGCCAAGATCATTGGCGGTCGGCAGCAGCTCCGGCGTCGCCGCGACAACAGGGACGGATCCCGCTTCCACAGGCGCGGCTTCTTCGTCCCCGGCAGTGCGTGCACGCGGGGAGAGCTCCGGTACAAGACTTTCCTGGGGGATGCCGGGACGGTTCCAGGCAAAACAGGTCGTCCCAAGATACCAGGCGCTCCCGGCTGCGGGATGCAAGGGAGCATCGGCCTCTCCGGGTGCGACGGGGTCTTCCCCCTGCAGACGAAGAGGACCATCCAGGGCCGTCACGGCCAGGACAGGAAAGGCATCGTCTCCGGACGAAATATCCAGAACGGCATGACGGGGTGCAAGCCCGGTCAGGATGATGTCACAGGCATCATCAGACCCGACGACCCAACTTCCTTCCGTCAATTCCACGCAGGCGCCCAGATGCGGCCCGGAAAAGACATACAGGCAGATGGAACTGCCCCTGCTACAGGTCACTGCCGGCCTCCGGCAGAAGCAGACGTGCTGCTGACGGGCGTCAGCACTGGTTGGGCCCCCGCGCTGACGGGGGTCAGGATGGGCTGCGGCATGGTCGAATTCTGGATGCTCTTGTTCGTGGCAGGTACGGGCGCCGGCTGGGGCGTGACCGTCACGGGCGGTGCGGGCTGC
>ENA-OQHN01000454-OQHN01000454.1-human-gut-metagenome-genome-assembly--contig:-NODE-454-length-14072-cov-7.127788_pt1 | contig 14072 bp, 13 predicted proteins | sample MGYA00242564_ERZ504721 | MGnify/ENA primary metagenome ERZ504721 (study PRJEB26092, sample SAMD00036212) | human gut metagenome | host: Homo sapiens | study: EMG produced TPA metagenomics assembly of...
GGCATTGTATGTTCCGATGCCCACATTATTTTTTTGCAGAGGAGGAATAGAGGGATGAAACCCTGGATTATCGTATTAATCGTATTAGCTGTCATCGCTGTCATCCTTGGTCTGCTGTATTACTTCGGTAAAAAAGCACAGACAAAACAGGCCGCACAGCAGGAACAAATGGAGGCCATGAAACAGACTGTCTCCATGTTGATCATAGATAAGAAAAAGCTTCGCATGAAAGATTCCGGACTCCCACAGATGGTCATCGACCAGACACCGAAAATGATGCGTCGCGCAAAACTGCCGATCGTCAAAGCAAAAGTCGGTCCGAGAATCATGACCCTGATCTGCGACGCTGCTATCTTCGATCAGATCCCGGTGAAAAAAGAAGTCAAGGCTACCGTAAGCGGTATCTACATCACCGGAGTTCGCGGCATCCGCGGTTCGTTAGAAGCAGCCGCAAAGAAAAACGGGCTTCTTGGCAGAAAAATGCTCCGCAAAGGCACGCGGCGAGGAGAAATAAAATTTCATCTGAACAAAAGAAACACGCTTTGCGTGTTCTTTTTGCTTTCGCGGCAGTCGCCAAGGTCTCGGGCAAGCCCGGACTTTGGCTCGTTGCTCGCGAAAATACCCGAGTTGAATGATTTTCATCTTCCCGGGTATTTTTTATAAATTCAGTTTTCCGCCTTCCCGCGGTCTTACCTCGATATCGATTACGCAGTCCCCCACGTAGCTGTCGTTGATGTCGAGCGCGTATTCTGCCTTCAGTAAAATCTGATCCGGCGTCTCTTTCATTCTGACCTTCGTCGCCGCAACTCCCATGTTGATCATGCCATATGGCGTATGATAAAACGAAATGTTCTTTTTATCCTCCTCAAAAATCATATGGACATCAATGAGGCCGCGCTTGCGCACCTCGAGGGCGTTTTCCGTAAATTTGATCATGTTGTGCGTCATCATATCAAAGCCTTCGGTTGCCTCGTCGTAGATCAGAAAGTGATGGCCGTTTTTCTTGTAGTACGAACCCGTCGTCATAACCTCCACCGGTTCTTGTTCGCCGGATTCCTCATCCATCAGATACTGCAGTCCGCGGATGCTGATGAGTACGTCTTTTTCCATCCTTTTCTGATGTTCCTCTCTCTTTTCTGTATGTCGTTTTTAATAGTTTTCAATCTGTACCTGTTTCGTATCGCTGATCTGCTCCGGCAGAACGGAATGTGCGAAGGCATTGAACCGCTCCACGCCGTCGCTTGCGAAGAACTGGTATTTCTGACGGCCCAGCTCATCGTTTCCCGGATTCTCCAGATCCAGCTCCCGCAGCAGTCTGCGCAGTGCCTGTGAGGTTTCGTATGCCGGGTTGACGAGTGTTACTTTTTCTCCGACTACTTTCCGCAGCAGAGAACGCAGCAGCGGATAGTGGGTGCATCCCATAATCAGCGTGTCGATGTCTTTATCCAGAATCTCTGCCAGATAGCGGCGCGCCACTTCCTCGGTGATCGGATCTTTTGTCCAGCCCTCTTCCACGAGCGGCACGAACAGCGGACACGGTTTTCCGTAAACGGTGATCGCCGGATCTGCCTCGGTAATAAGCTGCTGGTAGAGGCCGCTCTGAATAGTGCTCTCGGTTGCGATGACGCCGACACGCTTGTTCCGCGTCGTCTCGACGGCCATCTGTGCGCCCGGTTTTACCACGCCGATGATCGGGAGATCAATCTCTTTTTCGATCGTATCGAGTGCCAGCGCACTTGCGGTGTTGCAGGCGATGACGATTGCCTTGACCTGCTGGGTTTCCAGAAAGTGTACGATCTGGCGGGAATAACGGATGACGGTATTTTTCGATTTGGAACCGTACGGCACACGCGCGGTATCTCCAAAATATACGATTCGTTCGTCGGGCAGGTTTCGCATAATCTCACGCACTACGGTCAGTCCGCCGACACCGGAATCAAAGACGCCGATCGGCGCCTGTCTGTCTGCTTTCATACTTTCCTCCATTTTTCATCCGGCATTACTTTTTTGTCATGCCGAATGGGGTTCATTTCTATATTTAATATATCTGAATTTTTACATTTCTTTTTTCATTTCACGACCCTGGTTAAAATAGGTCGCTGATACATTATTTTAACCCGAATGGAGGAATATTGCAATCATTTCTCTTGAAAGTCTTTCGAAAAATCCGCCTAACGCCAGAAAAACCGGAACGAAATCCAGTCACTTTTCAGGATTTCGCGGTAGGCGGCGTCACTCAACAGATTCTGCAGCGGAATCCGGCTTTTTTCGACTTTTTCTGCACTTTCGCCGTCCTCGTTTACGGGGCGCAGGGCATCCGAAAAGCAGATGGACGGGTACAGCATGCACCACCAGTTGTGCCCTTTGGCTCTGCCGATGTTGATCTGAAGAGCGTCGTACGTTCCGGCGGGGAGAATATAATTGCCCGTTTCTTTTTCCTCAAAACTGGCTTTTCCGTACGTTACGGTGATATCGTCAGTACTGCCTCCTGCGCGCAGCGTCTGAAGGGCGGCGGCACGGATGGAGGGCTCGTTTTCACGCAGGATTTCTTCGGTTTCTGCTTTTGTTTCGGCTCCGTGCAGGATCGTCTGCAGTTCTTCGGCAACGGCATCGCGTACCTGAAGCTTGATCTGCTGGTCGGAGGCGCAGTCGCTGTTGGCTCTTACGTGAAAGCGCACGATCTTTGCAGCGACTTCCTGCTGCAGACGGGACTCGCGGAGAAGATTGGCGGTTCCGGAAAGGATCAGCGCCGCAATGCAGACGGGGAGCCAGCGGCGGCAGAAAATTTGAAATGCCGCCTGGAATTGACTTCTATACTGGTTCCCAAATGTATTTCGGGGCTGCGCCTGCCTGTCCCTGGATTTCTTCTGTGTCTGATTTTGATTCCGTTTCCGGCTCTGTACTTTTTTCTCATTCATATGCTGCCTCCTGTTTTTTTCCAGTTTTGCCGGATTTCAAAACTTTTATACACAGACACTCACTGCCCGCTCCGATATTCCATACACTTTAAACCTTTTACGGCGCTTTCGGAATCCACGAAATGCTCCTTTCGTTTTCCCACGCATAGCGCAAGTCTGCCAGTGTCACCGCCTCTTTTCTTTTCACCCGGTTGTCATAAATTCCGCACAGGTACTCACCGACAGACTCCACCTGTTTTCCGTTCTGCTCCATGATATCTTCTGGTTTTTCTGCGTGAAACAGATAGGCACTGTGCCCAAGCGCACGGTCCTGTTCCAGGTACTTCAACAGTTCTTCCATCCGTCCCCGGTCACTGAGCAGTGCATCGGAAAATACAATCGCCTGGACGTGTCCGGTGTCGAGATCATATTCCTCTGTGCTGTCATATTGCTGCGCAATCTCCTCAAACGTCTCCGCTTCAAAGAACAGCGATGCGGGGTCCTCGTCGGTTCCCTCCTCCTGCTCATCCTTTCCCTGGCCGGTCACCACCGCAAGATTCGCAGGCGCATACCAGACGCGCCATTTACCGCCAGCCGTCTCCTTTTCTCCGCCGCTCTCACTGACCGCCGTCCCGGTTTCTTCCCCAGTTTCACTGTTTTCCGGCGCAGTCGCCTCTTCCGACACATAATCAAAGGCAACCGCCAGTGGATACAGCCGCTTTTCCGGCTCTACTGCCCCGCAGGATGACAGGAAAATCATACTGCCCAGCGCCAGACACACAAGCCGCAGTTTTTTCATATGCTTCTGGCAGAAGCCGAGCAGCACCGTGATGGCAAGGAAAAACGGAAAGTAACCGTATCGGACCGACCAGCCGCTTTCCGCGCATGACAGCAGCCATATAAAAAGCACTGTACCGATCCGTACATAGAGATTCTGCGGTTTCCACAGTCCCGTCTTCTCTCCGATCAGCGATACGTAAAACAGCAGACTTCCCAGTGTGAACAGCAGTCCCATCAAAAGAAATGCCATCCACAGAATATCAAACCGCTCCAGAAATCCACCCGGCAGGCTCGTTCCTGCCATTAACAGTAAGAGCGGGTCCTGCGCCGCAGCCGTGCCGCGCCGGCCGAAAACGCCGAGCAGCGCCATGCTTCCTGCAATTACAAGAAGCCCCGTTTTCCAGATACTCTGCGTCACCGGAAGAATGACACTCCTGTGCTCTTTCTGCACATGCCCCAGTAAAAACGGCAGCAGCGCAATCGGTGTTCCATTTTCCAGTGTTCTCCACACATTCCACCCAAAAAGTATTCCGTTATCCACAATTTCAACAGACTTTGCTGTCTTCCAGGCATCCTCAAACGAGGAAAAATGCATCTGCGGAACCGTCAGCAGAAGCAGAATCAAAATCCCGCCCACAATCCACGGATAGAGTGCTTCCGCCGTCCGTCCTCTTTTCTGTACTTCACTGCCGACACCAAACCCGGCCGCCGCGAGCAGAAACAGTCCGCAGAGCTCCTGCGGTACACCCGCTGTCAGATACGCGGCGGCAAGCTCCGCCATTCTGCGAAGCAGTGTTCCGCCGAGGAAAAGCAGATAACACAGATACATCACTGCCAGAAGGAGTTTCCCAGCCTTTCCCATCACGCTTTCCAGGCGGCAGTAAAGCCCGCCAAGGCGCACGAGATAAATGCACCACACCGCCAGCAGCCCATATCCAACGAAAATCCCTGCCATACCGGGCAGGCCGTCCGATGCGCCGTACGCCGCGAGCTGCCAGAACGCCGGGCAGAGCAGAACGAGCACGATCTGGCGTTCCATCTGGCGCTGTGAAATTCTGTCATTTTCCGAAAACATGCGTCACTCTCCCCTTTCCTGTTTTTCTTCCGGCTCCGCAGCTTTTCTGTTTTTCCGCAGCCGCACTCTCTGATCGCGCTTTGCAAAGACCGGCCGCTCCCGCATCTGATGCAGCGGGGGCCGCCATACGGAATCCTTCGGCGCATGGTAGCCCGCAAGTCCTTTCCCGACGAACGGCATCAGATAGGGAATGCCAAAACTCGTAAGCCCGGCAAGATGACCCGCGAGAAGAAACGTGCCGAGCACCATGCCGAAAATGCCGAGCCATCCGCCGAGCAAAATGAAGCCGAACTTCAGCAGCCGGAACGGCGCACCAAACTCTTCGTTCGGAATCGCCAGCGAACAGAGCGCCGAAACCGCAACCACAACGACGGTCATCGGGCTCACCAGATTGGCGGAAACCGCTGCATCTCCGATGATCAGTCCGCCCACAATTCCGATCGTCCCGCCAAGCGGCCCCGGCATGCGCACACCGGCCTCGCGGATCAGTTCAAAAGCAAATTCCATCAGAAGAATTTCCAGAATGCCGGGGAAAGGAACGCCTTTCCGCGCTTCGGCGAACGCCAGCAGGAGTTTGGTCGGAAGCACCTGCGTGTGAAAGCCCGTGACAGCCAGGTATCCGCCCGAAATCCACAGGGCGAGAAAGACCGCCGCATACCGCAGCAGCCGCTCAAATGAGACGATCAGAAAATGATGATACCGGTCCTCACTGACCTTTAAAAAGCTGTCAAATGATGCCGGGAAGAGAATCCCGACCGGGGAATTATCACATAAAAGCAGGATTCTTCCGTCCAGAATTTCCATCGCCGCGCGGTCCGGCCGTTCGGTCGTCTCGAAACGCGGGAACGGCGATTTCCACTGCGGTTCGCAGAGCTGCTCGACCATGCCGCTGTCAAAAACGCCGTCCACTTCCCAGCCGGCAATCTGCTGTTTTACCTCTTCCAGAAATTTCGGATAAATCAGCTCTTTCTCATACACCAGAGCCAGAACCGTATCAGAACGCGCACCAAAATGTATCTCCTCCACTTTCAGATCGGTGGTCCGCAGACGCTTGCGGACGAGTGCCGTGTTGGTTTTGACGGAATCGGAAAAGCCCTCGTTTGAGCCGCGCAGCACTTTCTCGGACTCGGCTTTCTGGACTCCCATATTTGGATATCCCTTCGAACCGATTTTGACGGCGCAGTCGTAACCGTCCACAAAGAGAACGGCGTTTCCCGCCAGCATCGAGGCAAAGGCATCCTCGAGGGTGTCAAATTCCAGCGTGTCCGAAATTCCGAGCTGATTTCCGAGAGAACCCCCGGGATATCTGCCTCGGGAACCTCCATCAGACGGTTCAACAGCTTCCCGATCACGGAATCCTTCAACATAACGCAGCTCACCGCCACTTCTACGTAGATCAGCAGCGCACCGGTTCCGCCCGTTTGCCGAGTTTCATCGGGCGGATCTGAATATCATCGCAATTTTCACACCATGTACGGATCACGCTTTCATTTTCCGCCAGTGTGAGTGAAATCTGCGTCTTCTCTTTTCCATGCCTGCGTCCCTCCTTCTCCTCCTTTTGAAAGCTTCCGAAAACCATCTGGAGAAATATACTCTGCAAATCCCATAAAAAACATTCTGTCACGATTTTTTACTCTGTAACAGAATGTTCCTTTTCGAAATTTATACGCTTTATTTTTCTTCTACACCCGTCATGCTCTGGTGATGTACGGTCTGCATAATACTCTCCTGCTGTCGCTCGATATGCTCGCGGATCATCTTCTGTGCGCCTGCAAGATCCCGATTTTTCATACGTTCATAGAGGGCATCGTGCTCCTCGACCAGGGAACGTCGGGATTTTACATCCTTTAAATATTCAATCCGGTAACGGTACATTTGCTCCCGCAGATTGTTCAGCAGCTGAATCAGGCGCTCGTTGTTCGTCGCCTGATAAATCACATCATGGAATGCCACATCTGCCTGTGCAAGCTTCTGCAGATCATCCGTCTCTGTTGTCTCCAGCATTTGTTCAAAGCTGCGCGATGCCTGATAAAGCTTCTGCAGTTCGCTCTCTGTAATCCGCTGACACGCCAGTTTTACCGCCAGCTCCTCGAGTCCGAGCCGCACCTCCAGCACGTCGTTCAGGTCTTTTTCCGTGATCTGTGCTACCTGCGCACCCTTCCGCGGCACCATGATCACAAGGCCGTCCAGCTCCAGCATACGGATCGCCTCGCGGATCGGGGTACGCGAAACGCCGAGCTGATTTGCCAGCCGGATCTCCATCAGCCGTTCACCCGGCTTTAACTCCCCGCGCAGAATCGCCTGGCGCAGCGTGCGGAACACGACATCGCGGAGCGGAAGGTACTGATAATCCTCCATCTGCAGGTCTAACTCATTTTTTGCCATACTTTGTACCTCCCGGTTTTGATACAGTAGTCAGGAATGTCTGTTTCGACAGTCCGCTTATTTTTAACTGATCGCGGGCAAATTCTGCCTTGTCCGGATCGTCGAAAATGCCGAATACGGTCGGGCCGCTGCCGCTCATCATCGCATTGACCGCACCGTTTTTCATCATCTGTGCCTTGATCTCATCGATCACCGGATACGCCGGACACGTCACGGATTCCAGCACATTTCCCATGCGGTCCGTGATGCCGTACAGGTCATGATTTCGGATCGCCTCTACCATGCCGTCGATATCCGGATGCTCCGTCACCTCATCAAGATGCAGGTTTCCATAGACAAATTTCGTCGAAACATTGATGCCCGGTTTTCCGATCAGCACGTAGCACATCGGTACGCCGGGAAGGGATGTCAGCTTTTCGCCGATTCCTTCTGCCAGCGCTGTACCGCGCATCACACAGTACGGAACATCCGCTCCGATCTGCACACCCCGCTCCATCAGCTGGCGTTTTGTCAGACCAAGCTGAAACATGCGGTTAATTCCTACCAGTGCTGCTGCCGCATCCGAGCTTCCGCCCGCCATGCCGGCCGCTACCGGGATAAATTTTGTCAGGTTCATATCGACACCCTGACGGATATCGAATTCATCCATCAGAAGTTTGGCCGCTTTGTATACGAGATTTCCGTCATTACACGGAAGGAACGGCAGATTGGTTGTCAGCCTTATGCCAAGTTCTTTGCTCTCCTTTATTTCCAGCTGATCGTACATCTGGATCGTCTGCATTACCATGCGGACTTCATGGTAACCATCCTCTCTTTTTCCGGTCACATCAAGACCAAGATTTATTTTTGCAAGCGCACGCAGTTTCATCGTAGGCACCACCTTCGGTAATGTTTTTTGTATACATAGATATTAATGGATTTTTCTTCTATTTTCAAGCTTTATCTTCTGTTTTTGTACATAATTTTATACAATTCAGTTCAACAGACTTAGAAACGCAGGCGTAAGCAGTGGCTGCGTGAAACGAACAAGAACAAAATAAGAGTTTACGAACCTGTCGAAACTTGCTATAATTTTCATCAGATATCAGGGGCAAAGGATCAAAAAGCCGGTGCAAGCTCGCTTGCAAGAGGATTTTTGATCTCTTGACCCCAACATTTTTGCCAGATGCCAGAGCATGTCTGAAAAAACCTTTTCGTAAGCTGCGAATCTCAGATTACGGAAAATTTTCTCAAACACGCTCTAGAGCGTGTCTGAAAAAGGCTTTTCGCAAGCTGCGAGTCCCAGTTTGTGGGAGATTTTGTCCGAATGAGGGCGGCGTAGCGGGCTACGGCAACCGAATGAGGGCAAAATATACCATAAAGTGGGGCTTGCAGATTGCGGAAATGATTTTTCAGACATGCTCTAGCTTCTGCGAAGGAAAAGGAAGTAGCTTTTTATGAGTTCACAAAGATCTTATTCATTTTCCCGCCAGGTTCTGGTCAACGGAATCCGCGATGGCATTCCGATCGGGCTTGGCTATTTTGCGGTCTCGTTTTCGCTCGGCATTGCAGCGCGTAAGGCAGGTCTTAGTCCTTTTCAGGGCTTTCTCGCCAGTCTTTTCAACAATGCTTCCGCCGGAGAATACGCTGCCTTTACATTGATTGCCGCCAACGCAGGCTATCTGCAGGTCGCTATCATTACACTCATCGCCAATGCGCGGTATCTTCTGATGAGCTGTGCGCTTGCCCAGCGCTTTTCGCCGGACACGCCGTTTTTCCACCGTTTTCTCATTGGTTACGATGTAACGGATGAACTGTTTGGCATCACAATCGCGCGCCCGGGCTGGCTGAATCCATATTATACATACGGTGCCATTCTCGTCGCTGCTCCCGCGTGGTCGATCGGCACGGCTCTTGGCATTATTGCCGGAAATCTGCTGCCGCTGCGCGCTGTCAGTGCCTTAAGCGTGGCGCTGTACGGCATGTTCCTTGCAATCATCATTCCCCCGGCGAGAAAGAGCCGTGTGGTAGCGGGTCTTGTTGCCGTCAGCTTTTTCTTAAGCTTTATCTGCAGCTATCTCCCGGGCATCTCCACTCTCTCCGACGGAACCAGAACGATTCTGCTCACCGTTCTGATTTCCTGCGCCGGAGCTATCCTGTTCCCGGTAAAGACAGAGGAGGAAAATGCTGATGTACAATAATTATATCTATATCGCTGTCATGGCTCTGGTTTCCTACACAATCCGGATTCTGCCGCTGACGCTGATTCGGAAGCCGATTAAAAATCAGTTTATTCAGTCGTTTCTGTACTACGTTCCATACGTGACGCTGTCAGTCATGACCTTCCCGGCGATTGTCCATGCAACACAGAGCCCTGTTTCCGGCGCACTCGCGCTTGTCGTCGGCATCGCAGCCGCATGGTTTGGTGCAAGCCTGTTTCAGGTTTCGGTGGCATGCTGTGCCGTGGTGTTTGTGATTGAATTGTTTTTGTAATAGAAATGAGCCGCCCTGTGGGAACAATCCTTTTCCCCGGGGCGGCCCGTTTTGTATGTATTACTTTTCTGTTTCTGTTTTTCTGAAATGATAAACGCTGACCGAAGCCGCCGGCAGTGCAATCTGGAAGGAGTCTTTTTCCCGTGCAGGTGCTTTTCCTTCTTTGCAGCGGACTCGGTTCGGATGTTTCGCATCATTGTAGTTCTGCGGATCTTTGGAGTACAGTGTTTTGGCCTCAACAAATTCCGGACACTGTTTGAATTTCAATTCGATTTTCTTTGATTCGCTGTAGCTTGTATTTACGAGGTTGACGTAGATATCATCATTTTTGATCGAAGCAAAGATGCAGACCTCAGGATCTTTGTTCTTTTCCTCAAAGCCAAGCGTATACGCACCCTGATGCACCTGATACATATCGAACACATCGTAGTTTGGTGTCAGAATACAATGCTCACCATCCGTCAGGAACAGGGAATTCAGAACATTGACAGACTGTGCCACACATGCCATGCGCACATCCCCGGTATTGCGGTGGAAGATGTCGAGCGTCAGTGCAGTTGTAACGGCATCACGCATCGTACACTGCTGATACAGCGCCGGGCGCGCATTAAATGCACTGCTGTGCCAGTTGCCCCACTCACCGACAATCAGTTCACATTTTCTCGGTGCCGCCTGGAACGGACCCTCCGGTTTCGGAAGTGCCTCAAGACCAGCGTCTATCAGGCGGCGCTGCTCGTGAATGACATTTTCCAGCTCTTTGCATCCATTGATCACATCATACCACTGTTTCTCATCAAATTTCTTCTCGGTCTGAAGCTGCTTCAGATTCCAGTTGTAAAAATGGAGATCGTAGCCATAGAGAGACGGCATCCGGTATTTTCCCATTTCCTTAAAGAAATCTTTTGTCCACGCAGCACGTTCTTTCGGCTTATTTCCATCCGGGCCGCTGGCGATGCATTTCATGGAAAATGTCTGATCGCCGCCTCCAAACGACGGACAGGAGGAACTGAATTTCCGGTATTCGTTCGCATACATCTGCGGCGTCATTTTTCCGCCGCCGTCCCATACTTCATTTCCGATACCCCAGTATTCAATCTCGAACGGTTTTTCATGGCCGTTTGTTTTTCGTTCCTGCGAAAGTGCCGTCGGCTCTTTGCGGTTACAGTACTCCATCCACTCTCGCATCTCGGATGGAGAGCCGGTCATCATATTGATATTAAACCATGGCTTCGCGCCGATCATCTCGCAAAATTCCATCATCTCGTGCGTACCGAACTGATTGGGATCCGTCTCGAAAGTACCGAAGTTTTCATTGTATGTAACCGGCCGCTGCTCCCGCGGACCTATGCCGTTCCGCCAGTGATATACATCCGCAAAACATCCGCCAGGCCAGCGGATCACCGGCGGGTGCAGCTTCTGAAATGCATCAACAAGGTCTTTTCGGATTCCATGATAATTCGGAATCTCCGAATCCTCTCCAACCCAGATTCCATCATAAATACAGGAGCCAAGAAACTCGATAAAGTGTCCCTGCAGTTCCGGGTAAATATATTTTTCTCCAGCTAATTTTCGAAACGTAATCTTCTGCATAAAAATCCTCCAAATGAAAGGGTGGTGTGTATTTTTGCTACTTTTCAGTATAGGACACTTTGAAAGGAAATACAATTTAATCTAAAAAAAGTCTTATGGATTCCTGTTTTTCACGGTATTTCTCTACATATTGCAATTCTCTGCTTGACATCTAATATTATCAGTGATATATCAATAGTATAATCAGAGCAGATACAAGATTTACCACTTACGAACAATAGAAAAAACTACACAGGAGAATTTTCATGGATCAGAAATTATATGACAGTTATGTAAAGATTTTAAAGAACGAGCTTGTTCCGGCGCTTGGCTGTACAGAGCCGATTGCCATCGCCTATGCGGCAGCCAAAGCACGCGAAGTGCTCGGAGAGATGCCAGAATCGATTGAGCTTTGCTGCAGTGGAAACATCATCAAAAACGTAAAGGGTGTTAAAGTTCCAAATTCCAACGGTCTGAAGGGCATTGATGTTGCGGCAACGCTTGGCGTCGTCGGAGGCTGTGCCGAACGCGAGCTTGAAGTACTTGAAGATGTGACCGAGGCAGATATTGAAAAGACAAAAGAACTGGTACAGCAGGGATTCTGTACCTGTACTTTAAAAGAAGGCGTAGAGAATCTTTACATTGTTGCAAAAGTCATTGCCGGAGAGCACAGCGCGGAGGTAACGATTGTAAACCGTCATACCCTGATTTCACGCATCGTAAAAGATGGTGAGATACTTTATCAAATTGCGGCTCATGAAGATTCCCCTGAATACGTTGATAAAAGTGTGCTGAACGTCAAGGATATTCTCGAATTCGCCGATACTGTGAAGATCGAAGATGTCAAAGAAATCCTCGACCGCCAGATCACCATGAACTCTGCGATTTCTGACGAAGGTCTCCGCCACGCTTACGGTGCACAGGTCGGCCGCACTCTGCTGAATGAGTACGGCGATGACGTAAAAATCCGCGCCCGCGCCCATGCCGCTGCCGGTTCCGATGCCCGTATGAGCGGCTGCTCTCTTCCGGTCGTCATCAATTCCGGCAGCGGAAACCAGGGGATCACAGCCTCTGTTCCGGTGATCGTTTATGCGAAAGAGCTGAATGCAGGTGAGGAAAAGATGTACCGGGCCCTGGCTCTTTCCAACCTGACCACGATTCACCAGAAAACGCCCATCGGCCGTCTTTCTGCCTTCTGCGGCGCGGTCAGTGCAGGCGCGGGTGCGGGAGCCGGTATTGCTTACTTAAACGGCGGAGACTTTGATGCCGTGATCCACACGGTGGTCAATGCGCTGGCCGTTATTTCCGGCATGGTCTGTGACGGAGCCAAGGCCTCCTGCGCAGCCAAGATCGCAGAGTCTGTGGACACGGCCATCTTAGGCTATAATATGTACGTCAAAGGCCAGCAGTTCTACGGCGGCGACGGCATCGTAAAGAAGGGTGTGGAGAACACCATCCAGAACGTGGGCCGTCTCGCCAAGGACGGAATGAAAAAGACCAATGAAGAGATCATCAGTATCATGATCGAGTGCTAAAGGGGACTGTGCCTGGAGGATACCAGGGCCGGGTGCCTGGACGCCTGGATCGGACCTGTAAGTAAAAAGAATATGGATGCGGCAGACAGCGGGAGCCCCGGATGGGCCCCGCTGTTTTCGTGCTGCAAGAAAGCGTGTCCTGCGGCATGAAGCATCTCTGTTTGGGACCGACCTGGGGAGGAAGAGGGAGTCTGCCGCAGGAGAGAGGACAGACCGGAAAATGGTGTATAGCCAGGATGGCCAAAATCCTGGGGAGGTGATATACAAAAGACACAATACTTGTTGAAAAAGTATCATTTTAGTATAGCAAATGCACTATACAGGAGGCACGAGATTGTGAAAAACATGCAAAAAAATACAATATATGTATAAAAATATTGACAAAATTGTGCAATACTGATATGATTAATGCCATAGGAAAACGGTATTACTATAAAAAGGAGGATTACGTTTATGAGAAAAAGAAATGCAGTCAGAGCAGCGGCAGCAGCTCTTGCAGCCACAATGGTCCTTACGGCATGCGGCGGTGGCGGCGGAAATGAAACGACCGCAGCAGCCGGAGGAGACACCGGCTCCGCAGCAGCTGGCGGAGATGCGGCAGCTTCCGGTTCCGGCGAGGTTGGAAAGACCGATATTACTTTTGCCATGGGCGCAGATATCGTGACCCTGGACCCGGCAGGCCAGCAGGACACTACCACATCCGTGATCATCAAGCACGTATACAGCACGCTGCTTGATATCAGCGACGAGGGAGAGCTGGTTCCGGACCTGGCAGAGAGCTATGAGCTGGTGAATGATACAGACTTTGTGTTCAAGCTGAGAGAAGATGCCGTATGGTCCGATGGGACTCCGGTGACAGCCAACGACGTTAAATTTACCTTTGACCGTGCAAAGAATATGCCGAAGACAAAGAGCAATACTTCCAAGGTGAAAGAAGTAGTTGTGGACAACGAGCACCAGGTAACGATCAAATTAACAGAACCTTATGCTCCGTTCAAATCCATCGTTGCAAACTCCAACTTAAGTATCGTGCAGGAAGCGGCCGTGACAGCAGCCGGCGAGGCCTACGGCGATGCAGATAATGCGGTTGGTTCCGGTCCATTCACTGTAAAGGAATGGGTTCCCAACGATCATTATACACTGGAGAAAAACGCCAATTACTGGGGGGAGGAGCCAATTACCACATCCATTACCTGCCGTGTGATCCCCGAGGGCAGCGCCCGCGCCATTGCCCTGGAGACTGGTGAGGTTGATCTGGTATGGAACGTGGACCCTACCGACTGCTCCAACATCGAGGCAAATTCCGATGTGAAGCTTTTATCCCAGCCGTCCTCTTCCATCGAGTATCTGGGCATGAAT
>ENA-OQHN01000455-OQHN01000455.1-human-gut-metagenome-genome-assembly--contig:-NODE-455-length-14071-cov-12.288511_pt1 | contig 14071 bp, 15 predicted proteins | sample MGYA00242564_ERZ504721 | MGnify/ENA primary metagenome ERZ504721 (study PRJEB26092, sample SAMD00036212) | human gut metagenome | host: Homo sapiens | study: EMG produced TPA metagenomics assembly of...
GTCGGCGTCAGCAAATGCTTTCCCACGCAGAGCCTTATCAACTGCCTGGCTGGTGTCCTGATAGGTCCCAAGAAAGCCGCTATTGTGGCCTTTCTCATTGCCCTTTTGCGCAATCTATTGGGGACCGGCTCCCTTCTGGCTTTTCCAGGAAGCATCGTCGGGGCGTACCTTGCAGGAATGTTCTTTACCCGCACAAAAAAAGAGGGAGCTTCCCTTCTGGGTGAAATGATCGGTACGGGTCTTGTTGCCGCGCTCATCGCCTCGTTCATGAGTACCTACCTCATGGGAAAGACCGTACCCTTTTACTTTTTTGTCATTCCCTTTGGCATGAGTGCCTTAGGCGGTGCCCTGCTAGCGGGACTCATCATGAAGTCACCCCTGATGACGGCCGTAAAAAAAAGATTAGAAAAATGAGCTTGGGCCCTAGAATAACGACCCGGACAAGCGGCTGCCGTTCCTTTTTATTGATGAAACCATAAAACCACAACAGACGAAGAAAGGGCTTCGAAGAGATGATTGGCTCATTTTTTCACAGCCCTTTTCTTTTTTCCATGTACAGAAAGGATGGGTATCATGCGTTTTCTCCACACATCGGACTGGCATCTGGGGCGCATCTTTCATGGCCTTCATCTCCTTGAGGACCAGATGGCGGTCCTTGGCGAGCTTATGAGCATCATCAGGGAGGAAAAGATCGATGCCCTCTTCATTGCAGGCGATATCTATGACCGCTCCATCCCGCCCACGGAAGCCGTACGCGCCCTTGATGAAATCCTCGTCCAACTCATCCTTGGAGAAAAGATCCCGACCGTCATCATTGCAGGCAATCATGACAACCCTGACCGGCTTAATTTTGGCAGGGCCCTGTTTGCGTCGGAAAACCTCTTTATCACAGGGCCTGCAAGTGCCAAGCCAAAACCGGTCATCCTTTCCGACAAAACAGGTCCCATCTACGTGGCCCCGCTTCCCTACTGCGAGCCCCTTACGGCAACGGAGCTTTCGGGGGATAAAAAGACCACCCACGAAGCTGCCCTTTCCTGGCAGATTGCAGGGATTCTTTCGGAAATCCCGCAGAAGTCACGCAAGATTGCCCTGTCCCATACTTTTGTCACGGGGGCGCAAGTCACCCCTGACTCGGAGCGGCCCCTTGCTGCCGGTGGCTCCAGTTCGGTTGCCCTTTCCTTATATGACGCTTTCCACTATACAGCCCTGGGCCATCTCCATGCCCAGCAGCGCCTGTCAGACCGGGCCTTTTACTGCGGGTCCCTCATGAAATATTCCTTTTCTGAAGTAAGCCAGAAAAAAGGGGTCATCATCGTCGACATGGACGCAGCAGGAAATGTCACGACAACCCCGCTTGTACTCACGCCCCCTCATGAGCTCTCTGTCCTCAAGGGGCGCTTTGAGGACCTTTTGACTCATCCCCGTCTGGAAGAAAGGGAGAATTACCTTAAGATCGTCCTCACGGACAGTACGCCTGTCCTTGACCCCAAAAGCCGCCTGGAAGCCGTCTATCCCCATATCCTGCAGCTGGGGTATGAAGGACTTTCCAAAGAAAAGAAAGAAGATCCGGCTAGGCAGCGCAAGAACCTTACGGAAGTAGAACTTTTTGAACACTTTTTTGAAACCATTCAGAAACGGTCTATGGATGACAGGGAACAAAGCCTCCTTGCCGAGGTCCTTGACGAAACACGACGCGAAGGGAGGAACGCCTGATGAAACCAAGACGACTCATGATGCAGGCCTTTGGGCCCTATGCGGACAAGGAAACCATTGATTTTACAGTCCTTAAGAATCATCAGCTCTTTCTTATCACCGGTCCCACGGGAAGTGGCAAGACGACCATCCTTGATGCCATGACCTTTGCCCTTTATGGAACCGCCAGCGGCGACCTGCGGGAAAACCGCTCCTTACGGAGCGACTATGCGTCCCCCAAAGTAAAAACCGAGGTCCAGCTTGTTTTTACGAACCAGGATCGCACCTATGAGGTGACAAGGACGCCGGAACAGGAACTTGTAAAACAGCGCGGCGAAGGAACGCGGAGCGTTCCTGCCGGAGCTTGCCTTGTTGAAATCGATGATAAGGGGGAACGCACGCTCCTTGCGTCAAGCTACGGCGCCGTCACAAGGGAAGTAGAAGCCATCTTAGGCTTCAAGGCGGCCCAGTTCCGTCAGCTCATGGTCCTTCCCCAAGGTGAATTCCGCCGTTTCCTCATGGCCGATTCCAAAGAGCGCCGCATCATCTTGGAGACCCTCTTCAAGACCCAAGCCTACCGAAAACTGGAAGAAGCCCTCGACGCGCGGGCAAAGGCCCTCAAAAAAGACTACGAAGAAACAGCCGCCCAAAAGACTCATCTGCTGGAACAGGCCCAAACCGCGTCCCTGGAAGAACTGGTCCAGGTGCTCAGCGAAAATAAGCGCCTATTGAAGGAAAAGGAAAAAGAAGCCGCAAAAGCCAATGCCGTCCTTAAAAAAGCGACAGCAGCCCTTGAAGGGGCAAAAAAGCAGCAGGTCCTCTTTGCCTCCTACGAAGCGGTCTGTGCGCGCCGCAAAGCCCTTGAAAAAAAAGAAGGGTCCATCGAAAGTCTGAAAAAGAAGCTGAAACTCCTTGATGAAGCACAAAAACTCCACGCCCCTTATGACAGGGCCTGGCAAAGCCTCAATCGGGCGCGTCAGGCGGAAGCTCTCGAAAAAGAAGCGGAAAAGGACCATGGGCGCGCCCTTTTAGAAGTCACGGCTCGTTCCCAAAAAGCAGCAGGCACCAATACGGCCCTGCTCCAAGAAGAAGTAGCCCGGGCGCGGGAAGAACTGGCCCGCATGAGGGCAGTTTCAGGCGAAATGGTCCGCCTTGCTGGAAGTCTTGAAAAGGGGAAACCATGCCCCGTCTGCGGCTCCCTCACCCATCCCCATCCAGCTACCCAGACCCAGGAAGAAAAGGCCCGTCTGCAAAAAGAGCAGCACGATCTTGAAGAAAAAATCGCGGCCCTGAAAAAAGAACAAGACGCCCTTGAAAAGGCCCAAGGTGCGCTGAAAAAAGCAGCCGGCAGCCTGGAAACGGCAAAGCGTTCCGCAAGGGAAGCCCATCAAGCGCTCAATCAGGACAAAGAGTCCTTCAAAAAGGCTCTTGAAGCCTCTTCTTTCCCCGATCAGCCCGCCTTTCTTGCCGCCCATCATGACCTTGCCCAAAAAGAGGCCATGCAAGAAGAAGTGACCCGTTTTGAAGCGCAGAAAGCCAGCACGGAAGGGGAACTGAAGATCCTTCAGAACGAAATCAGAGGGAAGGAAAAACCCCTGTTGGCGCCATTTGAAGAAAAGGAAAAGGCAGCCCGCAGCTATTATGAAGCCCTGGCAACACAACGAGGTGCCCTTGGCGAGCGCATCGCCCGCGAGGAAAAGGAAAGGGATGCCCTGAAAAGCCTTGAAGAAACAATTGCAAAACTCCAGGACGACTATGGTCCTATCGGCCTTCTTGCGGCCACAGCAAAGGGGCAAAACAGCGAGAACCTGTCCTTTTCTGCCTACGTTCTCCAATCCATCCTCGACGCTGTTCTCAAGGCAGCCAACCTGCGCCTTTCGTCCATCAGTGAAGGCCGTTATACCCTCTATCGCCGGGAAGGCATATACGATGCCCGGAAGGAGCAGGGACTCGACCTGGAAATCCTTGACGCGTACACGGGACAGGCACGGTCCGTCCATACCCTGTCAGGCGGGGAAAGCTTCTTCACCTCCCTTTCCCTTGCCCTTGGTCTTTCAGATGTCCTTGAGTCCTATGCCGGGGGGCTTCATCTGGATACCATCCTGGTCGATGAAGGCTTTGGTTCCCTTGATCCGGAAACCCTAGACAAAGCCATGAACACGCTCATGGACCTCCAGAAAGGGGGCCGCCTTGTCGGCATCATTTCCCACGTGGCAGAGCTCAAGGAACGGATTCCCGCCCAGCTCATCGTCACGGGCGGGGTTATGGGGTCCCATGCTTCATTCCGGGTCTAGCCCGTTTCATGGGGGTGGGGAAAGACCCCCTCTCCCCCTTTTTTCTTGACAAAAGGACAATGATTCGGTATTATTTATTTGCGTGTGCAAGCAATTTAAAAATTCATTCATTGTTAAAGGAGAAATTTCTTATGACCACTGAACTCAGTAAGCTTCCAGTTCCTGACCGGGCAGAACGCAATGCCTTTTTCCCTTCCGAATACTCCCTGAGCGTCTATACAAGCAAGGTCACCGATTTCAAGGGATACGGCGGCATCACCCCCTATGAAGGGCCCACCAAAAAAATCCTTGTTGTCGCAAGTGATGAACGCTACGTCCTTACGAAAAAGGATAATTTCTTTTCCACGGGGAACCATCCTGTTGAGACCCTGCTCCCCATGATGCATCTCGCCCATGCGGGTTTTGAAATCGAGGTAGCTACGCTCTCCGGAAATCCGGTCAAATTGGAGCAATGGGCCATGCCGACAGAAGACAAGGCTGTCATGGGCTACTATGACAGCATCCTGCCAAAGTTCAAGGAACCTAAACGCCTGTCTGACATCATTGGCGAAGTAACAAAACCTGAGAGCTGCTATGTCGGAGCCTTCTTTCCAGGCGGCCATGCAGCCCTTGTAGGACTACCGTTCAGCCTCGACGTCAAACGCGTCCTTTTGTGGGCCATGAAGGAAAACAAGGTCCTGATTTCCCTCTGCCATGGACCGGCGGCCTTTCTTGCTGCGGCCATTGATGAAAAACCGGAAGATTATCTCTTCAAAGGGTTTGATATGGAAGTCTTCCCCGATGCCCTTGACGAAGGGGCCAACCAGGACATTGGCTACATGCCGGGGTGCCTCCGCTGGCTTCTTGCCGCAAGCCTCGAAAAGCTTGGGGTCCATCTCCTCAATTCCGACATTACAGGGGCCGTCCATGTGGACCGCAATGTAATCACCGGTGACAGTCCCCTTGCTGCCAATAAGCTCGGTCTTGTGGCAGCAAAAGAGCTGGTCATCCGCATGAAGGCATAAAGCTATGGCAACGTTAGCAGATTGGCTTAGCTTCCGCTGCCGCCATGAAGAAATCAAGAAAGCCCTTGAAAAAACCCTTCTTGAGTGTGAGCACAGTGTAAGCCTCAACGAATTCTACACCCTCTACTTTTTAAGTAAAAGTGAGGATAAGGCCCTTGCCATCCAGGACCTTTCCCAGAAAGTCGGACTCAGTCCCAGCGCCACAAGCCGCATGCTCCAGCAGTTTGAGCACTCCTGCGGCGTCATTATGCGCACCACCTGTAAGACAGATAAGCGGTCCACCTTCATCCATCTGACGCCTCTTGGGACAAAACGTCTTGCCATTTTCCTAAAGGCCATTGACCCCGTTCTTAAGCGCTACGATGCGGACCTTACAGCCCTCAAAAAATCATGATTCAAAGGGCCCTGCCGGGAATCATCTCTTGGCAGGGCCCTTTTACTGCTAGTTTTGAATTGTAGGGTGTGCGTTGTCAGTTGTTACGGGGAGGGTAAAGAAGAAGCTTGTCCCTTCCCCCACCTTGCTTTCGGCCCAGAGTTTTCCGCCATGGCTTTGGACTAGCTGACGGGCCAGGGCAAGGCCGATGCCGCTGCCGCCGCTCTGGCGGTTCCTCGAGGTTTCACCGCGGTAGAAATACTGGAAAAGGTGCAGCAGCTTATCGGGCGGAACGCCGTCCCCCGTATCCCGGATTTCCGTAAGGAGATAGGCGTTTTTCCCATCCATCTGGCTAACTGCGGAAATAAAGAGGGCGCGCCCCTGTGGGACATAACGCACAGCGTTGCCCAATAAGTTATAGATGACCTGGTTCATGCGGTCCCGGTCAAACAGAAGATCCGGAAGAGAATCTTCAAGGGACAGGGTCACGGACAGCTTTTTTTCTTCAAAAAGGGGTGCCATCATGGCGACGGCTTTTTTGATGAGCACGACTAGGTCTCCTTTTTCCTTATGGAGCTCCAGTTGCCCCACTTCGGCAAGGGATAGGTCCCGCAGGTTCTGGATCAGGCGCCCCATGCGCAGGGCTTCGTCTTCCATGGAAAGAAGACGTTTCTTGTCAAGGGGAAACACATCGTCAATCATGCCTTCAAGATTGCTGCTGATGATAGCAAGGGGGGTCCGCAGTTCATGCGCCATATTTGCAAAAAGCTGCCGTCTTCCTTTTTCCGCTTCATCGAGGGCGCGGGCCATTTCATTGAAAGTCTCCGTAAGAAGCCCGACTTCGTCATAAAAATAAACCGGAACGTGCTGGTCATAGCGGCCTTTCTTGATGGATCGAGCCGCCTGCGTAAGGTCCTTAAGAGGACGCAGGGCTTCCCGCACCATGAGAAAGCAGATCAAGGCACTTAACAGGGCCATGCCAAAGCCCAGCCAAAAAAGGCTGCTATGGACGGAAGACAGATAGACAGTTTCAGCCGGTCCATGCATCATGCCGTGCATGCCTCTTGCTTGCCCCATCATATGGGATGAATTATATAGGTATTGGGAAAAATGGGCATCCATCTGGAACTTTGTAAGAAACATCATGGCCCCAATGGTCACAAGGAGCAAGACAAGGACCATGACGGTCAAACGAAAAGCAAGGCTGTTTTTATGCTTCATGGTTCGCTCCCTGGAATTTATAGCCAACTCCGTAAACGGTCACAATATAGATTGGTTGGGACGGATCCGGTTCCAGCTTCTTTCTGAGGTTCCGGATATGGGTATCAATGGTCCGTTCCGCACCTTCGTAATAGGCGCCGCCCATGGCCTTTTCCAAGAGCTGCATGCGGCTAAAGACACGATCCGGTGCAGAGGCAAGGATATCAAGCAGGCTGAATTCCGTTGGGGTAAGGGAAATCCACGCCTTTTTCCGGCGTACTTCAAAACGTTCCTTATCAATGAATAGGTCCCGGATCTCGTAGGAAGCGACCTGGCTGAGGACTTCCCCGCGGCGGCGCCGGAGAAAGCTTTTTACGCGGGCAATCAGTTCCCGTACATGAAAAGGTTTTACCACATAATCATCAGCCCCCAAATGGAGCCCAACGAGCCGGTCGGCTTCATCGTCCTTGGCAGAAAGGAAAATGATAGGAATATCTGTAAATTGCCGCGCCCTGCGGCAGACTTCAAAGCCATCGATTCCGGGCATCATGATGTCAAGGACCATGATATCGGGATGATCTTCCTTGAGGCGCTTGAGGGCTTCCCCCCCCTCGCGGGCCAGATAGACAGTAAACTGCTCGTCCTTGAAATAGGAAAGAAGGACGCTGAGAAGCTTCTCATCATCATCAGCAATGAGTATGGAATTTGCAGGCATCGTGCCACCTCCTTCAGTGCCTGTAATGATAGCATAGGATGGAAAAAAAGAAAATGACCCTTCCCTCGTAAGCCTAGAGAGAAGGGTCGATTCCCAAAGGGATCAGTTGTTATTTTGGTTCTGGTACTGCCAGCCCGGGCAGCCGCCATAGTTTCCATTGCCACCACGATACCCACCCCAACAATAGGGAGCGCGATCAGTCTGCGCCGTGTTGTTAGACGCTGGGCTTTCTGCAGCAAGGACACTGTAGGTCGGAATGGCAAATAGGGTCAAGAGGGCCAGTAATCATAACTTTTTTTCATCGCTTCCATCTCCATTTCTGCTTCTCCTATATTGTAGCAGATGTCCTTGATCAAGGGGTGGAGAAAATGTGAAGATAATGTCAAGATGGATCAATCGAAAAGAAAGGGCCATGCAAAAAACGACGTCCTCATTTTCCCATGGCCCCCGGCCTTAATGATTTGGGCAATAACCTTAAAGAGCGTCCCCACAACGAGGATGGACAAAGAAAGAAGAAGGACAGTCCCCCACTCCCCTAAGGTAAGCGGTACGACTCGCAGTACGCGGCCGCCTACATAGGTCATGATGACCTGAATGACGATGATCATGGCATTGATTTCGATGAAGCCCCGATTCTTTGTGAGGTGATCGAAAAGATTGACAGAATCAACACGCACATTGAACGCGTTCATGACGGCAAGGAACACATAGGTGCAGAAAAATCCCGTATAAAGGGGCAGTGCTTCTGCATGGGGCCGGAAAAGATCCTTCAAGGGCCCCCACAAGAACAGCATCAGACTGAGAAGAGTCGTGTAAGCCCCGCCCAGGATGATCTTCGTCAGCATGGACGAGCTGACAATGGGCGCACTCCGCTCCTTTGGTGCTTCCTCCAAATACCGGTCAAGGGCAGGCTCGCCGCCAAAAGCAAGGGCTGCCAAGGTATCCATGATGAGGTTGATCCACAGGATCTGGATGATGGTCAGCGGCTTTTCAATTCCTAAGAAAGGCGCCAGCAGGTTGATGGCTACAGCCGAGAAATTGATGCTCAGTTGGAAGACAATGAAGCGGCAGATGGAGTTGTAAATGGTCCGTCCGTAAAGAATGGCCTGCTTGATGGATAAGAAGTTATCATCAAGGATCACAATATCGCCGGCTTCCTTGGCAACTTCCGTGCCGCTGCCCATGGCAAAGCCCACATCGGCTTTTTTAAGGGCCGGCGAATCGTTGACACCGTCTCCGGTCATCCCCACGACAAGTCCCATTTCCTGCCCAATCCGGACAAGGCGGGATTTATCCATCGGAAGAGCTCGGGCCACAACACGTAGATGGCGAAGGGATTCCCGCACCTGTTGGTCAGAAAGGCGGGAAAGATCATCACTGGTCCAGACAATATCGGTATCTTCCTTCAGAATGCCTGCATCGCGGGCAATGGCCATGGCCGTTTCCCGGCGGTCACCGGTAATCATGACAACCTGGACACCGGCGCGTTGGACTTCCTTGATGGCCTTTACGGCTTCTGGGCGGACATCATCACGGATACCGACGATGCCGACAAGAATCAGCCCGTTTTGAGGGACCTTTTCACCGGCAATCGCCCCTTCACGGATGAAAAGTCCCAACATGCGGATGGAGTCCTTGGCATAGCCCACCATGGTTTCATCAAGGGACTTTTTCATGTCCCCCGTAAGGACGGCTTTCTTTCCTTCTGCGTCAAGGTACTGGTCAGCGGCGGGAAGGAGTTTTTCCGGAGCCCCTTTGACAAGGCACAGATCATAGGTCCCCGTCACATGGGCCCAGGAATATTTATTGGTACTGTTAAAAGGTACAAAATGGGTCCGTGTCACACCAAGATCCGTCTTATAGCCTTCCATATAAGCGCTCAGGGCCGTTTCCGTCATGTTCCCGCCAATGATCTTGCCCTCTTCGTTCACAGCAGCTGACGTATTGATGACACAGTTGGCATAAGTGGCCTTGCGGAGCATTTCCGGAAGAGCCGTAAATTCTGTGTAGACCGTGCCATCGCCGGCAAGAAACGTGACAACAGTCAGTTTTCCCTTGGTAATGGTTCCTGTCTTATCTGTAAAAAGCAGGTTCAGGCTGCCCGCCGTTTCGATTCCTACAAGTTTGCGGACAAGGACATTATCCCTGAGCATCTTGCGCATGTTGAGGCTCGAAACAAGGGCGACCATAAGGGGAAGCCCTTCAGGAACGGCCATGACGATGATGATGACACCGAGGATGACGGCCTGAACCAGATCCTGGACGAGGGCGCGCCGCTTGTGAGGTACGCGCCAAGACTCGGGGCCTGCAGCATCTTATGGATCATGACGGCAAGGGCAATGAAGACCCCGCCCAGATACCCGATGCGGCTGATGACGGCAGCCAGGATGCGCAGTTTGTGCTTGAGCGGGCTTTCCCGTTCATTGTCCTTGAGTTCCTGTGTCAGTTTTCCATAAACGGACAGATCCCCAATGCAGTCAGCCCGCATAATGCCTTCACCCTCAAGGACGACGGAACCGCGGTAGACGGCATAGGTCTGGAGAAAATCGACTTTTTCCGGGTCAAGGATAAGGGAAGGATTCCCCGGAATCTTAGGAGCTTCTTCACTTTCCCCGTTGAGGACGGACTGGTCCACCTTGAGGGTGCCGGCGAGCATGACCCCATCGGCAGGGACCTTATCACCCGCCTGGAGGATGATGGCGTCTCCCTTTACGATATCGGCAATGCCTACTTCCTGGGGCTCCCCATCCCGATAGACCTTGCAGAAAATCCGAGAGGCTTCTTCCTGGAGTTTCTGAAAGGCGTTTTCGTTGGCATATTCCGAATAGGTGCTGACAAGAGTCGCCAGAAGGATGGCAAGAAAGATTCCCACCGTTTCCAGCCAGTCTCCATGTCCCGTATAGACAAAGATGATATTGATGACAAGGGCGGCCGTGAGGATCCGGATCATGGGATCTTTGAGGTTAGCGGCAAACTTTTGCCAGAATGTCTCCTTGGGAGGACGGGACAGTTCATTGCGTCCATACTGGGCACGCGAGGCTTCTGCTTCCTGAGTGGTCAGACCATACTTTTGCGACAAGGCAGCATCGCTCCTTTCTTTATATTGTTTGATTATATCATGTTTCAAGGAATAACGGGGAAATTCAGAAAAAGAGTTTACAAATTCTATACAAAAACGAAAAGGCCGATGGATAAATCGTTCCATCGGTCTTAGCAAAGGATTCCTACCGGATGAGGTAAGGCAGGGAGATCTTGGCAAGTCCCAAGAAGATGAAGAAGCCGCACACATCCGTAAAGGTCGTGATGAAAATGCTCGAGGCAACAGCGGGATCGGCATGACAGGCTTTAAGGACCACTGGGATGACAAAGCCAACAAAAGCCGCAATCATCATGTTGGCCACCATGGCCACAAGGATGATGACGCCCAAATAAGGATTGCCATACATGTAGGAAACAACAAAGGCCGCAAGGATGCCACAGACCATACCATTCATAAAGCCCACGAAAATGCTTTTCAGGATGCGTTTTTCATTGCCATGAAGCTTGATGTCCCCAATGGCAATGCCGCGAATGACCACAGCCAGGGTCTGGGTAGCCGCGTTTCCGCCCATACCGGCTACAATGGGCATGGAAGCGGCAAGGGCCACGACTTGAGAAATGGTATCTTCAAACATGGAAACCGTGGCGGACGCCAAAAAGGCCGTCACGAGATTGACAAGGAGCCAGGGCAGCCGCATATGGACCGATTCCAGGGCAGAACTGTCCACATCTTCTTCCTTGTTGACACCGCCCCAATTTGAGCATGTCTTCCGTATTTTCTTCTTCAATGACATCGATGATATCATCAACGGTGATGATGCCGATGATGCCCATCCGTTTATTGACAACCGGAATGGCGTGCAGGTCGTATTTTGAGACGAGTCTGGCAACGTCTTCCTGGTCCGTTTCCGGTTCAACGGAAATGACATTGTCTTCCATGATGTCCTGCAGGGTATCATAGTTTTGGGCAACAAGCAGTTCCCGCAGTGAAACGGTTCCAACGAGCTGTTTCTTCTCGTTGGTAATATAAAGGATATTGATTTCTTCCGTTTTGGGGGCCGATTTCCTTAACTTTTTCCAGCGCCTGGCTCACCGTCAGTGTATTGCGCATGGAAATGAATTCCGTCGTCATGATCCCTCCGGCGCTCGTTTTCCCGAGTAACCGAGGAGGTTCCTGATGACCGTTTGGTCACCGCTTTTCATGAGCTTCAACAGTTCCTTACGGCGGTTGACGGGCATATTGCCCAGGATATCGACGATATCGTCCTTTGACATGAACTGGAAGACAGCGAGGATGCGGTCCAGGTCAAGGAGCTTCATGATCCGTATCTGCAGATCCTCTTCTGCCTGTTCCACGATTTCGGCCAGCTGCTCAGCCGTGACCAAACTGTTTCAAAAAGAGGATGTCGCTGTCAGAGACCTCTTCAAGGGCAATGGCAACGTCTATAGGGTGGGCTTCCTCCAATAAGGTTGTTACCGCGTCACGATCCTTGCGGTCAAGGGCTGTCGTAAGGTCGTTTTCCACTTGCTCTTCCAAAAGTTCCTGATTGGCTTCATTCTGAGCCGCGACTTCTGAACCCATTTCTTCATGCTTCTCCATCCCTGAAGTGCCTCCCTTTCCTCGGTATTCTGCTGGGAAAATGTCTTTCCCTCTGCCGTCCAGTACGGCTTTCCCCTAGGGGATCTCAGCGTTTTCCTAGAACCACGGTATCTGACACGAGCCACCCCACGGCCCCGTCAAAGCGAATGACAAGATTATAGGTCTTACCTTCGGTTTCATTGCGGCTCTGATTGATGGGCACAAAAAGCGTGCCTTTAGGATAATACCCCATCACGAGGGCGTCCTTGTTAGGTTCGGCAAGGAGTACGGCATTATCCTGGGTCGTCATCATGACAATGCGGGACTGGTGGTAGCGCTGCTCCGTTGTCAGTGCCGCTGCTTCAAGCCGGGGAAGGAATGTGCTTCCCATGACGGTAAAAAGTGCAGTAAGCGCCATGATCATACGTTGTTTCATCGCGTTTTTCCTTCTTTCCTAGACAACCTGAAATAGGTAGAATTTAAGATAGTCCGTTTCGGGCACATTATACAAAATAGGATGATCCGGGGCCTGTTGACGGGCCTCGATTTGGCGCAGGCTCACCTGGGCATCGTGGGCCGCTTCATGAAGCATCTTCACAAAAAGGGCATCTTCCATGAAGTGAGAACACGAACAGGTTGCCAGATACCCACCTCGAGGCAAGAGTTTCATGGCCTTGAGGTTGATTTCCTTATAACCGCGGAACGCACTGCGCACAGTGGAACTTGACTTCGTAAAGGCCGGCGGATCAAGGATGATGAAATCATAGGGAGCATGGCCCTGCGCCTTGAGTTCCGTCAATAGCTCAAAGACATTGGCTTCCCGGGTCGTTACGACATCCACCAAATGATTCCGTAGGATATTTTGCTGGGCCGTCTTCAGGGCCTCACCGGAAATATCGACAGCCGTTACAGAAGCGGCGCCGCCGCGGGCTGCATTCAGGGCGAAAGCCCCTGTATGGGTAAAACAGTCAAGGACATGCTTACCTTTGGCAATACGGGCTACGGCCTGACGGTTATATTTTTGGTCAAGGAAAAATCCAGTTTTCTGTCCATTGACCACGTCAACCATATAGGAAAGGCCATTTTCAACAATGATGGGCATCAGGTCAGCTTCCGTCAGTTCATTTTCCGGAATCTGGGCAATTCCCTTCTTTTCGCTCATACCTTCCAGCTCACGGATCTTGACATCATTGCGTTCATAGACACCTTTGACGCGCTCGCCCATTTCCCGCAGCACGCGCAGGAGAAGGGAAAAGATCTGGTTTTTATGGCGTTCCATCCCAAGGGACAGGACCTGGGCGACAAGGACGTCGTCAAAGCGGTCCACCGTCAACCCAGGAAAGCCATCGGCTTCGCCAAAGATCAGGCGGCAGCAGGCAAAATCCGCACCGGGCATAACGGTCTTGCGATAGTCCACGGCATACCGAACGCGGCGCTCAAAAAAGGCCTCGTCAAAGCGGTCATTGGCATTATAGGAAAGGAGGCGGACCCTGATCTTGGAATGGTCATTGTAAAAACCTGTGCCGATGTATTTGCCTTTTTCACTGACAACATCGACAAGACTGCCATTTTCCGGTTTCTCCGATTCCTTGAGGACTTCTCCCTCAAAGACCCACGGATGACCCATACGGGCCCGATTTTCGCCTTTTTTGGTGATTGTAATCTGAATGAAATTGCGCATGGCTTTCTATCCTTCGTTTTTCTTGAATTACTTCCTTATTGTAACATATGAATCGGAGGGATTAAATAAAAATCTCGTAAAAACATGGCCCCATAAAAGAAAAGACTGTCCCTGCCCGCTTTGAAAAGTTCCCTGAATCTAAGGAAAAAAGAAAGCGTCCCTCCATTTGCAGTCACGTGGACATATCAGATATAATAGAAGAATGATTCTGTATTTTTTACGTTAAAGGCAGGCGATTCCCGCAATGGCTCAAGCAAAAACAATGACAAAAGATATGACCCAGGGCAGCATTCCCAAACTGCTTCTTGAATTTGCCCTCCCCTTGATGGTGGGCAACATCTTTCAAATGCTCTACAATACGGTTGACTCCATTGTAGTGGGAAACTTCGTCGGGACAAACGCCCTGGCAGCCGTCAGCTCCACAACGATGGTCACAAATATGTCGGTCTTCTTCTTTAATGGATTTTCCATCGGAGCCACCGTCATCATCGGGA
>ENA-OQHN01000462-OQHN01000462.1-human-gut-metagenome-genome-assembly--contig:-NODE-462-length-14000-cov-14.043177_pt1 | contig 14000 bp, 11 predicted proteins | sample MGYA00242564_ERZ504721 | MGnify/ENA primary metagenome ERZ504721 (study PRJEB26092, sample SAMD00036212) | human gut metagenome | host: Homo sapiens | study: EMG produced TPA metagenomics assembly of...
AAAGTCATAAACTCCCGGCAGTGCCGGGAGTTTTTCCGTGCATAGGGAGAAGGAAAAGAGTGTGTCCCGGAAAAAATTTTATGATATACTGAAAAAGAGAAAATTCAACTTTTGGAAGGTTCCCGGAATGTCTGTTTTGGAAGAGAGATGATTTCCTTGAAACGTATGAAAAAGAGAAAAATCACTATGTTAGCTGGAGTGATCCTTTGCGTGATTGCGGGATGTCTGGTAAAAAGAATGACGGCGGTGTATACACAGAAAGAAAATCCCATTGGTCCTGAGCGGGGTACGACAGATGTTTTCCTGACGGCAGCAGATTTCATCTCAGAAAAATCGGATCAGGAACTGCTGCAGGAAATCGAAACCTTTGATACGGACAAAGCCGAGATGATTTATCTTTATATCCCGGAAGACACCGGAGCCGGAATGTCCTTTGCGATCACGCGCGAGGATCATCCGGAGGAGATGGACGAAATTCTCTCGACCATTTACGGAGAAAAAATTTCCTGCCAGAAGCCAAAACAGGTATTCAACATGACAGAGAGGATTTTGTATGATTATAACTGGTATGTTCTGATCTACGATCATGAGATGAATCAGATGGCGCTTGTATTTCTGTATTCCGATGATGTGATTGTATACAATGGTCATGTACTTCAGACAACAGAAACGTATGATGAAAGCATTCGCCCGTGTATTTTAAAACTGAAAGAGGAGAATCAGGAAAAACTGAAAAGCGGAGAGGCAACACAAAGAAGGGTTGCGATTCCATAGAAAAATAGAGAAAAGCGTGCCTGGAGAACAGACACGCTTTTTAACGTCATGCAGAATGAAAAAGTCTGATGAATATTTGGAAGTACGATTTTAATTTGCACAATTCCGCTCACACAGGAACGCCAGCCCTTTCAGCAGAAGGTTCGGGTCATAGATATGAGGATGTAAAACGAGCGGTTCGACGAAGCGTGCCGCGCCGCCGGTGAGGATGAGGGTGGCGGGGGAGCCGAGTTCGGCTTCGATGCGCTGGACCATTCCGTCGAGCATCGCGGCCATGCCGACGATGGTGCCGGAGAGAATGCATTCTTCGGTGTTTCTGCCAATGATGCGTTTCGGGATCTGGAGGTCGAGCCGCGGGAGCTGGGCGGTCCGCTCGGAGAGGGCGCCAAGTCCCATATCGAGTCCCGGTGCGATGGCGCCGCCGCAGAAGACGCTGTTTTCCCGGATGACATTGAAGGTCGTCGCTGTTCCAAGATCCACGGTGATGACCGGCAGCGGATAATGTGCGGCGGCCCAGGCTGCATCAACGAGGCGGTCGCGGCCTACTTTTTCCGGTTCCGGGATGGAAAATGTCATGCCGAGATCACTTTCGGATGTGACGAGCAGCGGTTCTGTGCCGAACAGATTACGGACACATTCCTGCAGAAGCGTCAGAACCGACGGAACAACGCTGGAAATGATGACGCCCCGAAAGTCGGACGGGGAAAGATTCTTGTCTTCAAAAAGCTGCTCGATCGCAGATTCATACTGGCTGGCAGACCAGGTGTGGTTGATGTCAATCCGGGCTGTGAATTCGAGGGAATACGCTTGCTGCGGTGCGATCCGGACGCCGCCGAGCGTAACGGTTGTGTTCCCGATATCAATGGCTAAAATCATAAAAATACCTCGCGATTATTTTAAAAGTAGAGTTCTTTTGTACTTTTATTATAAAGCCTTTTTGCATCAATGGCAAACAGGATTGGTTGTAATCTGTTTTTCTGTCTGCTATACTTAAAACTATCATAGGAAAAAAGCTGCTTCGAGGCAGCAGAACGGAGTTACAATGGAAAATCTTGACGGAAAATGTGTTGTACTTGGTGTGACAGGCGGAATTGCCGCCTATAAAATGGCAAATGTGGCGAGCGGTCTTCGGAAAGCCGGAGCAGACGTGCATGTCATCATGACCGAAAACGCGACGCAGTTCATCACCCCGCTGACGTTCGAGACGCTGACCAACAACCGCTGCGTGGTCGATACGTTTGCGCGTGATTTTAAATATGAGGTGACGCATATTTCGCTGGCAAAAGCGGCGGATCTGATTATGATTGCCCCGGCTACCGCCAATGTGATTGCAAAAATGGCACACGGCATTGCAGATGATATGCTGACAACGGTGGTGCTCGCAGCGAAGTGCAAAAAGCTGGTCGCTCCGGCGATGAATACGGCGATGCTGGAAAATCCGATTACGCAGGATAATCTGGCGACGCTGAAAAAATACGGTTTCGGCATCATCGAGCCGACCGTGGGAATGCTGGCGTGCAAGGACGTCGGAAAAGGAAAACTGCCGGACCCGGAGGTGCTGCTCGATTATATCGCGATGGAGCTTGCCCGCGAAAAGACGCTCGCTGGTGTGCGTGTCACCGTGACTGCAGGCCCGACGCAGGAATCCCTCGATCCGGTGCGGTATCTGACGAACCATAGCAGCGGCCGCATGGGATACGCGATTGCGCGGGAGGCGATGCTCCGCGGCGCGCAGGTAACGCTGATTTCCGGCCCGGTTTCATTAGCCCCGGTTCCAGGCGTTGCGATGCGACCGGTGACGACGGCGAAGGACATGCTGGAGGCGGTGCGGGAGACATTGCCGGAGACGGATATTCTGATTAAGGCGGCCGCGGTTGCTGATTACCGGCCTGTGACGGTGGCGGATCAGAAAATCAAAAAGAAGGACGGTGACATGAGCATTCCGCTGGAGCGCACCGACGATATTCTGGGATGGGTGGAAAAGAACCGTCATCCGGGGTTGTTTGTGTGCGGCTTCTCGATGGAAACCGAGAACATGGTGGAAAACTCGCGTGCAAAGCTGGAGAAGAAGCATCTGGACATGATCGCGGCAAACAATTTGAAGACAGAGGGTGCCGGCTTCGGTGTGGCGACGAATGTGGTGACGCTGATCACGAAGGACGGCATCAAGGAGCTTCCGCTGATGGGAAAAGACGAAGTGGCTGGCTGCCTGCTGGACGAGATTGCGGCACGGCGGTGATCTTATCGGAATCCGGCATATTTTTTCGTTTCCTGGTTGACGCGGGAAAAATGAATGCGTTATAATAAGCACAGGCGCAGCGGCGCACTTTACTTTTACGAAAACAACGAACGACAGGATAGATAAACGTGGAAACGGAAACAGGGGAAGGCTATGCAGAGCTTTCTTCCGTTTCTGTTTCGTTTTTTTAAGGAGAAATTCGGATATGATATTTGAAACACATGCACATTATGACGATGAGAAATTTGATGAAGACCGCGCAGAGCTGCTTTCCTCGATGCAGGAAAACGGAATCGGGCGTATCATCAATGTCTCGGCAAATCTGGAATCACTGGAAAATACAAGAAAACTGATGGAAGCGTATCCGTTCATCTACGGCGCGTTCGGCCTTCACCCGGATGAGGTGGGCGATCTGAACGAGGACGTGATGGCGCGGATGCGGGAACTCTGCCGCATGGAAAAGGCGGTCGCGGTCGGTGAGATTGGCCTTGACTATTACTGGGACAAGGAGAATCACGAGAAGCAGGAATACTGGTTCCGCCGTCAGATTGCGCTTGCTCGGGAAGAAAAACTTCCGATGATTATTCACAGCAGGGAGGCGGCGGCCGATACGCTCCGCGTCATGAAAGAGGAAAAATCGGAGGAGATCGGCGGCGTCATTCATTGTTTTTCCTACTCTGTGGAGATGGCAGAGGAATACCTGAAAATGGGATTTTATCTTGGCATTGGCGGCGTGGTGACGTTCAAAAATGCGAAGAAGATCAAAGAAGTGGTTCAGATGGCTCCGATGGAGCGCATTCTGCTGGAAACAGACAGTCCGTATCTGGCACCGGTTCCGTACCGGGGAAAACGAAATTCATCTCTGTATCTGCCGTACGTTGTGCAGGAGATCGCAGAACTCAAGGGAATTTCGGAAGAAGAAGTCATTGAGACGACAGAAAAAAATGCGGTCAGACTGTTTCGAGCAGAGGAATAGGAAGCGATACCAGAGGTGTTTCTTCTGTTTTATTTGTTCGGATCAATTCCGTCTGGCCGGACAAATTGAATAGGAGAAAGCGAAAATGGTTGATAAAACAATGATGGGCGACAAATGCGCCGAGCTGGTGCGCGCCGCGATGATCGGTGCGCTCGCAGTGACACTGGGAAACCCGACAGCCGTTTATGCAGCAGAAGAGGAAACGGCCGATCCGGGACAGATTGGAATTGAGATTGCAGGGGAAGCAGCCGTTGGGGCTGCTTCTTTTTGCGTGGAGGAAGATGCGGCGGAGGAGGCACCTGCGGAAGCGGAAGAGGTGACAGAACCGGAAGGTACGCAGAATGATGAGATGGAAGAGGAAAGTGGATCCGAGGGAAAAGAAGATGAGACAGTCCCGGAGGAACCGGAACCGCAGGAGCCTGACGGCAGAGAGAATGCAGGAATGACGGAACCGGGAAAAACGGGCGAGACAGAGCCAGAGGGGCCGGAAAATGCAGAACCGGGAGAGGCAGGCGAGACAGAGCCAGAGGAGCCGGAAAATCCAGAACCGGGAGATCAGGGAGACATGCCGGAAACACCGGGAAACAGTGAAATGGATGGATCGTGGCCGGGCGAAGGGGAAGATATTTCCAACGATCCATGGCCGGGGCAGGAAGAAATCGGCGGCGGAGATGGGGAGCAGATGGAACCGCCGGAGGAAGAAAACGGATCTGCAGGAAGTGATGATGCAGCTGGTGGGGACAAGACGGCAGAAGTCTCTTCGGATTCTGATTTATCACAGTCTGCGGAACCGCCAGCCGCCGAGGCTGAGCCCGTCTTTTCGGCAGAGCAGGAAGCTGAGCGCACGCGGGAAAGCTACAGTGAGTGGCAGGCGGCAGAAGCTGAAAAAGTCACGATTTCCCGTATGCCGTGGCTGTTTCATACGGTTGAAAAAACATATGCTATCGCCGATGTGAATTCCTGGCTTCACGTCCGCGAAGGAAAAGGCACAAATCAGAAAATCGTCGGAATCCTGCCGAAGGGAAGCCTCTGTTATATTTTAGCGGATGCGGATTCTGACTGGGTTTATGTGGAATCCGGCGATGTCCGTGGATTTGTCTGCGCGCGGTATCTCCTGCGCGGAGAAGAGGCTGAAAAAGAGGTAAACCGTTGGCAGGAGGAAAGTTTTCCCATGGCGGAAATGTGGGTGAAGCCATGGAATAATAAGGCGTACACCTATACATATGCAACGACGAGAACACTTCTTTCTTCTGACGAAGCGCGCGGCGAGGTCCTGCAGTACGCGAAAAAATTCCTGGGAAATCCGTACGTCTGGGGCGGGACGAGTCTTACAAACGGCTGCGACTGTTCCGGCTTTGCCCAGCAGATTTTTGCTAATTTCGGGTATACCCTTCCGAGAACCTCACGCCAGCAGGCGAAAGCTGGAACACGCATTCCGGTGCAGGAGGCAAAGCCTGGTGATCTGCTGTTTTACCAGCGGGAGAGCGGGTTTATTTACCATGTCATGATTTATCTCGGTGATGGAAAAGTAATCCACGCTGGAAGCGAGGCGACGGGGATTCTGATTTCAGATTTTAACTATGAGAAATCGACAGAATTTGCTGTGCGGGTGATTTCGGAGGAAATACGTGAGAGCAAAATAGAAACGGGAGATGTGGATAATGGGAGAAAAGAAGGAAACTCTGTGGATAACCAGACAACAGAAAACGGGAATGGTGGAAAACAGAAGGCGGGAGCAGAAAATGTGCAGAATACAAGTGCAGAAAACAGTACCGCAGGTGATCGGTTGGAAAGCGCTTCGGGAAAATATCTCGGCAATTTTAAACTGACCGCTTACTGCAACTGCGCCGTCTGCTGTGGCCGCTGGGCGGGCGGCCCGACCGCATCCGGAAAAATGCCGGTGCAGGGCCGGACCATTGCAACCGGCGTTCTGCCGTTTGGAACGAAGCTGAATATCGGCGGAAAAATTTACACGGTCGAGGACCGCGGCACGCCGTACGGCCACATTGATATCTATATGGAACGCCATGCAGACGCAGAGGAGTTCGGCGTGCGCTACGCGGATGTATATCAGTCAGAAGAAATCTGATAAAATTTGCCGATCACGGCGGCATGTGCATCCGTGCCGTGGCCGATATACGGAGTCTTTGCAATCGGGAGATCCGGTCCGGCCGCCTGGCGGACAAGCTGCGGCATATCCGGCGTCAGCTGGTCGCGTTCCATCTGGGAAAATGTTCCGAGGAGAATACCATTGATCTGTTCAAAGGCATGCATCATTTTCAGCTGGGACAGAAACGTAACCATCTGCGGAACGCCGCCGCCCATGGCTTCGAGGAGCAGGATTTTTCCGCGGAAATCCGGCTGAAAATCCGTTCCGGCGAGCTTCAGAAAACAGCGGATATTTCCGCCGATCATCACACCTTCCATGTGATCGCCCTGCAGAAATGTGCAAGGGAGGTCGAAGAGGCTGGGAGACTGCCCGGAAAAAGCGTTTTGGAACAGAGTGATCTGTTCGGCGCTGTGGTCGTACAGCAGATTTCGAACCTGATACAGCATCGACTCATTTCCAGTCGCAGTCGTGACAGCATTGACAATCGTCGTGAGATCACTGTATCCCCAGAAGCGCTTGCCGGAGGCGGCGATGACAGAAAAATCCAGATACGGCAGAATTTCATTCGCCATATCGCCGCCGGAAACATCAAAAATATCCGTGATTTCTGGGTCACAGTAAAGGTTCATCAACGCATCCGCCCGCTCCGCGCCCGTGCCGGAAAAGCTGGAACCGTTGTCGTAGAGGCAGGGGCTTAAAACAGGATCGAAGCCCAGCTCCCGCAGAATCTGACAGAGACGCGCCAGATCGGCGGAAAAGGAAGGATGCATGGGATTGGAGCAGGCGGTAATACCAATTTTATGAGACATAAAGATTCCTTTCTCGGAGTAAAACAAGGCAAAATCTGCATTTTCGTGGCACACCGGTACAGCTTTTTCTTTGAATTTGCAAAGCAGATTTAGAGATCGCCGGTGTTTGCAGAATGCCGTTTTGGACAAAAATTATAAAGCTTTGAGGTCATCAATCAGTGTCTGCACTTCCTCTTCCGTCGTTGCCCAGCTGGTGCAGAACCGCGCAATATTTCCGCCGTCCGCGGATTTCCCCATTGGCTCGAAAATATAGCGTTTTTCCAGAGTTTCCTTCTGCGCATCGGTGAGAATCACAAACTGCTGATTCGTAAAACTCTCCACCCAGAATGGAATCCCCTGCGCCGCAAATGCTTTGCGGAGTTTCATGGCAAGTTCATCGGCGCGGCGTGTCGCAGTGAAATAAAGATCATGCCCCAGCAGGCAGTGGAACTGCAGTCCGAGCAGCCATCCCTTTGCGAGGACAGCGCCGTTCTGTTTCATGTAGGCTTTGAACCGCTTTTTCAGCGAGTCAGCTGTAAGCACAACGGCCTCACCAAACAGCGCACCGCATTTCGTTCCGCCGAAATAGAAAACATCTGTGAGAGCAGCGAGATCCTCGAGAGAAACATCATTCTTCTCTGATCCAAGCCCGTATCCAAGCCGTGCCCCGTCCACAAACAGATACATATCATACTTCCGGCAGACCTCGTGAATCTTCGTCAGCTCCTGCAGCGAATACAGCGTTCCCTGCTCAGTCGGAAATGAAAGATATACCATCTTCGGCTCCGTCAGATACTCCGGCTCACCGCCTTCATAATAAGCCGCCGCACACGCCGCAATCTGTTCCGCCGAAATTTTACCATCCGTATTCGGCAGCTCCAGAATCTTATGCCCGGTATTTTCAATCGAAGCCGCCTCATGGCAGTTAATATGTCCGGTATCCGCCGCAATCACACTCTGCACCGGCGAAAGCGCTGCCGCCGTCACAATAAAATTCGCCTGCGTCGCCCCCGGAAAAAAATGAACCGCCGCATCCGCACAACGAATCTTCTCCCGAATCAGCTCCGCAGCCTTCTCACACCATTCATCCTCCCCATATCCACCATAACTGTTCCCATTAATAGCCCCCAGCGCCTCCAGAATCTCCGGGTGCGCACCGTGATTGTAGTCATTATTAAATCGTATCATCAGTTTACGTTCTCCTTAATTTGAATTTGAAAAATGCTGTTTCCATTATACGGCATCTGAAGGAAAACAGCAATTGGAGAACAAAAAGAGAAAATGCAAAAAAATGCAGAAGGAGGACTATCTGCATCGTACAATATTGGAGCAAGATATTTTATCCGTGAAATTTTAAAACCCTTACCGGCAACGGAAAGGTCTTTGCTGGAGGCAAAAGTTCCTGCAGTAAAGAGTAGAACCTCATGTGTTTATGCGGATTTGAGAGACTTAATTTCAGAAATGGAACTGCGAAAAGCAGCATAAACACAGGCGGATATACCGTGGACTACCTGTTATGTGGAGACCTGCCGTATCCGGCATGGAAGAAGCGCGTATCCGCGCAAGATCTAAGAAACAGGCGTATCCGCCGATATTTTGTCTGCCGCCTAAAGCGGTCTGAAGCACGTGACTTTAGTCATGTGAGGTTCAGTTCGTATAAAAACAGTATCGGAAAATAAGAAAAGAACCGACAGAGAAATCTGAGAACTAAACTAAAGATTTCCCCGCCGGTTCTTTTTCTATGCATCTATTTTCATCCATTATATATTTCGCATTGACTTTTTATATACCGATTGGTATAATGATAACAGAAACACACATAAGAAACCTGCAAAATCCAACAAAATTCGTCAAAATTGCCAAAAACTCACGCAATTCGACCATCACACACAAAAGCAGACTTCTTAAATACAAAATCAACAAAAGCATTTTAAACCAAAACAAATGCCAACTCACACGTAACAAACAACCACCCAAACACACCGCGGCCAGGCGAACTCCAGAGAGCGTCCCTTCCGCAACAAAGAGGATTCAAAATGGACAATCGTCAGCTAATCATGAACTCAGCTCTGACCCTCTTCTACGAAAGCGGGTACGACGCCGTCGGTGTTCAGCAGATCGTAGACTCCGCCGGAGTATCCAAACCAACCCTGTACTATTACTTCGGCAGCAAACAAGGCCTCCTCGAAGCCCTGCTAAACGAGCACTTTCAGCCCATGGAACAAAACTCATCGAAGCCTCCGAAACCGGGAAAAACATCCCCGAAAAACTGTACCGCATCGCGCGTGCCTTCTTCAACGGAGCCTCCGAAGACCCGAAATTCCATATGCTGATGATGGCACTGTTCTATTCCGGAAGAAAAAGCGAAGGCAGTAGAAGAATACAAGGAAAAATTCTCTAATCCTTACCGTGCAGCCGAACAGGGTTACATCGATGAAATCATCCTTCCGAAGGATACTCGCTATAAACTGATTCAGGCATTGGAAATGACTCAGAACAAGAGCCAGAGCAATCCGCCGAAGAAACACGGTAACATGCCGCTGTAATCAGGTAGCAATTGTATAGATAATAAATAAGAAGAAGCGAAGAATTCCGCCGGTCATACGTGAGGAGTTCTTCGCTTTCTTGTATTGTGTTCACATTAGATTCTTTTTATATGAAGGAAGCATTTATAAAACTGCATCTTTCCATTCTCATCGCCGGAGGAACGGGGATTTTCGGAAAACTGATTTCCCTGAATGAAGGTCTGCTTGTGTGGTACCGTATGATGTTCGCCTCCGTAATGTTTTTCCTGCTGCTTTCGTTTCTTAAAAAGCAGCGGAAAGTGACATTGGGCGATGTAACCAAGATTGGCTCTGTGGGATTGCTGTTGGCCTTGCACTGGATATTTTTTTTATGGAAGTATCAAAGCCTCCAATGTATCCATCGGTGTGGTTTGTCTTTCGCTGATGAGCATCTTTACCGCCATCTTTGAGCCCCTCATCAATCGTCACCGCATTTCCTTGCGAGAGATTCTGTTCAGCCTGGTAGCCGTGCTGGGCATTGTGCTGATATTCCATTTTGACACTCGCTACCGGGTGGGTATCTGTATGGGAGTCATTTCGTCGGCTTTAGCTTCTCTGTTTACCATTGTCAACAAGAAGGTAGCCGTGAACTACACCTCCAGCACCATGCTGCTTTACGAGATGCTGGGCGGTTTCTTATGGCTCTCCTGCATCTTGCCGGCCTATTTGCATTACTTTCCGGTTTCCTCTATTCTGCCCGGCGCCCAGGATTTGATTTACCTGCTTTGCCTGGCTTCGGTGTGTACCGTGGGACTTTATATCCTCCAGATTCAGGTACTGAAAGTCATATCCGCCTTTACGGTCAACTTGAGCTATAACCTGGAGCCGATATACAGCATCATCGGCGCCATGCTGATATTTCAGGAAGCCAAAGACCTGAACTTCAGCTTCTACTTAGGACTGGGACTGATTGTCCTGTCGGTCGTACTCCAGACCCTCAATGTGTTGTCGCAGCACCATAAGTTTATTCCTTCATTGTATGTAAAATGGAAACGTTAAAGAACCGTATCGTGAAACTGCTGGGCACCCTGAACGAGCGGGTGTACGGCAAAGAAGAAGTCATGGCCCTGGCGCTGCTTTCGGCTGTGGCGGGAGAGAGCATTTTCCTGCTGGGCCCTCCGGGAGTGGCCAAGAGTATGGTAGCCCGCCGGTTGAAACTGATGTTCCGTGGAGGGACAGCTTTCGAATACCTCATGTCGCGGTTCAGTACCCCCGACGAAATATTCGGTCCCGTATCCATCGCCCGGCTGAAAAACGAAGACACCTACGAACGCATGACAGAAGGCTATCTGCCCACCGCCACCGTCGTCTTCCTGGATGAAATTTGGAAAGCCGGTCCCGCCATACAGAATGCCCTTCTGACCGTCATCAATGAGAAAATCTTCCGCAACGGACAGTTTTCGGTACGGGTTCCCATGAAAGGACTGATTGCCGCATCGAACGAACTTCCGGCTTCAGGACAAGGACTGGAAGCACTGTACGACCGCTTCCTGGTGCGTAAGCTGGTGGGCGGCATTGAAGACCTGTCCGATTTCGACCGGATGATTTCCACTGCCGACGAAAGCGAGCCGGAAGTGGACGAAAGTCTGGCAGTGAGCGACGAAGAATACCGCCAGTGGCAGGAACAGATGAAATCCGTCGGCCTGCACTATTCCGTGCTGGAAGTCATCCATTCCCTTAAAGACAAGCTGGAAGATTATAACCGCCAGCTGGAGAATGCTGATTCACCTTCCTCTGTGGCACTCTACGTGTCCGACCGTCGCTGGAAGAAAGTTGTCCGCCTGCTGCGGGCCGCTGCCTTTTTGCAAGGAAACACCGAGGTACGCCTGTCAGACTGCCTGCTGATGGTACACTGCCTGTGGAATGAGACCAGCCAGACAGACTGGGTACGCGATGCCGTACTGACGGCAGTAGGCGAGAGTGTGCGTGGCTACGTGCTGAACCTGTCGGGCATTGAAACCGATTTGCAGGCCTTGAAGAAAGAACTCGACTCGGCAGGAGCCTTGCGCGAACGGGCCGATGCCGGACTGCAACTGGTCGATACATACTACTATCAGGTGGAACGCGTACGCCTGGCCGGACGACTGCTCCTTTTTGCATCCGACTACCAGCAGTTGGACGACGTCGGCAAACAGTTCTATCTGCATAAAGACAAATACAAGACCGATTGCTATGTACTGAAGAAATACGACCCCTCCATGCGCAACAAGGTATCCCCATCGAAAGTCTATACCTTGCGCCGTGGCCGTCGTTCAGTATTTATCAACGACTATGAATACCCCTTGCTGTGCACTCCCGACTGTGCGTCGCTGCCCGCCATGGAAGTACAGGCGCAGGAAGACATCCCCGCACGCTTCAGCCAGCTGGAACAACGGCTCAGCCATGCAGAAGCCCATTGCGGCGACTGGGTGAAAGAAGAAGCCGACTACTGCGCAAACCACCTGTTTGTCGGGAAAAGAGAGAAAGAAGCCATGAGCCGGATACTGGGCGAACCGTCGAAAGCCCTGTTCCGCTATCGGAACGAGTTGGAGGAAATGAAACATGCATACCGGAAAGAGAACGAGGAATATCCGTCTGAAAGACCTGAAGACAGCCTATTTGGAGCAACTTCGTGAGCGAAGCCGGGCGCGGATGGAAGAATACATTCAGGAGCGTACCGTGCTGGAAAGTGAACTGGAAGAATGCATCTGGGAATATTATCGCCAGACGGCTCCCTCCTTGCAGGAATTCTATTCGCGCTACACCCCCGAATGGGAAGTCTTCTACGAGCACGAAACCCTGCCGCCGACCGATTTCCTGATATTTCTGAAACGAATGGAAACAGCCTTCCGCAAACGCTACACCCTGGCCGAACTCGACGTATCCTATTACATCGGTCGCCTGTCCCGGCTTCCCGAACGGAGCGAAGAACGGGCAACCTTGCAGGAACTCTTCCTCGACAAGTGGCACCATCTGCTCACGGTCAAGGAATATGACTACCAGTACCAGCACCTCTTCCGCCTGTGCGAAGGATTTCAGATTCTGGATAAATCGTTCGGCCTGAAAACGGAAGGCAATCTTCGGGGCTCGCGCGTGAAATGGCTGTTGCGGAACCATCCGGAACTCTACCAGAAAGTAGTCCCCTACGAAAAAGCCATGGAGCAGAGCCGTCAGATACGCGAGCTGGTGCGCTGCCTGGGAAAGAACGCTGGCGGACGGAAAGAAAGCTTCGACTCCCTGTCGGGCTTGCGAGCCGACAGCCTCATTCGTCATGCCTCACAGAGTGATGTGGAAGGCGTAACCTTGGGCGACGACCTCAACAGCCTGCTGCCTGTGGAATACTGCTACCTTACCGACGAGGAACTGCATCCCTTCTTCATGCAGCGTTATGTAGAAAAACGCCTGCAGCAGTTTGATTCCTATTCGCATGAAGATACCTCCGCTCCTTCACCGGAGAAAAAGAAAGTCAGTTCGCAGGGACCTTACATTATATGTATAGATACCTCCGGCTCCATGCGCGAAGGCCGCGAACGCCTGGCCAAATCGGCCGTGCTGGCCATTGCCCGCCTGACGGAGACCACCTCACGAAAGTGTTACGTTATCAACTTTTCAGAAGATATACAAACCTTGCTGATTCGTGACCTGAAAACCGATTTCCCGATGCTGGTGGACTTCCTGCAACGTCGTTTCGACGGAGGAACCGATGTGCGTCCGGCTTTTTCCGAAGCCCTGATGATGCTGCGCACCCACGGCTGGCATCGTTCTGACGTGGTGCTGATTTCCGATTTCGAGATGCCGCCCCCTGCGGACGACCTGTTGGCCGAGATTCATCGTGCCCGTTTGCGGGGCACTTCCTTCTATGCGCTGGTGTTCGGTTCTCATCCGGAAACGGACTACCTTCACGAGTGCGAAAAGTACTGGGATATGTATTAGTTTGAAAAATTATTTTGCTTTTATTTAACGGTTATTCCCGGATAAAAGATTTAAAATGCGAGATTCTGCTTTCTTTCTGAATGGCGGAATTTCGCATTTTTTCTTGCCGTAGATTTTGTCACCCCTCTCAGAAGCCTTCTGGAAGGGGTAACTTTTGTATAAAAACGAAGGTTTGGGCAGATTTAGGTAATCAAATACGGGAAAATCTGTGTGAAAAGCGAGATTTCGGGCGAAAATGCCGAGGAGTTTGGAGGAAAACCCTAAAGAACTTTTGGGAAAACTCTTTTACGTTTGGAGGAAAACGCAAGTGCGTTTGAATTCAAATGTACTTGTGTTTTGGGAAATGTGCTTCTGGGCCTTTTGAGAGGGGATGGAGAATGAAGACTTTTGAGGACTTTTTTTGCTGAAGTGAGTCTTGTTGGGAATAAAGTGAGGGATTCTTTTTGCTTGTGTAAATCTTGTGTCGTATACTATTTTGTGTAGTGTTTGTCGTTATTGGTGATATTTTGATTGAGGTTTGGGCTGATTTTGATTCGGTTAGAAATATGCAAATAGGTTTCTCTTTGAAAAAATGGGTTAAGTATAAGGAGTTTTGCATTTTTAGAGGCTTTTTATATAGTTGAAATTGATTTGTACA
>ENA-OQHN01000464-OQHN01000464.1-human-gut-metagenome-genome-assembly--contig:-NODE-464-length-13941-cov-11.157521_pt1 | contig 13941 bp, 12 predicted proteins | sample MGYA00242564_ERZ504721 | MGnify/ENA primary metagenome ERZ504721 (study PRJEB26092, sample SAMD00036212) | human gut metagenome | host: Homo sapiens | study: EMG produced TPA metagenomics assembly of...
GCGGGTTGGAATCGATGCTGAGCGCCTGATCGATCAGGTCGTCGGTGGTGTCTCCCATGGCGGAGACCACGACGGCCACGTCATTGCCGGCGTTCTTCGTTTCGATGATGCGTCGGGCCACGCGCTTGATCGATTCTGGATCGGCTACGGAAGAGCCGCCAATTTCTGCACGATGAGAGCCACAACTTATCCAATCTTCTTCAATGTGTTGCCCGCCAACATACTAAGCAGGCTGGTCAATTATAGGAAAATCCGATTTGTCAAGCCCCTGCACGCCCAACATGCGGAACAATATATGGGATCCTCGCAAATCCTCCGCGCGTTTTTTCGTACATACGTTCCGCACGGGTCTTCCATGATCGCCCGCGCAACGTTTGCGCAATCGTCAGCATATGCCGGCAATGTAACGGATGTGGCGAATATGATGTCAGACCGCACGACGCCCGGCCAACGCGCGTCCGAGCGTGATTTCGTCGGCATATTCAAGGTCGCCACCGACCGGCAGGCCGCTCGCCAATCGCGTGACTTTAATGTCGGTTTGCGAAAGCAGCTGCGACAGGAAGCTGGTGGTCGCTTCGCCTTCCACATTCGGGTTGAGCGCGAGGATCACTTCGGTGACTTCGCCGTCTTTGAGCCGTTCGATAAGTTTGGCGATGTTGAGGTCGCTGGGCTGCACGTTGGCCATCGGGTTGATGACGCCGCCGAGCACGTGGTACAAGCCGCGGTATTCGCGCGTGCGCTCGATGCTCATCACGTCTTTCGGCTCTTCGACCACGCAGATCACGCTGTGGTCGCGACGCGGATCGGCGCAGACCGGGCATGGGCTGGTTTCGCACACGTTGCCGCAAATGTCACAGAATCGTATTTTCTCTTTGACTTCGGCGATGGCGTCGATCAGCCCCTGTGATTCCTCGTCGGATGCGTTGAGCAGGTAGAAGGCGATGCGTTGCGCGCCCTTCGGCCCGATGCCGGGCAGGTGCGCGAACGCGTCGATCAGTCGTTGGATGGCGCCGTCATAGGCCAGTGCCATGGTTCACCTCTCCTTGGTTTCCATAAGATTCGCGATTATGCAGTGCTTACGATTGCGTTGATTCGTCGATTTTGCTCGGTTTCGCATTTTTGCTTGCGACTGCACCGCCATCAGTCGTCGAGATTCTTCTTCTGCTGCATGTTGCGCGGGTTTTTTGCATCGTCCGGCCCGAAATCCTCGACTTTTTTCACCTCGAACAGTCGGGTCAGATCGTCCACGCTTAACGCGGTTGACGCCCCGATCGACTCGTCGCTCATGGAATATTCGTCATCTTCCGCGGCGACCTGCGGCATTGGCTGCGCCGGCGCGGAGAACTGCTGGCTCCACGGATCGGCATTCGGCTGGCCTTGCTGCGGTGCCGCGTCCTGCCGCGGTGCGCGATGCTGGTGATTGGCGTGCTTCGGAGCCACCTCAGGTTCCGTTGGAGCAGGCATGGGATCCACCGGTCCTGCCTGAATCGGCATGGGGTTACCCCAAGGATCGTCGTCCACCGGCGCTTGCTGCGGTACAGGCATCGGTGCCGCCCAAGGATCAACGTTATCGCTGACATCGGGAACAGCCACATGTTTCGCATGTTGTTCCGGCGCTTTCACATCGTTGACGCCGCTTGCGACCACCGATTGCGGTTGCATCGGCTGTGCAGATGCAACCCAAGGGTCATCATCCGGAACAGGCCGTTCCGGATGATGGACTTCCTGCGTCGGGGCCGCCCATGGATCGACTTCCTCGGCTCCACCGGCAGCAGCTCGATGGCCCTCCTCATCGCCGGAATCTCCGGCATTGCCACCGTCTTCGGCGCTCTTCGCGCTTGTGCCGGCCGGCTCCTTGCCGGAGGATTCGAGACCTGCAGCAGTACCAAGATTGGCCGTCAGCAGCGTGGCCGCTTTAAGCTGTTCCTGCACGAGTTGCGCATTGATCTTGCTCTGCTCTTCCGGGCTGAGTTTGCTCCACGGCACCGATTCGGACCCGTCCGCCAGCTTTTTGGCAGGCGCGAGCGTGACGCTCGGTCCGAACGCCTTATGCACTTCGGCGCGGACGATTTTCACCACTTCGGTATTGCCGTCCACCGATTCCTTTGCCACCGCTTTGGCAAACGCGTATTTGCTGAGCGCCTTGTCGAATTTGATCCACAGACGGTCGCCGCTCAGTAGCACGCGAGGCACTTTTTCACGGCTTACGTAACGTTGCACGTCTTCCGGAAGGGCTGCGACCAGCGCATCCCACTTCTGGTCGGGGGTGCGATCGTCATGAATGGGAGCTGGTACGGAAGTTGCGGCAGGCGCAGCGGAAGCGACGGAAGTCGTCGCATTCATCGCCTGCTGCACGTCAGCAAGCACGGAAGCCACGCCGGATGCGACGGCATCGGCAGGATTCGTCGGCGCCACGGACGGCTGCACAGGCGCGGAAGGGGTATCGATCACAGGCGCAGAATCCTGCGCCCGCACATTTCCTGCGGCATGTCGTGCCGCACGGCGACGGGAGCCGGCCATGGATCCACGCGACGATTCGGCAGCCGCGGAAGTTTCGGCATCGCCGGCAAAATCAGGTACACCGGAAGATGACGCAACGACAGCCATCCCTTCCTCACGCCCGGCCAACAAGCGCGCGGCAAGCAATTCCAATCGCATGCGCGGCGAAATCGCACCGGTCATATTGGCAAGCGTCGCATTGATCGTGTCAGCCATCTGCGTCAGCGCAGACAATCCCAAAGCGGAAGCCTGACGACGCAAATCATCCATGTTCTCGGCGGCCGCATCGTCGGAAAGCACGCTTTCCGCACGCTCTCCGCCCAACGTGAGCACCAGCAGATCGCGTACGCGGGCAAGCAAATCCTCAACAAATCGACGGGGATCGAAACCACCGACCACGACCTTCTGAATCACGCCATACAGTGCTTCGCCATTTTTGTCGACAACGGCGTCGACGGCCTCGCCGATCAGAGCGTCAGGCGTGAAGCCAAGCAACGCAACCGCGGAATCGTATGCGATGCTGCCATCGACCGCACCGACCATGAGCTGGTCAAGCACGGAAAGGGTGTCTCGCACGGAACCGCCGCCGGCACGCATGGCAAGGCGCAGCACGCCCGGCTCGGCTTCGATATGCTCGTCTTCGCAGATCTGCTCGAGGTACGGGCCCATAACCTCCTGCGGCACTAGGCGGAACGGGTAATGGTGGGTGCGCGAACGGATGGTGCCGATCACCTTGTCTGGTTCGGTGGTGGCGAAGATGAACATGACATGCTCCGGCGGCTCCTCCACGATTTTCAGGAGCGCGTTGAAGCCCTGCGGCGTGACCATGTGGGCTTCGTCGAGAATGAAAATCTTGTAGCGGTCGCGGGCGGGGGCGAATCCGGCACGTTCGCGCAGTTCGCGGGCATCGTCCACACCGTTGTGCGAAGCGGCGTCGATTTCCACCACGTCGATGGAACCGGGGCCGCCTGTGGCGAGGTCCTTGCAGCTTTCGCATTCGCCGCACGGGTGCGAGGTCGGGCCTTTCGCGCAGTTGACGCAACGCGCGAGAATGCGTGCGGAACTGGTTTTGCCGCAGCCGCGCGGACCGGAAAACAGGTAAGCGTGCGTAAGTTTGTTCTCATCAAGCGCTCGCATCAGCGGAATCGTGACCTGATCCTGCCCGATCACGCCGTCGAACGTGTCGGGACGATACCTTCTATAGAGTGCCAGTGCCATCGCAATTCCTTCCGCTGTGGTGTCACTAGGCTACCGATTAATTACGACACGTTTTTTCTCAAAGACCGGCCGCACAGCCTGCCCGTAACGGTGAAGCGCGTGTCCCCAAAGACAAGCGCCGCGGCAACGTTTAAGCTGGGAGTGACGACATCGACACTACGAAATTGACATTGTGTCAATTTACGGTTTAGACTGAGGGCAGTCAAGAAATTGACAGAGTGTCAACGTGTCGCGCAGGTGAGAGACGCCACTCGAACGAAGGAGAGAAAGCCATGGACGGACAGCACAACGCCTCCGCAACAACAGTCGGAGACGCACGCCGCGCGCAAATCGTGCATGCAGCCCGCGCAATCTGCCTGGAAAAGGGCTTTTCGAAAATCACGATCAGCGATATCGCAGGTCGCGTAGGCATGACCAGATCTCTCTTCTACCACTATTTCCAAGACAAAGACCAAGTTGCGGACGCCGTGCTCGACGACGTCATCGACGAAGTCATCTCGCAATTGGAGGAGTGGAACGCCAATCGAGAAGTCGGCAACATCTCGAAAGCGCTCGATGACGTGGTGCGACTGACCCGTTCCCTCATCGCCGATGAGGGCCCGTTCAGCCAACGCATGATCGAAGACGGCAACGCGGGACTGTACATCAAATTCATCGACCGCGTGGCCGATCGCATTGCGGAATACATCTGCAATTCGACAGTGCGCGATTTCGAGAAATTGCATGGCATGCCCATCACCAACGAGCATGAGACGTTCTATACGCTCATCGTTGGCCTGATTTCGCTGATCAGACTGCATCCCGACATTGAAGACACCGTCATCAGACAGGTCGCGGCACAGACGCTGCATCTGAACGAATACATGTAAACGCAGCTCACCCCGCGCGCATACGTGTTGAGAGAAAGGAAGAGCGATGTTGTTCCAAGTCTATGGCGACACCGCCATATACCAGTGGATCGGATGGATCCTCGTATTCTGCTGCCTGATCGGCGCCAATGAGCTGGCCCGTCGCACCAAGACCGGTGGCGTGATCGCGTTCCTGATCGTGCCGGCCATTCTGACCATCTACTTCATCACCATTTACGTGGCCGCCGCGATGGGTGCCGAATGGGCGCTCAGCAATCCGACCTACGTGCATATGACCAGCTGGTTCCACTATGCCAAGCTATATGCGGCCACCGCAGGCTGCATCGGCTTCATGGCACTCAAATACAAGTGGGGCAAGATCGGCAAATCCGAATGGTTCAAGTGCTTCCCGTTCGTGATCGTGGCCATCAACATTCTTATCGCCGTGGCCTCCGACTTCGAATCGGCCATTCGCGCTTGGGGCACCACATGGGTTTCCACCGAAGGCGTGACGCTGTATGGCGGCTGGCACAATGTGTTCAACGGCGTTGCCGGCCTGATCAACATCGCCTGCATGACCGGCTGGTTCGGCATTTACGTGTCAAAGAAGAAGCAGGACATGCTGTGGCCTGACATGACTTGGGTATTCATCGTCGCATACGATATTTGGAACTTCTGCTACACCTACAACTGCCTGCCGACCCACTCCTGTATTGCGCTCGCGCTGCTGCTCGCCCCGACCGTGGCGAACTTCTTCTGGAACAAGGGCGGTTGGATTCAGAACCGCGCCAACACGCTGGCCATCTGGTGCATGTTCGCGCAGGTGTTCCCCATGTTCCAGGATGAGTCCAAGTTCGCCGTGCAGTCGGTGAACAATCCGAACGTGAACCTGACCGTGTCGATCATCGCGCTCGTGGCCAACGTGCTCGCACTCGGCTACATCATGTACCGCGCGAAGAAGCAGCACGTCAACCCGTGGCTGCAGGAAGTCTTCAAGGGCACCCGCGACTACGAGCAGGCCATCGCCCGCCAGGAAGTCGCCGCCTGACCGCAATCCGTGTTCGATAGTTACGGCGTTCGCTAGTTACAGAAAATCCGGTATTCGTAAGATAAAGATCTTGCGGGTACTGGATTTTTCGTTATTATCGCGAAATTATTTGCGATTGCTTACGATTGCCGATCACGCAATCAGTTGCATACGTGCCATCTTCGATATGCAATGTTGCGGTTTGACCGGCATGTGCACGCACTACCGCGAGCGCTTCGCGTAGTAGGTGTCGGTTTTGCCGGTGACAGGATCACGGTGATCACGCTTGATGGCTTCCAGCACTTTCTCTTCGGTGTTGGCAGCTTGGCTTTCCGCCACGGCCGGCGGCACCAGCACACGCAACGCACGGTCTTGAACTACGACCTTGACAGGCAGGCGACCAACATATTCACCGTCCGCCATCAAGACCGGCGGCTCATCACCCTCTTGCGCGCGGGTGATTTCGATATCGCGCACACGCTTCCACCCAAACACCTTGCACCCGAGGATCTTGCCGCTATACGCGTGAGACACCGCATCCACGCATTCGGCGACATTGGGCACGTGGTCGAGCCATACCAGGTCAAGCAGCCCATCCGAGAATCGTGAATATGGCGAAATCTCAATGCCACCGCCAATATGCCGTGAATTGGCCACCGTAAGCAACGGTGAAATAATGTCTCTTTCTTCCACCGTTCCATCGGCCAACGTGGCTTTGATGTGGTATCCGTACCGCTTCATATGCGTCAATTCCACAATCGCTGCCACGAAATAGCGCACCGAACCGTTGGGCAAGCGGGAATGGTTGGCACGGTCGTTGATACTCGCATCCAAACCACACGACAGCATGCCCGCGTAGAAGCGGTTGACCGCCGGACGCAATGGCACGTCCGAATCGCCGACCAGATCATCGCCGGTACTGGAATCGACGGCATACCCGCCCTGCAACGACGTGGCCAAACCCATATCAACGTCAATATGCGTGCCGCGCACAATCGCGCCGACGATGCCGTCGACAGCGGTTTCCACGCGATTGACCGGCAGCTCAAGACCGCGGGCGAAATCATTGCCGGAACCCGTCGCCACAATGCCCAACGGTTTACCGGAACAGCCCACGGCATTGGCTCCAAGCGCAATCATGCCGTCGCCGCCGACCGCCACCAGGTAGTCGTATTCGTTCCTGCGATTCCTGGCATTCGCCAAGGAATCGTCGAAGCTCTCGCCGGTCACGTCGATCACGTTGAAGCCATGCTTGCGCCCGGCCTCTTGCAGCAGCTCAACCACCTGCTTGCCGACCTCGGCACCCTTGCCTTTGTTCGACGTCGGATTGCCGGCAACGGCAACGGTCGCATTCACACATGACGTTTCGCTCATACTTCAGTACGATAACCGCGATTCGCTCCACACGCCACATGCGAACGGCTTTCCATACAAATGGCCGTGTTTTGTGGAACGAATGTTCCTTTACGTAGAAAGATCCCTTTTTACGAAGCGCGATTTCCCGCACAATGTACCGTTCCGCACCACGCTTATTCGCAGACAATCGGCCCCGCCCGTGACTGTTTGCCGACATGCGATACGAATGGCATTTGCGTGCCGACCTGCGCTTCGACCAGCACATCCTCGCCTTCTATCGTGCAGGATCCGATCGTCGCATTATTGCCGGATATAGTGCGTTCCGCCACGGAACAAGGATCGGACGATCCCGAATACAACGCATTGGCCGCCGCTACCGACGCCAGGTCGGCCGCATTCTGCGCGCGATGCAAGCACAGCAGCAGATTGCCCGCCGACGCGGCCGCGCCCAGCATGATGGCGGCCACTGCGATCAAAGCCACACCGGATATGGTCCCCGAACCCTCATCGGACCCGCGAATCCAAGCAAACCAATGTTTCACAAGGCGTTTCACATTATCCATTCCTTTCCGACCCGCATCCATCAAATGGTTGCCAATAGTGTTTCACAACATGTTTCACACGTCGTATGTCGCAAGCTCCAAACCTCACAGACCTCCATGCACAGGCCACAACCAACAATCCCGCATCTCACTGCGCAGAGACCAGCACGCTTCGGAGCAACGCTAGAAGTAGCGGGTCGCCTTGCCGGTAACTCGAGTGGGCAGCACACCGGTCGGATCCGGCACCACAGGGCATTGCACCGTGACGGTGACGAAGTCCGCCCCACGCTCGAACCGTACCGTCGCCGAACCTCCCGCAGCCGCCATGACCGCGGTCCTCGCCTTCGATTCGCCGCCCGTATCATCAACCGCGAAAGCCCTGGCACCGGCCGCCGCCGCATCCTGGCAATTCATAGACACCACGGACGCACGCCCCAAGCACAACACCAAAATCGCCACCGCCGCCACGCAGGGGAGCACCACCGCGAATTCCGCGGTGGCCGCTCCCTCATCGGCATCATCGGTATGGCGTTTCCACCATTGCCTCAGCATGAATCACCCGACGCTCAGCGCTTTCTTGATGATGTTGGTCAGCAGCGTTTTGATGGCATCGGATTTCATAATGCCCACCAAAACGGCGGCGAATCCGGTGGCGGCAACCAAAACCACCGCATATTCGGCAGTGGCAGCGCCTTCCTCCGGTTCGACGGCCAGCGTGCGCATACGCGCATCCAACAGGCATACCGCTTTGCCGGCCCGTTCACGCATGGCATGCAGCAGCTGCCCTGCCCTGCTCATCAGGCCTGGCGAGCCATCGACGTTGATCGGCGTTACGTTGTTCATGGCGTTCCTTTCGTTCGAACAGTCCCGGCCGGACGGCCGAGTGCACCCAGTGTTGCGCATCATCGTGCCCGTCGGAACGTTTTTTCAGGGTTGTGGTCGGAGGACGTGGGTTATCCACAACCACGGCGTGTCATCCACATTTATCCACAAAACTCCGTGAATTATCGTCTCCCGACATTCCCCGCTTTTCCGTTGTCGTTGCGCACACGCCGTCATTGCACAAACGACATGACGGACGGAATGATTCCAACCGCAACAAATGCGGGAAGAAAACACAATCCGGTCGGCAGCAACAAACGAACCGACAATTTCGCTGCAGCCTGTTCGATCTGCGAGCGCTCATCCCAATCCAATTGTTCGACGGCTGTTTCCAAACGTTCCACTGGAGAGGCGCCACTGTGCCATGAGGAGGCGAACGCATCGCGTACTACCGCAAGATCGCCATCATCTGGCCACGCATCATCCCAGGAAACACCTTTGTTCAACTGTTCTCCGGCCGACCGTAGTCCCGCGCCGAATTCTCCTGCCGCAATATCTCCCACGGCAATCAGCGCACGTGGAATGGAGGCCCCCTGCCGTATGGCGACGCTGAGCATCTCTAATATCAACGGCAGAGGAAGTTCCCGCATTCGTTCGGCGGGCGCAAGGTCGGAGGGCGCGCGAACCGGCCTCCACTGCTTCAGCCATATCGCTTCGGCCGCGCACGCCACCGCCGTCAGCATCCATAAGCCAGTCATCACATGGCTCCTTTCATATCATCCTGCCGCATCAGCGCACGTATCCAGATAAGTCCGAACGTGTAGCAACAGAGGGCAAATCCGAGGCATGCCAAGCCTTTGACCCCTGAAACAAGGAAGGCCAATGAGTGCGCACCCATGCCTTCTCCCAAGAGCACAGTGAGCAGCGGCAACGCCATCAGGAGTTTCACCGTCGCCTTGGGCATGGCGAATGCGTTGGCACGCAGATCATCCAATAATCGTTGTCGTTTCAACGATTCAGCCACCGCCTGCAGGCATCGGCCGGTTTCGCATCCGAGTGTCAGGCTCAGCTGACAGGCCGCATATAGCTCGCCGCTCAGCCGTTCGACTTGGCCGCATTGCTCTTTGGGCAGGCATCGGCTGCGGATCACCATGGTTATGCGAAGCCTGGTAAGTTCGGGTGTGGCGAACGGCGTTCCACCCAATTCTTCGAACGCCTGCACCAATGTGGCTCCGCTGCGCACGGATGCGCGGAGGGAAGCCACGCACGCCACACATCCGATGGCGGGCAATGGTTTCGCCGGCATGTTCGCCTCTTCGATTCCGTCAGACCGCCCATCGAATCCTTCATCAGGTTTTTCATCAAGGCTTTCGCCTGCGCGCCCCGCTACGTTTCCCGCCCGTTCGCCCACATCGCATACGTTTCGGCGAGGCCACAGCCATACGGCCAGTCCGCACAGTACCACGCAAATAATGCTGAGGCTTTCCATCTGCCTACCTCGATTCAACGACTCCATACGCGCACAAAATCAGGCCACTGTTGCGAAGCCCGCATTTGGTTGCCGTTCCACCCGGCCAATAGGTTTCCCCGCAGTTTTCCCTCTGCGAATTCAAGCCGTCCTATTTGCGTGATGCGCCGCCTGCCTCCCACTCGGCCCACATGCAGCACTACGTCGAACGCGTCTTGCGCGAGCGCCGCGGTGGCTTGCGGATTCAGCCCAGCGAGTAATCCCAAGGCCACCAATCGTGAGGGAACCGCCGTCACCTGATTGGCATGCAAGGTGGTCATGCCTCCGCGATGCCCGGAATTCAGCGCGCGCAGCAGATCCACGATTTCGCCGCCCCTGCATTCGCCCACCACAATGCGGTCCGGCCGCATACGCAACGTCGCGCATATCAGCTGCGACAGCCCTATGGCGCCTTTGCCTTCCATGTTGGCGTCGCGCGTCACCAGCGACACGTGGTTGGCATGGTTGAGCATGCCAAGTTCGCGCACCTCCTCCACGGTGATGACGCGCTCCCCCGGCGCGCATCGCATAAGCATTGCTTTGAGCAGCGTGGTTTTGCCCGCTCCGGTTCCGCCGGTCACGAGCACGCTGGCCCTTCGTTCCACGAATCCTTCCAGCAAGGGCATCCATCCGCTTGGAAACATGCCGTTTTCCGCCAAAGATTCCAGACTGGGCGCAACAGCGTCCGGCAATCGTATGCTGATGGCGGCGCCTTGCGGAACGAGCGGTGCGATAACCGCGTGCACGCGCACGCCTTCCACCGTGGACGCGTCGGCTATCGGGCAGGCGTCGTCGAGCCTTCTGCCAAGCTGCGAGCACAGCCTCACAGCGAAATCGCGGATGGCTTGGGGACTGCTGAATGGTACGCGCAATGTATGCGGCCGCATACCTTGGCCGCGATCCGCCCACACCGTTCCGTCGCAGGTTACCGCGATGTCGGTAACGCCCGGCTCGGATGCGATATCGCTAAGTGGCCCGAGTTCCATGACTGATGCTCTTTTCTCCCAACGCTTCCTGAATGAGATCCGCCAACGTTGCGATGGCTTTCGCGTTCGTACGATTGGGTTTGCGCAGTCCAAGCCCTTCCAAGAGTTCGCTGCAAAGCTTGGCATCCGGTTTGATGACCGCGGTGATATCGCAGTCGAGGTATTCCGCCGCTTCCTCGATTGCCGTCGTGCCATGGTCGCGTACGGTTCCACGCGGTTGCACGCCTACGAGAAACTCCCGTTCCTGTGTTGCGGCATCGTGTTCTCCGATCGAACCGTAATGCGCCCGCAGATTCGCTTTGGCCCGCGCAAGACCAAGTACCGTCAGTTCGACCACGGTAATGCGGATGGCCTTGCGCAGTTCCGTCAAATCCTGCAGTCCGTTCCATTGCCCCATATCGACGACGACCACGCTTCGCACCTGCGATAGCGCATGAATGCACGCTTGCACTTCCCACGATTGCGGATTTTCGGTTTTCCAAGGATCGCATGCCAGCAATGGCACACCATCCCAGATTGGCAGCTCCCGCAGTAGCGCTTTGCCGTCGATATTGCCAAGCGGAGCGCTGATTTCCCCGAAGCGTGAGCCGTCCTCGTTTTCCACGCCAAGAAGCACATCCAGCCCACCTCCTTGCAGATCGGCGTCGACGAGCACACATTTGAGGCCGCGTTCGCTCAGCTCGCGGGCCAGTAAGGCGGCCAGAGTGCTCGTGCCCACTCCTGCCACCACGGAGTCGATAACCACCACATTGCCCATATCGCAGGGTTCCTCCACCGATGCGCGACCGCATTGCGCAACCATGCCATACGTTCCAGGCACAGCGCCAACCAGTTGCGTTCCACCGCGATTCGATCCCGGCGGCGTATAGAACCGTTGCGCAGAGACGGTTCTGCGTTGTGTCGGCGGTGACGCTTGCGGCGCGATCGCGCCGGCGACCGGCAACAGCCCGCCCGACGGCAGCGGCACCGGAGGAACATTCGAAAAAGACGTTGCATTACTCATACCGTCGATTGAAAAGCTTCAGCGAGCACCATTGCAAGCTGAACCGGCCCTGTGGTCGGAGGACGCGAGTTATCCACAACCCCGGCGTGTTATGCACCGTTATCCACACAACGACGATAATCGGCGTCCGTCGTTTTCCCAAAAAAACTCCCTGAGAACAGGCAAACAAAAAGGAAGGCCCGCCGAGCGGGCCTTCCTTGCAAGAACCTTAAGGGCAGAATCTCTGCACAACAACATCGTCGTAACGGTAAGTCTATCCAATGCCCGTTCAACGTAACGACCTATCTTGGCCATACACTCTTTGTGGGCTCTGCTCTTTAAGTTGTTCTTGTACTTCGTAATTATGCTCAGCAATCCGGCAATCGCAAACCGAAACCGGCTGATGTTCCGTATTTGTCGCAACTGTTGCTTTACGATCGCAAGAATCATAAAAATGCTCCATCGTGTGCGAAACGCAAGGCGTGTTTGTTCGTTTGCGTGCGTTTGCGACAAAAACACGGCGTGTCGACACCCTAATTTGCACAATGAGCGAACGAATGTTAACTCCAGCTAAATTTTGCCGGCTTTTTACAGCATTTCCAGCTACTTAAGGATAAAGTAGGAAAGTATGGCACAGATTTTTGACGCACCCTCGAAGGCGATCTTGCGCAGCCAGATAGCTGAGCATATCGCCGAGACCGATAAAAACGACAAGCGTGAGCTTCAGGCCGGCGAAGAGCCGTTGCCGAACGACCGCTTCTTCGACCGCGAGTTGAGCTGGCTGAAGTTCAACAAGCGAGTCCTCGAACTTGCCCAAGACGAAGATCTGCCGATCATCGAACGCGCAAGCTTCGCCGCGATCTTCGCGAACAACCTCGACGAGTTCTTCATGGTTCGCGTCGCAGGTCTGAAGCGCCGCATCGACACCGGCATCGCCGTGACGGCCGCCTCCGGATTGAGCCCAAGGCAGCAGCTGCGCGCCATCAGCGAGCAGGCGCACCGCCTGCAGGACGAGCACGCGCACTACATGATCGATCACATTCTTCCCGACCTGGCGAAGGAACAGATCGTGCTGCTGAGCTGGGACAAGCTCACCGCGGCCGAGCAGGAGCGCCTGTCGCGCTACTACCGTCAGCAGGTGTTCCCTGTCCTGACGCCGCTTGCCGTGGATCCGGCCCACCCGTTCCCGTACATTTCCGGCGGTTCCCTCAACCTCGCCGTGCTGGTGGAGAATCCGGCATCCGGCAAGTCGCACTTCGCCCGCGTGAAGGTTCCTGGCAACCTGAACCGACTCGTGCCGGTCGACGATCTGACCGAAGACGAGAGCACCAACGTGCGCTATGGCTTCATCACCATGGAGAACCTGATCATCGCCCACCTGGAATCCCTGTTCCCGGGCATGATCATCAAGGAGGCCCGCTCCTTCCGCGTCACCCGTAACGAGGACATCGACGTGGAAGAGGATGATGCAGAGAACCTGCTCAACGCCATGGAGAAGGAGCTGCTGCGCCGTCGTTTCGGACCGCCGATCCGTTTGGAGATCTCCGACGAGACCAGCCCGTTCCTGTCCCAGCTGCTCGCCGACCAGCTGCGCGTGAGCGCCGACGAGGTCTACCGCCTGCCGGCGCCGCTTGACGCGACCGTGCTGTTCGAGCTCGGCGGCATCGACCGTCCGGATCTCAAGTACCGTCCGTTCATTCCGACCACCAATCGTCAGATCGCCGAAGTCGAATCGTCCCGTGCGCAGGACATTTTCGCCGCCATCCGCGAGCGCGACATCCTGCTGCACCACCCGTACGATTCCTTCTCGACGTCCGTGCAGGCGTTCCTGGCGCAGGCCGCGGCCGATCCGAAGGTGCTGGCCATCAAGCAGACGCTGTACCGTACATCCAGCAATTCGCCGATCATCGACGCGCTGATCGACGCCGCGCACGCGGGCAAGCAGGTGCTGGCGCTGGTCGAGATCAAGGCGCGTTTCGACGAGGACGCCAACATCGCGTGGGCACGCAAGCTGGAACGCGCGGGCGTGCACGTGGTGTACGGCATCGTCGGCCTGAAGACCCACTGCAAGCTGAGCCTTGTGGTGCGTCAGGAAGCCGACGGCCTGCGTCGTTACTGCCACGTGGGCACCGGTAATTACAATCCGAAGACCGC
>ENA-OQHN01000466-OQHN01000466.1-human-gut-metagenome-genome-assembly--contig:-NODE-466-length-13906-cov-4.895058_pt1 | contig 13906 bp, 12 predicted proteins | sample MGYA00242564_ERZ504721 | MGnify/ENA primary metagenome ERZ504721 (study PRJEB26092, sample SAMD00036212) | human gut metagenome | host: Homo sapiens | study: EMG produced TPA metagenomics assembly of...
GGAGCTGTGGTGCTCAACGACAGGGAAATCCGCGATGAAGTGGCGTTCCTGCAGAACGCGGCCGGAGCTGTGCCATCTCCGTTCGACTCCTGGCTTGACATTCGTGGCCTTAAAACGTTGGATCTGCGCGTTAAGCAGCACAGTCGTAACGCCATGAAGGTGGCGCAATGGTTGGAACCCGCCCTGAAGTGGAACGCGTATGGTACCCGGGACTGGAATCCCATCAGGCCACGAGATCGCGGCACGACAGATGCATGGCGGCTTCGGAGGCATGATCTCCGTACAGATCGCAGCCGGATTCGAAGCGGCCAAGAAGTTCGCCGGTGCTACGGAAGTGTTCACTTTGGCTGAGTCGTTGGGAGGCGTGGAATCCCTGATCGAGCATCCGGGCGCCATGACCCACGCTTCCGTCGCCGGTACCACGCTGGAAGTGCCCGCCAATCTCGTGCGACTTTCCGTCGGTCTTGAAGATGCTGACGATTTGATTGCGGATTTGGAACAGGCTTTTCGCCAGATCTAACAAAAATCAGCTTGTGATAAAGCCATCATGAGAATGTGACAATTTTGTGTAATCTGTCACATTGTTGCGACATGTATAAATCCTCGCCATCGAATGAGCTGGAAGCGTATCTTTTCCTTTCCTACTCAGGCTATGGCGAGGGTTTTACCATATAATGCCCCTGACAGCGTCTTGTTCTTCCCATAGCACACTTCCTACGGGAAGAGACGGCAATGATTATCGAGACGAGGCGGCATGCTGCAAATTCAAGGCATCTCCAAACAGTATAAAACCGGCGACTTCGTGCAGCGGGCGTTAGATAACGTCAGTCTAAACCTGCGTGACAACGAATTCGTGGCCATTCTCGGTCCTTCGGGATCCGGCAAAACCACACTGCTTAACATCATCGGCGGACTTGACCACTATGATTCCGGCGATCTGGTAATCAACGGCATTTCCACCAAACAATACAAAAGCCGCGATTGGGACTCCTATCGCAACCACACCATCGGTTTCGTATTCCAGAGCTACAATCTCATTCCCCATCAGACCATTCTGTCGAATGTGGAACTTGCCCTGACCATTTCGGGCGTATCGCGTTCGGAGCGTCGAGAACGTGCGCGCAAGGCGCTTGAACAGGTGGGTTTGGGCGAGCACATCGACAAAAAGCCGAACCAGCTTTCCGGCGGTCAGATGCAACGCGTGGCCATTGCACGCGCGTTGGTGAACGATCCGGATATCGTGCTCGCCGACGAGCCAACCGGTGCGCTTGATTCCGACACTTCCGTGCAGATCATGGATCTGCTCAAAGAGGTCGCCAAAGACCGTCTTGTGGTGATGGTGACACACAACCCCGAACTGGCCTACCAGTATGCCACGCGCATTGTGGAGCTCAAGGACGGTGTGATTCGTTCCGACTCCGACCCGTTCGAACCAGTTCAGAACGAAACGGCCACTGCTCCCGTGCACAAGACCATGGGCCGCACATCCATGTCGTTCGGCACGTCGTTGGCATTGAGCCTCAACAATCTGCGTACCAAGAAGGGCCGCACGTTCCTTACGGCATTCGCAGGATCCATCGGCATTATCGGCATCGCATTGATCATGTCCGTTTCGGCAGGCGTGAACACGTATATCGACAATATTCAGCGCGAGACGATGACCGCTTACCCGATCAGCATCGACGAACAGACCTTCGATTTGACCAGCATGATGACTTCCGGTCGGCAGAATGCGGACAATCAAGGCAAGAAGCATAAGAGCGACGCGATTTATCCGGATGATGCCGCCATCAAGGGCACCGCTTCGATGACCAGCAGCATTACCGAAACAATCTGAGCGCATTCAAGAAATACCTTGATAATAAGGACAGCGACATCAATCGGTATGTCGGTTCCGCGGGAATCCAGTATTCGTATGATACGAAGTTCTCCGTGTTCTCACACGATCCAGACGGCACGCTTGTCAACGCCGATGGTGTGACGGTGGGTAATACCGGCACCAAATCGATGGCCGACCAGATGGCGGATGGTTCGCTGATGTCTGCCGACTCGTCCACCTTTACGTCGACGCGCATGAGCATGCTCACGGGTAAAACCGACCAGAATGCCGCACCGAGCTCGTTCCATGAGATCATGCCGAGCGCTGACGGCAAGAAGAACGTCGGCAAGGTCATTTCCGACAATTATGAGGTAGTCGAAGGATCCTGGCCAAAGAACAAGAACGAAGTCGTGCTTGTACTTGATGAGAACAATTCATTGTCGCTGACCACTGTGTATGAGCTAGGCCTCAAATCCGCCAGCGAATACCACAATATGATGAACCAGCTCAATTCCGGCGACGATGTGAAAACAGATACCAAGAAGATTGACTATTCCGACGTTATCGACCGTACGCTGAAGCTGCTGCCGACCTGTGACCAGTATGTCAAAGGCGATAACGGCCATTGGAAGTACGTGGGCGACGATGTGGACCAGATTAATGCGCTGATCGACTCCGACAAGGCCATCAATCTGAAGATCGTGGGCGTGGTCAAGCCGGTAGAGGATGCTGACGCAACTCCGCTTTCCTCCGGTGTGGGCTATACGCGTGCGCTGACCAATGAGCTGGTCGACCGTGCCGAATCCAGTGAAATCGTCACCGAGCAGCAGGCCGATAAAGACCATAATGTGCTCAACGGCATGACGTTCTCCCCGTCCGATGATGTCACCAAGGCTCAGGACGCTCGTGACTATGTCGCATCCCTCGGCGTGAGCAGCAAGGTGCAGATGGCGCAGAACATGATGGCCGCTGCAGGAGCATCCGGAGGCGACTCCCAGCAGGCCGCGGCCATGGCTCAGATGAGCGAACAGCAGCTCGCCGATCAATTCGACGCCTATATAGCCACCGCCGACGAGGCCACGCTGGTCGCTATCTACAACCAGTACGTGTCCACCGGCTCCTACAACGACAATCTCACTGATTTCGGCGTGGTCAGCCGTGACGCACCAAGCTCCATCAACATTTACGTCGACAGCTTCGAAGACAAGAATTCCATCAACGACGCCATCGACGAATACAACAGGACCGCCAAAGAAAAAGACAAGATCACCTACACCGACTACGTCGGTCTGATGATGAACTCGGTAACCACCATCATCAACGTCATCACCTATGTGCTGATCGCTTTCGTGGCTGTGTCATTGGTGGTTTCGTCGATCATGATCGGCATTATCACCTATATTTCCGTGCTGGAACGTACCAAGGAAATCGGTATCTTGCGTGCCATGGGCGCTTCCAAGCGTAACGTGTCGAACGTGTTCAACGCGGAAACCGGCATTATCGGCCTGTTGGCCGGCCTGATCGGCGTTGGTGCCACCGTGCTGCTCAATTTCCCGATCAACAGCGTGCTGCACCACTTCATGGGCACCACCGAGGTCAGTGCCGTGCTGCCGGTCGGTAACGCCATCGCCTTAGTGATCCTCAGCGTAGTGCTCACCCTGATCGGCGGTCTCATCCCAAGTCGTGGTGCCTCCAAGCAGGACCCCGCCACCGCCCTCCGCACCGAGTAGAAGCGGTTTGAGACTAGACTGCTGCGTATGACAGAGTTTACGTCGGCGCGTGACGCCCTACGCACCTACTTCGGATATGACGCCTTCCGTCCCGGTCAAGAAGGCATAGTCAATGCGATTATCCAAGGCCGTGATGCGCTCGGCGTCATGCCCACCGGTGCTGGCAAGTCGATCTGCTACCAGATTCCCGCCACGCTTCTTCCGGGCATGACCATCGTCATTTCCCCGTTGATCTCGTTGATGCGCGATCAGGTCGACGCGCTCAACGACGTGGGCATTCCAGCCGCGTTCATCAATACCACGCAAAGTCCCGACGAACAGGATCTGGTGTTCGCGCAGGCGTTGTCGGGACGGATCAGACTGCTGTATGTGGCTCCGGAACGTTTGGAAACCGAACGTTTCCGCACGTTCGCCAGTCGTGTGCCGATTTCTCTGGTCGCCGTTGACGAAGCGCATTGCGTGTCGCAATGGGGTCAGGATTTCCGCTCGTCATATCTTGGTATCGGCGATTTTCTGAAGGCATTGCCGGTCCGTCCGACGGTTGCCGCGTTCACTGCGACCGCGACGGAACGGGTGCGTCGCGATATTATCGGAATTCTCGGATTGAGCGATCCGTCCGTCACCGTCACCGGCTTCGACAGGGCCAACCTGTATTTCGATGTGATCAGGATGGAAAGGAAATATAAGGCTTCGTGGGTGGCTTCATATATTGCGGATCATCCTGACGAATCCGGCATCGTGTATTGCGCGACCCGCAAGGAAGTGGAGTCGCTTGCCGAATCGTTGAATATCGCCGTGTGCGAGCTGCGTGCTACGAAAGGTGAGGATGCGACGCGACTTGGCATGGTCGCAGTCGCCTATCATGGCGGTATGTCGGCCGAAACGAGGGAACGGGCACAACGTGATTTCGTAACCGACCGTGTGCCTGTGGTGGTTGCCACGAATGCGTTCGGCATGGGCATCGACAAGTCGAACGTGCGTTATGTGATCCACCATAATATGCCGGAATCGATCGAAGCGTACTATCAGGAGGCCGGTCGTGCGGGGCGCGACGGCGAGCCGAGCCGGTGCACGTTGCTGTGGAACGAATCTGATATTGCTACGAGGCGAAGGCTGCTTGATTCGGATTATGAGAACGAGCGTTTGACCGCCGAAGAGCAGGAGGTCGTGCGTGCGTCGAAACGGCGTCTGCTCAACGCCATGATCGGTTATTGCCGTACCACGGATTGTCTGCACGAGTATATGACCAGGTATTTCGGTGAGGCCGGGGGAGCGGCCGTCCGTGATGACGGCACATGCGTGGGAGGATGCGCGAACTGCGGGAATACGTTTGAAACCGTTGACGTCACGGATATCGCGCGGGCCATCAGCCGCTGCGTGCATGACGTGAACCAGAAGGTCGGTTCGGGGAAGATCGTCAAAGTGCTGCGAGGATCGAAAGCGCAGGATTTGAACTATCTTCATCCTGCCGATCTGCCGACGTACGGCATGTTGAGCGCGACTTCGGAGGCGCAGATTCGTGACGTGCTCAGCCAGATGGCGACGGATGGTTTTCTTTCCATTTCGGAAGGTTCCATGCCGATCGTTCGCTTCGGTGAACGTGCGGCGGAAACGGTCGCGCCGAATTTTCATTATGAAATCAAGAAGATCGAACGGAAGCACGCTGCGAAACGTGCAGAATCGCCGTCCGCAGGCTCTCAGACTATGGGATCGTATGTGCCGGGCGACGGAGACGAGGAATTGTTCGCCAAACTGCGTGCGTTGCGGCTTGACATCGCCCGCGAACTCGGTAAACCCCCGTATATCGTCTTTTCCGATAAAACGCTGCGCGATATGGTGCGTATCAGGCCGGTCACCGGCGAGCAATTCTCGCAAGTCAATGGCGTTGGTGCGCTCAAATTGGAGGCGTATGGCGAACGGTTCATGGAAGTGATCCGCGATTTCGTTGCATGAATCAGGTGACGTGTCAGCTTGAGGAATAAGCGTATCGATTATTGCAAGATCATACGTTTTATATGATACGTAACACGTTATCGGCAACATGTATGGCGGTGAGGTTGACGTATGCCGGCAAAACGGCGACAGTAGAGACGAACAGTTGTTGAAGAAAGGATTGATGATGGCAGAAGACAAGCCGGTTGTGGAAAGCTTCCAGCTCGACCACACCAAGGTGAAGGCTCCGTATGTGCGTTATATCGACACGCAGACCGGTCCGAATGGCGATGTGATTTCCAATTATGATTTGCGTTTGGTTCAGCCGAATGAGAATGCGATTCCGACCGGTGGCCTGCACACCATCGAACATACGATTGCGGTGCTGTTGCGTGAACGCATCGACGGTTATATCGATTGTTCCCCGTTCGGCTGCCGTACCGGTTTCCACCTGCTGACGTGGGGTGAGCATTCCACGGAAGAAGTGGCGCGCGCGTTGAAGGAGGCGCTGGAATTCATCGCATATGAGGCCACATGGGATGACGTTCCTGCCACCACCATTGAAAGCTGCGGCAATTACCGCGACCATAGCTTGTTCACGGCGAAGGAATGGTGCAAGGATATTCTCGCCAAGGGCATCAGCTCTGACGCGTTTGAGCGCCGCCTGGTCTGATTCGCGTGCGATTGCACGTCTTTTTTCGGGCATGTTGCGAATACTGTGCCGTGGGCATGGTATTTTTGACGCTCGGAAGAAGACAAGGTGATGCAAAGGTGAACGAGATGGGTGAGGAGAGCGTCATTACCTCTGAACGGCGGTTCCGTCGCGCCACTATGGCCGATTTGCCGACCATGCTGAAGATTTATGAGCATGCCCGCAAGTTGATGGCCTCCAATGGCAATCCCACGCAGTGGGGCGATAAGTTCCCGCGTGAGGAAGTGGTTCGTGACGATGTCGAATCGCAACGCACCGTGCTGCTGGTCGATACGGTTGATGGCAAGGAGCGTGTGCTCGCCCAGTTCGCATTGTGTCCGGGCATCGACCCGACGTATGTGAATATCGATGGTGCCTGGCTGGATGACGATCCGTATGTGACCATCCACCGTATCGCCTCGTCGGGGCTCGCCAAGGGTGCGGCGAAGGACTGCATCAACTGGTGCATCGAACATTACGGCAATGTGCGCGCGGATACGCATCCCAACAACAAGGCCATGCAGCATGTGCTCGAATCGAATGGTTTCGCGCGCTGCGGCTTGATTCAGTTGCTTGACAGGCCGTCCGACACCACGCGTATCGCTTATCAGCGGCATGAATGGTGAGATTTGCGGATTTATATGGATTGATATCAATCAATATAAATTTCATCACAAATAATCGCAAATAATCTTCGATATTGAGAAGCAAAAATCCCGTTGAATATCGTATTTCAGATGTTCAACGGATTTTTATATCCGATTGTGTTGCTTTCGATATATCTTACGAAAGATATATCGAAAGCAACCGTATTGTCGGTTTTTAGAACAGTCCTGGCTCGTTCAATGCGGAATGCTTGCGGCTGTACACGAAATACACGATCAAACCAAGGGCGAACCAGATTGCGAAACGCACCCAAGTCTCCCAATTCAAACCGCAAATCAGGATGAAGCAGAAAATGATCGCGCAGATCGGCGTGAACGGTACGCCCGGGGCGCGGAAGCCGCGGTGTGCGTCCGGCTGGGTCTTACGCATCCACAGAATGCCTGCGGACACGATGATGAACGCCGACAGCGTACCGATGTTCACCAATTCGAACAGCACGTTGATGTTGATGAAACCGCCGGCGATGGCCGTTAGAATACCGAAGAACCATGTACCTTTGAACGGGGTGCGGTATTTCGGGTGTACTTCGCCGAAGAACTTCGGGAACAGTCCGTCGCGGCTCATCGCATAGCAGATGCGGGACTGGCCGTACAGCTGCACCAGCATCACCGTGGTCATGCCGATCAGAGCGCCAAGATTGACAACGAACGCCAGCCAGTTGAGACCGGTTTCGAGAATCACGCCGGCCACCGGAGCATCAATGAAGTTTGCGAACTCCTTGTATGGCACCACACCGGTCATGATCAGCGTCATGACGATGTAGAGCACGGTGGACACGGCCAGCGAGATCAGGATGCCGCGCGGCAGCGTCTTGTTCGGATTGATGGTCTCCTCGGCGGAGGAGGACACGGCGTCGAAGCCGATGAAGCTGAAGAACACGATCGACGCGGCCGGAACAATGCCGTACGGCTGCGTCGAACCCGGCTGGAACGTGTAAATGCCGTACGGGGAGAACGGCTTCCAATTGGCGGGATTGATGTACCAGACAGTGCACACGATGAACAGCACGATGATGGCCAGTTTGATCATTACCATGATGTCGTTGGTTTTCTTCGTCTGGCTAATGCCGATGGACAGCACCCAAGTGATGATGAGCACGATCACGAAACCAGGCAGATTGAAGTATGTGGTCACGCCTGGCGTGGTGCCGTATGCCGCGGTCAGCTCAACTGGCAGATGCAAGCCGAAACCTTCCAACAGTTTGTTGAAATATCCGGACCATCCGGCGGACACGGTGGCCGCCTGCAATGCGTATTCCAAAATCAAATCCCAGCCGATCACAAACGCGATCAGCTCGCCGAACGCCAAATACGCGTACGAATATGCGGAACCGGACACTGGTGCCATCGCGGCGAACTCCGCATAGCACAATCCCGCGAAACCGCAGCAGACCGCGGCCAGAAGGAAGGAGATGCACAATGCCGGACCTGCGGTGAGGGCGCCCTTGCCGGTGAGTACGAAAATGCCGGTGCCGATGATGGCGCCGATTCCCAGCATGGTAAGGTCAAACGTTTTCAATGTGCGTTTCAGCGGAGTCGACTCGGATACGAGCTGGTCCACTGACTTTTTGCGAAAAAGATCCATGGTCTTAATTCCCTAAAAATGGTTTTATATGGGCTGGACCGGACGGATTTCCGGGACTCTGGCACGCCTCAAACGCCAGAAATCAAAGAAGGGCTGAACGCCTCATATACGGGAGGTGTACGCGCCTTATGTAAGGAGAGTGTAAAAACCTGGCACGGACAAAACCGTGAAAACCCCGTGAATCGTCTCGCTAAGTGTGCGCGTCTTTTCGAAGCCGTCACGTGGAAGCGCAACAATAGAGTCATGACTTTCAACGCTGCCCGTGAATGGCAATTCTCATCCGAACAAGGCAAGGCCAATTATGAGGCCGCCCAAAAGCAATATCCGGCGCAGGCCATCGTCGATATGGCCGCATTGCGAAACAACATGCGTCATCTGGTGAGCGTGGTTGGCGGCCCGAATTCCGGCACCGCCGTGATGGGTGTGGTCAAGGCCGACGCGTACGGGCATGGTCTTATTCCGGCCGCGCTCGCGGCACTGGCGGGAGGTGCGACCTGGCTGGGCACGGCGCAATCACATGAGGCGCTGCTGCTGCGCAAGGCGGGCATCGGGCCGGACCGCTGCCACATTCTGACATGGGTGTACAACGGCATGGCCGTGCCTTTTGACGAGTTGATCGACAACGATATCGATATTTCCGTCGGATCATTGCCGGGCATTGACGGCGTTGCGGCTGCGGCGCGTCGTCTTGGAAAAACCGCACGTGTGCATGTGAAGGTCGATTCCGGTTTCGGCCGCAACGGGTTCACGCCCGCCACGTTCGACGCGGCGCTCGCCAAACTGGTGCCGCTCGCCAAGGAGGGTGTGCTGCATATCGTCGGCCAGTGGAGCCATTTGGCGGTGGCGGACGCTCCGGACGTTCCTGAATTCGTGGCATCCACCGACAGGCAGATCGAGAATTTCAAGGATTTCACCCGTCGTATGGAGCAGGCGGGCATTGCGCCGGAGATTCGTCATCTCGCCAATACCGCTGCCACGCTTTCACGTTCTGAGATTCATTTTGAGCTGACGCGCCCGGGTATCGGCCTGTATGGTTATGAGGCTGATCCGGCCATGGGCACGCCAGGCACATACGGTTTGACGCCGGCCATGACGTTGCAGGCGCAGCTTGGTACGGTCAAGGATGTTGAAGCGGGCCATGGCATTTCCTATGGCCGCACGTACCTGACTCCGACAGACACGTCCACCGCGATCGTGCCTGTCGGCTATGCGGACGGCATTCACCGTTCCGCTTCCGGTTTTGATATGGAAGGCGCGAAGCATGTGGTCAAGCCAGGAGGCCCGGTGCGTGTGATGACCACGGAGGGTCCGCGCCTCTACCGTGTGTCCGGTCGCGTGTGCATGGATCAGTTTATGCTTGACCTGCACGGTTCCGCGGAAAAGCTTGGCGTGCATGAGGGCGACACCGTGCAGCTGTTCGGACCGGGTCGCGGAGAGGATTATGCCGAGCCGACCGCCGACGATTGGGGCCGTGCCGCAGGAACCATCAGCTATGAGATCTTCACCTGCCTGTGCAACCGTATCCCGCGCCTGTACGAGCATGCCTCTGACGTGCTGTCGGTCGAAGATCTCGCCAAACTCGATCCCGCAACCCTCCTATAAAGAATCAGGCGTGCGATGGGAGGCACGCCGTGAAAGTCAATATGGTGGGCGCGGTACGTTCGGCGGTTGGTCAACGTGCCGCGCTTGCTGTTAAGGTGGTGAGCTATGCCAGGAATGATTCTGAAGGAAGATATCGAAAAAGTTCGCGCCACCGCCGATTTGTACGACATTGTGTCTGCAACGGTTACGCTCAAACCTTCAGGAACTGGCACATACGTGGGGCTGTGCCCGTTTCATGACGAGAAAACGCCAAGCTTTTCCGTGCGTCCGGCGCTCGGTGTGTGGCATTGCTTCGGCTGCGGTCTTGGCGGAGACGTGTTCGGTTATGTGGAGCATCAGGAGAACGTCGACTTTCGTGATGCCGTCGAGCTTTTGGCCGACAAATACCATATCGAATTGCGTTATGACCAGTCGAACGCCAAGAAGGAGCATACCGGTTCGAAACGTGCCCGCCTGTTGGAAGCCAACGAGGCCGCGCAGGAGTTTTTCGTCTCGCAGCTGATGACCAAAGACGCGCTCGCCGCGCGCAAACTGCTTGATGGCCGTAATTTCAGCCAGGCCGATTGCCAACGATTCGGTTGCGGATATGCTCCGCAAGGCTGGGATAATCTGGTGCGGTACTTGGCAGGCAAGGGCTTCACACAGCAGGAAATGTTGGACGCAGGTTTGGCCCGTCAAGGCCAGCATGGGGTGTATGACTATTTCCGTGGCCGCGTAACATGGCCGATTCGCGATTCAACCGGACGCACGCTTGGTTTCGGCGCTCGCAAGTTGTATGAGGATGATTCGATTAGCGCGAAATACATTAATACTCCCGACACGCAGTTGTATCGGAAAAACCAGGTGCTGTATGGCATTGATATGGCGAAGTCGGCGATTGTGAAGAAACGCCAGGCGGTGATCGTCGAAGGGTATACGGATGTGATGGCCATGCATTTGGCCGGCATTGATACCGCGATCGCGACATGCGGCACCGCGTTCGGTGCCGAGCATGCCAAGATCGTGCGTCGTCTGATCGCCGACGATTCGTTGGGTGCGGTACAGCTGGTTGGTCCGTTGAAGGTTGAAGGACAGGCGTTGAGTTCGCGTATCGTGTTCACCTTCGATGGCGATGCGGCCGGTCAGAAGGCTGCGATTCATGCGTTCGGCTTGGATTCCGCTTTTTCGACGCAGGCGTTCGTTGCTGTGGCCGACGACAATCTCGACCCGTGCGATTTGCGTATCAAGCGAGGTAATGAGGCGGTTCGCGCGTTGATCGATCATGCCGAACCACTGTATGATTTCGTGATCAAAACCGCGATCGGGCGTTTCGACACCACTTATACCACTGGGCAGATGGGCGCAGTCAAGGCGGTGGCGCCGTTGATCGCACAGATTCGTGACCGTTCCCTGTTGGATTTGTATTCACGCAAGGCGGTGCGCCAGATCGGCGTCGACTTGGATATCATGCAGCGTGAAGTGCGTGACGCACGACGCAAACTGCAGGTGCGGGACGAAGATGCGTACGCTCCGAAACGTCGTTTTGCAGGCAATGCCGGAGCCGCGGTGGAACCGCGTATGGAACAAGGCGCGAATCCGTATGCGAATCCTTCCGCGCGGAAGGCGTTGGAACATCGTGATGCGGCGGAGCAATCCTACTATCGCATTGATGATGCCGTGTTCATTTGCGAACAGCAGTTCATGGCAACCCTGATTCAAGTGCCGCTTGCCGTTGATCCGACACTGTTCGCCAGTCTTACGCTGTCGAGCTTCATGACCCCCGTATTCCGCACGTTATTCCAAGCGGTCGCGGCGGCCGGGGGACTGCCGTCTGCTGATACCCCGCAAGGATTGTGGATGCACAATCTCACCAAAGCGGGTGGTCCGATGTTGGAATCCGTCATCAACGAGCTTGCCGTCATGCCATTGCCGCTTCCTCCGAGCGATACTGACGCAGAACGTGCGTCGCAACAATCGCAGGAAGGCAACGTGCAATTGCGCAAGCCGACCGACGACGAACGCAGATACGCGTCTGAACTCATCATTCGACTGCTTGACACGGGTATCATGCGCAAAATCGGCGCGGACCAGCGTCGCATGGCGCAACTGCCGGACGGTGCCGAGAAAATCGAGCTGCTTGGCCAGATTACCAAGCTGGAAACGTTGCGCAAGGATCTGCAGACGAGGGTGTTCGGCAATAACGTCGCCTGAATATTTGGTGTGCCGGAGCATCAACCCCCGAACGTCTTTGTCGTTCACCTGAATTTGCCACATGCCTGAGTGTGGTATGAACAGCCGGCGAACGTGTGGTGAACGCAGGAAGAATACTTAACGAATTCTTGGCTGGTGCACGGTATCCTTCGGCGTGTTTTGCAATTGCAAAACAGTTTTGCCGGTTTGCAAAGTCAGGGAACAGTAAGGCGCATGGGCTGAAAAACGTTGGAATGGTCGGAAAAATAGTATGCCAAGGGTATGTGGTACGCGATTTTTCGGGTAAAGTGAATACGGCGTTTCTTGAGTAAATCGCCCGGGTCTGCAAACGGTTTGCAAACTGGATTCACGGAGGAATGAATGCGACGATTGGTCGTCAAAATCCTGAAAAACGAGACCATTCTCGTAGTTGCTTCCATACTTGCTCTTATTTCATGCTTTATCGTGCCTCCTGACAAGGAGTATGCCGGATATATTCATGCCAGCACCATTTCGCAGCTGATCTGCCTGATGCTGGTGGTGTGCGGTTTCCAGCGCATCGGTGTGTTCCGCATCATCGGTTCGCGGTTGCTGCATCATGTGAGCACCGCTCGCGGATTGGTGATCACGCTGATTTCGCTCACCTATTTTTCCGGCATGCTGATTACCAATGATGTGGCGCTGGTCACGTTCATTCCATTCGCGATCGCGGTGCTCACCATGGCTCACATGGAGGAGCATGCGGTGCTGGTCGGCACGTTGATGACCGTCGGCGCGAACGTGGGCAGTATGTTGACGCCGATCGGCAATGCGCACAACCTGTATTTGAAAGCGTTGACGGGCATGCCGTCCGCTGAAATGATCGGCATTATGGCACCGTATTCCGTTGCTGCGGCGGTATTGCTGGTGGTCATCGCCTGTGTGGTGTTCGGTAAGAAACCTGTTTCCGAAATTTTCCTCTATCGACGGCAGCGGCATCGAACAGAATGTGCTCGCTCCGAATTCCGATCAGCCGCAGCCGGATGAGATTCGTGTGACCGGCTACGGCGCAGGTTACGGTGGTTGGCGCACGATCGTATATTGCGCGCTGTTCATCGTGTGTTTGCTGGCTGTGAGCGATTTCATTCCGCTATGGGCCATGTGCGTGATCGTGGTGGTGGCGTTCCTGTTCTGCGATCGCCGCGTGTTCCGCAATATCGACTGGGGATTGCCGCTCACGTTCTGCATGTTCTTCATTTTCATCGGCAATATGAAACGCGTGCCGGAATTCTACGAGCTGGCCGCCTCCTTGGTGGGGGCGCATCCGCTGGAAGTGTCCGTGGTGTCCAGCCAGTTCATTTCCAACGTGCCGACCACGTTGCTGCTGTCGGGCTTCTGCGACCAGTGGCGTGCACTGATTATTGGCACCAACCTTGGTGGCATGGGTACGCTGATCGCGTCCATGGCGTCGCTGATCGGCTACAAGAACGTGACGCGCGCCTACCCGGACAAGAAAGGCTGTTATCTGGCCGTCTACACCGCGGTGAACGTGCTGTTCGTCATCGTGCTCGTCGGCCTGAGCTGGATTATCGAGTAGCGTTTGGCCGTCGACCGGTTTCCCTGACCGCTAATCTCAAGGTCGCCGGTTCGCACCTTTTGCTGGGATTGCATGAAAACCCTTGGAATCATTGGATTTCAAGGGTTTATTGTTACGTCGGCTGATGGTCTGGTGCT
>ENA-OQHN01000468-OQHN01000468.1-human-gut-metagenome-genome-assembly--contig:-NODE-468-length-13867-cov-4.284425_pt1 | contig 13867 bp, 12 predicted proteins | sample MGYA00242564_ERZ504721 | MGnify/ENA primary metagenome ERZ504721 (study PRJEB26092, sample SAMD00036212) | human gut metagenome | host: Homo sapiens | study: EMG produced TPA metagenomics assembly of...
TTTTCGATATAATAAGAATTGGACATAGGACATCTTCCTTTCTATTGGGTTTGGTCGCTTTAATAGTAACAGGAGATCTGTCGTATGTCCATTTTTTTGTAAAATGGGGCAGCGGCAGATATACGATTGTCTGTCGTTACCCCAACATTTATTATAGAACCTAAAAAATGCCTGTTCATGAAATAATTTTTTTTGCAGAGAGAGCAAATTAGGGTATTTCATGAACAGGCAAAGGGGATTTTACTGCTTATGCCCCATTAGGTTTTCCGATGTTCGCGTTGGCGATGTATACGCCGGCCAAAATGACGGCGACGCCGACGGTCTGCATCAGGGAAAAGGTCTCGCCCAACAGGGTCACGCCGGCAACGATGGACACGACAGTGGAAATGCCAATGAACGATGCCGTGCGGTTTACGCCGATGCTGGCGATGGCTATATTGGACAAGAAAAAGGCCAGGACGGAACAGCCGACGCCCTGATACAAGACGGCGGCGAGAAAGGCTGTATTAGTCAGGGGAAGATACAGGCTATAGGCCAGCGTCTCCGCATGCCATCCTTCGGCGAGAGCTAAGGGAATAAATACGGCCGCGCCGGCCGCCATCATGGCCGCCGTGAGCTCTGCCCCCGTATAAGCCGCGGCCTTTTCGACAGATACGCTGTACAGGGCATAAGACAGGACGGCAATCGTCAGGACAGCGTAGCCGGAAAGAGAAAAGCTCGCCGACGCACCGGCTGCCAGAACTGCCGTGAGGACGCCGGCCAGGGTCACGGCAATGCCGACGACCTGATGCTTCTGCGGCGATTTATCCAGCAGCAGCGTCGAGGCCAGGAGCGACACGGCGGGAATGCAGGCCAAAAAAGCGCCGCTTTCCGAAGCCGTCGTCCAGCTGATGCCTACGGTCTCGGCGACAAAATAGACGACGGGATTGCAGAGTGCCACAGCCAGGAGAGGCTTTCTTGGCTTTCCTTTCCATCGCACCTGCATCCGCCCCGATGCGGCACACAGGGCCATGAACGCAGCGGCGACGAAAAACCGCCATCCCAGCAATGTCAGGGCACTGGCGGCCTGCGTCGCCTCCTTTGTACAGATATAGCTCAGGCCGAACAGGGTTTCGCAGCCGACGGCGCAGAGACAGCCCCATAGTATACGGCTGCGGCTTTTCTTCATCATACGACGCACCTCTCTTTGCCGGCGCAGATACGCCGGCGACAATAAAAAGCCTGCGCCGCCAAGCAATCGCTTTCGCTGCGCAGGCTTTTGCCATGCTTATACTCCTTTTAGTATGAGAAAGGCCATGACGGCGGCAAGTATCGCAATGGATATGATACGGATGCCTGAACCGCCGCGCAGTGACACATGGGGCAGCTTTCTCTTTTTCTTAGGCCGGCCGGCAGGGCGCGGCCGTTTCGATATATCTTCTTCCATCGCTTATACGCCGGGCCAAGCCATTTCCTTGCCGCCTAAGATGTGGGCGTGCATGTGATGTACTGTCTGGCCGGCCTTTTCGCCAGTGTTGAAAATAACCCGATAGCCGTCTTTGTCCAGGCCCAGTTCCTGAGCAACCTTCTGGATGGCGAAGAGCATCTTGCCGGCTACGTCGGCGTCGTCTTCCGTCAGGGCCGCAATGCTGGCAATGTGCTTTTTCGGAATGACCAGAACGTGTACCGGCGCGACAGGCGCAATGTCCTTGAAAGCGAAAAAGTTATCGTCTTCATACACCTTCGTACTGGGAATTTCTCCCTTGATGATCTTGCAGAATAAGCAGTCTTCCATGTTAAGCATCCTCCTTTAATGTACCGTAAAGTATATGGTTGTCCGCCCGGTCCAGCACGACGGGAACGATTGCGCCTTCGCAAGGTTCCGTCAGGCCTTCCGCGCAGACCCGTTCGTAGTTTTCCGAAAAGCCTTCGCCCTTCGCACCGTCCTGCCGCTCGATGAGGACATGGACGGTCTTGCCGACCATCCGGGCCAGGAGCTCATCCTTCTGCCGGGCCGACAAAGCGTTGACGATTTCAACGCGCTCTTTCTTTACCTGCGAGTTGACTTGATTCGCCATGGCCGCCGCCGGCGTGCCGGGCCGCTGCGAATAGGGAAAGGCGTGGATGTGGGAAAATTTCAGCTCTTCCAGCGTTTCCATCGTCTCCTGAAACAGCTCGTCCGTTTCACCGGGAAAGCCTAAAATCAAGTCCGTCGAGATAGTCAGGCCGTGAATGCGGCTGCGCAGCTCGGCAATCAAACCTTTGTACTCGATCTTTGTATACTGGCGGTTCATAGCCTTCAGGATGGCGTCGGAGCCGGACTGCAGGGGCAGGTGCAGGTGCGGGCAAATGCGGTCGGATGAATTCATGACCTCGATGAGGTCGTCGTCTACTTCCAGCGATTCGACGGAGCCCATGCGGATGCGCTGCACGTCCGTCTCGGCCAGGAGACGCCGCAGGATGAGGGCCAGCGTCGGCCGTTCCGGCAGGTCCTTGCCGTATGCACCCAAGTGAATGCCCGTCAGGACGAGCTCCTTAAAGCCGTAGGAAATGAGGCGCTGCGCCTCGGCTATGACGGCGTCGGGCCGGCGCGACTTCAAGCCGCCCCTCGTGTACGGTATGATGCAGTAGGTGCAGAAATTATTGCACCCTTCCTGAATCTTTAGGTCGGCCCGCGTATGCTCTACGGCCGACGGATAGAGGGGAATTTCCTCGAATTCGTCGCCCTTCATGACGTCGTGCACGGCCTGTATCGTCCCGTCGGCTTCACGTCCCAGCAGCTCTCGGACGATGGCTGTAATATTCTTCTTTTCATTGGTGCCTACGACGGCGTCGACGCCGTCCATGGCCGCCAACAGCTCCGGATCGAGCTGGGCGTAGCAGCCCGTCACGACGACGACGGCCTTAGGATTGCGCTTTTTCGCCCGTCGGATGAGCTGCCGCGATTTCTTTTCCCCCATCTGGGTTACCGAACAGGTGTTGATGACATACACGTCGGCAACGTCGTTAAAATCGGCATCGGCAAAGCCTTCGGCCAAAAACAGGCCGCGCATGCTGTCCGTATCGTATTGATTGACGCGGCATCCCAGCGTCGCAAAAGCAATAGTCGCCATTATTTAAATCCTCTTTCGTATTTGACAATCGCCAAGGCAGCCAGCGACGCCGTTTCGGCCCGCAGGATGCGGGGTCCTAAGGAAACGGTACGGCACCAGGCAGCGTGCTCCTCGGCGTATTGTATTTCTTTCGGTGAAAACCCGCCTTCGGGGCCGATGCAGAGCACTACATTTCCCGTGCGGATCTGGCTGCATACGTCGGCCAGCGGAGCCGTTTCCCGTTCGTAGGGAATGACGAACCGCTCATGGCCGTACCGGTCCACCAGAGCCCGGAACTCGACGACGTCCTCTACAGGCGGCACGTCGCTGCGGCCGCACTGCTTCGCCGCCTCCAGGGCCAGGCGCTGCCACCGTTCCCGCCGGCTTTGACGGCGAGTTTCATTTAATTTTACTACACAATTTTCCATTTGTACAGGAACAATGCGGCTGACGCCCAGCTCCGTCGCTTTCTGGACGACCCAGTCGAACTTGTCGCTCTTGAGCAGCCCCGCCGCCAGGACGACCTCGCCGGCCGTCTCGTCGCCGTCGGACAGCTTCTTCGCCGGAGTCAGCATGGCCGAATGGCCCTGCACGGCCGTGATGACGCATTCATACGTCGCGCCCGTACTGTCCGTCACAGCCAGCGTGTCTCCCACCGTATGGCGGAGGACGACCAGGACGTGTCGGGCGTCATCGGCCGACAGCTCAAAATTCCCGCAAATGGGAAAATCCGTAAATAGTTTCCGCATTATAGTCTCCTCATGCGCACGGCGTACCAGCCGTTCTGCAGGCATTCGTCTTCCCAGGCAAAGCCCGCTTCCCCTGCGGCGCGGCGGACTTCGCCGATGCGCTCGTCAATGATGCCGCTGGCAATCAGGACGCCGTCTTTTTCCATATACGGCGGAAGAGACGGCAGCAGAGCCAGGACGGCGTTGGTCACCAAATTGGCAACGACGACGTCGGCCTTTTGCCCTCGGCCGATACGGCGGCCAGCAAATCGCTGTTGTACACGTCGACGACATCGCTCACGTTATTCAGGTTGGCGTTGATAACAGCCTGAGACACGGCCTTTTCGTCGAAATCGACGGCGACGACGTGCTTTGCGCCGATCTTGGCCGCTGCCACGGCTAAAATGCCCGTCCCCGTGCCGATGTCGAATACTTCGGCTCCCGGCTTGACGGCCTGTTCCAAATATTGGACGCACATGCACGTCGTATCGTGGAAGCCGCTGCCGAAGGCCAGTCCCGGCTCGATGACCACGACGTCTTCGCCTTCGCCCGGCTCAGCCGGCTCCCAGGCCGGTGCGGCCCAGAAATGCTCCGATATCTTCTTCGGATGAAAATAGGCCTGCCAGGAATAGAGCCAGTCCGTGTCGTCGGTCAGGTTCGTCCGGATCTGCCACTTGCCTAATGCCGCGTCGCGGCGGGCCAGCTCCCTCATATGCGTTCGTACCGTTTCCACAGCGTCCTTCTGCTCCGGCGGGAAATACGCCGTTATACGGATGCGGCCCAGCTCGTCGGCCTCGTCGTCGTGGATGATCGAGCCGCTGCCGCCGCATTCATATAAAAGAAGGGCCACCAAATCGGTGGCCTCTGGGGAAACAATCAAATCGATTTCATTCCATTTCATCGAATGTTCTCCCTTATCTTCAAAGTTCTTCTTTTAATTTGCTCCAAAAGCCTTTTTTGCCCTTAGATTTTTCTTTGGAACCTTCCGGCGATGCTTGGGCCGGCTTAGGCTCCCCCACCCAGGTTTCGCCGCCTGCGTAGGCAAATTCCTTCAGCAGTTCCTTCTGCTTGGCGTTCATCTTCTTCGGTACGGCTACGGTGACCTGTACGTGATGGTCGCCGCGGCGGTCCTTCGCGCCTAAGACGGGCACGCCCTTGCCGCGGATGCGGAATACCGTGCCGGTCTGCGTACCGGCAGGAATCTTCAGCTCGATCTTGCCGTCCAGCGTATCGACGCGAATCGTCGAGCCCAAGGCCGCCTGGGCGAAGGAAATCGTTTCCTGCGACAGGATATCGTTTCCTTCCCGCGTAAACTGCGGGTCCCGGCGGACGAAGATGTATACGTACAAATCGCCGTGGCCGCCGCCGCGTACGCCCGGTTCGCCTTCGCCGGCTACGCGAAGACGTGCGCCGTCGTCGACGCCGGCAGGAATCTTGATCTTCAGCTTCTTGCGGACCTTGACCGTGCCGTCGCCGTGGCACTTCGTGCACTTCTTCTTGATGATCTTGCCCGTGCCGCCGCAGTGCGAGCAGGTGCGGACGTTGACCATCTGGCCGAAGGGCGTGTTCTGGACGACGCGCTGCTGGCCCGTGCCGTGGCAGACGGGGCATGTTTCTACGTCGCTGCCCGGTTCGGCGCCGCTGCCGTTGCAGCGGTCGCACGTTTCATCCTTCGGGACCTGGATTTCCATTTCCGTACCGAAAGCGGCCTGCTTAAAGGAAATATCCACGTCGAAGCGCAGGTCTGCGCCGCGCTGCGGGCCGTTTGCCGACTGGCGGCGTCCCTGGCCGCCGAAGAAATCGGCGAAGATGTCTTCAAAGCCGCCGAACCCGCCGCCCTGACCGAATCCGCCAAAGCCGCCGAACCCACCGAAGCCGCCTGCGCCCGGACCGCCGGCGCCGCCGTTTTCAAAGGCGGCATGGCCGAACTGGTCGTATTGGGCGCGCTTGTTCTTATCGGACAAGACCTGGTAAGCTTCGTTGACTTCCTTAAACTTTTCTTCGGCAGTTTTGGGGTCGTCCCGGTTTTTATCCGGATGGTATTTGATGGCTAACTTGCGGAAAGCCTTTTTGATCTCTGCGTCGCTGGCGTCTTTAGGAACGCCGAGAATTTCGTAATAATCTCGTTTCGTACTCATATGGGCAACCCCTCTTATCTACCTTACTTCTGGTCGTCGTCTACTACTTTATAGTCTGCGTCGACTACCTTTTCGCCGCTCTGGGCGCTCTGCTGCGCGCCGCCCTGAGCGCTGCCTGCGCCGGCCGGGCCCTGCTGAGCCTGCTGCTGCGCGCCGGCCTGCTTGTACATTTCACTCGTCAGGTCGTAGAGCGGTTTCGTGACGGCTTCAGATGCCGATTTGATCTTGTCGAGGTCGTCGCTCTTCATGGCTTCCTTCAAGTCGGAAATCTTGCTCTTAATATCGGAAACCTTGGAAGCGTCGGCTTTGTCGCCCAGGTCTTTGATCGTCTTTTCAGCCTGATAAATCAGGGAGTCGGCGTTGTTCTTCGCTTCGATGAGTTCCTTGCGCTTCTTATCTTCTGCTTCGTGAGCCGCAGCTTCCTTGACCATGCGGTCGATTTCGCTCTTGTCGAGGCCCGACGAAGACTGAATGGTGATCTTCTGTTCCTTACCCGTGCCGAGGTCTTTCGCCGAAACGTTTACGATGCCGTTGGCGTCGATGTTGAAGGTAACTTCGATGCGGGGTACTCCGCGCGGAGCTGCCGGGATATCGGACAGTTCGAAACGGCCCAGTGTCTTGTTGTCGGCAGCCATTTCGCGTTCGCCCTGGAGGACGTGTACGTCGACGGAGGGCTGGTTATCGACAGCCGTGGAGAATACCTGGCTGTTGGACGTCGGGATCGTCGTGTTCCGTTCGATGATCTTCGTAAATACGCCGCCCAGCGTTTCAATGCCCAGGGACAACGGCGTTACGTCGAGGAGCAGTACGTCTTTGACGTCGCCTACGAGAACGCCGGCCTGGATAGCCGCGCCGATAGCGACGCATTCGTCGGGGTTGACGCCCTTGCTCGGTTCCTTGCCGAGGATGGATTTAATAGCGTCCTGTACGGCAGGAATACGGCTGGAGCCGCCGACGAGGATGATCTTATCGATTTCGTCGATGGTGAAGCCAGAATCGGCGATGGCTTTCTTCGTCGGTTCCATCGTACGGTGTACGAGGTCTTCCGTCAATTCGTTGAATTTAGCCCGTGTCAAGGTCAAGTCGAGGTGTTTCGGACCCGTAGCGTCCGCCGTGATGAACGGCAGGTTGATGTTCGTCGAAAGAACCGTAGACAGTTCGATTTTCGCTTTTTCTGCAGCTTCTTTCAAGCGCTGTTCAGCCATCTTGTCGGCCGAGAGGTCGATGCCCGTCTGGCCCTTGAATTCGCTGACCATCCAGTTCATGACGGCGTTGTCGAAATCGTCGCCGCCGAGGTGCGTATCGCCGTTGGTAGCCTTAACTTCGAAGACGCCGTCGCCCAGTTCGAGGATAGATACGTCGAAGGTACCGCCGCCGAGGTCGAATACGAGAATCTTGCCTTCGCCGCCCTTATCGAGGCCATATGCCAAGGCAGCTGCAGTCGGTTCGTTGACGATACGGAGCACGTCGAGGCCTGCAATCTGGCCGGCGTCCTTCGTAGCCTGACGCTGGGAGTCGTTGAAGTAAGCCGGAACAGTGATGACCGCCTGGGTTACTTTTTCGCCCAAATAGCTTTCAGCATCAGCTTTCAATTTCTGCAGTACCATAGCGGAAATCTGCTGGGGCGTGTATTTTTCGCCGTTGATGTCGACGGTGTAGCTTTCGCCCATGTGACGTTTAATGGAAGAAATCGTGTTTTCCGGATTGGAAACGGCCTGACGTTTTGCCAGCTGGCCTACGAGGCGTTCGCCTGTCTTGGAAAAGCCTACGACAGACGGCGTCAGACGGGAACCTTCTGTATTCGTGATGACGGTCGGTTCGCCGCCTTCCATAACAGCTACAACAGAGTTTGTCGTACCTAAGTCAATACCAATTACTTTACTCATGATGAATTCCTCCTCAATATGTTTCTACGATGATTAACCGTTAAATGCAACTTTTACCATAGCCGGACGCAAGGTCTTGTCGCCCAGCAAATAGCCTTCCTGCAGCACTTCCACGACGACGTCGTTGTCGTATTCGTCGCTGGCCACCCGCATGACTGCCTGATGGTAGTTCGGGTCGAAGGGCTTGCCGACGGCGTCGACTTTTACAACGCCTTCCTTTTCCAGGACGGTCATGAGCTGTTTATAAATCATTTCATAGCCGTCTACGAAGGATTTCAGCTCGTCCGTCAGCTTGTCCTGCGGCACCTGCAGGGCCCGTTCGAAGTTGTCGACGACGGGAAGGACGTTCTGCAGGACTTCCATTTTTACGACTTCAGAAATCTGAAGTTTTTCGCCGGCCGTCCGCTTTTTGAAATTGGCGAAGTCGGCCTGCAGGCGCATATACCGCTGCTGCATTTCCGCAACGGCTGCTTCTGCTTTGGCATCGGTCGAAGCGGTTTCTTCTGCCGCTTGTTCTTCATCTGCCGCCGGAGCAGCTTCGGCCGTTTCGTTTACTTCTGCTTTTTCAGCTTCTGCCGCTTCCTCGGCGGCCTGCTGTTCGCGCTTCTTGTCTTTATCTTTGCTCATCTGTATGAAAACCTCCTATGTGTCATCGTGATAATGCTCTAAAATATTCGTCACATGCTGCTTCATAAAATCGAGGAGACCGATGATCTTGGCATATTCCATGCGCGTCGGCCCCAGCACGGCAATCTTGCCGAGGACGACGTCGTCTGCCTTGAAAGTCGCCTCGATGATGCTGCAATCGTTGATAGGAGATAGGTTGGCTTCTTCCCCAATGCGCACGGTCACGGTCTTCTGCGGCTCCTGGCCGCCGTCGCTGAACAGATTGGCCATGACGTCCTGTTCCTCCAGCATGGTGAACAAGTTTTTCGCCTTCGCTACGTCTTTGAACTCCGGCTTGTTTAAGAGCTCCATGGCCCCGCCCTTGTACAGCTGCTGCTCCCTGCGGAAGGCCTGATGGATAGACCGGAAGGCCAGCCGATACAGCTCTAAGTCGCCGACGATGGATTCGTGAAACTGCTCCAGCATTTCCATATTGATGCGGCTCACGGGAAGGCCGGCCAGGTAATGCGTCAGCTTTTCGGCGATGACGTTCAGCTCGTCTACGTCCGTATCTTCGGGCTTCGGGAAAATGCAGTTCTCGATCTGGCCCGAATCGGTGACGACGATCATGATGGCCCGCCGGAAATCCAGGGGCAGGAAGCGGATGTACTTCAGCTTCGAGCTCACCTGCTGCGCCGCCATGACCAAGGTCACGTTGTGGGTGATCTTGGACAAGACCTTGGCCGTCGACTGGAAAATCTGGTCGACGTTGTTCATCTTATCGTGGAACCAGGACTGGACGAACCGCTTTTCTTCTTCGGAAATCTGCGTCGGCTCCAGCAGGCAGTCGACGTAAAACCGATAGCCCTTGATGGACGGAATCCGTCCGGCCGACGTGTGGGGCTGTTCCAAATAGCCCAGCATTTCCAAATCAAACATTTCATTGCGGATCGTCGCGGCACTGACGCCTAAATTGTACTTTCGAGCGATAGTCCGCGAGCCGACCGGTTCGGCAGAAGTGATATAGTCCTGAATGATGGCCTGCAATATTTTTTGTTTTCTCTCATCCAAATCCATATGCATCACCTCTGCTTCTGCTCATTTGACTTATTAATTAGCACTCATGCAATTTGAGTGCTAATGACTATATAAAAGATAGCATGATTGCAAGTATTTGTCAATGATTTTAGGCCAAAAAAACAGCTAATTAGTCAAAAAGTCAAACAACTTTTTTCAGGCACAGTCAAACAGCCCGGCCGCTGCCAGCCGGACTGCTCCCTAGGCATCATTACGTCGTCTGCTCTTTCTTCTTCCGGGGCGGCGTCATCGCTTTCCGGGCCCACTGGAAAAATTCCTGCCGCGAATCCCACAGGAACAAGTTTTCCTGATAGCAGCTGACTAATTCGCTTTCCGTATACAGCTGATATTCATCTATATATTCGGATTCATCGAGCAGCCGTAGTTCCGCCGCATCCTTGAGGAACGATCGGAACCCGCGGTACGTCATGCTCAATCGTTTCAATACGCCTTTGGCTTCCTCTGATTTCCCCTCTTGGAAATACAGCAGCGCCAAGGGCAGCTGAAATCCCGCCGACTCATCGCCCTTGAATTGGCGCATCAGCTTCAGGGCGTTGTATTCGTCTTCCATATAAACATACAAGTGCATCAGCGTATATCGGACGCCCAGATTATCGCTGCAGTTTAATTTTAAAATTTCCTTGCCTACGGCGATGGCCTTCCGCAGCATCATGCACTGCTGCAGCAGAAACATATACATATGCATAAGCCGGATATACGGGCGCGTCTCCAAAACCTGATAAAAGTCGCCTACGGACTGCTGGTAAATCTTCCGCTCCCGCAGATCTTCCTTGCCCAGAGCCAGCAGCCGTTCAACGTCGGGCAGATACTCATGATAGGCCCGCTTGTCCAAAAACAGCAGGGCAGACAATACGTCCAGATTTTTCGGCTCCAGTTCCTTCGCCTTTTCCAGATACCGTCTCTGTCACCTTTTGCTCCTGGCTCGTCCGGCCAGCTCTAACCAGTCGAATACGTCTTCCGCCGTTTCCTCCGTCAGCGGCTCCTGTGCTTCCAGCATAGTATTCGTCTGGTCCATATATTCCTGAATCAGCTCGTTCAGTTCTTCGTCGGACGCCGGTTTCCGACCGCCCAATCGCCGCTCAATGAACTCGTGAATATTTTTAAATTCTTTTTCCGTAGCCAAACTCATAGATATCGCCTCGCAAATGTAGTATATATTGCTTATTATTTACTATTGTATCAATCGTCAAATCCTTTGACTAGTAAAAAGAGAAAAGAATAGTTTTTTTGAAATAGTTTTGACAAGAGCGATTGTGACAGCCGCCTTATTCTGTTAGTATTTCCTTCAGAATATACGAATACGCTGCGTTACTAGGTTTAGGTGCCTTTTCCATCGTCTGACGTATCTGCCCCTATGGGCTGCGGCATAGAAGCCATAGGACGGCATGACGGCGCCGCATATGTTCTTTTATTTTTGCATGATGAAATCTCCTTGCCATGTTTTTATACTTTTTGACCCGTATCCCAAGGCTGCCAGGGCCTGCATATTCTATGATTTTCAGATATTTTGCTAACCCGAATTTACGGCCCGTTCTTTAGCCGTTATACCTATGGCAGTGCTTCGTATACAGGCCGGATGCCTTCACCTAAGCTGACGTCCGGGCTGCCCCAGCTCATAGCGCTGATATGACGGAGCCCGCCCCGGCCGGAAGGCATAGCCCTTTCGGTCTCGTATGGACTGGGCGCCGTATCATGGCGGGGACTGCCCTTGCTGTGAACCAATACGGCATGGATATACTGAACGCTGGACGCGCCCTTCTTCAAGGCAATGCAAATGGCCCGGCAGACAGCTTCTTCTCCCCAGCGCCGCGCCAACCCCTGCAAGGCCTCTACGGTCTGCCCGTCGGCCTTGCCGAATAAGGCTTCGTAATACAGGAGGGCCTTGCCGCCCGGCAGAGACGACGGCTCCTCCCTATCGCTGCAGGTATTCTGTCCTTCGTTGAGATAATCTGCGGCAGAATCTGCCCCTGGCACATATTTGGTTACATACGATATACCTTCATCCGCCTCCTCTCTCTGTATGCCGTCTATGTCGTCCCCCTCATACGCCGCAAACTCCTGCCTTTCGGAAAGCTGTGTGCAGGTCAGATCAGCCCCGCCACATGGTGCAGCGTATTCCGTTGCAGGTATTGGCTCGTTGATGCTCTGCATTTTCTCGTCAAGCAGAACACCTACCTGTTCACCATGCCGAACACAATGTGAGTCAGCCTTGCCAGACGGCACGGCATATCCCGTTTGTTGTGCCTGTCCATGGACACGCAGTCTTTTCTTATCGGTCACAGCGATGGTCTTCATGCCATTTCGGCGATAATCCACAGCAGTCCCGCCGTACGATGCAGCAGGTTCCGTTTCAGGTGTTGGCTCGTTGATGTTCTGCATTTTTTCGTCAAGTATAGCCACAACCTGTTCATCATGCTGAACACAATCCCATTCAGCCCTGCCATACGACGCAACATATCCCGTTTCACAGGCCTGCCCATTGACGCCCTGTAGTCTCTCATCGGGCATACAGCCAGCCATTTCATTATGGGAAGCACCAGCTGCTGCCTTCGCCTGTCCCTCCCGCTGCCGCTGGCGATACCGTCTCATGCGGTCCCGGGCATCGCAGCGCTTCTTCTCGTCGCGGGAAAAGCTCTGGATTTCATCCCAGGGCACGATGCGCATCAGTCCCGTTTCATCGCGGCTGATGAGGTCAATCTGCTCAAACACGTCCAGCACCCGCTCCACAAAGGCCTTGCGGCGGCGCAGATGACGAGCCAGCAGTTCCATCGGCATAGCCTGGCCCTCCGATACGTATATGTAGCCGTCGTCATTAATCATTCCAGCCAAATCCTTGAGATAAAACCAGATGACGAAATACGAATCGCCATGAGGCTGACTCAGCAAATACATCATCCGCGGGTCCTGAAACAACCCAACCTTCGTCTGAAACCATCGCAGCGCCTTCATGTCCGCACCTCTCCCTTCGCAGCTCTCTATAGTAGTATGGGACACGAAGGGCCGAATTTATTTCCCCCTTTGCTAAACTTGCATAAAACACAAAGCAAAAACGATTCATCAAAAAAAGAAAATAGGCCCAATTAAAAAATAAGACAGAAAAAAATATAAAAAGAAAGAGAATAAAGAAAAGAAGACGTTACGCGTAACGCTGTGAAGCGTCAAGAAACAGATGAAAGCTAAAAACGGCTTAACAAAGCCATTTTCAGTCATAGGCCCTTGTCATCTATACGCCGTAATTCAGTTTATAATGCATGTAAATCAAAATATATAACGATACGATACTGCATTAAACGATTCATGCAACGCCAAATATTTGCCAATTCATTAGCTATTTCGACAAATAAAATACGATGCATTTCTTCCATTCCATGACTTCTACGCATACTCTATCCAAGACCGCAAACGCCTCCTGCCTATAAAGTTCAATCATATTTTTGTCGGCAACGGCACGTATTCCCGATACCATCAAATTGTTGAAAAAATCAATGATATGCTCTTAACCATCCATCAGCTAATCATACGATCCAATACGACAAAAGCAGCCCGACCCCATCAGCCGAACTGCTTCAAAACGAATCCATATTATATTAACAGCTGCAGCCAAGACCTCAGCTCACTTCGGATTACAACGCGTCCTTCCTCGTTTCTTCGTCCCTTTCTCAATCAAACCATAACTCATGTCGAGCAGCGAAACAATCGTCTCCCTGTCTACCGTGCCGTCCAGCAGCACCGTCAGCCAATGACTGCGGTTCATATGATACGCCGGCAGAAACCCGTCGCGCTGCCGAAACGCCCCGATTAGATCAGGCTCGCACTTCACGTTCAAGACATCAACGCACCCCTGCCCGGACAACCCCAACCTCTCCCGCGGCACATCCATCACAACGCCATACCACTTCCCATTCCGATGACGCAGCACCGCATAGTCAGGATAGGAAGCCCATAAAAACTCTGGCTCCGTGCCGTATTGTTCCAAGGCAAAGGCTAATACGTCTTGCCGATAGGTCAGTACTTTATTATCACTCATATCAATCCCTCCACGCTGCCACTTTTTCTTTCTGTTAGCCACAGTACAGGCCAGTATCTAAACAACATGATATTATCATGTTGTATCTGGCAAAAATTTATGAATACATTTACCATCACTTAATTGAGTTTTCAAATAACCCTTCTATTGAAATTTGCTAGCATATATATCATCATACCATTAGAAATACCAAAGGAGAATTGATATATAAAATTGAATTCTACGAAAAATAAGATAGCGAATCTAACGTATGGGATTTTCTGGAATCCTTGCGTATCAAAGGTGAAACCAGTAAAGACGCCAGAATTCAGTA
>ENA-OQHN01000470-OQHN01000470.1-human-gut-metagenome-genome-assembly--contig:-NODE-470-length-13862-cov-6.991190_pt1 | contig 13862 bp, 10 predicted proteins | sample MGYA00242564_ERZ504721 | MGnify/ENA primary metagenome ERZ504721 (study PRJEB26092, sample SAMD00036212) | human gut metagenome | host: Homo sapiens | study: EMG produced TPA metagenomics assembly of...
TATTCACACACTATTTTACAATTGCCGCACAAACAAAATCCACCTGTTCTGCTCCATTCACTTTCAACAGTGACGCAATGGCATCAACCGTGCTTCCCGTTGTGTAAATGTCATCTACCAGAAGAATCCGGCAGTATTTCATCTGTCCCGGCTTTGCCAATGCAAAAGCTCCCTCCAGGTTTTTCCGCCGCTCGGCGGGACCAAGCTCTTTCTGGCGTTTTGTTTTTTTCACACGGCGGATCAGGCGGGCATTCACGGGAAGTTCCATTTCTTCTGCCAGCTTTTCTGCAAATACCTCCGCCTGATTGTAGCCGCGCTTCCGCTGTCTCGCCGGATGAAGCGGCACCGGAACGAGCACCTCCGGATTTCTTCTCTGGATCTGCTTTCCCACATAGAAAAACGCCGCGTGAGCATAAAATCCAGCGTATTCCTGCCGTTCATGATATTTGAACCGCATCAGGGAAGCCTCAAGTTCCCCGTGGTAACCGTACGGCGCAAAACCGCGGTCGAAGCTGTGCCTCGTTCTGCTGCAGTCCCGGCAGAACTCTTCCTCACTGCCCACGGGTTTCCCGCATTTTTTGCACCGCGCGCCCAGAATCGGATGGATCTTTTCCACACAATTCCGGCATAGATACAGCTCCTCACGTGACAGCAGTCCGTCACAGATGGGACATCGTCTCGGATAAACTGCGTTTAAAAGCCAGTTTCCTGTTTTATTTTTTTCTTTCATGTAACCTGCGCTTTCCCTTATCCACTCTGCCGGATGCAGCCGCATCCATGCCCCGGAAAAACGTGTTTATGCGTTTTCTTCCTGCATTTCCCGGATTCTTCTGGCGAGCGTTGTATACCGGTTCGCCTCGATATGATTTCCGATCATTGCCTGGAATGTCACATCACTTCCGACGATGGTGACGCACTTTCTGGCTCTCGTCACGGCCGTATACAGAAGATTCCGCGTCATCAGCATGCGCGGGCCGCCGAGCAGCGGAATCACAACCGCCGGGTACTCGCTTCCCTGCGCTTTATGTATCGTTGTGGCGTAGGCGAGCTCCAGCTCGTCCGCCTGTTTGAACGTATAGTCTGCGAATTTTCCTTCCTCAAACTCCACGGTGATCACCTCGGTATACGGGTTGATGCTCCGGATCATGCCGAGGTCTCCGTTGAATACACCCATACCGCGCTCCGCCACGATTCCGTTGATGCCGCGGATTTCCCACTCCATCTGGTAATTGTTGCGGATCTGCATGACCTTGTCGCCCTCGCGGAGGATATTACCTCCATTTTCCCGCTCGGCTTTGTCCGGTGCGGGCGGGTTCAGGTATTTCTGCAGAATCTGATTCAGATTTTCCACGCCGAGTGCACCTTTCCGCATCGGAGTCAGAATCTGGATATCCTGCGGGCGGGCATCCACATAACGCGGCAGTTTCTGGGACACCAGCGTCACCAGCACTTTCCAGATCACGTTGACATCGTACCGTTTCAAAAAGAAGAAATCTTTGCTCTTATTGTCCAGTATAACCTCTTCCCCATTATGGATCTTATGTGCATTGACAACAATATCGCTCTGGGATGCCTGCCGGAAAATGTGCGTCAGGCAGACAATCGGAAAGCATTCCGAACGGATCAGATCCCGGAGGACACTGCCCGGGCCGACACTTGGAAGCTGGTTCTGGTCTCCCACCAGGATCAGCCTTGTTCCCGGCACAATCGCGGAAAGAAGGGCATGCATCAGGTGGATATCAACCATCGACATCTCATCAATGATGATGACATCCGCGTCGAGCGGATTATCTGCGTTCCGCTCAAAATGCACATTTGCCGAGGAGTCATCCACATTTCCCGTCAGTTCCAGAAGACGATGGATCGTGCAAGCCTCACAGCCAGTTGCCTCTGTCATTCGTTTCGCCGCTCTTCCGGTCGGCGCTGCCAGGAAAATGTCGAGGCCTTCTGCCTCAAAATAATGGATCATCGCATTGATGGTCGTCGTTTTTCCGGTTCCGGGACCTCCGGTCAGGATCATAAGACCGCTGTATGCCGCCTCAACGACTGCCGTCTTCTGCATCTCATCCAGCTCGATCTGATATTTTTTCTCGATCTTTCCGATCCGCTTTTCGATTGCCTCACGGTCTTCCTCGCATGTAATATTCAGCTCATGCAGCATGCGCGCCGTACTCAGTTCCAGATAATAATACTGGCTGGCGTACACAATCCGCAGCGGCTCATCCCCTTCCCGTTCGGCCGGGAGCTCGCGGATGACCGCTTTTTTGTCGATTGCCATATCCTGCAGAGATTTCTGCATCCGCTCCGGTTCTACGCCGAGAAGTTCCTGCCCTCTCCGAAGCAGCACCGGTTCCGGCAGATAGACATGGCCTTCTGCCGTCGCCTGATTCAGCACATACGAAAGACCGCTCTTGATGCGGAATTCGCTGTCCACGGCAATCCCGATTTTTCCGGCAATCTCATCCGCCGTCCGAAATCCCACGCCTGCGATATCTTCCGCCATTTTATACGGGTTTTCCTTTAAAATCCGGTACACATTGTCCCCGTACTGCTGATAAATCTTTGCACCGAGATTCAGCGCAATGCCATATCCCGAGAGGAAAATCATCGCATTCTGCATTTCGGCTTTTTCTGCCACCTGCTGTGCAATTTCACGCGCTTTCCGCTCGCTGATTCCCTTTACCTCCGCGAGGCGCTCCGGCTCTTCCTCGATGATCCGAAGCGTATCGTCACCAAAGCGGCGCACAATTCTTGCCGCCAGCGCCGCACCGACTCCTTTGATCGCACCGGAACCGAGATACCGCTCCAATGCAACAGAATCCTGTGGAACTTTCGTCTCATAGGATTCAATGCGGAACTGCTTTCCATAGGCAGCATGTTCAATATAATCTCCGGAAGCCTCGATCAGCTCGCCCTCTCCGATCATCGGAAGCGTGCCGACGCATGTCAGCTCGCGCCCCTTCATGCTCAGATTCAGGACGGTATAGCCGTTCTCCTCATTTCGGAAAATAATGTGTTCTACGTAGCCTTCTACTTTTTCTTTTTCACTCATCTTTTATCAAAATTGGCTTTCAAATTCATTCATCACTTCGCGGTACTGGCCGGTTCCAAGCGCAACGACGCTCGCCGGATTTTCTGCTGTCACGGTATTGATGCCGGTCCGCTCCTGGATCAGCTCGTCCATTCCGTCAAGGAGACTGCCGCCTCCGGTCAGGATAATGCCGCGGTCGGAAACATCGGATGCCAGTTCCGGCGGCGTTTTTTCCAGCACGGCACAGATCGCGTCCGCAATCTGGTTTGTCGTCTGGGCAAGGGCACCTCGGATTTCGTCGGAGGAAACCGTAATCGTCGCCGGAAGTCCGGTGATGACGTTTCTTCCCTTGATCTCCATCGTTTTCTCCTCGGCCCGCGGATAAGCGGAACCAATCCGGATTTTCACTGCCTCTGCGGTCTGTTCTCCGATAAATACGTTGTATGTTTTCCGTACATAGCGGATGATATCCTGGTCAAATGTCTCACTGGAAATCTTGACCGAATTGGAAACAACGGTTCCCGCAAGCGAGATCACAGCGATATCCGTCGTGCCTCCGCCGATGTCCACGATCATATTTCCGCATGGTTTCGTAATGTCAATTCCGGATCCGATTGCCGCTGCCACCGGCTCCGGCACGATCAGCACTTCCCGGGCTCCCGCCTGGTACGTTGCCTCCTCCACAGCCTTCCGCTCTACTTCCGTCACACCGGACGGCACACAGATGCTGATTCTCGGTTTCCGGAATGCTCTTCTTCCCATTGCCTTCTGGATAAAGTAGCGCAGCATGCGCTCGGTGATCAGAAAGTCCGTGATCACGCCCTGCCGCATGGGCCGGACCGCCATAATATTGCCCGGTGTCCGTCCAATCATCTGACGCGCTTCTTCTCCAATTGCCCGTACTTTATCTGCATCTTTATCATACGCAACTACGGACGGCTCCTTTAATACAATGCCTTTTCCCTTGGCATAGACCAGGATGCTGGACGTCCCCAGATCAATTCCGATATCGGTCGTTGCAGCCATAGTAATCCCCTTTCCTGTTCTCTTTTATTTTTCTTTATTTTAATCTGTTTGAAATTTGTATAGAATAAGTTCGGGTTCAAAACACCCGAAACACAAAAGGATCAAATGTGTTCTGAACCCAACCCGCTTCTTATTATATACAATCCCTTTTAAAATGGAAAGGATTTTTTAGAGATATTTTTCGACATATTTTCCGGTGTAGGATACCGGGCTCTTGGCCACTTCCTCCGGCGTTCCGCACGCAATCACGGTTCCGCCGCCGTCTCCGCCCTCCGGTCCGATATCAATAATATAGTCCGCCGTCTTGATGACATCCAGATTGTGTTCGATAACAACGACGGTATTTCCGCCCTCGGACAGGCGGTGCAGAATCTCCACCAGTTTGTGGACATCCGCAAAATGAAGTCCCGTCGTCGGCTCGTCGAGAATGTAGATTGTTTTTCCCGTGCCGCGGCGGCTCAGCTCTGCTGCGAGCTTGATACGCTGCGCTTCTCCGCCGGACAGCGTGGTGGACGGCTGGCCGAGGCGGATGTAGGAAAGGCCGACATCGTACAGGGTCTGTAATTTCCGGAAAATCGACGGTACCGGCCTGAAGAATTCCAGTGCCTCCTCGACCGTCATATTCAGCACATCGTAGATGCTCTTTCCTTTGTATTTGACTTCCAGTGTCTCACGGTTGTACCGTTTTCCATGGCAGACCTCACATGGCACATAGACATCCGGCAGGAAGTGCATTTCGATCTTCAGGATACCGTCGCCGCCGCAGGCCTCGCATCGGCCGCCCTTCACATTAAAGCTGAATCTTCCCTTCTTGTAGCCGCGTGCCTTGGCATCCTGCGTTGCCGCAAACAGGTCGCGGATCTGATCGAACAGACCTGTGTACGTTGCCGGATTGGAACGCGGTGTTCTTCCGATCGGGGACTGATCGATGTCGATGACCTTATCGAGCTGTTCCATACCGATGATGTCTTTGTGTGCACCCGGAATCGTCCGCGCACGGTTCAGATCTCTTGCCAGCCGTTTGTACAGAATTTCATTGACAAGGGAACTCTTTCCCGATCCGGAGACTCCGGTCACGCAGGTCATGACACCGAGCGGGAAATTCACGTTGATATTTTTCAGATTGTGCTCTTTTGCTCCGACTACCTTCAGCCAGCCCGTCGGCTTTCTGCGCTCGGACGGAACCGGAATTTTCAGCTCTCCGCTTAAGTATTTTCCGGTGATGGAATTCGGATTTTTCATCAGATCTTCCGCTGTTCCGATCGCCACCAGCTCTCCGCCGTGCTCACCGGCTCCCGGGCCGATATCGACAACGCAGTCAGCGGCGCGCATCGTATCCTCGTCGTGCTCCACGACGATCAGGCTGTTTCCGAGGTCACGCAGATGTTTCAGCGTCGCGAGAAGTTTGTCGTTGTCTCTCTGGTGAAGACCGATGCTCGGCTCGTCGAGAATATAGGCGACACCGACAAGGCCGGAGCCGATCTGCGTTGCCAGACGGATTCTCTGCGCCTCACCGCCGGACAGCGATGCCGTTCCGCGCGCCAGGGTCAGATAGTTTAATCCGACATCCGCAAGGAAGCTCACACGCGCACGGATCTCTTTTAAAATCTGCTTTCCGATCAGCAGCTGCTGTTCGGAGAGTTCGAGGTTCTGCATAAACTTCTGCAGATTGTCGATGGAAAGGGATGTTACTTCAAAAATATTTTTATCTCCGACCGTCACACCAAGCGACGTCGGTTTCAGACGCTGGCCATGGCACGCCTGGCACGGGGTCACACGCATGAAGGTTTCGTATTCCTGTTTTGTAGAATCCGATCCGGTCTCACGGTAGCGGCGCTCTACATTTTTGATCAGCCCCTCAAAAGCCACATCGTACACACCGACGCCGCGCTGACCGCGGTAATGCACCTTGACGGATTTTCCGTTCGTTCCGTAAATCAGGATATCGTGGATTTTTTTCGGATATTCACAAAACGGGGTGGAAAGTGAAAAATCGTACTCCTCTGCGAGCGCATCGAGAACGGCTCTCGTATAGCTCGATTTGTCCGTGCAGGACTGCCAGCCGAGCACGGTGATGGCTCCGTCTGCGATGGATACGGTCTTGTCCGGAATCATCAGATCCTCGTCGAACTCCATCTTGTAGCCAAGGCCGGCACAGCTCGGGCAGGCGCCGAACGGGTTGTTGAAGGAAAAGCTTCTCGGCTCAATCTCCTCCATGCTGATGCCGCAGTCCGGGCAGGAAAAGCTCTGGCTGAAGTTGAGCTGATTTCCGTCCATCGTGTCGACCACCAGAAGGCCGTCCGCCAGATCCAGTACGTTCTCGACGGAATCCGTCAGACGTTTCTCAATGTCCGGTTTGACTACAAGACGGTCCACAATAATGGAAATGTTGTGTTTCAGGTTCTTATCCAGCGTAATCTCCTCGGACAGCTCATACTGGCTGCCGTCGATCATCACGCGGACATAGCCGCTGCGTTTTGCCTGTTCGAGCACCTTTTCGTGTCTTCCCTTGCGGCCGCGCACAACCGGCGCGAGAAGCTGGATTTTCGTCCGCTCCGGGAGTGCCATGATCTGATCGACCATCTGGTCCACCGACTGGCGGCTGATGACTTTTCCGCACTTCGGGCAGTGCGGAATACCGATTCTCGCGTACAGAAGACGGAAGTAATCGTAAATCTCCGTCACGGTTCCGACGGTGGAACGCGGGTTCCGGTTCGTCGATTTCTGATCGATCGAAATAGCAGGCGGCAGGCCTTCGATGCTGTCCACATTCGGTTTTTCCATCTGTCCTAAGAACTGGCGCGCGTAGGAGGAAAGGCTCTCCATGTACCGCCGCTGGCCCTCCGCATAGATCGTGTCAAACGCAAGCGAACTCTTTCCTGAACCGCTGAGGCCCGTAAATACAACAAACTGGTTTCTGGGGATATCGACATTCAGTGCTTTCAGGTTGTTCTCCCTGGCTCCCCGTATTCTGATAAACTCTTTTTTCTCTGCCATAACTGTTCCTCTTATTAATTGGAATCCCTGTCCGGACAGGGACAGGAATCTTGTCTCGTTTTCTCCCATTATAGCACACCGCCGTGCGTTATGCAAACATTTGTTCTATTTCTTTATCATCTTTTTACAGCAGAAAATCTGCCAGAATCACATTGCTGACGGAAATCCCATCGCGTGTCAGAGCCAGACGCCCGCTGTGTTCCTGTAAAAGATGCATCGCTTCGTATTTCTTCAGAACCCCGCCGTATACGGCATGGATCTCCTTTCCAAACTGCTCCTCAAACTCCGCCGTCGAGATCCCTTGTGTCATTCGAAGGCCGAGAAACATAAATTCTTCCATGGCATCCTGCTGGGAAAGAATTTCCTCATCCTCACGGATCTTTTCCAGTGCTCCGCACGCTTTCAGATACAAAGATCGATCTGCCGTGTTCGTCCACCGGCGGTTTCCGAATAACGATGCCGCGGAAGGCCCGAACCCCAGATAATCCGTCCTTTTCCAGTAGCCGATATTGTGGCGGCATGCGAAGCCCGGCTTTGCATAATTGGAAATCTCATACTGGAAAAAGCCGTATTCTGCGAGGATTTCCGCCGTTCTGGCATACATTTCGCGTTCTGTGTCCTCATCCGGCAGATCCAGTTTCTGCTCCGCAAACGGGGTTCCCGGCTCCACGATCAGGCTGTAGGCGGAAATGTGCTCCGGAGAAAGCTCCGCGATCGTCCGAAGACTCTCTTCCCATTTCTCTTCACTCTGCTCCGGCAGACCTGACATCAGATCCACGTTGATATTCGCAAACCCGGCATCCCGTGCCAGTGCAAAACTCTCCTGAAATTCCGCAAACGTGTGGATTCTTCCCAGCCGTTTCAGCTCCTCATCGTGAACCGACTGACAGCCGATACTGATCCGGTTGAAGCCGCTCTTCCTGTAACATTTCAGTTTTTCCGCATCCAGCGTTCCCGGATTGGCCTCCAGCGTAATCTCAGCATCCTCTGAAAAAACGTACTTGCTCCGCAGTTTTTCCATCACACGGGCGAGCATTCCGGCATCCACTGCGGATGGTGTTCCGCCGCCGAAAAAGACGGAAATCACTTCCCTTTCTGCCGTCTCTTCCGCTGCATCGATTTCTGCCAGCAGAGCCTCTTCATACTCCTTCTGCATTGCTTTCGTGCCCGGTCCCGAGACAAAATCACAGTAGGCACATTTCCGGATGCAGAACGGGATATGCACATAGAGTTCCAGTGGTTTTCTTTTTTTATTCATTCTGCTTTTCCTCCGTACGATCGAAAGACCGGCCCCTGCGCTCCCGCAACAGCAGGCGGCGCCGACAGGCCGGTCTCATTTTTATCTCTTAATTTTCATCCAGTTTCAGCACGCTCATAAAGGCTTTCTGCGGAATCTCCACGTTTCCTACCTGGCGCATCCGCTTCTTACCTTCCTTCTGCTTCTCCAGCAGCTTCTTCTTTCGGGAAATATCGCCGCCGTAGCACTTGGCGAGGACGTCTTTGCGCATCGCGCGGACGGTTTCTCTGGCGATAATCTTCGATCCGACAGCCGCCTGGATCGGGATTTCGAAGAGCTGCCGCGGAATCTCTTCTTTGAGCTTCTCGCACATCTTTCTTCCGCGCTCGTAGGCAGATCCCTCGAATACGATGAAGGACAGCGCATCCACTTCTTCTTTATTGACGAGGATATCGAGTTTTACAAGCTCGCTTCTCTCATAGCCGAGCAGCTCGTAGTCGAATGACGCGTAACCTTTGGAGCGGGATTTTAAGGCATCAAAGAAATCGTAGATAATCTCATTCAGCGGGAGATGGTAATGAAGCATCGCACGCGTCGTCTCCATGTATTCCATTCCCTGATACTGGCCTCGTCTCTGCTGGCAGAGCTCCATGATCGGTCCGATGTAGTCGGTCGTCACCATAATCTCTGCTTTTACCAGCGGCTCTTCCATATAATCAATCTCGGACGGATCCGGCAGATTCGACGGGTTGGTCAGGTCAATGACGGTTCCGTCGGTTTTGTGAACCTTATAGATAACGCTCGGTGCGGTCGTCACGAGATCCAGATTGTACTCACGCTCCAGGCGCTCCTGAATAATTTCCAGGTGAAGCAGTCCAAGGAAACCGCAGCGGAAGCCAAAGCCGAGTGCTGCCGATGTCTCCGGCTCGTAGAAGAGGGATGCATCGTTTAACTGCAGTTTTTCCAGCGCGTCGCGCAGATCGCCGTACTGTGCGCCGTCGGCCGGGTACATGCCGCAGTATACCATCGGGTTGACTTTTTGTAGCCCGGCAGTGCTTCTGCACACGGACGGTCGGCATCGGTCACGGTATCACCCACGCGGGTGTCGCGCACGTTTTTGATGCTGGCGGTGATATAGCCTACCATTCCGGCGGAGAGCTCGTCGCACGGGATCAGACGGCCTGCGCCGAAGTAGCCGACCTCGACAACTTCCTCGACAGCGCCTGTCGCCATCATGCGGATTCTCGTTCCTTTTTTCACGCTTCCTTCCATCACACGGCAGGAAATGATGACGCCGCGGTATGCATCGTAGACGGAGTCGAAAATCAGTGCTTTTAACGGTTCCGTCGGATCACCTTCCGGTGCCGGAATTTTCTGTACGATCTGCTCGAGCACCTCGTCCACGTTCAGGCCGGTTTTTGCGGAAATCCGCGGAGCATCCTGCGCTTCCAGTCCGATGACATCCTCGATCTCTGCAATTACACGGTCCGGCTCGGCGCTTGGAAGGTCTACTTTGTTGATGACCGGGAACACATCCAGGTCATGGTCAAGGGCGAGGTAGACGTTGGCAAGGGTCTGCGCCTCGATACCCTGCGATGCATCGACAACGAGCAGCGCGCCGTCGCATGCGGCAAGGCTTCGGGAAACCTCATAGTTGAAGTCAACATGGCCCGGGGTGTCAATCATGTTTAAAATGTACTCCTCGCCGTCGGCCGCTTTGTATACGGTACGGACTGCCTGTGCCTTGATCGTGATGCCGCGCTCACGCTCCAGATCCATATTGTCCAGCACCTGATCCTGCATCTCACGCTCGGTCAAAAGGCCTGTTTTCTGAATAATACGGTCCGCAAGGGTTGATTTTCCATGGTCGATATGGGCAATAATACAAAATTACGAATTTTACTCTGATCTATTCCTGACAAGTTTTTCCTCCTGCTTTTTCACGGGTTAAATATCAATTTTATCTCATGTCTATTTTGTATGATACGAAATTCCACTCAAAAAAGCAAGATAAATTTATCCGCCTGATGCCGGACTTTTGCCCGACAGACCTTATGCAGGATATCCGCAAACGGCCCATTGCATTTTTCACCTCCTCGACCGTATTCGTCTGCGCACCAACCTCGAGAAGAACAGATCTCGGGCGGAGATGGAGGTTGTAGCGGTAGCCTTTTAAATAGATACAGCGCGAAAAGCCGGGATAATACTGTTTTGCCTCATACTCCATCTGAAAGGAAAATGCAAGGTTTTCCGCCTGATACGGATTGGGCAGGCTTGTCAGTTCGCCGCTTTCTTTCGTGCGGGAAAGGCCGTTGAAAAACATGATCTGCGCGGTCGGCTTTCCGTTGATTTCTGTCACAAGACGTTTTGAACCATTGACCCCGTCCCGGTGCAGGTCGATCACGACCTGAATGGACGGGTGTTCTTCCAGCGCCGCTGCGATGACCGGCTCCGCGTAGTTGTAGGCGCGGCTCCGCTCGAGACAGCCTTCTTTCATGTCAAATGCCTCTGTAATATGAAGCACTTCGTATCCGTACTGCTTTTCCAGAAGCTCCTGCAGATCATCACCGAGGCCGATTACCGTGTCCGCTCTTTCTCCCGGACGGGAATCGGCGAAGGTTTCCTGCGAATGGGTATGATAGATCAGAATCTGCGGGCCTTCGGCATTTTCCGGCAGGGTCAGGTCTTTTCCGAGCAGGGTGCTGCCGTCGATCTCGCCCGGCAGGACCGAAGTGTTGGGATCGACAACGAAGAAGCGGTTCAGGAGCGCCTGCGGGTCAGCAAGAAGGTCAGGGGAAATTGTCTCCTGAATCGTGTCGGCCTCCGGGTAGAGAATCTCACGCGGTGCGCCGCCGGTTTCGATGGTCTCCTCCGGGACAGACTGTGGCGCTTCGGGTTCTGCCGTTGATGCCGACTCTCCGGCTGCCGGTTCTGTGATTCCTGTTTCCGTCTGCTCCGGCTCCGTGATTTCCATTCCATCTTTTTGAGTTTCATCTTTTTGAGTTCCATCCTTTTGATCTTCCTCAGTTCCCTGCTCCTTCGATTCTGTCTGCCCTCTTTCTGCTCCCGGTCCCGGATTCGAATCCTGCTTCGCCGTATCCGTTTCCGCTGCTTCTGTCCCGGCAGACAGCTTATTTTCTGCCGTGCTTCCCTCCCGAAGCGCCGGTATCTGATCCCGCACTGCCGCGAGGAGATTTTCCATCCATCCCCTTCCGTCCTCTTTTCCGTCATAAAAAAGAAGCGGCATCATCACATCCACGGATAACTGCTCCGCCTGTGCTGCCGCCCGCTGCAGCAGAACTTTCCCCTCTGAGAAATGATTTTTCCGGAGAACCGCTGCACTGCGGAACAGCAGTATACTGCAGGACAGGAAAAGACATCCCCATCCGAACCATCGTCCATTTCGCCTGGCATTCCACATATTATCACCATATTCATGATATGTTACAGTTCCCCGGAAAATGCCTGATTCATACCTGCCGCAAGAACCCCGGCCAGGCGGCGGACCATCTCGTCGATCTCTTTTGTCGTCACGTAAAGGCTTTCGAGCGCCGGTGAAATGACTTCTCCCAGAAATTCATCCATCTCGGACTCCTCCAGCGATTCCAGAACGCCTGCGACGGCATCGTGGACGATCGTTCCTGCCCCTACAACGGTCGGCACACCGATTCCGATGACCGGCACGCCGAGCGTCTCCTGATTTAAGGCATTGCGGTGGTTTCCGACGCCCGAGCCCGGCCAGATTCCGGTGTCGGCAAGCTGGATCGTACAGTTCAGCCGGTGAATACTGCATGCGGCAAGGGCATCCACGGCGAGAATCACATCTGGATGGGTCTGTTCTGCCGTTCCGCGCAGGATTTCCACTGCCTCCATGCCCGTCTGTGCCATAACGCCGGGAGCAAGGGCACTCACTTCCCGGCCCTTCTTTCCGTAGGTGCGCACCAGATGGCGCGTAACGTTAAGCTGCTCCACCGTCTCCGGCCCGAGCGCATCCGGCGTGATGCCGCGGTTGCCGAGGCCGGCCACAAGAACGGATCCGCACGCTTCCGGCACCATTTCCATCAGACAGTGGGAAAACTCCTCCGCCGCTTTCCGGCTCTCCTCCTCGTCTGCCGTCAAAAGCAGCGGCGCTTCGATCGTCACATACGTCCCTTTCGGCTTTCCCATCATTTTTGCACCCTGCTCCGATGTGATTTTCACAATGGTTGTCTGAATTTCCGCCTTTCTTTTCTTCTTCTCAATCTCGACCCCGGAGATCTCCACATGGTCCCTCTCAAATTTTTCCTGATTCTCCATCGCCAGGTCTGTCCGCATCCTATACTTTCCTATCATACTTTTCTCCTTCTCCTGTATTTTTGTTGTAGTTTCTGCAATTTTTTCAAAAATATGTATTGACAAACCATGCGAAATATTATAGGATAATAAAGCATGTTTCAGTGGAGCGCCCGTGTCTGTTCCATTGAATAACATCCCTTAAATCACATTAATTTTAAAAATATTGGAGGTGTACAGTTTGGCTAACATTAAATCCGCAAAGAAGAGAATCTTAGTTAACAGCACTAAGGCTGCAAGAAACAAAGCAATCCGTTCTGCAGTTAAGACTTCCATCAAGAAAGTTGAGACAGCAGTTGAGAATAAGGATAAGGCAGCTGCAGAGGTTGCTCTTAAGGACGCAATCTCCACAATCAGCAAAGCTACATCCAAGGGCGTTTATCACAAAATAACTGCGCCAGAAAAATTTCCCGTCTTTCCAAAGCTGTCAACAGCATTGCGTAATAGACCACGGAATAATTTTAGTTATAAGCTTATAAGTAAAAGGAAAGACAGTCGAACCGTCAGCGACTGTCATTTTTTGTATATAGATTTCTGCATTGACCAAAAGGAGTTTTTTATGATATCTCATCCCTTTCCCTACCGCATTATCCGCAGCAGCCGGAAAACCCTGGCGATCCAGGTCAGCGTTTCCGGTCAGGTGACTGTCCGCGCTCCACACACAATGCCAGATTCCACCATCCATCGTTTTCTCTCACAGAAAGAAAGCTGGATCCTGGAGCATCTCTCACACGCTGCCACTGAGCCGGCACAGTCCCCGGCTGAAAATCCGCCTCTTTCGGAATTCCGCCGCAGTTATTATATGGAATCCGCCAGAAAAATATTCAAAAGAAAAACCGCAGCCTACGCCAGAAAAATGGGCGTAACCTACGGCCGTATCACGATCCGGGAACAAAAAACCCGCTGGGGAAGCTGCACCAGCGAAGGAAACCTGAACTTCAACTGGCGGCTGATCTTCGCCCCGGAAAAAATCCTGGATTATGTTGTGGTGCACGAACTTTCCCACAGAAAAGAAATGAATCATTCCCCTGCCTTTTATGCAGTGGTGGCATCTGTGATGCCGGAGTATAAAGCCTGCGAAAAATGGCTCAGGGACAACGGAGCGACCCTGTGGCAGAACCCGGCTCCGTAAAACTCAGGCTCTCACTGCTCTCGCCGAGCTGTACTTCACGATCAGAAGCTCCACGCTGAGCACATCTCCAAGTGTACCTGTCTTTACCGCCTCTTCCGCATCCACAA
>ENA-OQHN01000471-OQHN01000471.1-human-gut-metagenome-genome-assembly--contig:-NODE-471-length-13854-cov-3.739637_pt1 | contig 13854 bp, 13 predicted proteins | sample MGYA00242564_ERZ504721 | MGnify/ENA primary metagenome ERZ504721 (study PRJEB26092, sample SAMD00036212) | human gut metagenome | host: Homo sapiens | study: EMG produced TPA metagenomics assembly of...
GAAATCTGGTGTTGATTACCGTATCGAACACCCGCATCGTAGGCGAGAGATTCATATAGGCATTGATCAGCGGAGGGAATGTTCTCGTTGAACTCGCGGATGCGCTGGATCAGGATACGGTAATTCTCCTCATAGGTCTTGCCCGTGAAAAAATGCTCGTAATAGGGATCGTCCAAATCGAGCTGCACGGGATTTTTACCCGCCACCAGATGATCGGGATCGGGGAAAATAACGGCGCAGGAACCAGATCAGGGCATTGCGTGCCATAGCCTTGTACGAAGCGTACATCGTCACCTTGCCGAAAAGGTATTTCACCTTGGGATTCAGCACCACAAGCGCCCCCAAACCGTCCCAGAGGTTGTCCAGCGCATAGATACTCTTCGAATTGCCGCGCGACTGATAGGAAGGCTGTACGAACGAACGCCCCAGTTCGATGGTATAGGGCAGGTATTCCTTGCGGAATTTGTCGCTGAAGGTGAAATAATGTTCAGTGGAAAGATGCCGGGGATTTTCCGACGTGCAGACGATAAAGCGATAACCGCCCACGATCTCCTGCTCCGCAGGGTCCCAGACGATCAACTGGTAATAACCGTCGCCGGCGAGATCCTCCTCGTCTATATCCACGGCGAGCCCCGTTCCGCCCCCCGCCGACCGGAAGGCGACCTCCCGCAGGCGTCCGATCTCCCGCAGCAGGGACGGGCATTCGGCGGCATCGAAAATATAGATTTCATTCGAAGCCTTGTTCGTATTTCGGACCTTGCGTTCAGGGGTCAATTCCGCGAGCAACAGACTTCGGCTTACAGGCTCTATGATGGGTTCCATGCTGTTAAATTTAGAGCAAAACTAAACAATTTATCCGTGTTTTGCTTCGGCACGCAACTTTTTTTCCAAAGAATACGCCTTTTCGCGTACGTAATCCGCCCGCTGCTGCCACGATCCGCATTCGACCAGCTCGTCCGTCGAAACAGGCTCCCCGACCAGTATCCGGAAATGTTTTCCCTTCTGCGAAAACATCTCGTCGGGCAGATAGAGCATCTCGATATTGAACCGGATACCTATCTTCGTCCGAAAATTGGAAAGGCGGTAAAAGAAATCGGATAGTTCGCCCTCGACGAAAACCGGCACGATCTGGCGCCCGGACGCCGCCGCCCGCTTGACGAAATTCGAACGCCACGGCAAATCGGACACCACCCCCTGCCGACGGCGCGAACAAAGCCCGGCCGGGAAGGTCAGAATCGGACAGTCGCTTGCGAAAGCTTCGTCGAACCTGCGCAGGTATTCCCCGCATTGCGAACCGTGCTTGTTCACCGGAATCCAGAGCGGTCGCAGCGGCTCGACGTGCATCAGCAAATCGTTCACGATCACCCGCGCATCGCCGAAATATCCGACCAGCTCGTCGGCCAGCATCATACCGTCCATTCCCCCGAAAGGATGGTTCGACGCAAAGAGATACCGTCCCTTCGGATCGAGATTTTCGAGCCCTTCGACCGAATAGGTCACTCCCCAGAACTTAAAACAAGCCTGGATAAACTGCTGAGGAGGAAGCGCGGAATACTCATCCAGAATATAGTTGATTTCGTCCTGATGGATCGTGCGCTTGAGCCAGCGGATAACGAATCCCGGCACCCATCGGGCGATCCGGGGAGCCTTTGCCGCAAGCACGGCATCGACATCTATTTTCGGCATAACGTAACCCTTTTAATTATCGGTCGAAAGTCGTACGACGCCCGATTTGCACCTATCGCACCTACGCTCGGATTTCCAATCGAAACTCCGCATCGGTACAGGGAGATCCCGGAAGCGGGACACCCCGGCCTTCCGGAGTACGACCGTTCTCAACCGTTTTTTCTTCGGTAAAGATAACGATTTTTCCCTGCAAATTGCCTAACTTTACACCCTAAATATATATCGAAGCCAAATGACCTCCGTCTATCATACGCCCGTCCTGCTCGAAGAGTCCGTCCGACTGCTCGACATCGATCCTGCAGGAACCTATGTCGATCTCACCTTCGGCGGTGGCGGACATTCGCGCCGCATCCTGTCGGCACTGGGCGACCGGGGACGTCTTTACGCCTTCGATCAGGATCGGGATACCCGGGACAACTGCCCGGAAGACAGCCGCTTCCATTACGTCGAAAGCAACTTCCGCTTCATGCGGGGCGCCCTGCGGCTGCACGGAGTAACCCGGGTCGATGGTATCCTGGCCGACCTGGGCGTGTCGTCCCACCATTTCGATGCCGTCGAACGGGGATTCTCGTTCCGGGGTTCAGCACCGCTCGACATGCGGATGAATCAGCGCGGAGGAGGCACGGCGGCCGACCTGGTGAACACGCTCGACGCCGATGCCCTGACCCGCATCCTGGGCGATTGGGGCGAAATCGACACCCCCTGGAAAGTCGCCGCCTGCATCGTCCGCGCACGGACCGCGCAGCCGATCCTGACCACCGCAGACCTGGTTGCGGCCGTAGCGCCCTGTACCCCGAAAAAGGACGAATCGAAATTCCTGACCAAGCTGTTCCAGGCCCTGCGCATCGAAGTAAACGGAGAAATGGAAGCGCTCAAAATGGCGCTGGAACAGAGCCTCAAGGTGCTGCGCCCCGGCGGACGGCTGGTAGTGATCTCCTACCACTCGCTCGAAGACCGGCTGGTGAAGAACTTCCTGCGCAGCGGTAATTTCGAGGGGCGCATCGAAAAGGATTTCTTCGGCAAGCCCGAAACGCCGTTCGAAATCATTACGCGCAAGGCCGTCACTCCCTCCTCGGAAGAGCTCGTCCGCAACCCGCGTTCGCGCTCGGCCAAACTGCGAGCCGCTGCCAAAATCGTACGCCAATAACCGTTTCCGACCGACATGAAATACAACGACCACGAATTCGACCCCGTCACCGACGAGGAGCGTGCCGCCCGGGAGCGGGAGGAAGAGCTCGCCCGCCGCATCCGGCGCGAAGTGCTGCGCGTGCAGAGCGGCGAAGCCGACGAGGAAATTCGTGCCGACCGGGAGCGGGAGCAGGCCGAAGAGGAGGCCCGGCAGGAGGAGCAGCGCAAGGAGGAGCGCCGCCGCTCGAACATCTTCTGGCTCCTCTTTTCGGGCAATATTCTGGTTCGGAAAGGAGCCTCGGAATACTATCGTTACATGATTTGCATCGCCGCGATGTTTTTCGTCAGCATCTTCGTAATGTTCACGGCGCTGCACCTCGACATGAAATACTCGCGGCTTTACCGCGAGGTCCAGATGCTGCGCGAGCGCTCGACGCGCCTTCAGGAGCAGCGTTTCCGCCATACGACCCACTCGGCCATCCTCGAAGAGCTGCGCCGACGGGGCATCGACTTGTACGACCCGGTCGTTCCGGGTGAAATTCTCGACGACTGATGAGCAAGATGAAACCGGAAAAATCGCGCATCAAAAGCGACATCCTGCTGCGGGTGAGGTTGCTCTACATCCTCTTCATCCTGGCGGGACTGCTCATCTTCGCACGTCTGGTATGGGTGCAGCTCTTCAGCTCGGAGGTCGCCTACAATGCCGAACGGCTCGCCGGACGCATCTTCACCGAACAGATCATCCCGGCCCAGCGGGGCAACATCCTCACGCGGGACGGAGATCCGCTGGCCACCTCGATCTTCCGCTACCGCGTCGAATTCGATTTCGGCAGCCCGGGGCTCGACTCCGTGCGTACGTTCCACGAACAGAGCGACTCGCTGTCCAAACTACTTGCCGCCTATTTCGGCGACAGATCCGCAGCCGAATACCGTCGCATGTTCCGCACGCAGCATGCCAAACACTACCAGGTAAAATACCGCAAGGACACCCTCGTTCCCCGCTCCGAAGGACGCATCGCCCGCTGGATCGACCGGATTTTGGACCGGGAATTCGTGCCGAAAAAACTCTACGATACCCTGCGCGACCACACTCCCGTCCAAATCTTTCCCCGCGACATCGACTACACCGAATGGGAAACCCTGCGCAAATACCCGCTCCTGAACTGGAACATGGGCATGGTTTACAACCTGCGTGAAAGCGACGAACGCATCTATCCGCAGGGCGAACTGGGGCGCCGCACGATCGGACTGACCGGCGACCGAGGCAACTACGGCATCGAGGCCGTCTATCGCGAAGAGTTGGCCGGCCGCGACGGTCGGGCCACGCGCCAACGCATCGCCCGGGGTTTTTACGGCCGCGTCGTGGACGGCGACAACATCGACCCGATCGACGGACTGGACGTGGTCACGACGCTCGATCTCGATGTGCAGGACGTGGCGAACCGTTACCTGCGCGAACAGCTCGAAGCCCAGAACGCCATCTGGGGTACCACGATCGTGATGGAGGTCCGCACGGGCGAAATCCTCGCCCTCGTGAATCTGGGCCGCACCCCCGGCGGCGGATACGCCGAGCGGGAGAACTACGCCATCGGGCGTAACACGGAGCCGGGCTCGACCTTCAAGCTGGCTTCGATGCTGCTGTTGCTGGACGACGCGGATATGCCGCTGGACCAGACCTACGACACGGGCAACGGACGTGTGGTGAAGGTCGGCGGCATCCGGGTGCAGGATTCGCACGCCGGATTCAACGACATGGATTTCCGCACGGCGGTCGCCCAGTCGTCGAACGTCTATTTCGCCAAGGCGATCTGGGAGCGTTATGCCGACAACAAGGAGCGTTACAGCGACTTCATGAAAAAGCTGCACCTCGACCAAACCGTCGGACTGGAGGCTTTCGGCGAGAAAAAACCGCTCTTTCAGGATTGGAAGGAGGTGCCCGACCCCAACAGTATGCTCGTACGCCGCTCGTTCGGCTATCGTATCAAACTCTCCCCGATCCAGGTCATCACCCTCTACAACGCCATTGCCAACGACGGCAAGATGATCTCTCCGATCCTGGTTCGGGAGCTGCGCCGGGGCGACGACGTGGTCGAACATTTCAAGGCCCGAACGCTCGTGGACAAGATATGCTCCGAACGCACGCTGCGCGAGGTCCGCAAACTTCTCGAAAGCGTCGGCACGGAAGGTACGGGTGCTGGATTTTTCCGCGACACGACCCTCTACACCGTAGCGGCCAAGACCGGTACGGCCCAATACGCCGACGACAAGATCGGCTACCGCGACGGCTACTACATCGGCAGCATGGTCGCCTACTTCCCGGCTCACAACCCCCGCTACACGGTGCTCACGACGATCCACACCAAACGGCAGGCCGGCAAATCCTATTACGGCGGCCCGCTCTCGGGTCCGGTGGTCAAGAAGGTCGTCACCTACCTCTACAACCGGGAGCACGACTGGGATCTCTCGCCGGAAAATTCAGGGGAAAAACACTATCCCCGGCGAATCAAAGGCGGCGACATCGCCCAAATCCGCCGCATCGCCGACAAATTCTCGCCCCGCACCTCGTTCGAAGACCGCAAAGGCTGGGGAACGGTACGGATCGACTCCCTCTCGAACGTCACGATCTCGACGCTCGCACAGGACGACCAAACGATGCCCAACGTCGTAGGCATGGGACTCAAAGACGCCCTGTTCCTGCTCGAAAGCCGGGGCCTCAGAGTTTCCTTCTCGGGACGAGGCTCCGTCCAATACCAAAGCATCGCTCCCGGCACGCGGATCTCGCGCGGGGGAGCCGTAACCATAACACTCAAATAAAGAGATGAAACAAATTCAAGAATTAATCAAGGCGACACAGGTGCTCCGCGTGGAAGGCAACTCCGATACACGTGTGAGCAGACTGGCGTATGACTCCCGCCGCATCGCTCCCGGGGACTGCTTCTTCGCCGTGAGCGGCACCCAAAGCGACGGGCACGCCTACATCGACGCGGCCGTCACCGCCGGTGCCGCAGCCGTCGTCTGCCAGCGGCTGCCCGAACACCTCGCCCCGTCGGTCTGCTACGTCGTCGTAGCGGATACCAACGCCGCGATGGCCGACATGGCCGCCGCATTCTACGGCGACCCGAGCCGTCAGCTCAAACTGGTCGGCATCACGGGCACCAACGGCAAAACCACCACCGTCACCCTGCTCTACGACCTCTTCCGGGGCTTGGGCTACAAGGTCGGCCTGATCTCGACGGTCGTTTACCGCATCGACACCGAACGCATCGAATCGACCCACACCACCCCCGACGCCATCCGCCTGAACGAGATGATGGCCCGCATGGTCGAAGCCGGGTGCGAATACTGCTTCATGGAGGTCTCCTCGCACGCCATCGTGCAGGAGCGCATCCGGGGACTGCATTTCACGGGCGGCATCTTCTCGAACATCACCCACGACCACCTGGACTACCACAAGACTTTCGCCGAGTACATCCGCGCCAAGAAACTCTTCTTCGACAATCTCCCGAAAGAGGCTTTCGCACTGATAAACATCGACGATCGCAACGGCCGGGTCATGGTGCAGAACACACGGGCGACCGTCAAAACCCTCTCGCTGCAATCGATGGCCGACTTCCGATGCAAGATCCTCGAAACACACCCCGACGGTATGGAACTGCGCATCGACGGACGTGAAGTATGGGTCCATTTCCTCGGCCGCTTCAATGCTTACAACCTGCTCTGCGTCTATGCCGCAGCCCTGCTGCTGGGCGCCGACCGCGAAGAGGTGCTCCAAATCATGAGCACGCTGCATCCCGTAAGCGGACGCTTCGAATTCGTACGGGCCGCCGACGGCACCACGGCGATCGTCGATTACGCCCATACGCCCGACGCTCTGGAAAAAGTGCTCCAGACCGTCGAGGAGATCCGCCGCCCGGGACAACAGCTCTTCGTGCTGTGCGGCTGCGGCGGCGACCGGGACAAGACCAAACGCCCCGAAATGGCGCAGATCGCCGTAAAATACGCGACCACCGCAATCCTCACTTCGGACAACCCCCGCCACGAAGATCCCGACGCGATCCTCGACGACATGGTCGCAGGACTCGCCCCGGGTGACCGCTACCTGCGGATCGCCGACCGCGCCGAAGCCATCCGCACGGCCGCGATGCTCGCCAAGCCGGGCGACATCCTCCTGCTGGCCGGCAAGGGACACGAAACGTATCAGATCGTCGGCGACGTAAAAAACCATTTCGACGACAAGGAGGAGGCTCTCCGTGCCTTCGCCCTCTACGCTAAAAATTAACCTGCGACATGCTCTATCATCTTTTCAAATATTTCGACAACGTTCACAACCTGCCCGGCGCAGGTATGTTCCAGTACATTTCGTTCCGCGCGGCGGCAGCCATCATCATCGCCCTGCTGATCGTCATCGTCTTCGGACGCAACATCATCAACTTCCTGCGCCGCAAACAGATCGGTGAGGAGATCCGCGATCTGGGGCTCGAAGGACAACTCCAGAAGAAAGGCACGCCCACGATGGGCGGCGTAATCATCCTGCTGGCCATTCTCATCCCCGTACTGCTTTTCGGACAGCTCGACAACGTCTATATCCAACTGATGCTGGTTTCGACGATCTGGCTGGGGCTGATCGGCTTTCTGGACGACTACATCAAAGTCTTCCGCCACCACAAAGAGGGGCTCAAAGGGCGTTTCAAGATCGTGGGACAGGTCGGCCTGGGCATTATCGTAGGTACGACCATGTGCTTCTCGCCCGACATCGTCGTCCGGGAAAAGACGACCGAACCGGTCGAAACGATCTACCTCGACGAACACGGCCGAACCATCGCCGACCACATCCAGCGGCGCATCGTCAGCTCCGAGAGCCGTCAGACGACCCAGACCACGATTCCCTTCGTCAAGGACAACGAATTCGATTACAGCTGGCTCACGGGCGGCAACCGCACCCTCACTTGGATTCTCTACGTCGTCGTGGCGATCCTGGTGGTCACGGCCGTTTCGAACGGCGCCAACCTCACGGACGGACTCGACGGCCTGGTGACGGGCGTATCGGCCCCGATCGTCCTGGTACTGGGCATCCTGGCCTATCTCTCCGGACACATCGTCTATGCCGACTACCTGAACATCATGTACATTCCGGGCAGCGGCGAACTGGTCGTCTTCGCGGCAGCGCTGGCCGGTGCGCTGGTCGGTTTCCTCTGGTACAACAGCTTCCCGGCACAGATCTTCATGGGCGACACCGGCTCGCTCTCCATCGGCGGCATCATCGCCGTCTTCGCTCTCTGCATCCGCAAGGAGCTGCTGCTGCCCCTTCTCTGCGGCATCTTCCTGGTCGAGAGCCTCTCGGTCATGCTTCAGGTGAGCTACTTCAAATACACCAAACGCAAATACGGCGAAGGACGCCGCATTCTGCTCATGTCCCCCCTGCATCATCACTACCAGAAACAAGGCTTCTTCGAAACCAAGATCGTCACCGTTTCTGGATCGTGTCGCTGCTGCTGGCGGCCATTACCCTGGTAACGCTTAAAATCCGATAACCCCATGAAAAAATAGTTGTCCTGGGCGGCGGCATCAGCGGCTACGGCTCCGCGATCCTCGCCAAGAAGAAAGGATTCGACGTTTTCCTCTCCGACAAGGGGCGGATCGCCGACCGCTACAAAGCCAAACTGGACCAGTGGCAGGTCCCCTACGAGGAAGGGCGCCACTCCGAAGAGCGGATTCTCGCGGCGGACGAGGTCGTCAAGTCGCCCGGCATTCCGGACAAGGCGCCGATGATCGTCAAACTCCGCGAAGCGGGCATTCCGGTCATCTCCGAAATGGAGTTCGCGGGCCGCTACCTGGGTAAGGCCCGGACGATCTGCGTCACCGGCTCGAACGGCAAGACGACTACTACGTCGCTCATCTACAAGATCCTGCGCGACGCCGGCTACAACGTAGCCCTCGGCGGCAACATCGGCGAGAGTTTCGCCTACTCGGTCGCTACCGGCGATTACGACTGGTACGTACTGGAGTTGAGCTCGTTCCAGCTCGACGGCATGTTCCGGTTCCGCGCCCATATCGGCGTGCTGACGAACATCACGCCCGACCACCTCGACCGTTACGACTACTGTTTCCAGAACTACGTGGATGCCAAGATGCGCATTACGCAGAACCAGAATTCGCGCGACTTCTTCATCTATTCGGGCGACGACGAGGTGATCTGGCAGCAGTTGCCCAAATACGACCTGCGGATGAAGCAGCTCCCCTTCGCGGCCAAAAACGCCGTGGCGAGCGGCGCAGGCGATGCGTTCCTCCTGGACGGAAAATTCACCGCGACGGTCGGCCGGGAGTCGGTGGAGATCGACACGGCCAAAATGCGGATTCCCGGGCTGCACAACGCTTATAATGCTATGGCGGCGGCGCTCGCGGCGCTCGCGGCCGGAGTATCCCCGACCCGCATCCGCAGCTCCATCTACGACTTCGCGCCGGTGGAACACCGGCTCGAACCCGCCGGAGAGATCGGCGGCGTAACCTACATCAACGACTCGAAAGCCACCAACGTCGATTCCACGTGGTACGCACTGGAGAGTATGAAACGTCCCGTAGTCTGGATCGCAGGCGGTACGGACAAAGGCAACGACTACGAGCCGCTCAAGCGGTTCGCCCGCGAAAAAGTGCATACGCTCGTCTGCATGGGCATCGACAACCGCAAGCTGGTCGAAAGTTTCACGGGCATAATTCCCGAAATCATTTCGACCGATTCGCTCGACGCGGCGATGCAGGCGGCCCGCAAAGCTTCCCGTCCGGGCGACGTGGTGTTGCTTTCACCGGCCTGTGCGAGCTTCGACCTCTTCAAAAATTACGAAAACCGGGGCGAACTGTTCAAACAGTGGGTCGCCGAACACGCGAAATAATAAGATGGAAGCGGAAAAACAGACGGAGAAAACGGCCGGCAATCCGAACACAGAGGGTACGACTGTGCAGACCGACGCACCCGGACAGGAGCCCGGCATGAAACTCTTCGCCGGGGACAAGGTGCTGTGGATCATTATCGCGGCACTGGCCGTCATTTCCGTACTGGTGGTCTATTCCTCGACGGCGAAGATGGCCTACGATGCGCATACGGCTCGTTCGACGGCCCACTTCCTGCGCCAACAGCTGCTGATCCTTTTCGTCTGCGTTCCGCTGATCATCATCGTACACAAGATCAACTCCCGGATATACAACCACCTGGCGCTGGTCGCCTATGCAGGCAGCGTTCTGCTGACGCTGGCCGTCTATTTCATCGGCGCCACGACCAACGGCGCCGCCCGCTGGATTCCGCTCGGTCCTTTCCAGTTCCAGCCTTCGGAAGCACTCAAGGTCGCCACCGTACTGTTCCTGGCCCGGCAGCTCGCCGGCCGGCAGAGCGTGATCGACAAGCTGCGGATCATCCCCTCGCTCAACCCGCTGCGATGGAAGCGCCCCGACCAGCGCAAATCTGGCGCGAGGGCACGTGGCCCATCCTGGCCCCTGTTCTGCTCTCCTGCGTAGTAATCTTCCCGGCCCACACCTCATCGGCCGTGCTGGTCTTCTTCGCCTCGTGGGTGATGATGCTTATCGGACGCGTGCGGATCAGAGAGCTGGTGAAACTCCTCGGCCTGGCTTTCGCCGCCGTGATGCTGGCCGGACTGCTGAACCTGGGGCGCAGCGAAACGGCCGGCGGCCGCGTGGAAACCTGGATCGACCTCTGGACCAAGCCCCAAACCGAAAAGCCGATCGACCAGCTGACCGACACCGAGCGTTCGATGATCGCCATCCACAACGGCGGCATCCTGGGCGAAGGCGCCGGACAGAGCGCCATGCGCGTAGAGATGATCCACCCGGAAAGCGATTACGCCTACGCCCTTTTTCGTCGAGGAGTACGGCATCGTCCTGGCGCTGCTGCTGCTGTTGCTCTACCTGTGGATCTTCTTCCGTGCCATCGAAATTTTCCGACGGTGCGGCACGGCATTTCCGGGTCTGCTGGTCCTGGGATTGGCCCTGCTGATTACCTGCCAGGCGCTGCTGCACATCATGGTAACGGTAAACCTGATTCCCGAAACGGGACAAACCCTGCCGCTCATCTCACGCGGCGGCTCCTCGACGATCTTCACGGCTATCGCCCTGGGCATGATCCTGAGCGTCAGCCGACAGAACGACGAACAATCGCACGACATGCCCAAATCGGAAAGCATCTATGAGAAATAGCCCGCGACACTTCCCCACCGAAACCGCCGTTCCCGAGGGATCGATGCTACTACCGACCTCCGGTTCGAAAATCGTCGGACAGCCCGCAGCCGCACACTACCGGCTTCGGCTCTGTTCCGACATCCTGTCCCGAATCGTCAGCACAACGGAAAATCCGAATCTGCCGGAGCCACCGAGCCTCCCGACATCGGATTTTGCCTGTACGATATAATTGAAAAAACGAAATGGAAGCGATCAGATTAGACAAATACCTCTGGGCCGTACGCATCTTCAAGACCCGCAGCGACGCGGCCGAAGCCATCCGCCAGAACCGGGTGCTGGTGAACGACGCCTACGCCAAACCTTCGCGCGAAGTGCGGATCGGCGACCGAATCGCCGTCAAACGGATGCCCGTGACCTATCTCTTCGAAGTCGTGGGCTACGTGTCGAGCCGCCAGCCGGCCAAGAACGTCCCCGACTACTGTCGCAACATCACTCCACAATCGGAACTCGACAAGCTCAACATCCCCCGCGAAACGGTCTTCGTCTTCCGCGACCGGGGTACGGGACGTCCGACCAAAAAGGAGCGGCGCGAACTGGACAACCTTATGGAGGAGATATATTTGGAAGAAGAGGAAGAGTAACCAAAGAAATATAATACTTATCGGACAATAATTCCATTCAAACGAACTTTTTTTCACAATAATGTTATTTTTGCAGTATGGGAAACGGCAGAAACCTTCAACTTAAATAAAATACCATTATGAAAAATCTTTACGTTTTTAATCGGTTTGTCCCTGTGGACCTTGACTGCGACAGCACAAGAACCGGTCGCCGAAACGACCTCTCCCGTTGCGACGGAAACGGATTCGCTGCAGCGGGTCGTCGATGACCTATCCCAGCAATTACGGCACCAAAAGAACGAGGAACTCGATCGCAAAATATGGAAAAACAGGTCCAAGTACTTCAACCTCGGTTACGTAAAACAATCGCTCGTATTCAAGGATTTCGGCGACGAGAAGCTGAAAAACGATTTCGGCGTGTCGATCAGTTGGGTAAAACCTATTACCTGCACAAAAAACCGTTGCTCGGAATGTTGAAATTCGGTCTGGACTGGAGCTGGGTCGATCTGAACTATTCGAAATACACGATCTCCGAATCGGAAGAGCCGGGTTCGGGTTCCGTCGGCGACATTATGGATGAAACGATCGACATCGGCAATCATCAACTGGAATACGGCATGCAGGTCGGTCCTTCGATTACGATCAACCCGGTTCACGAACTGAAAATCAGCCTCTATTTCCAACTCACGCCCTCCTACTCGATGATGTACCTCGACGATAGTTTCAACTCCAACTTCGCCCTGTTCTACAGCTTCGGCGGATCGGTGGCCTGGAAAGTGATTTCGGTCGGCGTGGAAGGTCGCTGGGGCCAGGCCAAATACAATGGATTCTCACTCGAAGATGCAGACCTGGAGGGCATCTCATCGACCAAAACGAAACTGAAAACCAACTCCGTCCGTTTCTACGTCGGATTCCGCTTCTAAAAAGCGCCGACCGCAATAACGAAGAAACGCGCCGCTGAATATCAGCGGCGCGTTCTTTGTGTTGAGCTACCTGGATTCGAACCAAGAATAACAGGACCAGAATCTGTTGTGTTACCATTACACCATAGCTCAATGTCCTTTCGGTGATGCAAAAGTAGAACTTTATTTTTCACTGCAAAGAAAATTCCGAAAAAAATTTATACTTTTGTTCATAACCCCTTTCGGGAAAAACGGCCTGCAAAAGTAAAACAACACATAAATCAACCAATTATGGGGAATCAAATTCCGTCTTATCGTCATGAACTTCCTGCAGTACGCGATCTGGGGTTCGTGGCTCATTTCGCTGGGCGCCTACCTCGGCGGAGGACTTCAGTTCACAGGGTTGCAAATCGGCAGTTTCTTCGCTACGATGGGTATCGCATCGCTCTTCATGCCGGCCCTCATGGGTATCATCGCCGACCGCTGGATCCCCGCGCAGAAGCTGCTGGGCATCTGCCAGCTCATCAGCGCCGGGTTCCTCGTCGCAGCCGCCTCGCAAACCGCCTACGGCCCCCTGTACACCTGCATGTTGATGAGCGTCATGTTCTACATGCCCACCATCGCCCTCTCGAACTCGGTGGCCTACAATGCCCTCGACCTGGCGAAACTCGATGCCGTGAAGCACTTCCCGCCCATCCGGGTCTGGGGCACGGTCGGCTTCATCGCCGCCATGTGGTTCGTCGATCTGGTTCAGATAGGCGGCGTACAGATCAAACTGACCTATTGGCAACTGTACGTTTCGGCCATCCTCTCCCTGATTCTCGCGATCTACTCCTTCACGTTGCCGGGCTGTCCGGTCAGTCATGCCCGGAAAAGCCAATCGTGGATCGACACGCTCGGACTCCGCGCATTCGCTCTCTTCAAGGAGAAACGCATGGCGATCTTCTTCATCTTCTCGATGCTGCTGGGCGCCGCTCTTCAGATTACCAATGCCTTCGGCGACAGTTACATTCAGAACTTCGGCACGATGCCCCAATACGCCGACTCGCCCATCGTGCGCCACTCGGTAATCCTGCTCTCGCTCTCGCAAATGTCCGAAACATTCTGCATCCTGCTGATTCCCTTCTTCCTGCGACGCTTCGGCATCAAATGGGTGATGCTGATCTCGATGCTGGCCTGGGTGCTCCGCTTCGGATTCTTCGGTATCGGCAATCCGGATCGGGTGCCGTTTCCTGATCCTCTCGATGATCGTTATGGGGTCGCATTCGACTTCTTCAACATTCGGCTCGCTTTTCGTCGAAAATGGAAACTACCCCCGGACATCCGTTCCTCGG
>ENA-OQHN01000473-OQHN01000473.1-human-gut-metagenome-genome-assembly--contig:-NODE-473-length-13826-cov-4.812760_pt1 | contig 13826 bp, 9 predicted proteins | sample MGYA00242564_ERZ504721 | MGnify/ENA primary metagenome ERZ504721 (study PRJEB26092, sample SAMD00036212) | human gut metagenome | host: Homo sapiens | study: EMG produced TPA metagenomics assembly of...
GGTATTGACGATGCCAATATTGGCGTGGCTCGAGAGATCATCCAGCATCTCGATGTGCCCTATAGACAGTTATTCAATGATAAAAATCGTACCTTGAATACTGACGATGAAAACTTTGTCTCGTTGATTGCAAAACTGAATCAATACGCTAAACGAAGTGGTATTACCCCAGAAGACATATGGAGAAATCCTCAGGAAAAGATGGATTTACCAAATATACCGTGGCCTTTTCTTCTGTAGAAAAACTTAATGAAAAGATTGATTTACTGCAAACCAATCAGCAATTAATAATTGAGCCTCGTTCGTCTTTGCATGCGTTGTTTTGTTATGGAGCGTGCCTCGCCTGCATTTTGCTCATATTTCGCTTATGTATGGCAGATTCGGGGGCCTGACCGGAGACATCTCACTTACATATGGCAGACACATGCGGCGAAACCTCAAAACGTACCCCCGAAGTGGCTGTTTTCGTAGGCGACGTGCCATATATAAGCGAGATGTCTCCGGACAAGAAGCAAACCTGCCATACATAGCGCAGATAGACCGGTTGGCGTGGGGTATTACGCGAAGTGATTTCACGCGAGTACACGCTGCGGCCTACAGCAGGGGAGCGGTGCGTGGTTTTGCGGTTGAGTTTCGTACTTGCAACTGCACGGGGAATGTCTCGAATGGTTCCTCGATGGGTTGTCCTTCGATGAGCGCCAGAGCCTTTTGTGCCGCATCGACGGCCATGTCGTATGGGCGCTGTCGAACGGTGGTTAGCTCAGCCTCCTTGGCGAAGGTGCTGTCGTCAAATCCGGTTACGGAAATATCTCCAGGCACGGAAAGGCCGCTGCGTTGAAGGCGGAGAACAATGGAATTGCCTGTGAGTCCTGATGGAAACACAATGCGGTGGGTGGGTTGTCTTGCGCCATGATCTCGGAAATTGCCGCATCTAGAATGCTGTCGCCTTTTTGCACTGCCAGTGTGCGGGCGGTCAGTCCGTCAATTGCATCGCAGGCTTCCTGGAATCCGGAAATACGGTTAAATGAGCTGAATCCCAATGTGGAGGAAAAGCTTTCATATAAATACAGCAGGTTACGATGTCCCAGCTTGGCGAGATGTCGAACGATGAGTTTGATGCCTTCTTTGTCGTTGATACCGACAGTTGCATCGAATCCTTCGCTGGTGGTATTGATACCGATAATCGGAATTTTTGCGGTTCCGAGACGTTTGACCTCGTCGGGGCTGATGCCCAAATGAGGAAACGAATACGGCATCGGCGTTGCTGCGTACGGGAAGTTCCCTCGAAGAATGCGTCACGTGCCTCCGACCCCTCGATGGGTAGATAACCAGATCGTACCCGGCGTCACGCAAAACATCGTTAAGTCCGGCAATGATTTCGGCGGTGAACCATTCGATGACGCCGCTGCCGACCAATAATGCTATGCGATAGGTTCTACCGGATTTAAGAATTCCTGCCGATCTGGAAACGCTGAAATTCAACGCATCGGCTGCGGCCTGCACTTTCAACCGTGTTGCCTCTGACACCTGTTCAGGGTGTGCGAAAGTGCGTGAGACTGTAGCGTTCGATACGCCTGCCTTCAGTGCCACATCGCCGATGCTCGCTTTCATGGTGCCTCCGAAAGTTTTTCACTGTTTGTTTCAGCCTACCATCATTGCCGTCCTCGTGGTGACAAAGTTGAAAGATAAATGAAAAGGGTTACGATACGACACGCCGTATGAAAAAACAATGTGTGCACGCTCACAGTGGTGAGATGAAACGGATTTCAAATGAAACCGGTTACATTTCAAAAACTTTGAATTGCCAATATGAAACCCTTGTCGTATGCTATTGCTTGTCCGCAAGGGGCGGATGAAGGCTTACGAGGACGTAAGGAGAGATATGAAAATCCAGAAGCAGTTCATTGCAGGTATTGCGACGGGCAGTGGCAAGTAAGGCAGGAGTAGTATGGCAAACAACGCATTAGATAACGCAACCGGCACGGTATTCGTCGACTATGTGCGCAAGGCACGTCCGAAAATGCGAGAATCGTCGGTTTTACAAGGGGATCATTGGAGGATTGGCATTCTAACGGAATCGCTGATCCGTTTCGAATGGTCTGATTCCGGTGAATTTGAGGACAATCTTACGCAGATGGTGGTCAACCGCGATTTCGGTGCCGATACGCAGTTCACGGTGTCGCATCGCGACGGACTACTCATTGTTGACACCCCCGCGCTGTATGTGACGTACGATGGCAAGCCATTCAGCAAAGAAGGCTTGAGCGTAGTCGTCAAGGGCGTGGCCGACACCCAGTTCAATACGTGGCATTACGGCGACGAGCCGAAGCATAATCTCAAAGGCACAGCGCGCACGCTCGACGAGGCGAATGGTGCGATTCCGCTCGGCGATGGTGTGATTTCGCGAGACGGTTGGGCGGTACTCGACGATTCCGCCGCGAACGTGATCGTGGAAGCGCACGAAGTGAACGGCAAGCCGAATCCGCTAGGGGCTTGGGTTATGCCGCGCGATCACAAGGAAACCGACTTCTACTTCTTCGGCTACGGCCGCCGCTACACCGAAGCGGTGCAAGACTTCTACAAGCTGGCCGGACCGACACCGCTGCTGCCGCGATTCGTGCTCGGCAACTGGTGGAGCCGCTACTACCGCTACACGCAAGATGAGTACGTGCAGCTCATGGACCGGTTCAAGCGTGAAGGCATTCCGTTCACCACATCCGTGATCGACATGGACTGGCACCGTGTGGACGATGTCGATCCGAAATACGGTTCCGGTTGGACCGGCTATTCGTGGGATAAGCAGCTGTTTCCCGATCATGAGGCGTTCTTGCGCGACTTGCACGAGCGTGGTTTGAAGGCCACGTTGAACGTGCATCCGCGTGACGGCGTGCGCGCGTTCGAAGACGACTATGAGGCGGTGGCCAAGCGCGTCGGCATCGATCCCGCAACCGAAGAGGCAGTGGAATTCGACCTCACGAATCCGGATTTCGTAAGCGCCTACTTCGACATGCATCATCGTATGGAAGCCGAAGGCGTTGACTTCTGGTGGCTCGACTGGCAGCAGGGCGGTGTGACCCGTCAGCCGGGACTCGACCCGCTGTGGGTGCTCAACCATCTGCACTACCTGGATTCCGGGCGTGACGGGAATTGGGCGCTTACCTTCTCGCGGTATGCTGGCCCGGGTTCGCACCGCTATCCGGTCGGCTTCTCGGGAGACACCATTGTTACGTGGGAATCCTTGCAGTTCCAGCCGTATTTCACTGCTACCGCGTCGAATATCGGCTACGGATGGTGGAGTCACGATATTGGCGGTCACATGTGTGGCTACCGTAACGAACATCTGGAAGCCCGCTGGTATCAGCTTGGCACGTTCAGCCCGATCAATCGCCTGCATTCCAGCAATTCGCAGTTCATGGGCAAGGAGCCGTGGAACTTCTCCGCGGAAGTGCGCAATTCCATGGTGGGTTCGCTGCGACTGCGCCATATGATGCTGCCGTACCTGTACACCATGAACTATCGCGCCGCGTTCGAGGGCATGCCATTGGTGGAGCCGATGTATTGGGCGGATCCGAACAATCCGCAGGCGTACGAGGTGCCGGATGAATTCCGTTTCGGCACTGAGCTGCTGGTTGCACCAATTGTTTCTGACAATGACGATTCCGCGCAGCTGGGTAGCACGGAAGCATGGCTGCCGCAAGGTGAATGGTATGACTTCTTCGATGGTCGCCGTTACGTTTCGGCAGGAGAGTCCGGGCGTCGTTTGGAAGTGTGGCGTGCGATCGACCGTATGCCGGTGTTTGCCAAGGCTGGCGGTATCGTGCCGTTGCAGCAGCTTGGCGAGGGCAATAAGGTGAATGATCTGGGCAATCCGGAGTCCCTGCAGGTGCTGGTGTTCCCCGGTGCGAACGGTTCGTTCACACTCAAGGAAGACGATGGTTCTGTGGCCTCTGCTGCTTCCGGTTCTGTATCTGCCGAGTCTTGCGATGGCCAAACTCATGTTGCCGATACGCGCATGAGCCTTGACTGGAAGAATGCGGACAATGCCACGCAGTTCACCATCAGTCCGGTGGAAGGCTGTGCTGAAGCCATTCCGGCACAGCGTAACTGGGAGATTGTGTTCCGTGGAGTTGCGCAGCCAGACACGCAGAACGTTCGTATCGAAATTGGCGGTAAAGCTTGCAATACTGCAGAAATTACATACGATCAGCAGACGTTGAGTCTGTCGGTCGTTGTGCGCGACGTGCCGTCTACTGCATGCTTGAACGTTACGATTGCAGACGGACTGCAGATTGCTGAGAATTCAGTCGAACAGGACGTGCTTGACGTGCTCTTGCATGCGCAAATGCCGTACATTTCCAAAGAGCATGCGATGCAGGCGATTCGTGAGCAAGGAGTGCGTGCGCTCGGGGCTCTGCGCACCTTCGATACCGCGCCCCGTTTCAGCAACGAGCTGTTCGTCACCTCCGGCATGCCCGATGCGGTGATCGGCGCCCTGGAGGAAATCCTCCTTCGCAGCTGATTGGGTGAGTATCTCGCTTATAGAATGGCGGATTCGGATGTCCGACACGAGACGTCTCGCTTATATATGGCAGACACATGCGGCGAAACCTTCAGAAACGTACCCCCGAAGTGGTTGTTTTCGCAGGTGATGTGCCATATATAAGCGAGAAGCCTCATGTCAAGACGCGAAATCTGCCATATATAGGCCAGATATGTAGGCCAATACGCGGGTGGGCATGGAAAAGGGGTTGTGGGTGAATCATCGAGGTTCACCCACAACCCCTTTGGCAGAGAAGCCCTAAGCTCAGCCGTTGTGCTTGGACTTCTTGCGGCTGTTCTTATGAGCGTGCTTGCTCTTCTTGCCGTCCTCGTCGTAATAGTAGTAATAGTAGTAATTGCCGTTCGCGGAAGACTTGCGTTCCTTTTCGAAGTTGAATACGAAGCCCACCACCGGCACATTGAGGTTGTCAAGCTGTACGGCGATGTCTTTCAGATCGCGCTTCATAGTCACGTCTCGACCGGAAACGAGCACGATACCGTCGCTCTTCGAGCCGAAGACAGTGGCATCATTGGCCACCACCATCGGGGAAGTGTCGACGATCACGTAATCGTAGGTCTGCAAAGCCACGTTGAGCAATTCGGTCATGGTCTTCGAGTTCAGCAGCATGGAAGCGTTCGGCGGCTTCGGACCAGCCGGCAGAATATGCAGGTTCGGCTTCCAATAGCGCTGCACCACATCCTTCACGGTGGCCTGGCCGGAAAGCACGTGCGTTAGGCCGGCACCGCCTTCCAAACCGAGACGGTCGGCGACGGACGGGTGACGCAAATCGGCGTCGATCAGCAGCACTTTGGCGCCGTTTTCGGCAAGGGCGGCCGCCACGTTCACGGAAACAGTGGTCTTACCTTCGGAAGGTCCGACGGAGGAGATGACGATCATGCGCGCATCGCTGCCTTCAACCTTCGATGTGAAGGAAAGGTTGGTGCGAATACGACGGAATTCCTCAGCGATACGGCCGGCCGGGTTCGACACGATGATCGGCTTGTTGCTCTGCAGACTTTCGTCGGTGGGGATGCGGCCCATGATCGGCGCGTTGATAATGTCTTGCAGATCGCTGGCTTCCTCCACGCGGGTTGCCATAAGATCGCGGATCAGGGTGGCGAACACGCCGAGAATCAGGCCTGCCACCAAGCCGACGGCCAAGTACAGTGCCACCTTCGGGGAGCTGGGGGAGACCGGCTCCGCAGCGCGCTGCACCACGGAAAGCTTCACCGGCGACTCCTTGCCGGAGGCATACAGCGACTTCTCCACCACATTGCTCAGGGATTCCGCCACGCTGTTGGCAATGTCGGAAGCCTGCTTCGCGTCTCCCGTTTCGGCGGTGATGTTCACGAACGCGGTGTTCGTCGGGTTCGTGACGGTCAGCTGCCCGGCCAGATTCGCGACGGTGGTGTCGAGGCCAAGATCGTCGATAACCGGCTTCAGCACGGATTCCGTGGTGGCCAGCGTCGGATACGACTGAATCTGGTTGGTGATATACGTGCTGGCGCTGTTGATGTTGGAAATATTGTTGTCTTGCACCGACGAATCACTGTAGGTGGCGAACACCTGCGCGGTCGCGGAATACTTCGGGGGTGCCAGGAATGTGTATGCGCACACCGCTGCGAAAACCACCACGAACGTGATGATGCCCACCAGAAGATGCTTATGGACTATACGGAACAAATCCATCAAGGTGATGCCGTCGTCTTCCGTATCATTGGATTCGACGACCACCTGATTGGTTGCTGGCACGTTGCTTTCTGCTGCAGCCATGTTTCCCCTCGACATTTGTCACATCATATTGATTAGGTTCCATACTAGCAAAGAGCACCCCCATGGAGGGAGGTGGGCACCCTTTCTAGCTTGGTTCGTTGATATTTCAACGTTTTCAGGCAGTGGCGCTTGCTATGGTCTGCAAAGCCTTGCAGATTTCGTTGTACGCTGCCTGATATACGGCGAAGTCCTTGCCGATCGGATCCTCCACATTGTTGGTATCGGGGATCATCGGTCGGATCATGCTTGCGTTGTCGATTACCGATTCGAGTTTTTCCTGCCGGGTATTACCCCCCATGTACCCTGTTCCTTGCAGTAGACGCACATGTTGGCGAAATCGTTGATGAGGAAGGTTTTGCGGGCCGCGGTTGGTGCAATCACCGCGATTTCCTTGCGCTGCTCGTGTTCGAAGCAGAGGATGAGATCGCTGCCCTGCGCGATTTGCGGGGTGACTCGTTTCGCGCGGAAGCTGCTGGAATCGATGCCATGCTGGTCGAGCAGCCTTTTGCTGTTCGGTGCGATTTCGTGCGAAACGAGCCCGCGTGTGCCCGCACTGTCGGATTCAAGATCGGGCATGAATTGGGGGAGGAGCAGTTCTCCCATAGGAGAGCGGCAGATATTACCGGTGCAGATAAACAGGACTTTCATGATCTCTTCCTGAAAAAGAAAACAATCGGTTTTACGATGCTTGTTTTCGAATAAATGAAGGGACTTGGGAAAAACCCAAGCCCCTTCATGAAACATAGATATGGTGTGTATCTACTTGGTTATTGTTCAGCGAGCAGAGCTCTTGCGAACGGCAACCAGGGAGATGCCAGCGGCAGCCAGCAGCACGACGGCCACAACGTACGGAGCGATAGCAGCACCGGTGGAAGCGGTCTCGTTCTTCTTGGCGGTGCCTTCGCCGGTAGCGGCGACGGTCACGGAGGCGGAAGCGAGAGCGGCGCCGGTCGGCTTGTCTGCCCCATCGACTGCATAGATGGAAGATGCGATGGTGCCAGCAAAGCCAGACTTGAAGGTGTAGGTGGCGGTCAGGGTGCCATCCTCATGGGCCGGGGCAGCGTTGGAGTACTTGGTGGCAGCCAGGGTGACGTTCTCGACGGTGGTGTCATCGTAGGACACCACGTAGCGCTGGCCCGGAGTCAGTCCCGTAAACGTGAAGGTGGCGACGTTGCCGGAAACGGTGCCGGTCGCGCCATAAGCCATAGCGGTGTTAGCGGCAAAGCCAAAGCCGAACACGGCGGCGATGGTGGCGAGAATTGCGACGATCTTCTTCTTCATAATCGTGATTCCTCTCTAAATATAACGTACATTTCAGCGGTTTGCCGTAGTGGTTTCCCGCTACGACCTTGACTATACGCCCCCGTTGAGAACCGCGCTCTCGGGGGATGTGAGGTGAATCGCACATATGTGACGGCGTTGTCACACCATGTGACGACGTTCGCACATGCCCCCGAATATGAAAAATGGCGATTTTTCGTTGGAAAATCGCCATTTTGATAAGAATTTACAAACGCAACACGCCGAAGCGTCACTCTTCGTCGTCAAAACTGAACAGGTCTTCGACCGTGGTATCAAGCGCTTTTGCAAGGTCCATGGCAAGGCGTAGCGACGGGCAATACTGCCCCTGTTCGAGGCGTCCTATCGTCTCGCGGCGTACGTTCACAAGGTCGGCAAGATCGGCCTGTTTCAAGCCGCGTTCCATACGTTTGAACTTCAAACTAGTCTTCATCGGTGTCCCCGCCCTCATGCTCGAGCCACAGGTAGCGGGCGTCGGCGATGGCCAGCGCCAGCATGCCCAACGTCGGCAACGCCATGGCGGGAACGGTGAACGGCGCATGCCTGAACAGTGTGACGATCATGCCTGCGAAGCCCAACACCACCAGCGCCACCACAAGCACGAAGAACGTGAAACGGATGGCCGTCGCCTGATGCTCGTCGGACAGCTCGTCGCGGCGGGGGTGCGCGCGGTTGTACACCGTGCTCAGCCAGATCTCGCCTATGGCCCACACCAGCGCGAACACGCCCATGGTGATGATGCCCGGCCACGTGTGATGCTGGAACATTTGGATGGCGCAGGCGATGGCTCCCACAAATTCAACGACCATGCGGAAGAGGATGTAGCGGTTGAAGGTCACGGGTCTGTCCTTTCCTACCGTGTTTCTTCGTGTTTTCCGACGATTTCGTATTGTACCCGTTGCCCTGAAGAGGGGTGAAGAAGCGGGGGAAAGGCTGTTGACGGGTGCATGCGGTGAAACGATTTTCAGAAACGTTTGCATGTGGCTGTTTCGAGGCATGTCGTATATCGGGGGTCGAAGGATGGGGGACAACCTTGCTGAAAGCGTTTGTAAAAAAGCAGAAAAACCAATCATTTTTCATCGTCGATTTCATTAAAAATCACTCATTTTTCACCAAAAATTTGTGATATTTTAAGGATTACGTTCGCTAAGGAGCAAACGTTTTCAAAGGAAAGATGCAAGGAAGCAGGAGGTCAAAGTGCGAATAAGTTCGCGTACGTTCGCAGGTATTGCGCACGTATTCACTAAGCAACAGCCCCCGCAAGACGGGGGTCCATCCGAACCGATGACCCGCGTCGAGCGCAGGCAGGCGGCCCGCAAGGCCCGCACCATCAAAACGTGGAAGAAAGCCGCCGCCGGAGTCGCGGCCGTCGCCACCATGCTGGGCGGCATGGGCGTGGCCTCCACCGCACTCGCCTCGGACCGTGACAGCTACCAGGATACGGTCGGCAATGCCACGTTCGAGCAGGCCCGCGAACAGTACGGCCTGACCGAGAGCATGAAGAACGGCGCCATCCTGCATGCGTGGATGTGGTCGTTCAAAACCATCACCGAACATATGCCTGAAATCGCCGCGGCCGGCTACACCTCCGTGCAAACCGAGCCGATGAGCAAAATCAAGGAAGTCGCCGCCAACGGCAAGAAGTTCACCGAAAACTGGTATTACGTGTACCAGCCGGCGAACACCTCCATCGGCAACTTCGTGGTCGGCAGCGAAGACGATCTGAAGGAAATGACCGCCACTGCACACAAATACGGCGTGCGCGTAATCGTAGACGTGGTAGCCAACCACTTCACCTCCGACTGGAGCGCCATCGACTCCGATTGGCAGAACAAAGACTACTTCCACTCCCGTTCCAACTGCGGCGGCAACGACGGCGACCAGATCAACTATTCCAGCCGCCGCGATGTGACCCAGTGCCACCTGCTTGGCCTGTGGGATCTGAACACGCAGAACCAGTATGTGGCCGACCGCATGCAGGACTTCCTGAAGACCGCAGTCGCGGACGGCGTTGACGGCTTCCGCTTCGATGCCGCCAAGCACGTCGAACTGCCGACCGAAGTGTTCGACAACAAGACCTCCAACTATTGGAACACCATTTTGAACAATGGTTCGCAGTTCCAGTACGGCGAAGTGCTGCAGGGCGATTCCGGCCTCGACTACAAGGCCTATGCGGACCTGTTCGCCAACAACTCCTCCGACGGCGGCGGCAACACCGCATCCAACTATGGCAAGTCCGTGCGCGCGGCCATCAGCTCAGGCAATCTGAGCACCAAGATGGTGCAGAACATCGATACCGGCGGCGCCAAGGAAGACCAGCTCGTCACTTGGGTGGAGTCGCATGACAACTACGCCAATGGCGACAAGGAATCCACGTATCTGACCAATGATCAGATCGTATTCGGCTGGGCGATCGTGGGCTCCCGCAAGGCCGGCGCACCGCTGTACTTCAACCGTCCGGTCGGCTCTGGCGGAACCAATGCACAATTCGCCGAGCAGTCCCAGCTGGGTGATGCGGGCGACGACATGTGGAAGAACAAGTCGGTCGTGGCCGTCAACCACTTCCGTAACGCCATGGACGGCAAGAGCGAATATCTGCAGAACTGCGGCGCCGATCAGAACAACGCCAACAAGTCCTGCCTGATGATCGAACGCTTCACCAAGGACGGCACCGCCAACGATGGCGTGGTAATCGCCAACATGGGCGGCGACCAGAGCCTCGCCGGCATGAGCACCAACCTTGACGACGGCGTGTATCCGGACGAAGTCAACGGCGGAAGCATCACCGTTTCCGGCGGCAAGATCACCTCCGGCACCGCCAAGGGCAACGCGGTCAGCGCCTACTATCTGAAGGCCGAAGCCAAGCCGTACGTTTCCGCGGAACCGTCTTCCGCAACATTCAGCGGAAGCAGCGTTGACGTGACCCTGCGCGCAAGCAAGGCCGAAAACCTCAAGTACACGACCTCCGAAGGCAAGTCCGGCACCTTCAAGAACGGTGACGTCATCACCGTGGGCAGCTCCATCTCCGTGGGCGAGTCCGTGACCGTGACCGTGACCGGCACAAGCACGGAAGACGGATCCAAACTCACCGGAAAAACCACGGTGACCAAGACGGAAGTCGCCAAACAGAACCTCGCCTCGCGATATGGCACGAACAAAGTCGGCTTCGGCGTGAAGAAAACCATCAGCTTCAATGCCGGAAAAGGCGCGAGCATCTCCGATTGGGACAGCTCCATGCTGATCGCACAGGGCGCAGCCAACGACGATCCGCGCGTCTACCGACCGAATTCCATGTATGAGGTGCCGATCGATCTGTATGCACTGTATGGTGCCTACGATGACGACAATCTGTACCTCATGTGGGAAATGACCAACGTGCAAGACGTGGTCGACACCGGCGACGATTATCCGCTCAGCCAAGGCCACCTGTGGCAGACGCAGAATCTGCCGTTCCACATCGCCATCGACACGAAGGACGAAAGCACCCGAGTGGGCAAGGACGGCGGACTTTCCACCGGCGGAACCCTGTGGGCTTCCGGCATCAAGTGGAGCGGTGAGCAGAACGTCAACAAGGTCGTGACGATTTCCACCAACGGTTCCAACGGTCCGTGGATCTACAAGGGCGACGCTACAGGTCTTGATTCCAACGCCGAATATGGTCCGGCAGCCAACGCCAAGACCAACACCGAGGCTTCCGGCGTCAAGTTCGGTTACGGCAACGGCATCCTGAGCAGCCAGGTGATCGGCATCAACGGCGGCTGGGGTGAAAGCAACGGTCGAGTGGTCGGCGACATGAGCGCCGACAAGGAAGGCTCCGCACAGTGGGTCAACTTCAACGATCTGGGCCACAACTCCGCAGGCATGGACGATCACTACGAGATCGCCATTCCGCTGAGCGAACTCGGCACCACCGCGGACCATATCGAAAAGTACGGTCTCGGCGTTGAACTGGCAGCCACCTTCGGCCTTTCCGCAATGGATTCGCTGCCGTATGACATGGCAATGAACGACAATGCCGATCTGCCGGACACCTCCTCTCAGGTCAACAACTCCTACGAGAAGTCCGACGAAGACACGTTCACCGTTGCCATGGCCAACATCGGTGGCCATGAAGATCCGACTCCGGTGACCAGCGTGAAGATCAACGGTGGCAGCTACACCACTGATCTTTCCAATGGCGCCGTTGCGAAAAAGCTGACCGCCACCACCGATCCGGCTGGTTCGTCCGTGAGCTGGAGCTCCTCCAACACGGCCGTCGCCACGGTTTCCGCCAACGGTACGGTCACGCCGAAGAAGGCCGGTACCACGACCATCACCGCAAAGTCCGGTTCCCAGAGCGATTCGATCACCGTTACGGTGACCGGCACGCTTCCGACACCGCCGGTGGCGAAGAACACCATCTATGCGACCAAGCCTTCCGGCTGGAGCAAGATGTACGCGTACGTGTACACCGGCGACGGAGCGACCGCGAAGAACAACGCGGCCTGGCCGGGCGTCGAGATGGTGGCTGCCGACAACTGCGACCAGACCGGTTACCAGTACGAGGTGCCTGATTCGCTCGCGTCCGGCGCGAAGGTGATTTTCAACGACGGTGGCAGCCAGCAGTATCCGGGCTCCCGGCAGCCGGGCATCGACTACAACGGCGGCACCGTAACGTGGGATGGTTCGTCTGCTTCGTTGAAGGCCGTGGATTGCACCGTGGTGGTGCCTCCTGACGACGACAAGAACGTGCAGATCACGTTCAAGGCGACCGGCGTTGACCTGAAGTCCGGCGAGAGGGCCTACGTGGTCGGTGACTGGGGCCAAGGCAAGGGCAAGACCTGGAACCGCGCCGGTGGCGTCGAGCTCACTACCGTGGGCGGCGAACTGACCGGAACCGCGACCGTGGCCAAGGGCCAGTCCATGACCATGCGCCTGATCAAGGTTTCCGCTGACGGCAAGACCACGTGGGATCCGTCCACCGACCGCAAGACCACCGCCGACAAGGCCAAGACCCTCACCCTCAAGTGGGATGAGCGCCAGGTTTCGCAAAGCGTGGACGTGACCATCAACGCGGCCGCCGACTTGAAGAGCGGCGAAAGCCTGTACGCGGTAGGCGACTGGGGTCAGGACGGCAAGACCTGGACCCGCGCCTCCGGCATCCGCCTGACCGCCACGGGAGCCGACGGCGTCTACTCCGGCACCGCGAACGTGAAGACCGGCAAGTCCATGACCTTCCGCCTGATCAAGGTCGACGCGAACGGCAAGACCACGTGGGATCCGACCACCGACCGCAAGACCACCGCCGACAAGGCCAAGACCGTCGGCGTGGCCTGGGATGTGAACACCGTGAACGAGGACGGCACCGTGCCGGTAACGTTCGCAATCACCGGTGACGGCGTCTCGAACGGCAAGCTCACCATCCAGAAGGGCCAGCTCGCGAACCTCTCCGTGAAGGGCGCCACGGGTGATCCCGACATGTGGTGGAGCGACGGCGCGGCAGTGGCGGTTTCCGGAACCGGTGTCGTGTACGGCGTCGAGACGGGAACCGCAAAGGTGAATGTGAAGGCCGCGGGCAAGACCGCAACCATCACCATCACCGTCAAATAAGGAATCAAACGGATTTCATAAAGCCATACATCCACCGGTCTGACCGGTAGATCTCAGGGGCGTGCGATTTCAATATGTGATATTGGAGTCGTGCGCCCTGTTTTTCATAATCGTTTGCAATGATCTGCAAACGTTTTTTTACTTGTAATCCCAACATGATGGCAGCGAAACGCCGAAGTAGTAATGAAACAGTTGTGACGAGATTTTCATTATTTATGAAAGAGGCGATCCTGAAATTGCCATATCGGGGGATGTTGGATGGCGTGTGTGGGGTGTGATTAAAGCTTTAAATCAGTTCGTTTTCACGTCGTGTATGCAAACGTCTGCAATCTCTTGCAAAACATGATAATTTGTAAAAGTAATCTTGAAAAGCTTGAAAAATTGGGGATTTGTAAAACGGGAGTGTCTGACGTTTGGTGAAATCTAGATGAACTGTTGAGATAAAATGAAAACCGTATGCTGTACCCTCCAGACAAGGGGGAGGGTGAAGTATAAGGGCGTGCTTTGGCAGTAGTGCGCGTCCGGTATAGAAGGGATGACAGTGATGGCGGACTCCGACATCACGGTTGGCCGTGGCCACGCATAAGGCGTACCGTATGCCGATCGACGGCGTATATATGCCGTT
>ENA-OQHN01000475-OQHN01000475.1-human-gut-metagenome-genome-assembly--contig:-NODE-475-length-13814-cov-4.557171_pt1 | contig 13814 bp, 11 predicted proteins | sample MGYA00242564_ERZ504721 | MGnify/ENA primary metagenome ERZ504721 (study PRJEB26092, sample SAMD00036212) | human gut metagenome | host: Homo sapiens | study: EMG produced TPA metagenomics assembly of...
ATGTATGGATGATGTTAATATGCTTGCGTTCATGGATTTGCTTAAGTATCAAATGTCATCAAAAGCAACTATGGAACAGTTATTTTTCATCACCTGTGATGACCGTATTAGTAAATTGCTAAAGTATAAGTTGAGTGGACGTGGAATTGGATTTTGTGAGCTCCTAGAAGCGGATTTCATGTAAGAGGAGAGCTTAAGAAGCGGATTTTCTGTGGAGAATCATCTTTTGAAGGTTTATTAAGCACCCTCCGGGTATCTCTGATGCGCTAAAAAACAGCGCAAAAGAGGAAAGGATATAAGAGATATGATAAAAATACTATTCATCTGCCACGGCAATATTTGCAGATCTACCATGGCGGAGTTTGTCATGAAGGAATTGGTGCGGCAGCGGGGGATTGCTGATTTGGTTTTATATTTACTTCGGCGGCGACGAGCCGGGAAGAGATTGGCAACGATACTCATTGGGGAACGAAGGAGAAACTGCGCGAGCAGGGGATTCCTTTTACGAAGCGCAAGGCCGTGCAGATTACCAAGGCCGATTACGAGGCGTACGATTATATTATCAGCTTTGACCGGGAAAACGATTATGAAATTCGCCGCATTTGCGGGCCGGACGACGACGGCAAGGTATATTCTCTCTTGTCTTTTGCCGGGATTGACCGAGAAGTGGCTGACCCGTGGTATACGGGAAATTTCGACAAGACCTATGAAGATGTCGATATGGGCTGCCGGGCATTATTGGAGTACATCTTGCAGAAGAAATAGGGCGCGGCATGATTAGAGCTATGCCGGCGGCACAGGAGGTATTCCCAGTACTCGCAATTAGTTTCTCTGGGCACTCTAGCTGCATTATAGATTATAGCGATTCATAGCTGCGGGTTGTGCCTTTGTTTTCTGTATAAAACGCGTAAATTGTCTTTTGTCTCTTTTATGATGTGATATAATATGTATATGTAAGGATATTCCGTCATAGAAAGAGGTGCAGTATATGGATAAGCAGGTATTGGATTTTGTAGTTGAACAGACGCATGCGCTTATGGCTGCCCCGTCATGCAGTCGGGAAGCGAAAGCTGCGGCCCAGGCTTGGCTCGATGCCGTCGGGACGGATCGGGAAGCTGAAGAAACGAAGAAGTATATTGCCGAGCTGGAAGGGGATATCATGCCTATCGACATGCTGATTCAGTTTGCCGAATCAGCCGGCGGCGTTGAGGTCTTTGGTGAAGAGACGGCAAAAGTCATTGCAACCCATGCCAGGGATATCAAGGTTCAGGGAGCCGTATACTGCGATTGTCCGGCCTGTTCGGCTGCGGCGGCGATTTTGGAAAAGAAAGACAGCCTGTTATAATTCAATATGGTTTTCTAAATGACACCTATCCACGGTGTCATTTTAATATATATGTAAATACTGATGTATGAGAGTGAAAGGATGGTATATAGTGGAAACATGGCTTGATCTGCATATGCATACGAAATACAGCATGGATGGGGAATTTGAGCCGGCTGATTTGATGCGGCAGTGCGCCGACGCCGGTCTGCAGGCGGCAGCCGTTACGGATCACGATGCCGTAGGCGCTCTGGACGAGGCAAAGGCCGCGGCGGCAGCCTTGCATCTGCCTTTTATTCCGGGAATCGAAATCAGTTGTCAGCATAAGGGCAGGAATTTCCACCTGCTGGGATATGGAATTTGTTATCAGGCGCCGGTCTTTGACGAATTGGAACAGGATCTGCACGCCCAGCGGCTGGCTATTTCCGAAAAGGTTCTTGATGCTGTTGAAGGGTTAGGGATATATCTGGATCGGCAGGCTATCTGGGATATGGCTTCCAGCGGCGTCGTCGCTTCGGTCAATATTGCTAAAACGGCTTTGGAAGACCCTCGCAACGACGGAAATCCCCTGCTGGCACCTTACCGGCCCGGCGGTGCTCGCAGCAATGCGCCGTACGTCAATTTTGGCTGGGATTTCTGCGGCCAGGGAGGACCGGCTTTTGTTCCCATGGTTCTCATGCCGTTCTCCCAAGCCGTCCGCATCATACAGGAACACGGCGGCGCTGCCGTCTTGGCTCATCCGGGAGCGAACATGAAGCAAAATCGGGAAATAACGGAAGACTTAATTGCTCAAGGCATAGACGGCATCGAAGCGTACTGCAGCTATCACGACGGCGATACGGCGGCTTTTTATGCAGCTATCGCTGAAGAGAACGGTTTGCTGGCTACGATTGGCAGCGATTATCACGGACGGGCTAAGCCGCATATTCGTTTGGGGCAATACGGTCATCCTGCGCCGCAGGCTGCGTTCGACACGCTGTGCCGCATCATTCAGGAACGAGGCGGGGACGTATGCCTATGAGACAAGTTAAAAACTATATATGTGCGCTGGTTTGCTGTATCTGCTGGCTGGGAGCGCTAACCGTCGCCGGTGCGGAAGCAAAGCCGGCAGATGCAGCTGCCGTACAGCCCAAGACAGTACAAGATGTTCCAGATAAAGGAATACTGCTATCTGCTCGCGGAAAAGAGAGCCTGCGCCAGTATGATCCCGCTGCTGACAAAGGCCCAGTTGAAGACGTTCCTGTTGCCGAAATGAAGTTTTCCTTTGCCGAGCCGCTTCTGGTGCGGCCTGATACAATAGGAATTGTCATTCATCATGTAGGCGTGCCGTCCGGCGACACGCCGGCAGAGGCCATTCACAAGGCTCATTGGCGAAGGGCTGGGCCGGTATCGCTATCATTACGTCATCCGCAAGGACGGCACAATTGAACGGGGCCGCCCGCTGGCTGCGGTAGGAGCTCACGCCCAAGGTCATAATTACGACACGGTCGGCGTCAACGTGACGGGTAATTTGACATCGAACAAGCCGACGGCCTGAAGGCAAGCGTTCCTTCCGCTGGAGGCACTACCCTGGTTTCTCTGTGCCGCATATACGATATCGAGGCAGGCGTTACGACGATTGAAGGCCATCGCGACGTGAACGCGACGGATTGCCCCGGCGACAACTTGTACCGCCTGCTGCCGCAGATACGCCGCGACGTCAAGGTGCAGACGGCAGAAAAAGAGCTGGAAGACGCCGATATATGGGAGCTTCTCAAGAAAGACCGATAATCCCGGCAAGTCATGCCTATGCGTTTAGACGGAAAATATGATATAATACAAACCGTGCATATAGTAAGACAACGTAAAACATTACTAAATAGGGCTTTAGCGTACTGTCTAAAGCCCCATTTTCTATGAGGTTAAGCAATGAATCAAGTATTTCAATGGATGAATGACGATGAAAATATTAAAAAGGCAGCGGAGCAGTTTCAGCTGCCCGGGCGGCACAGCATTTACGGACTGGGAGGCTCGGCAAAAAGCGCCTTCGCAGGGAATGCGCTGGCTGAAATAAAGGGGCCGGCGCTGATCGTCGTGCCGGGAAAAGAGCAGGCTGCGGCCTGGCAGACCGATTTGCAGTTCTGGCTGCCTAATATGCCGGTTTTGGATTTTCCTTTCGTCGACAAAGCTGTCTTTACGACGACGGCGAAAAGCATCGAACGGTCGGCGCAGCAGATGCGCGTTCTCGGTTTTCTGCGTGAAGGCCGGCCCGGCGTCATATTGGCGACAGCGGAGGAGGCTTTTCAATATGTATTGCCGCCGCAGCGCATTGACGACGGCGCTGTCGATATAAAAGCCGGCGCGGAGTACGAACGGGATATGCTCCTGCAGCGTCTTGTAGAAGGCGGATACGAACGAGTCGATCTCGTTGAGCGGCGCGGCCATTTTTCCGTCCGCGGCGACATTATTGATATATATGCAGTCAATCAGCAGGACCCGCTGCGCGTCGAGTTTTTCGGCAACGACATAGACAGCCTGCGCTTTTTCGACGTCAACAGCCAAAAATCGAAGGAAGCGGTACGGCAGGTCCGCCTGCTGCCGATTTCCCTGGAAGAAGAGCAGGACGAACGGGCTTGTACGGTCCTCGATTACATCGGCGACGGCATCATTATCTGGGACGAGCCCAACCGGATACGGGAAAGCCTGAAAAAGCTTTTGAAGGAGTCCGACGATTATAAAGGCCGCCTCTGTCCTTGGCAGAAGGCCGTGACAGCAGAACGGGTTGCTAGTCAAATCATGCTGTCCCTCATGGCCCAGTCCGTGCCGGATATGCCGGCCGATTCTTCGTCGAGCTTCGCCGCTAAGATGATGGCCAGCTTCCAAAAGCAGTTTACTCTGCTGAAAGACGAATTGAGCCACTGGCAGAAAAACGGCAATACCGTCATCTTCGTATTGGGGAGCCGTGAGCGGACGGCGTCTCTGACAGCCTGGCTCCGCCAGCAGGACGTAGAGCCGCAGCTATATGACGACGGCAGGCCTATGCAGAAAGGCGCTGTGTATACGGCAGACGGCGAAATCCGCAGCGGCTTCGAGCTTCCCTACGCCAAGCTCGTCGTTTTGGCCGAACGGGACGTATATGGTATGCAGAAGCGCCGCCTCCGCCATCATGCGGCCAAGGGACAGGAAATCAACGTATTTACAGATCTGAAGCCCGGCGACTATGTCGTCCACGAGTCCCACGGCATCGGCCGGTACGAAGGCATTAAGACCATCGAGCTGGACGGCGTGCATAAGGACTACTTGGAAATCCATTATGCCGGTCAGGATATCCTGTACGTGCCGACGGATCAGCTGAAACTGCTGCAGCGCTACATCGGAAACGAAGGAACGACGCCGAAGCTGCACCGAATGGGCGGCAACGAGTGGCAGAAGGTGCGGAAAAAGGCTCAGAAATCGATTACTGATTTGGCGGAAAAGCTCGTCGCCTTGTACGCCAAGCGGGAAATCGTTCCGGGATACGCTTTCCCGGCTGATACGTCCTACCAAAAGGAATTTGAAGACGCCTTTCCCTATGAAGAAACGGACGATCAGCTGCGGGCTGTCCAGACGATTAAAAAGAGCATGGAAAAGCCCTTTCCCATGGATTGCCTCGTCTGCGGCGACGTAGGCTTCGGCAAGACGGAAGTAGCTATGCGGGCCATTTTCAAGGCTGTCATGGGCGGCAAGCAGGTCGCCGTCCTCGTGCCGACGACCGTATTAGCCCAGCAGCATTTTCAGACCTTCAGCGAACGATTCGGCCCCTTCGGCGTAGCCTGCGACGTGCTGAACCGCTTCCGCTCGTATAAAGAAAAGAAGGATATATTGGCCCGTACGCTCCGCGGCGACGTCGATGTCCTCATCGGCACGCACAGCCTGCTGAATAAAAAGGTAAAATTTAAAGACTTAGGCCTGCTCGTCGTCGACGAAGAGCAGCGTTTCGGCGTGGCTCAAAAGGAAAAATGGAAGGCCTGGGCCGCTAATATCGACGTGCTGACCTTAAGCGCAACGCCGATTCCCCGGACGCTGCACATGTCCCTGGTTAACCTGCGGGAAATGTGCATCATCGAGACGCCGCCGACGGACCGCCTGCCGGTGCAGACCTATGTGACGGAGTACAACGCCCGCATTGTCCGCGATGCGGTTATGCGTGAAAAACGGCGGGGCGGACAAGTATTTTTCGTCTACAACCGCGTCGAATCCATCGAGACGATGAAGGACGAGCTGCAGGCCCTGCTGCCGGATATCACCATCGGCATCGCCCACGGCCAGATGGCGGGGACGCTGCTGGAGCAGATCATGTTTGATTTTTACGAAGGAACGTACGACGTGCTCCTATGCTCCAGTCTGGTAGAAAACGGGCTGGACGTAGCCAATGCCAATACGATTATCGTATACGATGCCGACCATTTCGGCTTGTCCCAGCTGTACCAGATGCGTGGACGCGTCGGCCGGAGCCATCGCATGGCTTACGCCTACTTCCTGTATCGTCGCGATAAGGTGCTGTCGGAAGTTGCGGAAAAACGGCTGCAGGCTATTAAAGAATTTACAGAGTTGGGATCAGGCTTTAAGATTGCCATGCGGGATTTGGAAATACGCGGCGCCGGCAACCTGCTGGGCCGGGAACAGCATGGCAACATTGCCAGCGTCGGGTTCGCCATGTACTGCCATATGCTGGAAGAGGCCATTGCCAAGGCCCAGTCCGGCAAGCCCGCCGAGCCGGAACGGCAGGATACGGTCATGGAAATCCATGTCGACGCGTTTATTGACGACGAGTATATCAGCAACGGCGGCCAGAAAATTGAAATGTATCAGCGCATGGCCCTGCTGCGGACTGAAGAGGAACTCAACGCCCTGGCAGCGGAGCTGGAAGACAGATACGGCAAGCCGACGAAGCCTGTGCAGACGCTGCTGCAGGCGACGAAGCTGCGCTTGCAGGCCCAGGATCAGCACATCATCCTGATTTCGCAGAAGCGGGACGTGCTGGAACTAAAATGGCAGTATCCCAACCTGCTTCCCAAAGCGAATCAGCTGGATATATCCCTGCGCCGCCGCATTCGGCCCGTGCCGGGCAATCCGCTGATGCTGCGTGTATCCCTGGCTAATACGCCGGATATTCTGACGCTGCTCGCCGAGCTGCTGACTACGTTTTCGAAGCTGAGAAAGGGGAATCCCCTTGAGTAAAACTTCTTTTTTGCAAGGCGCTATGGTTCTGACCGTTGCTGGTATCGTCGTAAAGATACTCGGCGGCGCGAACCGCATTCTGTTGTCCCGGCTGCTGGAAGGCGAAGGCATCGGCTTGTACCAGATGGCCTATCCCTTGTATATTTTATTTCTCAGCATTGCCGGCGCGGGCATACCAATCGCCGTCTCCATCATGGTAGCCGAACAAACGGCCAAGGGGAATTACAGCGGCGCCAAGCGTATTTTTCATATTACCCTGGCTGTCATGACCCTGGCGGCCCTGGGCTGCGGCATCGCCATGGCTTTAGGGGCGAAGGCCCTGATTGCCTACGGCCTGGTCCGTGACGACCGGGCGTACCTGCCCCTGCTGGTGCTCGCTCCTGCTCTGACAATTTCCATCGTAACGTGCTGCTTCCGCGGCTACTTCCAGGGGCTGCAGCTCATGACGCCGACGGCAGTGTCGCAGATGGTTGATCAGTTTGTCCGCGTGTGCACGATGCTCGCCCTGGCCTGGCTGTTGTTTCCCTACGGACTGGAAATCGCGGCGGCTGGCGCAACCTTCGGCGCCGTACCGGGAGCGGCAGCCGGTCTGGCTGTCATAGCCTTCTTGTATTACCGTCACAGCCGCGCGCCCTTGCCGGCTGACGAGGGGCAGTTTGCGCCCTGCCGGGCCGTTTCGGTTATCCGGCGTCTGGCCGTCCTGGCCGTTCCCGTCGCAGCGGCGAATATGCTCCTGCCGGCTGTAGCAAGCATCGACTTGTTTATCGTGCCGCAGCGGCTGGAGGCAGCCGGATATACGATACACGAGGCGACGACGCTGTTTGGCTATCTTACCGGTATGGCCAACGGCCTCGTCCAGCTGCCGACGATATTGACGATTTCCCTGGCGACGAGCCTGGTGCCGGCCGTTTCGGCAGCTTATTCAAAGGGGCAGACCGATTTGGTTCTGCAGCGGGCCCATACGGCCATGCGCATTGCCAATGTCATCACGGTGCCGAGCTGCTGCGGCCTGGCCGTATTGGCCGTGCCGATTTCGCAGATGCTTTACGCGACGCCTGAAGCCGGTCCGGCTATCTGCGTGCTGTCCATATCCGTCTTTTTTATCGGCGTGCAGCAGATTACGAGCGGCTTGCTCCAGGGCATGGGGCATACGGCCATTCCCTTGCTTAACATGGCCGTTGCCGCAGTATTTAAAATCTTATTCAGCTGGCATTTGACGGCTATTCCCTGGCTGGGAGAAGTCGGTGCAGCCTGGGCTACGAATATTGACTTAGCCGTAGCGACGATTTTAAATTTGTATTTTGCCCATCGGCTCATCGCTTACCACGTGCAGTGGGGGTATGTCGCCCGCTTGTTCCTGTCGGCTGCGGCTATGGCGGGGACGGCCTGGTTTGCATATCACGGCTTATTGCTGTTTTTGGGCAATACAGGGGCGACGCTCGCCGCGATCAGCGCGGCCGGAGCCATATATATCCTCTGTTTGTTTTTATTCCGCGCCGTCGCCGCCGACGATCTGCGCCGCGTGCCTGTCATAGGCGTGAAGGTGTCGTCACTGCTTAGCCGGCTGGAAAAATAGATTGGAAGATGCCTGAAAGGGGGATACGTCATGGGAACTATTGAAATCATTCCGTTGGGGACGGATGCAGCCGGCTGGGAGCGTTCGTTCGAAGAAATGTACCGGCCTGTCGTGGACTATTTAGTCAAGACGTCGTATGTAAGAGATGTCGTGCATACTGTGCCGGGCGGTCCGGCCATGGCCGAAAAAGTACGCCAGATGATCGACGACGCGCTGAAGGAGGAAGCGGCACAGGGGCACATGCCCTTCGATATGACGCCTATCGTAGACGTCATGGCCAGGCTGCGCGGCCCGAATGGCTGCCCGTGGGATATTGCCCAGACCCATCGGACGCTGCGCCGCTTCCTGCTGGAAGAAGTGTACGAAATGCTCGACGCCATCGACCAGGGCGACGACGCGGGAATGCGGGAAGAACTGGGCGACGTGCTGTATCAGGTCGTCATTCACTCCCGCATCGGCGAAGAAGAAGGGCTTTTCTCCGCCCAGGATATTGTCGGCGATATTACGGAAAAGATGATTCGCCGCCATCCCCACGTTTTTAGCGAAAAAAGCCTTGAAAACAAGGGTGAGAGTGTGTTAAACTGGGATAGATTAAAGCAGGGCGAAAAGCGCCAGCATCATGACCAGATGCTGGACGGCGTCGTCAAAGGACTTCCGTCTCTGCTGCAGGCCTATAAGCTTCAGGAAAAAGCGGCCAAGGTCGGCTTCGACTGGGATAAGGACGAAGACGTGCTGGCTAAGCTGGACGAAGAATGGCAGGAGTTTCAGGAGGCCCTGCAGGAGCAGGTCGGAGACCACGCGGAAGAAGAAGCGGGCGACGTGCTATTTGTCTTTGCAAATGTATGCCGGCATTTTCATATCGAGCCGGAATGCGCGTTACATCGAGCGAACAGCAAGTTTCGCCGCCGGTTTTCTCACGTCGAGCAGCGCGTTAAGGAATCGGGCCGTTCGTGGAACGAGTTTTCTTTAGACGAATTGGACTCCTTTTGGAAGGAGGCCAAGGACTTGGAACGGCGCGGCTGCGGCGATGGAGAATAGGTTGGCTGTGAAGATAGATGTAACCAAATAAAGGAGGACTTGTAATGAACAAAACAGAATTAATTGCGAGTGTCGCACAGAAATCCGATCTGACGAAAAAGGATGCTGAAAAAGCGGTAAAGGCTGTATTTGAAGCCATCAGCGAAAGCCTGATCGAAGGCGATAAAGTACAGATTATCGGTTTCGGCACGTTTGAAGTTCGCCAGCGCAAAGCCCGTGAAGGCCGCAACCCGCGCAACAACGAACCGATTCAGATCGAAGCTTCCAAGACACCGGCATTTAAAGCTGGCAAACAGTTAAAAGACTTGGTCAACAATAAATAATGTCGTAAAACGAGGGCCGCATAGTACACGGCCCTTTTCTTTACTTGATTTTTGTCGTAACATAGAGATAGTAAGGTAATCGTATCTTCTACCCAAAAGAAGGGATTTGTATGACGAAGAAAAAAGTCCTGATCATGTCGGCGTCGATCGGCACAGGGCATACACAGGCAGCGCGCGCAATAGAAGAATATGTGAAAACGATTCCTGCCGACTGGGAGGTAGAGCACGTCGATTTTCTTTCTAACGACGTCTTGTCTATCGATAATATCGTCAAGGAAACGTATATCAAAATCCTGGACTTATTCCCTTTATTATACGATTTGATGTACTACTCTTCTCAAGGCTATAAAAAAGGCATGGCTGTTAAGACGCTCATTTCCTGGGGGCTGAAGCGCCGCATGCTGCGCGTTTTGGCTGACAAGAAGCCGGACATCCTCGTCTTTACCCATCCGTTTCCAGCCGGCGCGGCAGCTTTGCTCAAGCGTCAGCGCCGGCTGACGATACCCCTTGTCGGCGTTATTACGGATTTTGCTATTCATCAGCTGTGGGTATACCCGCAGATCGACGCGTATTTTGTAGCCGCGTCGCCTCTGAAAAAGCTGCTGACCGAGCAGGGAATCGACGGCCGAAAGATTACTGTGTCGGGAATTCCCGTCCGCAGCACCTTTAAGCAGGGGACGTGGCGCTGGGATGAAGACCATCAGCGCAACAAAAACGTCCTCATCATGGGCGGCGGATTGGGCATGGGGTCTATCCGCCAGTCTCTGGTACGCCTTGATAAGCTGGACGATGTCGATAGCTTTACTGTTGTTACGGGATATAACGCCGATTTATACGATGAAATTTATCAGCTTCGCCGCGAACTGCGCCATCCCGTCAAGGTACTGGGCTATACGAACCGCATTGCCGAGCTCATGGCGAAGGCGGCCCTCCTGGTCACGAAGCCGGGAGCGCTGACGTGTACGGAAGCAGCGACGGTTCAGGTGCCGATGGTGCTATACAGCCCTATTCCCGGACAGGAAGAGGCGAACGCCATGTACATGCAGGAGAAGGGCTGCGCCCGCTGGGCGAAGGGTCAGGAGAATCTGGCCGTTATTACGGCAGATTTGCTGCAGCACCCGGAAAAACTGCGGGCTATGTCAGATGCCAGCGTGTCGTGCCACCGCGACGGAGCGCGTATTATTGCGACTCATATTCGTCAGATTGTATTTCCGGACGATGAGGAATCCCTGTCGGTCTGCGGCAGCGAATATTCTCACGAATCAATATAACGAAGCCGGATGGCCCATAGCCTTCGCTATGGAAGCAGCATCCGGCTCTTTTTATAGGAGGAATTGCAAGTGAAACAGACTACTACACGGCGGCCCCGCAAGACCAGACAGCCGCGCCGTCCCAAGGGCTCGTCATCGCGGCCATGGATTGTCCTGCTGTGCCTTATCGCCTTATGCATCGGCGCGTATTGGCTTGCCGGCGACAGGGATACGGGCAGGGAGCCGTCGTCGGACCGGCAGATGGAGCAGATTGAAACGGTTCGCGATGACGGAAAAGACGCTGTATATACAGATACTTCCCAGGAATTAAGCGATGCCATTGCGGCCTGGCTCAAGGAACAGGATGCAGACACACAGGAACTGAAGCGGGAAGAGCGGAGGGAAGAACGGCAGGCGACGGGCGGCACGATTTACTGGACTACGCGCAGCACTGCCGTAACTCCGTCAGAGCCTTTTTCCCGGGAAAAACTGGAAAAATTCCTGCAAAAGAGCGGCGGCAAAGCGTCTATATACCGCGTGACCCAGACGAAGCTCGACGGGCAGGACGCAGTGGAATACGATATCGCTTACTTCGATACCCTCGACGGCGATCCGCTGTACCTGGTGACGGACAAGCTGTACGTGTTGCCGGTACAGGAAAAGAACGGCTTAGTCAAAAATATAAAAGATATATTCACGGAATCGTCTTCAACTGATGATGAAAAGGATAAACCGGCAGAAGAGAAGAAGGCTGTGACGGAGTCGAAGCCAAAGCAGGCTGCGCCGAAGCAAAGCCACCCGGCTCAGGTACAGGGCCGTCTGGCCATCGTCATTGACGACTGCGGCGTCGATCTTGATACGTTGTCGCGTATGAACTCCATTCCCGTCCCGCTGACATACGCCGTCATGCCGTATAAGGCCCATACAGCCGAAGCCGCTGCCAGCGGCTACAGCGCGGGACGCAAGATATTTGTGCATATGCCCATGCAGCCTCTGAATACGACGTCGTCGGAAGAAATATTTATTGGCGGCGACATGAGCGACAGCAAGATTCAGGCTACGGCCAATGAAATCCTCGATCAGGTGCCTTATGCCGTCGGCATGAACAACCATCAGGGATCGATGGCTACGGCAGACGAGCGCATCATGAAAAGCGTCATGTCCGTTATGAGGCAGCGCGGGCTGGCTTTCCTCGACAGCCGCACAAACAGCGCTTCCGTAGGCGAGCAGACCGCCTCGGCTATGGGCGTCATGACGGGCCGCAACAACCTGTTTATCGACAACGATTCCGATGTAGCTTCTATTAAAGAGCGGCTGCGCCAGGGCGGAGACATGGCGATACGAAACGGCAGCGCCGTCGTCATCGGTCACTGCCGGCCTAATACGGCGCAGGCTCTCAGTGAAATGGTCGACGAGCTCCATGCCAAAGGCGTCGACATTGTATTCGTGACGGATTTGATGTCGTAGCGGAGGCAAACTATGGATATAGGAGACAGCACAATTTCCATATACATTCTGCTATTCGTCATGGGCGGCGGATTTTTGGCAGGCTTCGTCGATGCTATTGCCGGCGGCGGAGGGCTTATTTCCCTGCCGGTGCTGCTGGCGACGGGGATGCCGCCTCATTTGGCCATCGGCACGAATAAGTTTTCCGCCACCTTCGGCGCCGTCATGAGCGCCTGGCAGTTCTGGCGGGCCGGCAAGGTGGACGTTCACCTGATGAAGCGGGCTCTGCCCTGTACCTTCGCCGGGGCTGTGCTGGGCTGCATCTGTATGCTTCACCTGTCGGCCCAATGGCTTCAGCCGATTATCATTGCGGCCCTGGTAGCGACGATTCTCTTTGTTTTCAGCCGTGGAAGCTCTATGGGAGAGGTCAATACGCATCAGGGCGAGACGAAGAGGAATCTGGCCTTAGCCATGGCCGCAGCCGGCGCTATCGGATTTTACGACGGCTTCATTGGTCCCGGCACGGGAACCTTTCTCATCGTGGCCTTTGTTTCTCTGGGTTTTGATTTCATCATCGCTGCCGGCAACGCCAAGGTGCTGAACCTGATGAGCAATCTGACCAGCTTCGTCCTCCTCGTATACTGGGGAAAAATATTGTATATTTACGGCGCGGCGATGGCCGTCTGCCTGTTTGCCGGCGCGTATTTCGGCTCCCGCCTGGCAATACGGCGCGGCACGGCCTTTGTTCGGGCGATCATGCTCGTCGTAACGACCGTATTAATCATCAAGCTGGCCTTGGATTACGCCGGATTATTGTAGCGAAGGAGGAAATACGATGACGGAATCTATGCAGAAAACGGCCTTCATCAGCGGCGGCACGTCGGGCATCGGCCTGGCAGCAGCGGAAATTTTACTGGAAAGAGGCTGGAATGTCGTTGTCAGCGGCCGCAGCGCCGAGCGGGGCAAGGGCGGCTCTGGAATATTTGAACGCCGGCAGCCGTGCCGTCTATATGGGCGGCGATGTAGGCAATGACGAGGATTGCCGCTGTATAATTGACGAAACGGTTCGGCAGTTTGGCCGGCTGGACGGCCTTGTTACGTCGGCGGGATATTATGAAGAATGCTTGCTGGAATATACCGACGATGAACAGGTGCGGCAGATGTTTGCCGTCAACGTGTACGGCACGATTTCCTTGTGCAGATACGCTCTGCCGCATCTCAAGAAGACCTGCGGCAGCATCGTCACCGTCAGCAGTGATGCCGGCCTTCAGGGAAACGTGGCCTGTTCGGTTTACGGCGCGACGAAGGGGGCCGTCGTGGCTTTTACGAAATCCCTGGCGCTGGAGGCGGCGCCGCATCAGGTACGGGTCAACTGCGTCTGCCCCGGCGACGTGGAAACGCCGCTCCTGGAAAAGCAGCTGCAAGGAGACCCGTCCCTGACGATTGAGACCATGAAAGAACAGTATCCCTTGTACCGGCTGGCGAAGCCGCAGGAAGTGGGGAAGGCCATCGCCTTTTTCGCTCAGCGACGACGCCTCGTTTATCACCGCTGCGGCACTTCCCGTCGACGGCGGTTTGACAAGCTGGTAAAAACATGGGAAAATAAATTAACTTATCAAATTTGCGCAAATGAGGTGGTATATATGTCAGAAGAAATG
>ENA-OQHN01000477-OQHN01000477.1-human-gut-metagenome-genome-assembly--contig:-NODE-477-length-13790-cov-6.950597_pt1 | contig 13790 bp, 14 predicted proteins | sample MGYA00242564_ERZ504721 | MGnify/ENA primary metagenome ERZ504721 (study PRJEB26092, sample SAMD00036212) | human gut metagenome | host: Homo sapiens | study: EMG produced TPA metagenomics assembly of...
ATGCTGCCGCTGTAAAAAGCTCTTTCCAGAATTTTTTGATTTTGTCCGATGATTCTACAGAAAAATTTTGCAGAACGTGAACACTTTTTTTGCTGTTCGCGTTCTTTTTTGTTCCATTTACGTACTTTTCCCCCGTGTTTTGCATGAATATGGTAGGATAACTACAGTTCACGAAAGACATGTGACAGAGGAGGTCTTTATGTATTCATTATGGTCTAACTACATTTATATTCATCGTGAGCTGTGGCATCACAGCAAAAAGCCGTTTCTCTTTCAGGCACTTGAAATCGTCTCACAGGTGCTCACCGGCTTTTTCGGGATTCTGCTTCCTTCCGGAATTCTCTTTTTTCTGGAACAGAGCCGCGGCTTTGCCGGGTTTGCGCTTGGAACGCTGGTTCTCTTTCTCCTTTATGCCGTCGTTTTCGTCAGCCATGCATTTCTGCAGTCACGGAACGCCTGGCAGTATACCGAATTCCGGACCGGCTTTTTTACGCGCCGCCTTCTCTGTCATTTCATGCAGATAGATTATGCGGTTCTGACAGAACCAAAAACGCTGCAGCTCGCCGAAAAAGCCGTCGGAGCCACCTGCAGCAACTGGGTCGGCGTGGAAGGCATGTTCCGATACGATGTCACAATTTATTCTTCGTTTCTTGGGCTGATTCTCTACGCAGGACTGATCGGAACCGTCCATCCGGCTATCATTCTTCTGCTGCTTGTGCTCTCGGTTCTGCAGTTTCTCAGCTACCGCCGCGCGGCTTCTTACGAAGTCCGCCGCAGAGACGATCTGTCTGAAATTGAAGTATCGCAGCGCTATTTCCAGAAACAGTCGTACAACACATCCGCCGGAAAGGATATCCGTCTGTATCAGCTGAACGGATGGCTCGATGGTGTTTATCGCCAGCTCAACAAGCGGTATCAGAAAATTCTGTTCCGCATCCGCAGCGCCTACTTTGCAAATGATCTGCTGACACTTACACTACAGCTTCTGCGCGACGGAATCTGCTATGGCTTTCTGATTTACCGTCTATCCCACGGCACGATGACCGTATCCGGCTTTGTGCTTGCGCTCGGTGCCGTCTCCGGTTTTTCTTCATATTTTAACGAGATCACCGCCGCGCTCTCCAAATCCGTACTCTGTCTCGAGCAGATCCGCTGGCTGCGGGAATTCTTCGATCTCCCGTTCCCTGCAGGCCACACGCTGCCGTTCCGGCCGGAACTTGCGGAAGAAAAACCGCTGGAAATCTGCTTTTCCCACGTCTCGTTTCCCATCCGGGCGGCGATAAAAGGATCCTCGATGATGTCAGTTTTACACTCCATGCGGGCGAGCATACGGCACTTGTCGGCATCAACGGCGCCGGAAAATCCACCATTGTCAAGCTGATCTGCGGGCTATATCAGCCAACGGAAGGGAATATCACCATCAACGGCATTCCCCTTGGCAGTCTGAATCCGGCACAGTATTACAAAGCAATCGCGGCGGTCTTTCAGGACCCGTTTGCACTCTCGTTTTCGATTGCAGAAAATGTGAGCTGCTCCCCACTGGAAGAGACCGATCGTAACCGTTGCCGAGAAGCACTCATCCGCGCCGGACTCTGGGAAAAAATTGCAAGTCTGCCGCAGAAAGAAGAAACCTATCTTGGCAAGGATATGGCGGACGACGGCATTACGCTTTCCGGCGGTGAAATGCAAAAACTGATGATGGCGCGGGCACTCTATAAAAATTGCCATCTGCTCCTGCTCGATGAGCCGACGGCTGCGCTCGATGCAATCTCGGAAAATAAAATGTACGAAACCTACAGCACCCTGCTGAAAAATAAGACTGCGCTCTTCATCTCGCACCGCCTCGCGTCGACACGGTTCTGCGATACGATTCTGTTTCTCGAAAACGGAAAAATCAAAGAGCGCGGAACCCACGACGAGCTGCTCGCCCTCGGCGGATCGTATGCGCATATGTTTGAAGTACAGAGCCAGTATTATCAGGAAACGGAGGAACACATCTGATGAAAATGAAAGAACGGTTTCATGCCGTCTGCCGCTTTTTAAATATGATCAGCCAGGGCAATCACCGCGTGCTGTTCTGGCTGTTCGGAAGCGCTTTTGCCGCTGCCACACTTCCGTATCTCTCCTTGTTTTTCTCAGCGCGGATTCTGAATCTGCTGCTTGCAGAATCGTACCGCGCCTGTCTGTATACCGTCGTCGTCTTTCTGCTCGTGCAGTATGGACTTGGGCTGTTTGAAAAGGTCTGCCGCCAGTATCTCGACGGCCAGAAGGAGTTCTGTCTTGCACTCATCGAACAGAAAATCACCGCAAAAGCACTGGAGCTGGAATTTGAAAAATTCGAAAAAACAGAGACCATGGATGCCATCCGGCGCACCAATGTCTCTTCCATGGGGTCAGGAAATGTGGGTGACCAGCTGATCGTGATCCATACGATGATGACTTCCCTGCTCTCCCTTCTCTATGCGTTGTTCTTCCTGCTCCGCCTGTTCCTTCTGCCGGGCAGCAGCATGAAAAACTTCTTTACCTCGCCGTTTTCGACACTCGCGCTGCTCCTGCTCTGCGGACTGCAGCTGGCTCTTTCCTCCCGCATCAACCGCGAGAGTACGCAGAAAAAAATTGAGCTGAACCAGGGCAACGACCATTCCAACTCCGTCGCCAATTATCTCGTCAATGTGATGCTCGAAGAACGGCGTGCGGACGATATCCGTATCGGTCATCTCGATGGTTTTCTCGACGCACAGTTTGGAAAGGCCATGGCACACTTTCTGCCGATGTACCTCGGCTTCGCCCGTTTTTCCGCCGTCACAGACGGCAAAAATGCGCTGCTCTCACTCCTTTCTAATTTCACCGCATACCTTCTGATCGGCGCCAAAGCGCTGTACGGTGTGCTCCCCATCGGAGATGTTCTTCTGTATGCCGGTTCCGTCACCCGCGCCATGGGGGATCTGCAGACGTTTTTCACAACCGGCTCACAGTTTGACTATATCAATTCGTATCTTGCGACGTATGAGGATTTCATCGCACAGCCATCCATGTCGTACGACGGCACACTCCCGATCGAAAAACGTGACGACGGTCAATACGCCTTTGCCTTCCACGACGTTTCCTTCTCCTATCCCGGCACAGACATTCCGGTGCTCGAGCATGTGACACTGTCCTTTACCATCGGTGACAAAACCGCCCTCGTCGGCCGCAACGGAGCCGGAAAAACAACACTCATCAAACTGCTCTGCCGCCTGTATGAGCCGACCTCAGGCCATATTACCTTAAACGGCATCGACATCCGCAAATACAATTACAAAGAGTACACGCAGGCATTCTCCGTCGTTTTCCAGGATTTCCACCTGTTTTCCCTCCCGCTCGACGAAAACATCGCCGCCGGAACCGAGATTGATGAAGCTGCTTTGCAATCCTCTCTTGCAAAAGTCGGTCTCACCGACCGTGTACAGCAACTCCCGCAGGGCGTCCGCACCCGCCTTTACAACAACAACGGCGCCGGTGTCGACCTTTCCGGCGGCGAGGCCCAGCGCACCGCCATCGCCCGCGCCCTCTACAAGGATGCCCCGTTCGTCATCCTCGACGAGCCGACCGCAGCCCTCGACCCGATCGCTGAGGCCGAAATCTACGAACAGTTCAGCCAGATGACCGCCGGTAAAACGGCTGTCTACATCTCCCACCGCATGAGCAGCTGCAAATTCTGCGACCGCATCATCGTCCTCGACCACGGCCGCATCGCCGAAGACGGAACCCACGGCACCCTCCTCGCAAACCACGGCATCTACGCCAATCTTTACGAAACCCAGGCCCAATACTACACCTGAGTCCTCACCCTCCCGTCCCCCACAACGTAAATGGGAGTCAGAAAAACACAACCCCTGGCAGTTCGTGCTAAGAACTTCCAGGGGTTGTGTTTTTCTGGCTCCCCGCCACTTATTTCAGGAATGCAAACGGCTTCTCATCATGAATAAAATGCATCAGATGATAAGAACACATAATTGCTACATTTTCTTCCTTTAAGATTCTCTTTGCCTCCTCGCGGTCAGCAAGGACAACTTCGATCACTTCGCTCTCTTCGAGGTATTTGCGGCTGATCTCGCCCTCGCACCAGCCGTAAACGGCAGAGCATGCTTCATCGGTCAGGCCGATTGTGGTGAAGAACGGTTTCTCGTAGCAGGGATCTACTTTCAACGGGTGAAACGTAAGACCGGTCTCCTCATGCATCTCGCGCACGGCAGCCTCATGGAACTCCTCGCCCGGTTCCACCAGGCCTGCCGGGAATTCGTAGATGTAGTCATCAATGGAAACGCGGTACTGGCGCACCAGGACAATTTTGTCGCGTTTTTCCCCGTACAGACTGTACATCAGCACACCGTCCGGCGTATTTTTCCTTGTTTTAATCTTCATCTGCTCGATGGATTTTGCGCGGGAAGCCACGTAATAGCGGAAGTGATGGTTTACTTTGTTTGTCCCTTCCACCAGGTAAAGATTTACGAACGGATTTTCCGTCTGTTTTGTGATTTTTTCAACATTCGGCATAAGTAACAACCTCTTTCTTTTCTCTTTTACTGGTCAAAATCAGTCTCAAACACGCCCTCCGGGGTGCGCATCGTCAGCACGCCGAGGTTGAATTCATCATCCATCACCGTGATGTGGTACTCGAAAATCACATCATCATCAAATTTCGATAATACCACATAGGAACCGTTCTCTTTTCCCTCGATCTGGTCGCAGATGTCATCGTAAACATCGCTTCCCGAAATCGGCCGCGGATAGCCGGATTCTTTGATTTTCTTTTCAATCATTTCATATAATTCGTTCATGTTCTGCCCTCGTTTTTCTTTTTATCGGTTATGTTTCATTGTACCACGAAAAGACCCGCGGGGACAATCCATTGCGGCGATTCACCGTGAACTTTTTTTATTTTCATACATCTTCTGATCCGCCTGTTTCATGATGACGGATTCCGAGATTTCCATGTTTTCCCGGACCATTCCGCCGACGGTGCCGTTGATTCTGTTGTACGCCGTCATGATGCCCTCTGCACCGCTCTCCTCAATACATCTGCGGAACGGCTCGAGATACAGCTCATATTTATTCCGCGGGTCAATCGAAGAGTTCTTCCAGCCGCGGCCGACCTCGGTGTTGTTTCCATAGAAGTGTTTCAGGGTTGATGCACAGCGCAGATATTTTGGATCGTCGCCCTGCATTCTCTCGATGTAAGCGCCGGCCATTTTTCCGGTCAGCACAGGGTCCTCGCCGTAGCCCTCCTCGTTTCTTCCCCATCTCGGATCACGCTCGAGGTCAACGGTCGGTGCCCAGCGGCTGAGGGAAGGATGTCGTCACGTCCGGCTTTCCTTTACGATCTCAACCGCCTCTTTCACCAGCTCTTCGATGCGGTCGAATTCGTTGTTTTCAATCATCGTATTTTTTACCATCCAGCTTCCGCCGCATGCTGCGATGCGGTCGTATGCCAGGTATTCTCTTACATTCTGCGGGTTGATGCCGCCGGTCGGCATGAATTTCATCATGGTGTACGGTGCTGCGATGGCACGGATGTATTTCAGTCCGCCTGCCGGTTCTGCCGGAAAGAATTTCACCATGGTGAGCCCAAGACCGATTGCCTGCTCCATCTCAGTCGGGGTCACGATGCCCGGGATCACTGGTACTTCGTGTGCCTGGCACCATTTTACTACCTCCGGATTGAGGCCCGGGCTGACGATAAATTTTGCTCCGGCTTTCACGGCGCGGTCCGCCTGCTCAGTTGTGAGCACAGTTCCGGCTCCCACCAGCATTTCCGGGAATTTTTCGCTCATAATGCGGATGGATTCTTCTGCCGCATCGGTGCGGAAGGTCACTTCGGCGCAGGCAAGTCCGCCCTTGCAGAGAGCTTCGGCAAGCGGCTCTGCTTTTGCTGCATCCTGTAAAACGACAACCGGCACAATGCCGTATGTTCCAAGCTGTTCGAGAATCTGATTCATGATAGCTGTTCCTCCGTTTTGATCTTTATCTGAAATTTATTCTGCATTCTGTTTTTATTTTATTCCCTTGTATCATAACCGGACAAGTTGTTTTTTTCTATTGTGCGAATTGCCGAATACATTGTAAAACTTGCTGTTTTGTGATATGCTGGGAATTGTTGTTATGGTTCAAAAATATCATTTTTTTGCAAGGATGCTTTTATTATGAAAGAAAAACTGCAGACGAAATTTGCCACCCGGCAGTACATGATTTCGGATACGTTTGAGTTATACTATTACAGCACCGACGATGTGCCCGGCGTAAAAGAACATACGCATACGCATTATGAGTTCTATCTCTTTCTCGAAGGGGCGATCTCACTGGAAATCGACGGAGTGCTCTACACACCGACGCCCGGCGATCTTCTTCTGATTCCGCCCGGCGTGCCGCATCATCTGGTGATGCACGACCTGTCTGTGCCGTACCGCCGCTTTGTGTTCTGGGTCAGCGCCGCTTTTGCAGAGCAGCTCCGCGCCCGTTCCGCCGACTACGTTTACCTGATGGAATACGCTGCCGAAAATCAGAAATATCTGTTCCCGCTCGATTCCGTCGAGTTCAACACGATCCAGTACCGCACCATCCGACTGATTGAGGAAATGCGGTCCGATCATTTTGGAAAAGAGACGCAGATTTTTCTCTACGTCAGCGACCTGCTGATGCAGATCAACCGCACGGTGTATGAACAGCATCACCCGCTCACCCGGAAGGCGCAGCTTTCGCTGTATGAACAGCTCTGTTTCTATATTGATGAGCACCTGTCCGAGGATCTGTCGCTCGAACGGCTGGCGGCGGAACTTTTTGTGAGCAAATATCACATTGCACACGTTTTCAAGGATGAAATCGGCATGTCGATCCACCAGTACATTTCCAAAAAGCGGCTGGCAAGGTGCCGTGAAGCGCTGCTCGGCGATGTACCGGTCACGAAGGTGTATCTGCTGTTCGGATTTCACGACTATTCGAGTTTTTACCGCGCGTTTAAAAAAGAGTACGGGATCTCGCCGAAGGATTTTAAAGAACTGCATACCGTTACCAGCGATTAACACGGTCGTTCCAAATGCACTGTTCACTTTGTACTTTTCAGGAGGATTTTTAATATGTTTCAGATGTGGGGAAAATTAGTGGAAAACAATCATATTCTTCAGGATCTTACCGTCTGCATCGACGATGAGGATACCAGAACGCACAAGGTCTTCCGTGCGCTCGATGAAATCTGTGATGCCTGGAATCTGGCGAAGCCGATCTGGCTCGATACGAATATTTCGGAGTTTAAACGGAGATCGAAAACGCGGTTCACACAGGATAATTTTATTGAATCGCTGGAGTTTGATTATCTGGAAATTCAGATTACAGAGGAATAATGTTCTCTCGTTTTTGCAGCGAATAAAGCAAATGCAAAAGCCGGGCATCCGGCGGAACTTGGGAGCGGCTGTTCTTACAGTCCCCTCTGTGGTTCCGTCGGATGTCCGGCTCTTTTTATGTATTTTGTCCCTGGCTTTGTATCCCTTTTATACCACACGGTTTTCCATGCCGCCTTCCAGGTACGAAGCAATATTTTTCTGCACCAGTCCGATCAGGCGCGTGCGGGCTTCCTTCGATGCCCAGGCGATGTGCGGCGTGATGTACAGGCGGTCGTCGTCCGCCATTTTCAGCAACGGACTGTCACTGCGGATCGGCTCGCTGGAAAGTACATCGAGCGCTGCTCCGGCGATCAGGCCTTCGCGCAGGGCACAGCAGAGGTCACGCTCATTCACGATCGAGCCGCGGCCGACGTTGATCAGAATTGCGTTCCGCTTCATGTTGGCAAACGTTTCGATATTCATCAGGTTCTCGGTCGCCTCATTTAACGGGGCGTGGATGGAAACCACATCAGAATCCTTCAGCAGACGATAGAGATCGACCCGCTCGTAGTCCGGATCGTCGTGTGCACCGGAGGTGGAGTAATAGATCACACGGCAGCCGAATGCCTGTGCAATCGAAGCCACTTTTCTGCCGATCGCGCCAAGGCCGATGATGCCCCACGTCTTGCCCTCCAGCTCGGTGAACGGTCTGTCCATGCAGGTGAAAAGGCGGCTGGCGGCGTAGCTGCCGTTTTTTACGTAATCATCGTAATAACGGAGTTTTTCTGCCAGATAGAAGTACATCGCAAAGGTGTGCTGGGCCACGCTGACGGTGGAATAGCCGGCGACGTTCGTCACGGCGATGTTGTGGCGCTTCACATAATCGAGATCGATGTTGTTGATGCCGGTTGCGGTGACGCAGATCAGTTTCAGGTTCTCCGCGCCGGACAGGGTGCGGCTGCACATGCGCACCTTGTTGCAGATGACAATATCCGCCTCCCGCACACGCTCCGGGCATTCCTCCTCCGTTGTTTTTTCATATACTGTCACTTCTCCAAAACGGGAAAAGCCGGACAGATCCATGTCCTTTCCCAGTGACTCTGCCTCAAGAATTACAAGTCTCATGTTGGTTCCTCCTTTTGCAGATGATGATTCTGCTTTATCCGGGAAAGCAGTGCCGCCTGTCTGTTTTGAAAGACGGCACTGCCTGAAATATTTTTATCTTAGATACCTGCGGACTGCCGATTCGGAAATATGGTCATGTCGATATGCCATGCTCCCCGGCCTGATCCCCTGGTATTTACACGTATTCGCTGATAATCTCCCTCATCAGCTTCTCTTCCTCGGGCGTCAGCATTCCGGCAAACCTGCTCTCGGCCGCGGCGGTCTGGCGGATGCCCTCCCTGACTTTCGAAATCCTCGCTTCTTTTTCCGGATCTGCGAACAGTTCATTCCTCTCTTTGGCGGACTCGCTTCCCGCAGTCTGCGCTTTTGCTTTCGCCGCTCCGGTTCCTGCCTGTGCCATGGTTTCCGCCTGCACCGGCTGCCGTTCGGTCTGCTGTACGGTTTCCAGCACCGCACTCTGTTTCGTCGCTGCAAACTCATTTTCCAGATAGTCTGTCCAGCCGTTCAGCAGAATTTCCTCTTTTCCGCCGAAATCCAGACAGAGCCGGAAAAAGACAAGGCCTCCGGCGAGCGCGATGCCCGTTCCGAGGTAGCGCATCAGCTCCGTCTCTCCATAACGGTATCGGTAGATCGCCCACAGCGAAAGAATCGACAGCGCCAGAACCGTGAGGATCATATTCTGGCTTCCGCGCAGAAGCGTCGGGACTGCCATTCCCGCTGACCTGCCCTGTGCAATCTGGCTGCGCATAAACGCCCCGGCATTCGAAAAGGGATGCGCTTTTCTCTGACACGTTTCCAGCACCGACCTGGTCCATTTCGACTTTGGTTCCTTCAGCCTTCCGAGATCGCGGATGGCCCGGGTGTAGAAACGGTTATTCCAGAACAGGCACCACACACCGGCGATTCCTGCTGCTATCATTGCGTATAAGAACACATTTTGTTTCACACAAAACTCCAGCATTCTTATTCCCCCTGATGATTTTTGAATTTGCCTGTCATGATCATATGCCGGTGCTTCCGTTGCGGTGCATCGGCGGATGCCGCGGCAGAATTTGCGCGCACAGGATTCTTCCGCTGGCATATCGGCAGTGGAGACGTGTTACAGTTCACAGGTACCTGGGAACTGTAACATTCGCAGCCCTCATTGAAAATTTTGCTTCGCAAAAGGAGGGCTGTTCACACCTGAATCACTTTCTTACGCAGCAAAACAGCAAGTGTTTTACTGCTGAGCAATCCGTAGTGAGCATCTTCTTGTTCCGATGTGCCACAGTATAGCACCGCCGGAAAAATTTGGAAACAAAAAACGTTCGTCAAATTCTTTGTGATTCTGTGCTTTTTCGCGTGAATTTTTATTTTTCGTTCTTTCAGGGGACTGCTTTCGTGCCGGTTCGCGTGGTTTCGCTGGTTTTCGCCTGCCCGTTTGTCGATTTTTTCTTCTTGCTTTTTTTAGATTACAGGCGTTTTACCATTTCCTGCAGCAGGTTAACACAGTGGCGGGCTGCCTCGCTCTCAAAGGTCGGGTAGTCCATTGTTGCGCTGTCGTCTGCTTTGTCGGAGATGGCGCGGAGTACGACGTATGGAATCTTGTTCAGATAAGCGCCCTGCGCAATCGCAGCGCCCTCCATCTCGGCGCAGGAACCGTTGAATTCCTCGATCAGATGGTTTTTCACTTCTTTGCTGGAAATAAACTGGTCACCGCTGACCACGCGTCCGCGGAATACCTGGATTTCCGGATTGACTTCCTTGCAGACTTCCTCTGCCACCTCTGCGAGGTGCTCGTCTGCCGGGAAGCTCAAAACGCCCATCTGCGGAATCTCGCCGAGCGGGTATCCGAAGATGCGCACATCCATGTCGTGCTGAACAGCATCGGTCGAGATGACGATATCGCCGATGTTAATTTCATTCCGCAGGGAGCCTGCAATTCCGGTGTTGATGACACAGTCCACGCCGTAATCATCCACAAGAATCTGCGTGCAGATACCGGCGTTTACTTTACCGATTCCGCTGCGCACAACAACCACTTCTTTTCCGTTCAGGTAACCGTGGTTGAACTCCATGGATGCCTTCGTGCGGATTGTAACGTCCGTCATCATTTCCTTTAAGCTTGCAACTTCAACTTCCATTGCACCGATAATTCCGATTAACTTCATGTTTATGATATCCTCCAATAACTTTACATGTACTCTCCGATTCTTTCTGTTCTTGCTTTTATGAAATCATTTTTGTCAGCGGTCAGCCGCTAAAGTAAGAACGGAAAACTCCGGGAGTCCATTTTCTTTTCCTTCTGGTTTCTTTGTAATTCCTGTTACAGTATACAATAAATTTTGGATCTGTGGTATCTTTTTTCTTTGCTGTTTTCGTAATCTATGGTATAATAGCAGGAACCGAAGAATTATCGTGGCTGAAGTTCACGATAATGTTCTAATTTTTTATTCACAAAGGAGGATCTTATCGATGGAATATACAACAAAAGGTACCTGTTCCAGAAAAATTCTGTTTGAGGTAGAAGACGGTAAAGTACACAACGTACAGTTCGTAGGCGGATGCAACGGAAACACACAGGGTGTTGCAAGACTCGTTGAGGGCATGGACGTAAACGAAGCCATCTCCCGCATGAAAGGCATCGACTGCAACGGACGCGGAACATCATGTCCAGACCAGCTTGCAAAAGCACTGGAACAGGCTATCCAGAAATAACTTTTTTTACGCTTGCTCTTTTTTATTATAATACCTCCCCGGGGAATGCTCACCCCGGGGAGTTTGTAATTTATCCACTTCTGTTTTTTCTTTTCTGATGCAGCACAGCTTCCCTGCCGTCTGCTTTCTTCCAGTTTTTCTTCTATATTAATAGCACAGTCTTTCTTCCAGCCACCGGACTGCTTTATCTGTCCCATTTGTCGCAGAGACTGTTGATCTGATCGGCAAATTTCGAAAGGTCTTTGTTAGCACCGCCTTTGTTTCTTGTAATGACGGTGAGCAGCCGCTGACCAGCCGCAACGAGACGATCGAAGACGGCATTTCCGCTGCTTCTCGTGCGCAGTGTTCCTGCGTTTGCCGTTGTTTCCTTCTGGATCGGAATGCCGACGGTTTTTTCGATGAATTCATTTTCTTTCAGGTCAAATACCGTGCCGGAGAACGGAGCCATCGCCGGGTAGCGGAATTCGTCCCACAGTTTTTCTGCAAAAATTTCCGTCACTTTATCTTCGCCGTGCGTTACGAAAACGCGGTCCGGTTTTGCCTGCAGACTGCCCGCCCATTTGAGCAGTCCTTCCTGATCTGCGTGGCCGCTCATGCCCGGGAACTGGATGATGTGCGCGTTCACATGAACCTCTTCCTGGAACAGTTTCACTTCCTTCGCGCCTCCGATCAGCGCCCGTCCCAGTGTACCGACGGCCTGATAGCCGACGAAGAGAACCGTACTCTCCTGCCGCCAGAGGTTGTGCTTCAGATGATGCTTGATTCGTCCTGCATCGCACATGCCGCTCGCGGATATGATGACCTTCGGGGTTTCGTTGAAGTTGATGGCTTTCGACTCATCGGATGTAATCGAGAGCTTTAAGCCCGGAAACAGAATCGGATTAATGCCCTGCGCAAGGAGCGCAGCTGCATCGGAATCGTAGCACTCTTTCTGATGATCGCGGAAAATATTGGTTGCCTCAACGGCAAGCGGACTGTCCACGTAAACCGGGAATTCGCCGTGGCCGTGAACCAGATGTTCTGCCTTAATTCACGAATAAAGTACAGCATCTCCTGCGTTCTTCCAACAGCAAACGACGGAATCACGAGGTTTCCGCCGCGGTCGAGCGTTTCCTGAATAATTTTTGCCAGCTCCGGCACATAATCCGGTTTCGGGCCATGGCTGCGGTCGCCGTAGGTGGATTCCATAATCACGTAATCGGCGCTCTCCGGGTACTCCGGGTCGTTGATCAGCGGCTGATGGATATTTCCGATATCGCCCGGAGAAGAGCAGTTTTTTCGTCACACCGTCCTCTGTCAGCCACAGCTCAATGGATGCGGAGCCGAGCAGATGACCGGCATCGAGGAAACGGATCTGGATGCCGTCCGATAGTGTCACACGCTGATGATACGGAATGCCCTCCAGCAGACGGATCACGCCGAGGGCGTCCTCCATTGTGTACGGCGTGACGTAATCTTCTTTTCCCGCCCGGCGGTTCTTGCGGTTCCGCCACTCGGCCTCGGCGAGCTGAATGTGTGCGCTGTCGCGGAGCATGATGTCCGAAAGCGCTACCGTCGCCGGAGTCATATAGATTGGACCGCGGAAACCGTGCGCATACAGCAACGGCAGATTTCCGGTGTGATCGATGTGCGCGTGCGTGATCAATACAAAATCAAGCTGGGATGCCGGGACCGAAATCGGCTTGTTTTCATAAATATTCGGTCCCTGCTCCATACCGCAGTCCACTAAAAACTTCTTTCCGGCAGCCTCCAGATAATAACAACTGCCCGTCACTTCATGTGTTGCTCCAAGAAATGTAAGACGCATAAGATGCCTCCTGTTCTCCCGTTTTGTTCGGGGACAAAATGTTGTCACTACGGGTCAAAACACGCGTTATGCGTTTGGCCCGTTATCGCGGCCAGCAGTCGTCAAGTTCTCATGCCAGCATGGTCTTTGACGCGTTGTCCGCGAAAATAATCTGAAATTTCCTTTGTATTTTATGCTTATTCTCTCTTTTTTGATTATTATAGCATAATATCTGGCGGATTCCAACGGAATTTTAAGGCAGATTACACAACAATCTTGATATTTTTGTTCAATTATGGGCATCGGCTTGTAGAAGCGTACAGAAAAGAGGCACCGGTATTCCTGCAGTAATACCGATGCCTCACTTATCGGGGTCAGCCGATGTTCCGTATGATCACTCACACGCTGAACATAGTAACACATGATGACTCAGATCTGTGTTGTGGTTGGAAAAAGGAATTTCGACGCGTTGAAAATCCTGAAAGATCTGCGTTTTCGTCTTAATATATTCATTGTTATAAGGTTTCTATAGGGGACTGGCCCCGGGATTTTTAAGGGGTGAGGGAGTTGCAAACTACTAGTCTAAAAATTGTTTCCGTTCATTTACTCTACTCTCTTGTGCTTGTATGAATTATACTTTTGCTTGTTTTCAATATTGATATCTACATGTTAGGTGAAAAATTATTATCCAATATAGATTCCATTGGTTGAACTTCCACCATTCTCAGTAACACCACTCTTAGTACAGGAATGATAACCTCTTAAACGGTAATAATAACCTTTTTCTACTTTTATTTCCTTACTCATAAATAAAGAATCCGTATTAT
>ENA-OQHN01000478-OQHN01000478.1-human-gut-metagenome-genome-assembly--contig:-NODE-478-length-13781-cov-2.455910_pt1 | contig 13781 bp, 9 predicted proteins | sample MGYA00242564_ERZ504721 | MGnify/ENA primary metagenome ERZ504721 (study PRJEB26092, sample SAMD00036212) | human gut metagenome | host: Homo sapiens | study: EMG produced TPA metagenomics assembly of...
GGTGGGTAGCGGGGTTAACATCGTATGCAATCATCTTGTGGCGTGTGTATATGCCACGTGCGATGAAGATGCTGGGCTTGCGACCGTCGAGCACGGGAGCGCCAAAGAAATGCTTTGTGGAACGGTGGCCGTAGCCGTCGCCCCAAGCAGCGTTGAGGTCGGTCTCGCCGTCTTCAAGCCTTTTCAGCGGATACTCCATTATCTGGTAAGGCTCTCCGGTCTCGCCATTGAGGTAGAGCAGGAACTCCTGGCCCTCGTGCACAAAGAACTAGCCCTCCCGTATGCCCGCCTGCCGGGCGGTAGTCAGCATTCATGTCGCCAATCTCAACCGTTGTGCCGTCGGCCTTGTGTACGACAGTGCCGTCGGAAGCACGCAACACAGCCTCGGCCTTGCCGTCGCCATCCCAGTCGTAAGCAACGATATTGTTCTCGTTGTTCTGGAAATCGGCCATGTTCGGTCCAAGGTCAATCCACCACAACCGCTTTCCGTTGAGCTTATATACCTCGATGATGGCATACTCACCGTTGTTTCCTCCTTTCTTCCAACGCCCGGCTATGTCTTCCTGGTTGTCAAACTTCAATAGAATCTCAAGCTCGCCGTCGCCGTCAACGTCGGCCATGCAAGCGTCGTTGGGTATGTACGTGCTCTTGAGGTTGCCGTGATCCATCTGCACTTCAAGGTAATTGTTGGCCCATGGCGTCACGGCGTCCGACATCTGCTGCGGTACGCCGCGTACAACCGCCTGCACCTGATAGCTGCTTGACGTAGATCCGCTTTTGTCCAAGTAGTTTGAAACATTGAGGGGCTCACTGTTCAGCTTGGTGCCGTCGCGGTAGATGTTGTAGCCCTCTACCATGCTGCCGGCGGCCTCGGGGTAGACGGCCACGTCGTCGATGGTCCACCAGTAGGCCAGGCCCTCGCTCTCGTCCCATGCGTGGAAGCGTATCTTCATGTTGTCGCTGCGGTAGGGGCCGAGGTCGACGGTTATCTGCTCATACCTGTTTTTGGCCTTGCCCTCCTTTATCAGGTCGAAGGCGGTGTGCCATGTCTGCCCGCCGTCGGCGCTGGCCTCGACCACATAGTGGTATACGGGCGAAATGCTGCCCGGCGCGGTAGACTTAGACCAGAACGTGAGCCACGAGCCGCCGGCAAACGACGGCGAGGTGAGCCGCTGGTCTTCGCTGACGGGGTCCCAGCCGTAGTTGAGCCACACGGAGCGCGTGCCCCCGTGGGCCTTTGTCCACGAGTGCTTGCCGCTCTGCTGGCGCTGCCACCCGCGGTCGTCGCTGTTTTCGATGAGCCACCCGTCGAGGCTGTCGTCGCCCTCGAAGTCGTTGGCCAACAGGGGCGCGCCCTCAAGAGGCGCCCGCCACACGAGCTCCACGCCCTGCCCCGCCGGCCTGGTCTCGAGCCCCGTGGGGGCCTGGATGAGGTTTGACGGCTGCCGGATGGTGATGGTGTCGGCCTGGGTGGCGTCGTCGGTGCCCACAAACACGAGGTCGGCCGAGCGCCCCGGGCCGTCTCGTTGGCCGTGGCGGCAGTGACGGTGATGGTGGCTGTGCCCGCGGGGCCTTCGGCCGGGGTCACGGTGAGCCACGAGGGGGCCTCGGCGAGCCGCCACGGCTGGTCGGCCTGCAGCTCAAACGACGCCGTGCTGCCGGCCTGCGCCGACACGTCGAGGCTGCCACGGGCCACATACACCCGCTTGGCGGCCTCGAGCAGCCTGAAGCTGATGGTGGGGCCGCAGGGCCCTATCTGGTCGATGGCGAAGTTGGCCCTTTCGCCGTTGCTGTAGAACGGGGCGAAAGAGGGGTCGATGCCGAACGAGCTGCGCCCGTAGTCGCTGCTCAGGGCGGCGTCGGCGATGGCTCCGTCGGCCGTGGTGGTGCCTCCGGGGCGGAACACGTAGGTCTCGTCAAGGCGCGTGGTGCCGTTGTAGTTGACGTTGCCGCCGGTGTAGGCGGGGTTGATGCGGTAGACGATGAGCCCCGACCGGGGTATGCTGCCGTCGTAGCCCTCGCGCCTGCGGTATTCCACCACGAAGTACCTCGTCGCTGCCGGTGGGCTTTATCCTGTAATGCCACGTTGCCGCTGCCGTCGCCCCCCTACGGGGCTGGCAGCGTGTATGTGCCTGGCTGCGATATCTCGGGTATGTCGTCAATCCAGCGGCAGTAGCGCCACTTGGTGTAGGCCAGCATCTGCTGCGGACTGTCCTGGTTGTCGGCCATGAGGTCCCACACGCCCACTGGCGACAGCCTGTCGGCGGCGTGGTACAGGTCGTATGTGCCGAGCGAGTGCGACATCTCGTGGCACAGCACTCCGGTGGTGATGGGCAGGTCGCGCATGATGTCAAACCCGTTTGAGCGGTCGAACACCATGATGAAGCTCACCATCTTCTTGCCGTGTATGGTGACGGCCTTGTCGGCCGAGGCTATGAGGTCGGAGCGGTGGGGCCACAGCTTGTAGCGGCTGCTGACGTCGCTCGCCCCGGCAAAGACGAGGGTCACGTTGTCCACGAAGCCGTCGCCGTCGGCATCGATGCTCACGTCGGCCGGCACGTTGCTGTCGAGCCACTGCCCTATCTCCTTGGCCAGGGCCTGCTCGCGCGCGGCGGCCTCAACATCGTCGCTGTATCCCAGCGTATTGATTTCGCCCTTGGGCTGGTAGTAGCCCTTGGGCATGGCGGTGCGGTAGAAGCGTATGCTGCCGCCGGCGGGCGCGGGGCAGAACGACGACGTCCACGACAGGCTGCCGTAGGAGGAGTGCCTGAAGTAGGCGTAGACGGAGTTTGCCCCCGGCGCGGGGTCATTGAACAGGCGCTCGTAAAACGCCATGTCGTGTACAAACGGCTCGGGCTCTTCGTCCTGGAAGGCCACAAACACCACCAGGTTGCTCATCTGCGGCCTCGACGCCGCCCGGAGCAGGAGCGGACAGAGCGCGGCCACGAGCAGCGTGGCGGCTGCAATGCTGAAACGGTGTGGGTACATAGTCATTCGTTGTTGGCGGTTGTGCTGTGCATGGCCCGGCGGGGTCAGCGTATTACTACCTTGCGGCTCTTGTCGCCTGCCCTGACTATGTAGACCCCGGCGGGCAGCGAGGCCAGCGACAGGGTGCGGGCAGCCTTGGCCGAGGCCACCACGGCGCCGGCGAGCGTGCACACGGATATGTCGCGGGCTCGGTGAGCGTCACGGCGCGGCGGCTGATGTTGATGCCTAAGCCCGGGGCGGCCACCTCGTCGATGCCGAGCGTCGAGGGCTCGTAGGTGTAGATGCGCACGGCCTGCAGGTAAAGCGTGTCGCTGGCGCAGTTCTCAAGCAGCGCCACCATGGGCTGGCGGGTGTCGAACTTCAGGTCGTCGGAGCCGTTGGTGAGGTTCTGCAGGTCGTACCACTCCTTCATTCCGGGGCCGCTCAGCTTGCCGAACACCGTGGCGTACTTGGCGTTGACCACGCGGTAGTCGGTGTAGGCCAGCCCGGCGTCGTCGGGGGTGGTGTTGGCCTTGAGCCTCACCTTGATGCTCGACTCCGATGCGAGCACCATGTCAAACTTCTTGCACGTGGGCAGGTAGAACATCACGCAGCCGCCGTTGAACGTCATGTTGGCCGAGCTGGGCTGGATGGCTATGCCGCCTGTGCGGGCGCCGTCGGAGCCGATGGTGCCGTCGGTGCCCACGCCCTCGAAGTCGGGCAGGGCGTAGCATTCGTCGTAAGGCGAATAGTTGGTGGTGCCGAGCTGCACCAGCTTGCCGCCAACCTGCCATGCGCCGTCTTCATTGTTGGCCGCGCCGACATAGCGGTCTATCTTGTCCTGTGTGTCAAACCACAGCCACCCGTCCTCGTCGCAGTCGGACGGCTGGAAGAGGTTGTCGGCCTGGGGTGAGAGTCTTGGCGGAAGGCCGTTGCCGCCATCCTGCGAATAAGCTGCGGCTGCAAGCGCGAGCGCAGCGATGATTGTGTAGGTTTTCTTCATGTCTTGTCGTTTAAAATTAAATGTATGTCTGTGTTGATTATTATGCCAATGCCTGGCCATGCGCCGGCGGCGGCCGTGCAGGCCGCCGCGCGGGCCACCCGCGTCAGAGCTCCACCCACTCGGGGTTCTGCTCTATGTGCTGGTAGCGCACCTCGTCCCACGGCAGCGGCCAGTAGAACTGCCTTGGCCTGAACACCCGCACCCGCTTGGGGTAGCGGTTGACGCGGCCGTAGGTGTAGCGCGTGGGCTTGCCCTCTTGCTCCACTATCTTCACGCCCATGAGCGGGGTGGTGCCACCGTTCATCTTGTCCATGGCCGTGCCCCAGCGGTACATGTCCCAGTAGACGGTCTCCTCGAAGGCCATCTCCACCCTGCGCTCGTTGGCATAGGCATCCCACGTGAGCGCGGCCAGCGGCGGCATCTTGGCCCTCTGGCGCACCTGGTTGACCTTTTGCAGGGCGGCGGCGGCGTTGCCAAGCCTAAGCTCTATCTCGGCATAGTCGAGCAGCAGCTCGGCGTAGCGCCAGATGATGTAGTTCTGGCTTGAGGCATAGGTGGGGTCGTTGTTTATCTCGGTGGCGGGGTTGACGAACTTGCCCATGTAGTAACCCGTGACGGTGACGGCCGCCGTCTCCGACGTGCCGTAGGGCTTGAGGTCGGCGCCGGGCACTTCCCTGCCGCCCTCGACCCTGTAGTGTATGTCCATGACGTGGCCCCGGTAGGTGCATCCGTCGTAGAGCACGTTGGCATAGAACCTGTAGTCGCGGTTGTCGTAGGGGCGTGCCGGGTCGGGCTGGCCCTGCCTCATGCCGTACTCGTCGACATGGTTCTGCGTGGGCACGTAGGCGCAGTCGGTGCCGCCGAAGTATGGCGACGCCGCGTCGCGGTCGAGCTTGTGGCCCCACCCTGCCGCATAGTTGCCGTCGTTGTTGTGCTGCACCTCGAATATCGACTCGGCCGAGTTCTTGGTCAGGAATATCTTGCGGTACGAGTCTTTTATCTCGTCTTGCGTGCTGCCCTCAAGCGGCACGAGCGAATACAGGCCCAGGGCCGTCACCTCGTCGTAGGCGGCCTTGGCCTTGGCCAGCATCTCGCGGCTGCGGTCGCCCTTGAAGCCCAGCCATGCGGTGTCGCGCTCCTGGAACATGGGCGAGGCGGCCCACAGGTAGGTCTTGGCCTTGAGCATGAGCGCGGCCCCCTTGGTGGCCCGGCCCGCGTCGGCGCTCTCGTGCTGCCGCGGCAGCAGGCGGGCGGCCTCGTCGGCGTCGGCCACGATGAAGTCTACCATTTCGTCGTAGCTTGCGCGCGGGAAGCGGGCCGGGTCGTTCAGGGTGTTGTACTCGCGGTCTACGAGCAGCACGCCCCCGTAGCGCCTCAGCAGCAGGTAGTAATAGTATGCGCGCATGAAGTGGGCCTCGCCCAGCACGCGGTCGCGCGTCGGGGTGGTTATCTCGCCGGCGTGGTCAAGCAGCGTGTTGATGCTGCGCAGCTGGCCGTAGCATGCGTTCCAGTACTGGTAGGCCCGCTTGTATATCTCCTCGTCGCTGCTCTTGAGTATGTCGCCGTACGATGTGCTCGACCAAGTGGTCTTGCTCACCGTCATCTGGTCGGTGTACCACGCGGGGTAGTCGCGCCCCAGGCTCTTGACGAGCCCGTTGGTTGGCATGTATATCGAGAAGCCGTTGCTCATGTTGCGGTACCAGGAGTTCTCGTATTCGTCGAGCAGCAGGCGGTCGCCCCATACGTTCACTCCCGAGAGCTTGTCGATGGGGGCGTCGCTGAACAGGCCGTCGCATGACGTCGCCCCGAAGAGGACGCCCGCTGCCATGGCGGCTAAACAGATGTATCTTTTCATGTTGGGTTGTCTGGTTGGTGTGTCAATTGGGTTGATTTCGGCTCAGAAGCCAATGTTAAGGCTCATGCCGTAAGAGCGCTGTATGGGGTAGCCCCGTTGCGACTCGGGGTCCATCTCCTCCAGGTCGGTCCATGTGTGCAGGTTGCTGGCGGTGAGCGATATGCTGGCCGAGGCCATGCCGATGCGCCTGATGAGCTTCTCTGGGAAGTTGTAGCCTACGTTGATGTACTTCAGCCTTACGAAGTTGCAGTCTTTTATCCAGAATGTAGACTCCTTGCGGTTGTTGTCGTTGGCGTGGCGAACTTCACCCGTGGGGTAGGTTGCGCCGGGGTTGTCGGGCGTCCAGCTGTCTCTCATGTGGTAGTCCTGGAACTTTGGCAGGCTGTTGCTGTAGAGCGTGTAGTAGTCGGTGATGTTTGCCCTGTAGCCGGCCACGCCCTGGAACATCACGGAGAAGAAGAAACCCTTGTATCCGGCCCCCAGGCGCAGGCTCCCGTTCATGTCGGGGTAGCTTGAGTTGTGCACGGCTATGCGGTCGAGGTCGGTTATCTTCTTGTCGCCGTTCTGGTCTTTGTACTTTATGTCACCGGGGGCCAGCGTGGCGTTGCCCTGGCCGTCCTGGTCGACGTCGTATGCCGCCAGCTCCTCCTCCGACCTGAAAAGGCCGTCGGCCTCGTACATGAACCACAGCAGGCTTCTCCTGCCCGTGCGCCTGCGGTTGGGCGCCACGGTGCTCTCGTCGCCGTAGTCGAGCACCTTGTCGGTGGTGTGCGACAGCGTCAGTGCTACGTCATACTTGAAGTCGCCGTAGCTGTTGCGGTGTGTCAGGGTGAAGTCCCAGCCCCATGCCTTCACCTTTCCGAAGTTGACGCTCGGCGTGAGTCCCTCCACTCCGGTCGACGGGGGGAAGGTGTAGCTCGGCGCCGCCGTTATCAGGTTGGTGCGGTAGCGCCAGTAGTGCTCGAAGGTTAGCCCTATGCGGTTGCCCCAGAAGCCCAGGTCGACGCCGATGTTGTAGTCGCGCGTCTTGCCCCACTGCAGGTCGGGGTTGGGGAAGCTCGACGTGTCGAGCGTTATGCCCTGCCTGAAGTTGCCGCCGATGTTGTAGCCGGCCCCGTTGGCATAGACATACTTCAGCAGGTAGCTGAAGTCGCCCACGGCGCCGTCGTCGCCCAGCACGCCCGTCGATGCCCTCAGCTTGGCGTTGGAGATCACCGCCTGGTGCCAGTCTTTGAAGAAGGCCTCGTTGGACAGCACCCACGATGCCGACACCGTGGGGAAGAAGCCCCAGCGGTGGTCGGGGGTGAACCTGGTGGAGCCGTCCAACCGGAAGCTGGCCTCGACGAAGTAGCGGTTGGCGTAGCCGTAGGTGGCCCTGCCTATGAGCGAGGCGCGCTCGCTGCGGCTCTCGGTGCCCACGATGCGTCCCGACGACGTGGTGCCGAGTATTTCGGGGTAGGCCCCCGACAGGTCTTGGTTCTCGGCCGTGAGGGCGTTGACCTCGTAGCGCTGGTAGTTGGCCACGAGCGTCAGGCCCACGTCGTGCTTGCCGGCAAACGTGCCCTGGTAGCTGGCCCCCACCTCATACAGGTAGTTGTCGATGCCCCTGTCGGCCTGCTGCATCGATATCTTTGCCCTGGGGTACTCGGTGTTGGGGTCTACGGAGTACTCGCCGGCCTCGGCGTCGTAGAGGTAGAGCGCCGTTGGCTTGGCAAACGACTTGTCGCGGAAGTGGTTGTCGTCGAGCGTGAAGCGCACGTATGCCGACAGGCCCTTTAGGAACGGCGCCTCGTAGCGCAGCGTGGCCGAGAGCTGGTGGAAGCGCGCCGCGTCGTCGTAATAGCCCCCGATGCCGTAGATGGGTATGAGCGGGTTGGCGCCGTTGATGCTTGCCAGGTCGCCGTTGGTGAACCGCAGCGGCTGCAACGGCGAGAAGCTGTAGGCGTTGGTTATGGTCGCGGAGCTCGTGTTGTGGTTGTTCGATCGGTTGCCCGTCATGTCGAGGGCCACCTTGAAGCCCGCTCCGAGTTCGGCGTCAAGCTTTGCCGAGTAGTTGAAGCGCTTGCGCCTCACGCCGCTGTACAGTCCCTGGTTGAATGTGTAGCCAAACGAGATGTAGTAGCTCACGGCCTTGCCCCCTCCGCTTACCGAGGCGGTGTGCATGGTCGAGTATCCCGTCTTGTCGAGGTAGTCAAGCAGGTCGTCGTCGCCGTAGACGTTGGGCATGTCGTGGCGTCGTATGGCCTCGAGCTGCTCGTCGGTGTACTTCTTGTATGTTGTTGCCGGCGAGTTGTCTACGGCCCTGTTGTAGAGCTGCGCAAACTCGTATGCCGGCAGGAAGTGCGGCAGCTGCGTGGCCTGCTGCACGTTCACCTGCCCCGAGTAGTTCACTCGGAGCTTCTGCGAGCCCTTGCCGCGCTTGGTCTGCACGAGTATCACGCCGTTGGCTGCCCTGGCCCCGTAGACGGCAGCGGCAGCGGCGTCCTTGAGCACCGAGATGCTCTCGATGTCGTCGGGGTTGAGGTCTGACAGCCTCATCTCGCCGCCCGAGGTGTTGGTGCCGAAGCGCGGTATGCCGTCGACCACGAGCAGCGGCGGGTCGTAGATGCCTCGTATGCGCACGGTGGCCTCGCGCGACGACGACGGGTCGCCCGTCGACGACATCACCGACAGGCCCGCCGTCTGCCCGGCCAGGGCCTGGTCGAGGTTGACGGCCGGCATCTGCTTTATCACGTCGGCCTTGATCACCTCGACAGAGCTTGTCAGCGCCGTCTTCTTCTGCGTGCCGTAGCCCACCACCACAACCTCGTTGAGCGCGGCGGCGTCTTCCTGCATCACTATGGTCAGCGGCCTTGCGCCGGCCGCCTTGGCGTCTTGTGCCACAAAGCCCATTGAGCTCACGGTTATCGTGCCGCCCTTGGGCATCTTTGACTGTGCTATTGAAAACTTGCCGTCGATGTCGGTCACGGCGAGCGTGGCCCCGGTGTCCTTGGCCCTTATGATGGCTCCTACGAGCGGTTCGCCCTGCTGGCTGACCACCGTCCCGGCCACAGTGCCCGCCGGGCGGCTTTGCGCGTGGGCTGCAGCCATGCCGATGACGGACATAAGCAGTGATATGAGTGTCTTTCGCATATTGTTTTGTTGCTTTGGTTTTACTTGGTCAGTGCGTTCTGCATGAGCAGCAGCTCGTATTCGTAGAAGCTCCTGTCGGTGCCCGCGGCCGTGGCGGCCCTCTGGCGGAACAGGCTCATCACCTGCTTCATGGCCGAGTGCATGAGCACGGCATACTCGGTGTCGGATAGCGTGGGCAGCCCGAAGTTGATGCGCGCAAACCCGTCGGGGACCCCGTCGGCGTCGGCGTCGGCGGCCAGGGCGGCTGCCGCGGCGGCTTTCTTCTTGTCTACGCTGCAGGCTTTGACCATCACGCCGATGGCCTCGGCCATGATTTTCCTGTCGGCCTCGGTGAGGCGGCCGCCCCTGTAGGCCGGCATGAACAGCTCGCGCCGCGCGTCGTCAAGGTAGGCCTCGGGACTGTAGTTGCCCACGGGGTCGTATATTCCGCCCTCCTTCACGCGGTAGAGCACGCCGTTGCTGAGCATGGTGCGCACCACCGAGGCCATTATCTTGTCGTTGTCGCTGAGGTAGGCGTATTCAAAGTTGGCTATCAGCCCCTTCGGAGTGAGCCATGTGCCGTAGGTGCGCATCTGGCCCGCCAGCCACCTCATGGCCTGGCGCTGCCTGGCCCGCGACACGTAGGTGCGCCCGGCCTTGCCGTCGCCCTGCCTCACCTCGTCGTAAACGATGCCGCCCAGGTATGGCAGCACGTGGTTGACGTGCCTCCTGTACTGTGCCACCACCTGCCCGTACATCTCTTCCATGTCGTCGTAGCGCGCGCCGGGCTCCCTTGTCCACTCGTCGAGGTGGGCCATTATTATCTTCAGGTTGCTTATGGCATAGTCGCCGGCCTTGATGTGGTCGTCGCCCAGGTCTTCGGTCTGGTCGGTGGGGTCGACGGTGCCCATGAGCTGCTGCGCCCCGAACCTGTACATCGGGTCGCCGGCCCTGCGGGCAATCCAAGCGTCGAGCGTGTCTTTCTCCTGCCGGGGCGCCAGGCCCCCGGGTATGATGCGGTAGCCCCAGTTGATGGCGTAGCTGTCGTATACGCCGAGCACCGGCGGGGTGAGCCTCACGCCCCGCTCCAGGTCGCCGGGCTGTGCTATATAGTTGTTGCGGGCGTAGTCCATGATGCTGGGCGTGGTGCCGTAGCGCCGGGTGAAGGAAGGGCTGCGCAGCGAGTCTACCGGGAAGGCGAAGCTGGCGCCCATGTTGTGCATCAGTCCCAGCGTGTGGCCTATCTCGTGGGATGCCACGTAGCGCATGCTCTCCCACATCAGGCTGTCGGCAAACACCTTGGTGCGCACGCGGCTGTCTACGGCCGCCGTCTGCACGAAGCGCCAGTCGTGGAGCAGGCTCACCACGTTGTGGTACCATATCACCTCGGCGTTGAGTATCTCGCCCGTGCGCGGGTCGACGTGGCTCGGGCCCATGGCGTTGGCCGTGCGCGTGGCGGCATACTTCACGCAGTTGTAGCCCATGTTGTCGGGGTCGAAGTGCGGGGTCTTCGGCGGGCGTGGGGTAGTCGCGGGCCACCATCACGTTCTTGAAGCCCGCGGCCTCGAACGCCGCGTTCCAGTCGAGTATGCCCTGCTTCACGGCGCTCCGCCACTTGGGCGGGAAGGCCGAGTCTACGTAGAACACTATCTTGCGCTTGGGCTCAACCAGCTCGCCCCTGAGGTAGCGCGCCATGTCGGCGCTGTCGGGCTCAATCCTCCATCGGTGTATCACCGGCTGCTTTGTCACGCGGTCTTCGGCCGACGAGTATACGTTGCGCTCGGTGTAGAAGTAGCCCACGCGGTTGTCTTGCAGGCGCAGCGGCATGGGGTTGTCGGGCAGCAGCGCCAGCGAGCGGTGCACCACCACGCTGTAGGGCTTGCCCAGCGGCTGGGTGGTGAACGACATGAGCGTCTCTATCTCTATGTTGCGGGCAAACGCCTTGACCGACTGTATGTTCGAGGCGTCGGCCACGAACGTGCCCTTCAGGTTGTCCTTGCCCCCGAGCAGCTTGCCCAGCGGACTGCTGTCCTTGATGGGGCTTATCGACTTCTCGTTGGCCCCGAAAAACGCCGTGACGTCTATCACCACGCTGCCGCCGTTGGTGGCCTCTATCTTGAACCCCTTGAACACGGGGTTCACGAAGTTGTTGCCGAACGACGCGGCTATGGGGTCGGACGGACCGACCACGCTCCCGTCCTGCACCTCGGTGAGATACACCTTCTGGGCGTCTTTGGCCAGCATGAGCAGGAAGGGCCCGTTGATGGCCTGGCCGGCCACGAAGTCGTGGGTGTCGCTCGTGCGGGCCACGCGGTTGGTCAGCAGCAGGTGCTTGCCGAACAGCGAGTCGGGTATCTCGAAGTAAACCTTGTTTTGCTTTTTGTTGTGTATTACGGTGAAGAGCCCTGCGGTCTTCGTGGCGTTTTTCACCAGCTTGCCGTAGGCCGTGTCGGCCGTGTCTTTTTTCAGGGCCAGGGCCGCGGCGGCGGCCTTCTTCTTGCCACGGGCCTGGAGGCCCGTGCCGGCCGGCGCCGCCAGCAGGAGCGTTGCGGCCAACAGGGCCGGCAGCATTTCGTTTCGTGAAGCTCGGAGCATATCTGTTTTTATATAAATTTACAATTTTCGCAAATTTAAACCTTTTATCCCAAAATGAAAGCTGCAGGTCGGCAAAAACCAGCCCAACGTAACATGTCAACCAATAATACAGAATTATTGCACACTTCTGCCACCTTTTGTTTATCGACATGACACTCATGTGCACTGCACAGTGGCCCACCCCGCCCACCGCCGCCCCGTGCCCCGGCCCGGCCCTGCGGCCAACCGCAGACGGCACCATGCGGCCCGCCCCGCAGCCACCTGCCGTATTGCATCCCGGCGGAGGCCGTCCGGCACCGCGAAACGGCCCGTACGGCAGCCCAGAACGGCACATGCTGCAAAAGGCCCTTGGCCGGGGCCCACAGGGCCGTTGGCAACGCCAGCGAAAAAAAAGCGGGTGCGCCACTTGCGACGCACCCGCCATGGGGAACAGGCTGCCTGACGCCCCGTCAGCGCCTGACAATCCTGACAGACTGCTTCCGTGCGCCGTCGGTGTACACCAGCACATAGGCACCGGCCGGCAACGAGGCAAGGCTCCAGCTGCCGCTCACGGTGTGGCGGCCGGCCACGAGGGCCCCGGCGAGCGTGTATACGCCCACGTTGCCGATTGTGGACGACGTGCGGAGCGTGGTGCCGTCGAACGACAGCGCGGCGTCGCTGCCGGCTGCGTCCACACCGTCGGCCGTGGCGGCCTTGAGCGTGAGCCGGCTCCAGTTGGCGTCGGCGGCAAACAGCGGATAGGCGTCGCCGCTCACCGTCAGCGTGACGGCCTTCAGGTCGGCTATGCCTGAGAACATGCCCACATAGAACACCGGGGCTGCCGTGCCGGCATATCTCGTCCAGTCGATGTCAGACAGCGAGGTGCAGTCGGCAAACGTGCCCGACGAAAACGCCACCTCGGCCGGAAGCACCACCTTGCACAGCGACGCGCACCCCGAAAACGCCCCCTGCATGCTGCTCATGCCGGTAAGGGCAGTGGCGGCCGAGAAGGGCTCGGCAAGCCGCAGCGACGCGCATCCCGAGAAGGCGCTCTTGAGGCTTGTCAAGCCCAGTGCAGCCGGAAAGGTCGATGGTGGCCAGCTTCTCGCAGTTCATGAACGCGCTGCTGCAGTTGGCGAAGTTGGCCGCCCCGCCGCCTTCGGGCATCACCACGGCCTCGAGCGCCTTGCAGTTTACGAAGGCTCCGTTTTTCGACAGGCTTCCCTGCACATACAGGTCGGTGCCCGGCTCAATAGCGGCTTGGCTCATGTCTATGCGACGCAGCGTCTTGTTGGTGGCCATGAAGCCCGACGTGCCCAGGGCCACGGCCAGTTCGCCGAATGCCGCCGTGTTCCACGTGCCGGTGAGCCTCACCACCTCGGCGTCGCGCAGGTTTGACGGTATGGCGGCGGCGTCTACGGTTATCTCTGTCTGTGAGCCCCCGCCCGGCGTGGCCCCGCCCGGGCACGGTATCTCTATCGGTGACTTGTAGTAGCTGAGCTGCAGCCTGTCGTATTCGGTGCCGTCGCCCAGCTGGCCCCCTCGGTTGTTGCCCCAGCCATACATCTTGCCGTCGGCAGTGACCACCATCGAGTAGTTCTGCCCCGACGAGAGCACCGAGCAGACTATGCCCCCGGGCAGCAGCGGCTTCACCGGCACGAGCGAGAACGGCATGTCGGACGACGAGCCGCTGAGCAGCTTGCCCTTGCCGTCGCCCAGCCCTCCGTTGGCATTGCTGCCCAAGGCATACACCCGCGTTACTGCCCCGCCCTCGCCAATGGCGAATGTTGTTGTCTGCTCGCACCCCGACACCTGGGCCACCGGCCCGTCAAGCGTAGTGACGCGGGTGAGCACGCTGTATGCCGGCTCATACTCGCCGCCGGCGAGGGCCATGCCGAGCAGGTTTGAGTGGTTGTCGCCCGTGGCCCATAGCGAGCCGTCGGCCTTGACGGCATAGGTGCGGTTGTAGATGGCCTTGACGTATGCCCAGTCGTTGTCGGCGCCTATGCGCACGGGCTTCGGCCTGCTTTCCGTGTCGCCCGTGCCCAGCTGCCCGTTGTAGTTCTGCCCCCAGCCCCATAGCGAGCCGTCGGCCTTGATGGCCATGGTGTGCGACACGCCCATGGTCACCATCTTCCAGTCGTTGTCGGTGCCTATGCGCTCGGGCGTCACCCTCGCCCCGGCCCCGTCGAGCCCCAGCTGGCCTTTCTCGTTCCATCCGCAGCTCCACAGCGTGCCGTCGTCGCGGATGGCATAGGTGGTGGCGTCGCC
>ENA-OQHN01000479-OQHN01000479.1-human-gut-metagenome-genome-assembly--contig:-NODE-479-length-13766-cov-3.040912_pt1 | contig 13766 bp, 12 predicted proteins | sample MGYA00242564_ERZ504721 | MGnify/ENA primary metagenome ERZ504721 (study PRJEB26092, sample SAMD00036212) | human gut metagenome | host: Homo sapiens | study: EMG produced TPA metagenomics assembly of...
GCTGAACCCGTCAGTGACATCATCGCCGCTGCCGTGACCGCCACCACCTTCTTCCTCCAGTTCAATAAGATCCTGGACAAGGGCGCTGGCAGGGTCTGATGAGGGCCCCGGCCTGAGCCGCAGACCCTGAGAGAAACAATAAGAACCCCGGAGCTGCAGGAAACTGCAGCTCCGGGGTTCTTTCTCGTTTTTACAGACCGGCCAGCAGGATGGCCAGCACGGCTTTCTGCACATGGAGACGGTTCTCGGCCTCGTCAAAGATCTCGTCGGCGTGCTCTTCAAAGACAGCGGTGGAAATCTCCTCGCCCCGGTGCGCAGGCAGGCAGTGGAGGAGCATGGCATCGGGCTTTGCACCCTCCATCAGTCTGCCAGTCACCTGGAAACCCGCGAAATCCCGCAGGCGGCGCTCACTTTCGGGGGTACCGGGGGCCGTGTTCCATGCAGAGGTCACCACCACATCGGCATCCTTCACACCCTCGGCGGGGTCGGTGAGCAGGTGAAACTTTTCGCCATACCTGTGGGCGAACATCAGCACATCGGCGGCGGGGCGGTAGCCCTCGGGGCAGACGCAGGTCACACACATCCCTGCCAGCAGGCCGCCCACGATAAGGCTGTTTGCCATGCTGCAGCCATCGCCGATGAAGCAGAGCTTCTGGCCCTCCAGCGTGCCCCGGCGCTCCCGGATGGTCATCAGGTCGGCCAGCACCTGGCAGGGATGGGCGTAGTCGGTCAGGCCGTTGATGACCGGGACCCCGGCCAGCTCGGCAAACTCTTCCAGATCGCTCTGACGGTAGGTGCGCCAGACCACGCAGTCGTAGTAGCGGCCCAGCACCCGGGCGGTATCCTTGAGGGGCTCGCCCCGGCCGGACTGCAGCTCGGTGGCGGCATTCATGTAATTGCCCAGACCGCCCAGCTGGTAGACACCCACCTCAAAGCTGGTGCGGGTGCGGGTGGAATTTTTGGAGAACATCAGCGCCACGCTCCTGCCCTTGAGCAGCGCCGGGGTCGTCCCGGCCTTCTGCTCTGCCTTGAGCTCCTCCGCCACATCAAGGATGTGGTGGAGCTCAGCGGGGGAGAGGTCGCTCAATTTTCAGCAGATGTTTCATGCCTGCTCCTTTGGAGCCTTCTGCTCCATCTCGGTCAGCACCTCGTTCAGGATGCCCAGAGCCTTTTCCACATCGTGGGCGGTCAGGGTCAGCGGGGGCAGCAGGCGCAGGCGGCTCTTGGCCGTGAGCACCAGCAGGCCCTTTTCGCGGCAGGCGGCCAGCACGTCCGCGGCCTGGATGCCGCCAAAGAACTCGATGCCCACCATCAGGCCAATGCCGGAAAGGTTCTTGACCATGGGCAGCTTGGCCAGACCGGCGCGCAGCTGGACGGCCCGCTCGCTGACATTGGCCAGGAAGCTCTGATCCATCCGATCCACCACCACGTTGGCACCGGCGCAGACCACCGGGTTGCCGCCAAAGGTGGAACCGTGGCTGCCGGGGCCCATGCCCTCGGCGGTCTTTTCGTTCAGCAGAACGGCACCGATGGGCAGGCCGCCGCCCAGGCCCTTGGCCAGCGTGACGATATCGGGCTTGAGGTTGTAGTGCTCACAGCACAGGAAGGTGCCGGTGCGGCCCACGCCGGTCTGCACCTCGTCCACGATGAGGACCAGATCCTTTTCATCACAGAGGGCGCGCACAGCCTGCACATACTCAGGGTCCAGCGCCATCACGCCGCCCTCGCCCTGGATCAGCTCCAGCATAATGGCGCAGGTATGGCGGTCCACCAGTTCCCGGAGGCCTTCGATGTCGCCGGCGGTGGTATAGACAAAGCCCTCGTTGAAGGGGCCAAAGTAGTTGTGGAACACCTCCTGACCGGTGGCGGTCAGGGTGGCAATGGTGCGGCCATGGAAGCTGTTGACCAGCGTGATCACAACATCGCGGCCCTTGCCGTAGTGGTCAAAGCTGTACTTGCGGGCAGCCTTGATGGCACCCTCGTTGGCCTCGGCACCGGAATTTCCGAAAATACCTTGCTCATGCCGGTGCGCTTGCACAGCTTTTTGGCCAGCTTGCCGCAGGGGGCAGTGTAGTAAAGGTTGGAGGTGTGCTGCAGCTTGTGGGCCTGCTCGGAAACGGCCTCGGCCCAGGTCAGGTCGCAGTAGCCCAGGCTGTTCACGCCGATGCCGCTGGTGAAATCCAGATACTTCTGGCCCTCGGGGCCTTCGGCATACAGGCCGTGGCCCTTTTCCAGTGCAATGGGGTTACGGTTATAGGTGTGCAGGACATATTCGTTGTCCCGCTTGATGACTTTTTCGGAATCCATAGATATACCCTCCTTGGTTAGCGTCCTCGCCCTCTCAGTCTCGCATTCGCTCGCCAGCCCAGGTTGTGGCTCCCAGCAGCTGCTTCGTGCAATTGCACTCGCACCTTGCTGGCCACTGCCCCAACAACTCCTCCCTCAATCCGCCACTGGCGGCGGTCGTCGTCGTTGCCCCCAAAGGGGGAGCCTATTCATCTTTATTATATCGCCCGATATAATTTTCAGCAAGCCTTATTCCTGATGGCTGCGGCGGTAGAACCGGGTGCCGGAGCCCCGGTTCGGAGAAGCAGCTCCAGGCAGGATGGAGTGGGGGCACACGGCCATCGATGATGACCGCCTCGTGAACTCCCTGATAGATGGCATCGGCCATGCCGCCGATCTTAGGGATCATGCCGCCCGCAATGATACCGGCAGCCTTGTAGCCCTCGATCTCGCTGACCTCCACCTCGGGGATAAGGGTGGTCTCATCATCCTTATCCCGCAGCAGGCCGGCGATATCGGTCATGGAGACCAGCTTCTCGGCCTTGAGGGCAATGGCGATCTGTGCGGCGGCGGTATCGGCGTTGACGTTATAGGCCTGGCCCAGATCGTCCATGCCTACCGTTGCGATCACGGGGATATAGCCGCCGTCCAGCAGGGTGGAGATCAGGGTGGGGTCCACATGGATGATCTCGCCCACATGGCCCAGAGCAGGGTCCAGTTCGGTGCAGCGGAGCATCTGGCCGTCCATGCCGCACAGGCCCACGCCGCGGCCGCGCAGCTTTGCCACAAGGTCCTTGTTCACCTTACCTGCCAGCACCTGCTGCACGATCTCCATGGTGGCATCGTCCGTCACCCGCAGACCGTTGTTGAAATGGCTCTCCACGCCGACTTTTTTCAGCATCTCGTTGATGGCCGGGCCGCCGCCGTGCACCAGCACCACCCGCACGCCCAGCAGCGTCAGGGTGACAAGGTCGTTCATCACGGCGTTTTTCAGCGTCTCGTTGATCATGGCGTTGCCGCCGTATTTGATGACCATGGTTTTGCCATGGTACTTCTGGATATAAGGGGTGGCCTCCGAAAAAAGCCGCGCCATTTCTTCGTTTTTCATCTGTTCCGCGCTCCTGTCAGGTTCTGTAATCGCCGTTGATCTTCACATAGTCGTAGGTCAGGTCACAGCCCCACGCCTTGGCGCTTGCCTCGCCGGTGCCCATATCCACCTTGACCAGAATATCGTGCTCTGCCAGCACCTTGGCGGCTTCATCCTCGCTGTACGGGTGGTAGGCGGCGTTCTCGCACACATACACCTCGCCCGCCTTGCTGGAAAGCCAGACGCAGACTTTATCAATGGAGAAATCCCCAGGGGTGTAGCCGATGGCGCACAGGATGCGTCCCCAGTTGGCATCGCGGCCAAAGACCGCCGCCTTGAACAGGTTGGAGCAGACCACACTGCGGCTGACGGCGCGGGCGGTTTTCAGGTCGGGCGCATGGGTCACCTCGCAGGTAATCAGGTGGGTAGCACCCTCGCCGTCTCCTGCGTGCTCGGCGCACATGTGCTCTGCAATGGCGGTCAGCGCTGCCACAAAGGCGGCGTAATCCGCGTTCTCTTCGCAGATCTCCGGGTTGCCCGCCAGACCGGACGCCATAATGATAAGGGTGTCGTTGGTGGAGGTGTCCAGATCCACGCTCATCTGGTTATAGGTGCCGGGCACAACGGTCTTGAGCGCCTTTTCCAGCAGCGCGGGCGAGACGGCGGCATCGGTGGTGTAGAACGCCAGCATGGTAGCCATGTTGGGGGCGATCATGCCGCTGCCCTTGCCGATGGCACCCACGGTGCACACCTTGCCGCCCAGCTCGAACTGGATGGCGTATTCTTTTTTATGGGTGTCGGTGGTCATGATGGCGGTTGCAGCGTCCGTGCTGCCCTGCGCGGTGGCAGCCAACTTTTCCGCTGCCGCCGGGATGCCCCGGGCAAAGGGGTCGATGACCATGGGCTGACCGATGACGCCGGTGGAGGCGGGCAGAACGTCCTTTGCGTCCATGTTCAGCGCCTTGCCCACCAGTGCACAGCACTCCTCGGCCAGCGCCACGCCGTTGGCGGCGCAGGTGTTGGCGTTGCCGCTGTTTACCACAATGGCCTGTGCATAGCCATCGGCCAGATGGGCGCGGTCCACCTTGATGGGCGCACCGCAGACCTTGTTGGTGGTGTACACGCCCGCAGCAGCGCAGCGCACCTCGGCCTTGATGAGCGCCAGATCGTATTTTTCGCTGTGATTTGCCCGGATGCCGCAATGAACACCGGCGGCGGCAAAGCCCTTGGGCGCGCAGATGCCGCCCGCAACTTCCTTATACTGCATAACGATTTTCCTTTCCCACAGGACGAACCCTCTCAGTCAATGCCTTGCGGCATTGCCAGCTCCCCCAAGAGGGGGAGCTTTTCAGTAAGAGGGAAACGTTATCTTTTTTTGCCAAAAGCTCCCCCTTCGGGGGAGCTGTCACCGTCAGGTGACTGAGAGGGTTTTCTTTGTTATTCCAACCCTTTGGTCTCTTCCAGACCCAGCATCAGGTTCATGCACTGGACAGCGGCACCGGAGGAGCCTTTGCCCAGATTATCAAACAGCGAGACCAGCATCATCTGGTCTCCGGCGGCGTTCACGGTCAGGTACAGTTCCATGCGGTCGGTGCCCGCCATGGCATTGGAGTACAGGCCGTTTTCCGGCAGCGGCTCGTTCAGGCTGTGCACCTTCACGGTGGCGGCGTCCTTGTAGTAGTCCGCAATGGCGGCAGCCACGGCCTCGGCGGTAGTGCCCGCAAGGCCAAGATCCAGCGGCACCAGTACCTGCATCCCGCAGTAGTAGTCGCACACCACCGGCACGAACATCGGCGTGTGCGCAAGGCCGCTGATCTTCTGCATCTCCGGCAGGTGCTTGTGGCCAAGGCTCAGGCCGTAGCTCTTGGGCGCATCCAGCTTGCTGTGCGCCGGGTGGTCGGGGCTTTCGTAGTCCGCGATCATCTTTTTGCCGCCGCCGGAGTAGCCGGAGATGCCGGTGCAGCTGAAGGGATACTCCTTTGCCACCAGCCCCAGCTCCACCAGCGGGCGGGCGATGCTGATAAAGCCGCTGGCATAGCAGCCGGGCACTGCCACGCGGTAAGAGTTCTGAATTTTTTCCTTCTGTCCCTTCAGCTCCGGGAAGCCGTAGTCCCATGCGGCATCGGTGCGGAAGGCGGTGGAGGTGTCCAGCACCTTCACGTCCGGGCGCAGCAGGGGCATGACTTCTTTAGAAGCTGCATCCGGCAGGCAGAGGAAGGCAAGGTCGGCAGAATTGATGACCTTTGCCCGCTCGTGCACGTCCTTGCGCCCTTCGGCAGAGATGGACAGCAGTTCGATCTCCGGCCGTTCGGCCAGACGGTCGGCAATGCGCAGGCCGGTGGTACCGGAAGAGCCATCAATAAATACCTTTACCTTCATGCGGTTTTCCTCCTCCCATGCGTCCAGCCGTGCCGTTGCCAGCGCGATCTGGCGCTGGACGCTGGCGGCGCTGGGGCCGCCGTAGCTGGTGCGTCCCTCGCAGCAGTGCACAAGGTCGATGGCATCATAGATATCGGCCTCAAACAGCGGGCTGTAACTCTGGAACTGGGTCAGGGTCAGCTCTTCCAGCGTTTTGTCGGCGGCAATGCAGTCCGACACCATGCAGCCGGTCAGCTTGTAGGCATCCCGGAAGGGCATTCCTTTCTTGGTCAGGTAGTCGGCGCAGTCGGTGGCGTTGATAAAGCCCTTTGCGGCGGCGCGGCGCATATTGGCGGGCAGGGTCTTCATGGTATCCAGCATGGGGGTGATGGTCTTGAGGCAGAGTTCCAAGGTGTCCACCGCGTCAAAGATGGCTTCCTTGTCCTCCTGCATATCCTTGTTGTAGGCCAGCGGCAGGCCCTTCATCATCACCAGCAGGGTGTTCAGGTCGCCGTACACCCGGCCGGTCTTGCCGCGGATCAGCTCCGTGACATCCGGGTTCTTCTTCTGGGGCATAATGGACGAACCGGTGGTAAAGGCATCGTCCAGCTCAATAAACTTGAACTCCCAGCTGCACCACAGAATGATCTCCTCCGAAAGGCGGGACAGGTGCATCATGCAGATGGAGATGGCGCTTGCCAGCTCGATGCAGAAATCACGGTCGGACACGCCGTCCAGACTGTTGGCACAGGGGGGCGGCGAAGCCCAGCTTTTCGGCGGTGAAATCCCGGTCCAGCGGGTAGGTAGTGCCTGCCAGCGCACCCGAGCCCAGCGGGCACTGGCTGTCCATGCGGGCGGTGGCGTCCGCAAAGCGGTCAAGGTCGCGCAGCAGCATGGAAGCGTAGGCCATCAGCGCGTGGCCGAAGGTGATGGGCTGGGCGCGCTGCAAATGGGTGTAGCCGGGCATGACGGAGGCAGTGTTCTCTGCCGCCTTTTTGCACAGCACCCGCACCAGCTCCACGATGTAGGCCTGCAAAGTCTTGCTGTAATCCCGCAAAGTCAGGCGGATATCCAGCGCCACCTGATCGTTGCGGCTGCGGCCGGTGTGCAGCCGCTTGCCCGCATCCCCGATACGGGCGGTCAGGGTCTGCTCCACAAAGGTGTGCACGTCCTCGGCGGCGGGGTCGATGGTCAGCGCACCGCTGGACAGGTCGTCCGCGATGGAAGCCAGACCGCTGAGGATATCCGCACAGTCCTGCTCTGAGATGATGCCCTGCCGTGCCAGCATGGCGGCATGGACGCCGCTGCCGCGCATATCCTGCGCGATCATCCGCTGGTCGAAGCGGATGGAGGAGTTGAAGTCGTTGACGCGGCTGTCCACCGCCTTGGAAAACCGACCCTTCCAGAGTTGTTCTGCCATAATATAAACTCCTTATAAAAACGGCAAAGCCGCCGCAGGGGAAAACGCTCCTGCGGCGGTGCCGCCGGCTACGATGCCGGTGTGAGAACCCGCGTGTGAAAGTGTGAAAACACACGCAGTCGAAAATGTTGCGATTACTTGACCTCCGGCCAGTTCTTGGACAGCTTTGCACGCTCCTTGATGGACAGGCCGAACAGGTTGATGAAGCCGGTGGCATCGGACTGGTCGTAATCCTTATCGACGCCGAAGGAAGCGGTCTGCTCATCGTACAGGGTGAACGGAGAGGTCACACCGGCGTTGATCATGTTGCCCTTGTAGAGCTTCAGCTTCACATCGCCGGTCACAGTCTTCTCAAGGCTGTCGGCAAAGGCATCCAGTGCCTCGCGCAGCGGGGTGAACCACTGGCCGTTGTAGACGATGTCGGCGTACTTCTGTGCCAGCTGTGCCTTGAAGTGAGCGCTCTCCTTATCCAGCGTGATGGTCTCCAGCACGTCGATGGCCTTGTACAGGATGGCGCCGCCGGGGGTCTCGTACACGCCGCGGCTCTTCATGCCCACCAGACGGTTCTCCACGATGTCCAGCAGACCAATGCCGTTTGCGCCGCCCAGCTGGTTCAGGTACTCCACCAGCTCCACAGCGCCCATCTCCTTGCCGTCCACGGCGGTGGGGATGCCCTTTTCAAAGTGGATGGTCACATAGGTGGGAACATCGGGTGCCTGCTCGGGGCTGACACCCAGCTCCAGAAAGCCGGGCTTGTTGTACTGGGGCTCGTTGGCGGGGTTCTCCAGATCCAGACCCTCGTGGCTCAGATGCCACAGGTTCTTGTCCTTGGAGTAGTTGGTCTCACGGTTGATCTTCAGGGGGATGTGGTGCGCCTCGGCGTAGTCGATCTCCTCGTCGCGGCTCTTGATGTCCCACTCACGCCACGGAGCGATGATGGCCATATCCGGGCACAGTGCCTTGAGGGTCAGCTCAAAACGCACCTGATCGTTGCCCTTGCCGGTGCAGCCGTGGCAGATGGCATCTGCACCCTCCTTGATGGCGATATCAGCCAGTGCCTTGGCGATGCACGGACGTGCAAAGCTGGTGCCCAGCAGGTAGTCTTCGTACTTAGCGCCGAACTTCAGGGTGGGGAAGATGTAGTTCTCCACAAAGTCCTTCTTCAGGTCCAGCACATACAGCTTGGATGCGCCGGTAGCCTTGGCCTTTTCTTCCAGACCGTCCAGCTCGGTGCCCTGACCCACGTCACCGGAAACAGCAACGACCTCGCAGTTGTTGTAATTTTCCTTCAGCCAGGGAATGATGATGGAGGTATCCAGACCGCCGGAGTTAAGCCAGCACGACTTTTTTGATGTTTTCCTTTTTCATGATAAACGCGCTCCTTTAATAAAAATACACTTTTGTTCTCTGATGCGCATTTCCCTTCGCATCCTCTGTCTTTCGTTTGCGGTTGATGCTTTTATTATACGCAGCGCGGGTTTTCCGTCAATGCTAAAAACTGCCAAACATAGCACCCGTTTCGCTTTTCTTTTGGTTTAATCTGTATCTTTATGCAAATATTTTTAAATATATGCGTATTTATGCAATTTGAGTGTATTTTTCATGGGGTTTTGGGCACTCCACCAGTCAAAGCACCCCCCTTCGGGGGTAGCTGTTCGAGCGTATGCGAGACTGAGAGGTTCGTCCCCTACAAACAAACCACCGGAGCATCCGCAGACGCTCCGGTGGTTTAACTATAACTATTTAGTTCAGCTTCAAGTCGCCCTCTTTGATCCAGCCCAGCTTGCGCTCCACCTCGCAGAACACTACGCTGAGCACGGCAGGCAGCACAAAGCACAGCAGTGCCATGGCAGCCCAGTCCATGGGGGTGATGGCAGCCTTGGTACCGGCGGCAATGTCGCTGACCCAGCCGGTGTAGACGCCGATCTGACCCACCAGACCACAAGTGCCCATGCCGGAGGAGACCGCCGCGCCGTTCATCTCAAAGTGGAACAGGCAGGTAGCCAGCGGGCCGGTGATGGCACTGGCCAGCGTGGGGGCGATCCAGATGCGGGGGTTCTTGATGATGTTGCCCATCTGCAGCATACTGGTGCCCAGACCCTGACTGACAAGGCCGCCCACACCGTTCTCCTTGTAGCTCATCACGGCAAAGCCCACCATCTGGGCGCAGCAGCCCGCCACGGCAGCACCGCCTGCAAGGCCGGTCAGACCCAGTGCGGCGCAGATAGCGGCAGAGGAGATGGGCAGGGTCAGTGCCACACCCACGATGACCGACACCAGAATGCCCATGACCAGCGGAGCCTGCTCGGTAGCCCACATAATAAGAGTGCCCACCTGACTTGCGGCTGCACCGATGGGGGCGGCGATGAGCATGGAAAGCCCGACGCCTGCAAAGATGGTCACCAGCGGGGTGACAAGGATGTCCACCTTGGTCTCCTTGCTCACAGCCTTGCCCAGCTCTGCCGCCACGATGGCAATGATGAGCACAGCCAGCGGGCCGCCTGCACCGCCCAGCGCATTGGCCGAGTAGCCCACGGTGATCAGGCTGAACAGCACCAGCGGCGGGCAATGCAGTGCCCAGCCGATAGCACAGGCCATGGCGGGGCCGCTCATGGCCGTAGCGTAGCCGCCCAGATCCACCAGCAGTGCAAGACCGGTCTGCTGACCCACCGTCTTGATGATGGTGCCGATGAGCAGACTGGCGAACAGGCCCTGTGCCATTGCGCCCAGCGCGTCAATGAGGTAACGCTGCGGAGAGATGACGATATCCTTCCGCACCAAAAATTCTTTCAGCTTCGACATAAAACTTGCCTTTCTATCCAAAACAGATCGTTAAGGTTACGAACGTATGTTCTGTATCATACCATACACCTGTCAAGACAGCAAGAGGTTGCTGGAAAAAATTGTGAAATTTCGGCTTTGTGCAATGTTCTGCCCTGCCGGAACGTATTCCATTTAGAACTTTTTCCGACACACTGCCCCGGTGGAGAATTTGTGTAGAAGCCCGCTGTGCCGTTGACGGCTCCCCGCGTGCGGGTGTATACTAGAGGAAGCGTAAAGTTATCATCCGCCGTCCTTTTTATTATAAGCGCATGGGCGGCGTGGAATAAAAGCGGGCCCGCCCCGGGCAAGGGGCAAAGACCCGGTGCAGCACAGCGCTGCATCACCGGGAGATTCGGAGGCAGAGACGATAGATGAAAAAACGATTTGACCGATCCGGCACAGCCCGCCGCAAGGCGGTGACAGCCATTGCAGCGCTGACCATGGCGCTGGTTCTGGCTGTGGGCGGCGCAGGGGCAGCGACCCTGCTGTCTGCACGGCCGGAAACTTTGACCGTGGGCGCGGTCGTGCCCCACATCACCGCCGAAGCACCGCAGCAGACTGCTCCGGCTGACCCTGCCCCGGCAGCGGAGAGCACGGCGACTGCCCCGGAGCAGACAGCGGAAAGCACCGCGCAGCCGCAGCAGGCCGAGTCTGTCCCGGAACAAGCAGAAAAACCGGAAACCGCCGAAGCGGAACCGGCTGAGCCGGAAGAAGCTGCTGCAGCACCGGAAACGCCGGAAACACCGGCACAGCCCGCCGGGGACGCCGCGCTGGAGGAGGAGAACTCCCCTGCCATGCTGCTGGAGGAGACCCCGGAGCTGGCCGCGCAGGACCCGCAGGCTCCCGCAGCGGACGGCACCGCCCAGAACGACACCACCAGCCAGCACACCCCGGAGGGCAGCGTACTGCTGACCCCGGAACAGATCCAGCAGGCGCTGGATTCCGGCGCGCTGGAAGATGCCGAGGCGCAGTGCATCGACCTGACTGACGAAAACGGCTTTTTCCGGTGGCTGTTCAACTGGCTGTTCGGCAGCAAGGATAAGGAAGAGGAACCGGCTCCGGCCTACTCCGGCTGGCGCACCGAGAACGGCAAGACCTACTACTATGCGCAGGACACCAACAAAAAGGTCACCGGTCTGCGCTCCATTGACGGCAAGCTGTATTATTTCGATGCCAACGGCGTTAAACAGGACAACGTGACCTTTGGCATCGACGTGTCCAAGTATCAGTCCGGGCTGGACTGGAACAAGATCAAAAAGTCCGGCGTGAGCTTCGTCATCATCCGCATCGGCTACCGGGGCTACGGCGCTGCGGGAAATCTGGTCAAGGATCCCATGTTCGAGGAGCACTTTACCAACGCCCGCAACGCGGGGTTGAAGGTGGGCGTGTATTTCTTTACGCAGGCCGTGAACGAGGCCGAGGCACAGGAGGAGGCCGAGGCCTGCAACTGGGCACTGAACGGCCGGATGCTGGACTACCCCATCTTCTATGACACCGAGGCTTCCACCGCCCCGGGCGGCACCGGCCGCGCCGACGGTCTGGGCGCTGAGGACCGTACCAAGTGCGCCATTGCCTTCTGCGAGCGGGTGAAGGAGCTGGGCTACAAGCCCGGCGTGTACGCCTCCACCACATGGTACCGCAAGCGGGTAAATTACAACACCCTGCGCAGCCGCTACACCATCTGGAACGCCCACTACGGCGTCTCCTCCAGCCCCATCGGCTGTGACCTGTGGCAGGGCACCGAGAAGGCTCGCATCAACGGTTACAGCGGCGAGCTGGACGCCAATATCAGCTATATCGGGTAAAAGAGACTAAACACCCCCGGTCAGGGCTTGCGCCGCTGACCGGGGGTGTTTTTTATCATACTGTCCTGTTTTTGTGCATAAGCTGGTGGCAGAGTATGCAAGCGCAAATGGCGGGGAGGCATGGGGATATGTTTGTGGTCACACTGAGCAAGACGAGCCTGAAAAAACTGGGAGCAGGGGCGGCGTGCTGCGCGCTGGTGGTGTTCAGCGCCATGCTGGGGCGGTTCATCAGTACCCGGACGGTGGCGGTGGCTGCCCCGGTGAACCGTATCGAGAGCGCACAGGACATCCAGACATGGTTCACCGGCTACGGGCTGGAGGTGGACGGCGCGTCCATCACGGCGGATAAGGTCAAGATCCCCCGCAGGTGGGACGACAGTTTTTCTGCCTTCAACGGGGTGGTGCAGCAGAGCGGCATGGATCTTGCCCGCTACAAGGGCAAAAACTGTGGAAAAAATGGTCGGCGCTGCTCCCGGCGGCAAGCAACGGCGAGACCAGCCGCTACGGGGTGCTGCTGGTGTATAAAAAAGAAGGCCGTGGGCGCGTATCTGCTGGAAAAACCTTCCGGCACGGTGCTGGGGCTGCAGGACGCTCAGAACGAACTGGCAAAGCAGACTTCCGGCGAGGATTACAGCGGCGACTGGGGCGAGCGGCACGACGAGCAGCTGACCGACAGCACCGCGCAGCAGACCTCCGGCGAACCGGAGGCAGAACCCGAAGCCGCCCCGCAGGCAGCCCCCTACACCGAGCTGCCGCTGGACGCAGAAGGGTATCCCGTGGAATAGGGACGGCATTGCTTAAAAAACGACCTTTTTTAAGCTCTTGTCCGGCAGTTGCACAAACTGCCTAGTTTTTACAAACGATTCGACAAAAATTAGACAAAACACGGATTTTTGTAGCATCCGTATGTTCAAATATAACAAAAAATTCTTGTAAAAATCGGCAATATGAAACGGTGCAAAAAAAACGGTACGGGTTTATAATAATAGTATACCGATTCCCGTTGGCAAAGCCATGTTCCGGGGCTGAATGTGCAGCCCGGGCAGAGGGATCAAGTAGTAAGGAGAAAATGATTATGAAGGAATTTCAGTACACTATTAAGGATGCCTGCGGCATCCATGCTCGTCCCGCCGGCCTGCTGGTCAAGACCGTGAAGGGCTTTGCAAGCACCGCTACCCTCGAGAAGGACGGCAAGAGCTGCGATATGCGCAAGCTGATGGCTCTGATGGGCATGGGCGTCAAGCAGGGCGAGACCGTGACCATCAAGGTCGAAGGCGATGATGAAGAAGCAGCCGCAGAGGCCATCCAGAAGTTCCTGAGCGAGAACGTCTGAGCCGCGGCTTAAAAGCCGAGCCCTCGCGGGAAAACTGCGGGGGCTTTTTGACAAACGCCGGGCGCTGTATGCCCCGGCTGTAAGTGGAAGGAGAACGTGCTATGCAGGTAGGCACCGGCAAAAGCGTGCTCAATGGCATCGCCATTGGCAAGCTGAAGATCTACAAGAAAAAAGATACCGCGATTTCCACCGCTCCTGTGGCAGATACCGCCGCAGAACTGGAGCGTTTTGAAGCTGCCCGCCAGAAGGCCATTGAGCAGCAGACCGCCCTGTACGAAAAAGCACTGGCAGAAGCCGGTGAGGACATCGCCGAGGTGTTCAACATCCATGCCATGATGCTGGATGACGATGACTTTGTGGATGCCATCAAGGAGATCATCAACGGGCAGAAGATGTGCGCCGAGTACGCCGTCAAGACCGCCGGCAACAATCAGGCTGCGGTGTTTGCCGCCATGGACGACCCGTATCTGCAGGCCCGCAGCGCCGATGTGCTGGACATTGCGCAGGCCATGCTGGACATTCTGCAGGGGGTGGACAACGCTTCCCTGCAGGGCACCGAGCCCAGCATTCTGGTAGCCGAGGATCTGGCTCCCTCCGAGACCGTGCGCATGGACAAGAGCCTGCTGCTGGGCTTTATCACCCGCGAGGGCAGCT
>ENA-OQHN01000484-OQHN01000484.1-human-gut-metagenome-genome-assembly--contig:-NODE-484-length-13730-cov-2.787106_pt1 | contig 13730 bp, 15 predicted proteins | sample MGYA00242564_ERZ504721 | MGnify/ENA primary metagenome ERZ504721 (study PRJEB26092, sample SAMD00036212) | human gut metagenome | host: Homo sapiens | study: EMG produced TPA metagenomics assembly of...
AATACCGTCCGGCTGTCCGTTGTGATAAATCGTTTCAAGCTTTTTGCTGATGCCCATAGTGTTTTCCTCTGCTCACCCATCAAATTCAAGTTTATATATGTATTATACCACATAACATACTTTCGCGCCAGTGCCAAACGCATATTATATGAAACTTCTGTAAATTTCGTCCCAAATAAATTGCCGCACGTTTTTAACGCCACACCAGCCGCTGTCCGACGAGCGCGTATACATCGAGATTCCTGATGTCGGCATGAAATCTATGATGCCAAAACCATGACCGTCCTCGCCTCTGTGCCGGACGGCCTCATAGAGAGCCTCAACGCACAGCTCATTAAAATCAAAAATAAACCGCACCCTAAAAGAAAAAAGCTCTGCCGCGCACCGATTTGATGCCGACAAAGCCTTTTTCTCGTTTTAGGGTGTTAAATGAATCTGAAATACATGCCTGCACTGCCATAATTGCAGTAGTGCTCGTCCGTCGACATGACATCAGCCTTGCTGATCTCTCCCGTGATCAGTTTTTCGCACAGCACTACCATATCCTGCACAATCTCGAGCCGCAGCGGGTTATAGTAGACCGACCTGCCCGCAAGGTAATCCTGCTGGTGCTGCTCGTCGCAGCCGTTTTCCTGAATGGAATGCCCGCCGAACCACGCATAATCGCGCAGCGCCTCCGCACGCGGCAGGAAGCACTCAAGGTTCTTTTTGTAGCTCTCCAAGACCTTATACATGTCTTTTTCCGGGCAGATCATCAAAACGATATACCCGGAGCCGATGGCGTCGCCGGTAAAAAGCGCCTTGTAGTGTGCGCACGCGAACACCACGGAGTTTTCCGTGTGCCCGCCGAGATTCAGCACATCCACCGTCACACCGCCGCCGAGGTCGATCACGCTACCCTCGTCAATAGGTACAAGCTGCGGGTATTTGCCGCCGTCGGAAAGCGCCGCCGCAAAGCAGTTTTCGTCTTCGCGGATCTTCTCCACATCGTTTTTGTGCAGATATACTTTTTCAAATCGGTCGATGCGGAACATGTGGTCGCGGTGCGGGTGCGTAATCGCAACCTCGACCGGCAGCCGCGTCAGCTTCTTCACGGTATCGAGCAGGTCGCCCTCGCCCATGCCCGTGTCGATCAAAAGCGCCTTGTCCCTGCCCTCAATGAGGTAGCACGTCGCCGTAAAGTAGTCATCTATCCGCCAAAAACCGGGCTTTATCCACGTCACTTCAAGCTGCGTGCGTCTATCCTGCTTTAACAGCCAACGAACAATTTCCCCGTCCGCAAAGACATTTTCCCATGCGTTTTCAGGGTTGATCTCCGTGCGCTCCACCGTTTCGGAGCCTGTTACGCGCAGGCTCATCACAAGCTTTTCCGCATCTGCAAGCACCTTGCCGTCTGCGAGCACATTGCCCTCACCCGCGAACGTATACACCTTCAGCGGCATGAATTTTGCCGCGCGTACTTCATAGGGGTCTGCGTGCCCGCCGAGAATCGCCGCCGCGCTGAAGCAATGCGACAAATGCGAAATCAGCTGCCACGCCGCGTCCGCGCAGCTTTGCGATGCCGTGAGCGACAATTTACATTTGTCGATGATGCCCGTCGTCTGCCATTCAAAAACCAAGCTCTGCACCGCTGTTTCGGGCAATATACCGCCCGGTAAAATCAACGCAGTTACCTGTGCTTCTCCGCAATGCGGCTCGAGTTTACTTAAACAGCTTTCCGCCTCCGTCTCATTCGAGACAAGACACAGCAGCGTCGGCTTCCCGCCGCCCAGCTCCGCGCCGTTCACGCACCATTTGAGCACCTGTCCGTCAAACACTTTTTCAAAATAATGCATACCTTTTCCTCCCCGTTACAATGACCCGCTATTTTGTGAATAAAACAAAAAGACTCCACATTTCTGCAAAGTCTTTCATGGTCGAGGTGAGAGGATTTGAACCTCCGGCTTCTACGTCCCGAACGTAGCGCTCTACCAAGCTGAGCCACACCTCGATATAAGCCTTGAATACTCAAGGCCATTTTGGCAGCGGTACCAGGATTTGAACCCAGACAAACAGAGTCAGAGTCTGCTGTGCTACCATTACACAATACCGCTATCTGTTTCGCTGTCTTTCTTTCGTTTCGTTTGTTTCCGTCGGACAACGTAGTCTATTATAGCAGATATTCGGGAAAAGTCAACCCTTTTTTCAAAAAAACTTTAAAAATTTGAAATTTATTTTTCGAGTGAGAAATTAAAACGCGTAAAAAAATGCGCGGAATTATGCGGTTTTTACGCCTTTTCAGCCGTTTACGGGCTCTGCCAAAAAACACGCGCCGAAAGCCTTCGGCATACTGCTTGACGGCCATTTTCCGCTAAGCTTTTTTCAGAAAAATTCCAAAAACCGCGGAGCCGCTGCCGGTCATCAACGCATTTAATCGCCCCGTTTTCGCACAGATATTTTTTTATCTCCTGCACAACGGAGATTTGCAGCGCGTCGTCAAACCGATTTCCGAGCGCGTTTGCAATTTCCTCAATCGAGCGATGCTCTACCGCGCGCACCATACCCGGCGTGTAGCGCATGCCGCCGTCCGGCACGTTATCGCACGCACGGTACGCTTCCGGCGTGCTCACGCCCACGTCCGGCTTCACAACGACAAGGTAACACTTCGGTATCTCTGCCAGCGGCAGCAACTGCTCACCAATGCCAAGGCAACGATAGTGTGCCGTTTAAAATGCAGACGGCACATCTGCACCGATGCGCAAACCGAGATACAAAAGCTCTGCCGTATTGAGCGGCTCCTCCCCCGCTTCTGCGCACAGATGATTCAATAATTTCAGCACGGCTGCTGCATCCGCGCTGCCGCCGCCCATGCCCGCCTGATCCGGGATATGCTTTTCAATATAAATATCTGCGCCGAACGGCACACCGGTAGCGTCAAAATAATACTGCGCAGCCTTGTATGCCGTGTTGCGCCCGTCGCATGGGATGTGCGGCTTCGAGCACTTGAGTATAACCTCCCCCGTATCGTTCAGCGTCACGCGCACACGGTCGCAGAGAGACACGGACTGCATCACCATGTCGACCGTGTGGTAGCCGTCCTCGCGCCGCCCGGTAATATCGAGCGATAAGTTGATTTTTGCATACGCATTACATTCGGCTGTGTTCATATCAGTCCTCCCTCATAGGTCAAACAGTGAAAACCGCCTTGATATTGATGACGTGCTTCGGGCACATTTCGTGGCGCAGAAGCAATGGATGCACTTGCTGTACTCGATGTGCGCCTTGTGCTCCCGCACCGTTATGGTGTGCTGCGGGCAGCTTTCCGCGCACTTGCCGCAGCCCACGCACTGTGCCGTGTTGATCTTCGGGTACGGCGTTAAAATTCTCTTTGCAAGCGGCTGCATGAACTTCGGAACGCGTGTCGTAAAATCGATGCTGCTGGAGCGTGCACGCTTAAAATCGTGTACGACAATATTTCTCAAAATCATCACCAAGCACTTCGATCTCCGAAAGCTTTCCCGCACAAAGTCCGCGCTCCTGTGCGTTTTTGAGCACCAAAATTTCTTCGGGCTTCATATCGATGAGCTTCGCGCCGACCATATCCGCTTCGTAGGGACTTTCAGACCCCACAAGTGCGCCGACAAAGCGTTTTTGGCCGCCCGTAGGTCCATCGCCCTCCATGGCGTCTATCGCATCTATAATCGAGAAATCCGGGTGCACATATTCGCACAAATCGACAAGCATTTCCGCAAACGGCTCTTTTTCCGGGTAACGGCTGTGCAGCTCCGGCTTTAATAGCCCCGGCACCACACCGAAGAGATTCTTCACCGCGCCGGAATAGCCCATCATGCCATGGGTCTTTAACTTCGCAATGTCGATGACGAGCGTCTCGCGCGGCTGCACGAACGGCTCTGTGACGGTCAGCGTATTGCAGCGCTTTCCCTCCGGCAGCTGCACTGCCGTGCTCTTACACGCTGTATATAACGAAAAGCCGTATTTTTTCCGCCGCTTCCGTATAGCTGCACGCGCGGAACGTGCCTTTCATGATAGATGTATTGTACGGCCCGCCGCCGCTTTCCGCCACCAGCACGTCCGCGCCCTGCCGCAGCAGGCAAATCGCGACCGCAGCCGTCACATTCGGGTGCGTGATGATGGCCTCCTCCGGCGCAGAGCGCATGACGAGATTCGGCTTCAAAATAACGGTCATATGCGGTTTTATGCGGCCATAAAACGCCGAAGCGGTGAACATTGCATCCACCGCTTCGGTCAGCCGTTCTATGTCATAATCCGCAAGCCGCTTTACATACGCACTCACTTTAACTCCTTCAAAAATGCGCCGATGCGGTTCAGCGCCTCTGCAAGGTGCTTGATGGAATACGCATACGAAATGCGTACAAAGCCCTCGCCGCACGCACCGAATGCCGAGCCCGGCACCACCGCGACGTGTTTATCGTAAATGAGACGCTCACAAAATTCATCGGACGTCATGCCGGTGGACTGAATGGACGGGAACACGTAAAACGCGCCCTCCGGCTCAAAGCAGGTAAGACCGAGGCGGTTGAGCCCATCCACAATCAAACGGCGGCGCATGTCGTACTGATCGCGCATTTCGGCAATGTCGTCATCACCGTTTTTCAGCGCTTCGATCGCCGCGTACTGTGACATCGTCGGGGCACTCATAATGCCGTACTGGTGCAGCTTCGTCATCGGGGAAATAATCTCCTTCGGACCCGCCGCGTAGCCCATGCGCCAACCCGTCATCGCATATGTCTTCGAGAAGCCGTTGATGACGATGGTGCGCTCCTTCATGCCCGGCAGCGACGCAATGGAGACGTGCGGCTCGCCGCCGTAAGTCAGCTCACTGTAAATCTCATCGGAAAGCACGATGAGGTCATGGCGAATGATCACTTCGCTCAGCGCTTTCAAATGCTCGCGGCGCATCACGGCACCCGTGGGGTTATTCGGGTACGGGAAAATAAGCACCTTCGTCTTGTCCGTAATGGCGTTTTCAAGTTCTTCGGGCGTCAAGCGGAATTCGTTTTCCGCTTTCGTTGCGATGGAAACCGGTACGCCGCCCGCCATACGGGTCAGCGGGTCGTAGCACACAAAGCACGGCTCCGGGATAATAACCTCATCGCCCTCGCCCACAAGGCAGCGCAGCGCCATATCGATAGCCTCGCTGCCGCCAACGGTGACAAGAATATCGGTAGCTGCGGTGTATTCCAGGTCATATTTGCGCTTTAAAAAGCGGCAGATCTCCTCGCGCAGCGCCATCAGGCCGCGGTTCGGGGTGTAGCGCGTTCTGCCCTTTTCCAGCGTCGTGATACCCTCCTCGCGGATATGCCACGGGGTGGAAAAAATCCGGCTCGCCGATGGAAAGGGAGATCACGTCCTCCATTTCGTTTGCAATGTCAAAAAAGCGGCGGATACCGGAGGGCTTAATCACGCGCGCACGGTCGTTCAGGTATTTGCTGTAATCAATCACAAAGGTTGCTTCCTCTCTCGTCAATCTCATCGTAGTCGGTGACAAAGTCCACGCCGCCGTCCTTATATTTCGTCAGAATAAAGTGCGTGGCAGTGGAGAGCACACCGTCGATCGGCGCGAGGCGCTTTGCAACGAACATCGCGATCTCAGACATGGTATTCGCCGTAACGGTTACGGCAAGGTCAAAGCCGCCGGACATCAGGCAGACGCTTTCCACTTCGGGGAAGGCCTTTACGCGTGCGGCAAGCTCATCAAAGCCGGAGTCTTTCTTCGGCGTAACGCGCAGCTCAATGAGTGCACTTGCGCGGTGCACATCCGTACGCTCCCAGTTGATGAGCGTGCGGTAGCCCTTGATGACGCCGTCTTTTTCAAACTTATGAATGGCGGCCGCCACTTCGGCTTCGGTCATATCCAGCATAACGGCAAGCTCCTGCACGGTCAGCTTGGCATCATCCTGCAAGAGCTTTAAAAGCTTTTCCATTTTCTTATCCATGGTGTTTTATCCCTTCTGTTTTTTATTTTGCAGGCCTGCTGTACCTTTTGCAGCAGGCAGTGTAATTTGTTTTATTCGATCGGCACCTGCACCGGCTTGCGCTCTACAAACACGGTGTACTCCTTGTAGCCGATGTCGCTTAAAAGCTCCATGGCCTCCTCTACGCCGCTTGCAATATTTTCCGTGCGGTGTGCATCCGCGCCGATGGTGACAAGCTTACCGCCAAGCTCCTTATAGCGCGAATAGACTTCGCGGTCGGGCAGCTTCGGCGCATCCGTGCGCAAAATACGGGAGGTGTTGAACTCCAGCGCGATGTCCGACTTGATGAGCGCCTTTAAAACCGCGTCCAGCTCGTCCTGATACGGCTTGTAGCTGGGCGTTTCCCCCGCCTTACACATGTAGCGCAGCGGGTAGGTGATGTGCGCCAGTGTATCGAACTTGCCCCACTCCACCATTTCAAGGCTCTCCGCAAAGTAGGCGTGCAAAGCGTTGTCGATCTCCTGCTCGGTGGGATTATGCTCGCCGATGTGGTAAAAATCGTCGTGATCGCGAATGTTGTGCAGCGAACCGATCACCACGTCGTAGTCGCGCCCCGTAAGCGCATCGTGTGCTGCGTTTAGGTCCTGCAGGGGCTGGCCGAGCTCAATGCCGCGCAAAAGCTTCAAATTCGGAAAACGTTCCTGATTTTGCAACAGCTCCGCATAGGACTGACGTACGACATCGTAATACCGTCCGCCGGGAATGTGCGGCACGTTCATGTACTGGTTGCACTCGCAGTGGTCGGTCACAGCGTAGTAAACCAGACCCATCTCGATGGCGTTCATGCACATATCGCGCATGTTGCGGGTGCCATCGAACGAGCAGTTGGAATGGCTGTGACAATCGGATATATTTTTGTAACGCAAAAGATCATCCCCTTAAAGCACTTCGACCTGTATGCTCAAAACAATATACAAATTGATTTTAACACAATAAAATCATTTTGGAATACCCAAAGCACAAGTTTTGCAACTTTTCGCCTAAAACCGCATTGTAAAGCGATGTGAAAGCTTCTTCCGATTTCTCCGCACCGTACCTTTTTTGATTTTTACACCGCTATTTCCTGCAAAACACCTTTTAAACCTTGACAGCGCCCCACATTTGATAGATAATAAAGAAATAGAAAACCACAGCAAAGCGCTTTTATGTTTTGCAGGAAAGGGTAGGGTCATTTTATGAAAGCAGTCATCACCGTAATCGGAAAAGATATGGTCGGCATTCTCGCGAAAGTCTCCACCGTATGCGCAGAAAAAGGCATCAATGTCATTGAAGTCACACAGTCCATCTTGCAGGATATGTTCGCCATGATCATGATCGTAGACATCAGTGCTGCGACCGTGCCGATCAGCGAGCTCTCCGATGAATTCGATACGCTTGGCGAAAAGCTCGGCCTGAAGATCCATGTTATGCACGAGGACGTTTTCAACTCCATGCACAGAATCTAAATCTATTACCGAAAGGCCGGGAATGAAACTATGATCGATACACATGATATTCTGGAAACCATAAATATGATCGATAACGAGAACCTCGATGTGCGCACCATCACGATGGGCATTTCGCTTCTCGACTGCATCGATTCCGATATTGATAAGGCCTGCACGAAGGTCTACGACAAAATTTGCAGCTATGCCGAAAACCTCGTCAAGACCGGCGAGGACATCAGCCGCGAGTACGGCATTCCGATTGTGAATAAGCGCATCGCCGTCACGCCCATCGCCATGCTGGCGGGCGCAAACCCCGGTGCAAGCCCCGTTCGCTTTGCAAAGGCACTGGACCGCGCCGCAAAGACCGTCGGCGTCAACTTCATCGGCGGCTATTCCGCGCTCGTGCATAAGGGCTTTGCCCCCGGCGATTACGCTTTGATTGAAAGCATCCCGGAAGCACTTGCGGAAACGGAATTCGTTTGCTCCTCCGTCAATATCGGCTCTACAAAGGCCGGCATCAACATGGACGCCGTAAAGAAAATGGGTCACATCGTCAAGGAAGCCGCCGTCCGCACCGCGGACCGCGACTGCGTCGGTGCGGCAAAGCTCGTCGTGTTCTGCAACGCACCGGAGGACAACCCCTTCATGGCGGGCGCTTTCCACGGTGCCGGCGAGCCGGACTGCGTCATCAACGTGGGCGTTTCCGGTCCGGGCGTTGTGCGCGCAGCCATCAAGAAGGCAAAAGATACCGATAATATCACTGAGATCGCGGACATCATCAAGAAGACCGCGTTCAAGATCACGCGCATGGGTCAGCTCGTCGCGCAGGAGGCTTCCCGCCGTCTGTGCGTGCCGTTCGGTATTGTCGACCTCTCCCTCGCCCCCACACCGGCTATCGGTGACAGCGTAGCGGATATCCTTGAGGGCATGGGCCTTGCGCAGTGCGGCGCACACGGTACCACAGCTGCACTGGCTCTGCTCAACGACGCTGTGAAAAAAGGCGGCGTCATGGCGTCCTCACACGTTGGCGGCCTTTCCGGCGCGTTCATCCCGGTCAGTGAAGACGCCGGCATGATCGCCGCAGCAAAGAGCGGCGCGCTTTCCATCACAAAGCTTGAAGCCATGACGGCGGTCTGCTCCGTCGGCCTCGATATGATCTGCGTTCCGGGCGACATCACCCCGGAGATTATTTCCGGCATCATCGCGGACGAAGCTGCCATCGGCATGGTCAACTCCAAGACGACCGCCGTGCGCCTCATTCCGGCCATCGGCAAGAAGGTCGGCGAAGAACTGAACTTCGGCGGCCTGCTCGGCTGCGGCCCTGTTATGGAAGTCAATACGAATTCCCCGGCCGTGTTCGTCAACCGCGGCGGCCGCATCCCCGCCCCGCTGCAGAGCCTTAAAAACTAAAAAACATAAAATTCAGTTTTTCGTTCATACTATCCTCGGTGAGCAAAGCGTTTTGTCTTTGTTCTCCGAGGATTTTTTATCGCCTGCGTTCGATTTTCGCCATCGGTCGGGTGCAGGCGAATGCAAAAAGGAGCAGAGTATATGCTGGACGTCATCGCTTTGATTTTGACGGTGATCGGCGGCATCAACTGGGGCCTCATCGGCATTTTCCAGTTTGATCTCGTCGCATGGCTTTTCGGCGGACAGGGCGCCGTTTTGAGCCGCATCATCTACACACTCGTCGGCATCGCCGCCGTATGGTGCATTTCCCTCCTGTTCAGGGACAATGACCTCATTGAAAAGTAAATGCACCGCAAAAAAGCCGAGACACTTCGTTTTGAAGCGCCTCGGCTTTTGTTGTTATATACGTCGGTTAAAAGTTTTGTCGAAATACGCACATGCGCCGAGCAGGCCGGCGTTGTTGCCGAGTGCAGCGGCCTCCACCTCAAGGTCTTTTGCGAACTGCTCCATCGCGCCGTTCAAAATCTTCTCGCGAAGCGGGCGGATAAAATGTTCGTCTTCCCTTGAAATACCGCCGCCGATGAGCACCATTTCCGGGTTGAAAATGTGCACAAGACCGATGATTCCAAATGCGATGCTGTCGATCCAGCTGTTCACCGTCGCGCTGACGTCTGCGTCATCGAGGTGGTCAAAGATCACCTTGCCGTTGACGTCTTCTGCCGGTACGCCCAGCTTTTCGAGCAATGCAACATTCTCCGTAAAACGGCGCACAAGCGCGCCCGTAGAACCGTAGCGCTCAAAGCAGCCGCGGTTGCCGCACGGGCACTCCACACCGTCAAAATTGATGATATAATGCCCGATTTCGCCACCGATGCCGCGTCTGCCCTGAATGAGGCGACCGTTTTCGATGATGCCGCCGCCAATGCCGGTGCCGACCGTAACGACAAGCACGTTCTCCTTGCCCTTTGCGCGACCAAACGTCTGCTCGCCGAGCGCCGCTGCGTTCGCGTCGTTGATGACGGTTACAGGCAGATGAAACCGGTCTTCCAGAATTTTCTTCACCGGGCTGCCGAGCCAGTCGCCGAGCTGTGCACCCACGCCGATAACCGTGCCGGAGTTCACATCAATCTGCCCCGTTGCCGAAACGCCGATGCCCTCGATTTTCACGGGGCTCTTTTCGAGAACTTCTCCCGCAAGGTTCGCAACCGTCGTCATGATGGACGTTTTGTAACCGTCAAAGCTGACGCTGCGCGTTTCGGAAAGCAGAACTTTGCCGTTTTCGTCCACAACGCCGATCTTCACAGCCGTGCCGCCGATATCAATGCCTAAAAGCGTACTCATGAAATGGCCTCAACAAATCTGCGGGTGATGTCACGCGGGCGCGTAATGGCCGTGCCGATGACCGCTGCGTGCACCGGGTAAGAGAACACCTTCTGCAGCTGGCCGCGCTCCCAAACACCGCCCTCCGCGATGACCGGCACGTTCAGCTCCGTCGTGATGCGGGAAAGCAGATCGTAGTTCGGAATAGCCGTGCCCTTCGTCTTTGCCGTGTAGCCGCACAGCGTCGTGCCGACAAGGTCAAAGCCGATCTCCGCCGCGTGCTTGCAGTCTTCATAGCAAGAGCAGTCCGCCATGAAGAGCTGATTCGGGTATTTTGCGCGCGCTTCCTTGAACAGCGTGTCAAGATCAAGGCCGTTCGGACGCGGACGGTCTGTTGCGTCCAGCGCGATAATCTCCACGCCGGTTGCCGCCAGTGCATCGATTTCCTTCATCGTCGGCGTGATATATACATCACTGTCGTCGTATACGCTCTTGATGATGCCGATGACCGGCAGGTCAACTTCCTTTTTGATGTCCACAATATCCTCGCAGGTGTTGGCACGAATGCCCACAGCACCGCCCTCTTTTGCGGCAAATGCAAGGTGGCCCATAAAGTGGTAGCCGTAAAGCGGCTCATCCGGCAGCGCTTGGCAAGAGACAATTACGCCGCGGTGGATCTGGTTTAAAATTTCCTGATTTGTCATAAAAACGCATCCTTTCGTTTTTGAAAACATCCTGTATCTCTATCTTAGTACGCTTTGTACGTTGCCTTGAGCCCAATTTCAAACATACGGCTCCACGGCAGGAAAATATCTTCCACGGTTACTTTGTCCGCAACGGACGTCATTTCCGTCTTTACGAACTTGCGCAGCTCCTCCAAAACGGCGTTGGCCGCCTTGCCGCGCTGCTCTTCGCACCAGAAGTACGTCATGCCCCACTGCGGCAGAATGTGCTCCGTCACGTAGCTGCGCACGACCGCACCGTAGCCGAAATCCTCGATAAAACGCTCCACAAGGAAGTTCTGCTTCGCTTCGGTATTATTCTGGTACATATTGTTCACAATCATCGCGAGCACCGTGCCCATGGAGTTTGCAGAGGTGTTCCAGCCTGCATAACCTGCAAGCTTCATCAAAATACCTTGCTTATTGAGCACGCGCAGAAGCTGCAATTCGCCGCCGTTCGTGTAGGCATTGTCGAGGATCGCCGTCGGAATGCCGCGCTTCAAGCAATCGTTCACAAAGTACAGAAACTCTGCCATATTGCGCTCCACATCATAGTTGATGTTGTTCGCCGGCTGATTTGCGGCTTCTTCCATCTCGTTTGCCGGAGCGGTGATGCCCATCACAACGTCGGCGTCGGCGAGCGACGGCACAGCGATGCAGCCCGCCGCCATGACGTGGTACTTTACGGTCTCATTGAGACTTCTGTCCTCGTAGTTCGGGATCAGCTGCGGCGCCAGCGTGGACGCATACTTGAGGTATACGCGTGGGGTGTTATTCTCAAGCGCGTTGATGGCGCGGGAGACAAGCACCATGCCGAGCTCATCGGCGCCCGGGTACAAAATCACACGGTCATTGAGCACCTTCTCATCGATCTTCGCGCGCACGGTCTTCTGGTCCATTGCGGTGTAGCCGTACTTTGCGGAATCGTCCTGCGGGATGATGAGAAAATCAATCGTGCCGTCCTCCACAAGGTCGAGCGTGCGGATATTGAAGTTGCCGTTAAATGTACGGCGGTCAAGATAATCTTTAAGCGCCGCGGGGTCTACCTTGGCTTTCAACTCAGAAAGCTCGTTCGCGTCACCCATGCCGAGCTTTTCAAGGTGCGTCAGACGGCCGATATGGTGAATCTCTTTGCCGTAAAGCTCATAGTAATCCGGCTCCTCATCGTCGGAGGAATATTTCGGGCAGCGCATGATGCACTGGAACGCGTACAGCTTTACCTGCGGGTTCTTTTCGCGCAGTTCTTTTAAAAGCATCAGACGTTCCAAAACCGTCTCCTCGGAAAGATGGTGCAAGCGCGAGGGAATCAGGCCGCCATACAGCAGCGTATCGATGGAAATGACCGCCGCGTCTACCTTTTCGATATTTGCGATCAGGAAATCGCGGATGAATTCATAAGACGCCGGGGTCTTCTTCTGGCCGAGATGTTCCGGGCGAATGATCGTATACTTTTCGCCGTTGAAAATTTTGGACGGGAAATCAAAGTTGCAGGGGCGCTCGTCGAGCGGCAGCAAAATAATGTTTTTCATGGTAGCCTCCTTTTACGCGCGGATGATCTTCCACGCACGTGTGTTGATGTTCTCCAGCTTCACGTCCGCACCGCCGCCGATGTACAGGCCACAGTCCTCCGGCACTTCAAAATCGACCCTGCCGGGTGCGAAGTCAAACACATTGCCCTTGAGCGGCAGGTTCTTAGACGGCTTACGGGTGAAGTCAATGTTTCTGAGCTCATATTTTCTGCACCGATATATTCGGTGTAACAGACATCTTAAATCAATTTCAAGTTTAAAAGTAAGAATAATGAAGCAAGGGCGCAGGACCTTTTGTGTCCTGCGCCCTGCATTCAGATCATTATTCAGGTTTCAGAAGAGCAATTAGCCTTCCGTGGTGCCCTTTGCGATCTCGAGTACGTCCGGGTTAGCATCCAGATAAGCCTGGAACTGGGTTCTGTACTCTTCGAGGTACTTGTCGAGGCCAGCAGCCTTCAGCTTCTCGATAGCAGCATCGATGTTGTCCTCATAGGAAACCATACCGACCTTAATCGGATAGATGGAGGAGATGATCTCGGTCTGGAGGTTCGTCAGCTCACTGGTAACGTTAGAGGAATCAAAGATGAAACCTGCTGCCGGGGAAATGACGTAATTGTCAGACTTGTAGGTCATATAATCGATGTGGTCGTCCGGAACATCGGAAGCATAAGCCATGTACGGCAGGTAGCCTGTCATCCAGGTATCCATGCTGTACAGAGGGTTGGCGTCGTCACCCTTGACCTGCTCAATTCTGTGGTCGCCGGTCTTGGTGTAGTGCGTGCCCTCAATGCCATAGTGGAAGAGGTCATGGTTCTCTTCGGAAGCATACAGCCAGTTGAGGAACTTGAGGCCGGATTCCGGATCCTCAGAGGTGGCGGAAATCGCGTTCAGGTTCTGCACATAGGTGTAGATCATGTCCGGAACATCGTCGCCGAAAGCTTCAACCCACTTGACCTCTGCGCCTTCAACACCGTTCTGCTGCATCGTAACGCCGGTAGCCGGGTCGAATGTCTGGGACGGAAGCATTGCGCCGAACTTAGCGTCGTCGTACTTCTTCTGGTGGTCGCGGTTCAGGACATCCGGGTCGATGAGACCGGCCTGATACATCTCGTAGTAGGTGTTTGCGTCCTTCTTGAATTCTTCGGACTCATAGAAGGAATCAACCGTGCCGTCCTGACGGATGAGGCAGATGCCGAGGGAGTTCTCAACATAGAACGGGTAGGTATCATAGCTTCTGTGGAGCCAGTGCGCCGTATCCTGAACCTGATGCATCCAAGAATAAGCCTTCATACCGGTCTCATTGAGAATCTCGTCCTGAGACTTCTT
>ENA-OQHN01000486-OQHN01000486.1-human-gut-metagenome-genome-assembly--contig:-NODE-486-length-13716-cov-2.496578_pt1 | contig 13716 bp, 17 predicted proteins | sample MGYA00242564_ERZ504721 | MGnify/ENA primary metagenome ERZ504721 (study PRJEB26092, sample SAMD00036212) | human gut metagenome | host: Homo sapiens | study: EMG produced TPA metagenomics assembly of...
TTCCTGATCCAGTTCGCCGCTGGCCGTCAGCCAGCAGACGGCCCAGGGGACCAGCAGCAGCCCCGCCAGCAGGGCCAGGATCACCAGAGAAAGGAAAAAACGTTTCAGCCAGCCGTCAGGGGCCGGATGCGCTATCTCGGACATGAGGGCCTCCGTCAAAAGCGGAAAGAGAGGAAGGCATGGCCCTGCATCAGCAGCAGGGAGGCCAGCGCAGGCAGGGCCAGAGCCACGGCCCAGAGCAGGTTCGGCTGCCAGTGCAGCCAGGGGCGGCTGCCGTCGGCACGGCCCAGCATCACATGCTGGCTGCAGGGCAGGGCCCAGACGATGACGGCGCAGACGGCCAGCAGCGGCAGCAACAGCCGGGGCTCCAGCAGGCCGCCGGGCAGCAGGGCTTCCAGTCCCTGTTGCAGGGGCAGGGGGTGGCCGTCGCTCCAGAGGAACATGCTCTGCCAGACATGCAGGGCCGTGCCCGTATCCCCGGCGCGGAACAGCACCCAGGCGATGGTCAGGCACAGAAAGGTCACCAGCACGCACAGGGCCCGCAGGGGCGGCAGGGCCAGCACGCGTTCGGCCAGGCTGCCGCGCAGCAGATGCCGGAAGGCATGGTTGACCAGCAGGAGCAGGCCGTGCAGGGCCCCCCAGAGGAGGAAGGTCAGCCCGGCACCGTGCCAGACGCCGCAGATCAGCATGGTCAGCAGCAAATTGGCGTACTGCCGCACCCGGCCGTGACGGCTGCCGCCCAGGGGCAGATACAGGCAGTCATGCAGCCAGCGGCCCAGGGTCATGTGCCAGCGGCGCCAGAAATCTACGATGCCCGTGCCTTGTAGGGCGCGGCAAAGTTCTCCGGCAGGCGCAGGCCCCAGCATGAGGGCGGCCCCCACGGCCATGTCCGTATAGCCGGAAAAATCGAAATAAATCTGGAAGGTATAACTCAGAGCCCCCAGCCAGGCCTCGGCCGTGCTCAGGGGCAGGCCCTGGGCGGCGGCGTGGAACACGGCGTCAGCCGCCGGGCCAGACTGTCGGCCAGCAGCACCTTCTTGGCCAGGCCCAGTACCATCAGCCCCAGGCCCCGCGCCAGATCCTCAGCCTGGGGCACCTCCAGGGCATCCAGCTGCGGGCCCATCTCCTCATAGCGGACCAGCGGGCCGGACAGGGCATAGGGGAAGCAGGTGGTGAACAGGGCCTGCCGCACGATACCTTCGGGCCGGATGCGGCGCTGGTAGACGCCCAGCAGCCAGGCCAGCTGGATGAGCACGGCAAAGGAGAAGCCCGCGGGCATGGCCGCGGGCGCCAAAACGGGCAGGATGTCCTGCCATTGTGCCAGCCAGGCCGACAGAGCCGGCAGGTGGCGGAACCGGCACCAGACCAGCACGTTGAGCAGCACGGCCAGGAGCAGCAGACCGCGACGGCCCAGCCGACGGCGGCGGTGCCCCTCATCGGCCAGCAGCAGGCCGAACAGATAGTTGATCACGGTCATGCCCAGCAGGAGCAGCAGGGCCTCCAGCCCCTGGCAGGCCCCCAAAGCAGCGAGGCCCCAGCAGGAGCACGGACAATCTGGTCTTGTCTTCTCCGGCAGTCAGTTTCCACAGCCAGACGAGGATGGGCAGGAAGAGGAACAGGAAGGGGAAGGAAGCGAAAAGCATAAAAAGAATCTCCCGGCGCGGCACATCTCAAGACGGCCACCCCGGGAGAAAACGAGGAGACTGATACGTTGGATCGTCCCGAATGCCGCGCGATATCAGGAATTGAGCTCAGCTCTGAACTTGCGGGACAGACGGAAGACGACGACCTTGCGCGGCGGCAGGGTGATGGCTTCATCCGTTTGCGGATTGCGGCCCTTGCGCGACGCTTTGTCGTAGGCCTCAAACTTGCCGAACCCACTAATCAGAAGAGCATTGTCCTTTTTGATGGCGCTCTTCATGATCTCCAGCAGTTTTTCGACCACATTCTTCACGTCAACCCGATTTTTGTCTGTACTCTCGTAGATCCGCTCGACGATGTCAGCTTTGGTCAATGTTTTCTTCATGTCCAATCCTTATGCCACAGGCACGCTTCACATATGCACAACTTTTTTGTAGGATATACTCAACTTGCATTTCCGGCAAGATTTTTGTCTCCGCGCGAAGCCTGCCAAGCCTTGCTACTGCTCGCTTTCTGCCATGTCTCGTGTTTCGCTTACTTTTTTATGGGAGACTCCTGCAAGGGCAATCCCGGTCTTCAGCGTTTTCATCCCGTTTTTCGGCTGTCCCCGCCGCTGTTGTTTTTGTCCCAGCATGACCAGACAGGCCAGCAGGCCAGTCCTTTGGACGAGATACTGGCCCGTGCGGCCGCCGATCTGCACGCCCGGCGGGCACAGGGCAGGCCGCCGGTAGAGCTGGCCTTTTACGGCGGCACCTTCACGGCCCTGGCGCCCCGCGACCTGGACGCCTGTCTGGACATGGCCGACAGCCTCCGGCGTGACGGCTGCATCACCCGTTTCCGCTGCTCCACCCGCCCCGACCGTCTGGATGCGGCCCTGCTGGCGCGCCTGCGCCGCCACGGCTGCCGCACGGTGGAGCTGGGCATCCAGAGCTTTTTCCGATACGGCCCTGCAGGCCAGTGAACGCCATTACAGCGGCCGGCAGGGCACCGAAGCCTGCCGTCTGGTGCGGGACGCGGGCCTTGCCCTGGGCGTGCAGCTGCTGCCCGGCATGCCGGGCCACCAGCCGGAAGACTTTTTGGCCGACGTGCGCCGCGCCCTGGCCCTTGGGGCGGACATGCTGCGCTTCTATCCCTGCCTGGTACTGGCGGGCACGGAACTGGCCCGCCGCTGGCAACAGGGCCTCTACACGCCCTGGCCCCTGCCGCAGACCCTCTCCCTGCTGGCACGTGGCTGGCTGTACGCCCGTCGCGCCGGAGTGCCCGTCATCCGCATGGGCCTTGCTCCCGAACCCGGCATGGAGGCGGCCCTGCTGGCCGGGCCCGCCGACAGGAACCTGGGCGGGCGTGTGCTGGGCCGGGCCTTGTGGCTGCATGTCTGTGCCTGCCTGCTGCGGGCGCGGGGGGACATGCCGCCCCAAGCGAGATACGGGCCGCGGCCCTGCTGGACGCCCTGCTGGCGAACGAAGAAGCCCCGGCGCATCGCCCCGGGCACGGGCCCTGTACCTGCCGCGCGCCTGCCAGGGGTTCTTCCGCGGGCCGGGCGACGAGCTGGGCAGGGCCTGGGCGGCCCTGGGCATCACGCGCCGCAATCTCGTCTGGACAGCAGGGCAGGCCGCCTGCCTGCACCTTGAGGCCTGATCCCGTATTTCCTCCAACCTGCGGCACCGTCCGCATCCGACCATGAGGTGACCATGTCCGCCGCCCCTTCCGGGTCCCTGCCGCCGCTCAGTGAAGAAGAACGCGCCATCTTTGCCAATGCCATCCGGCAGGCCCGCATGCTGCAACGGACCCTGGGGCCGCTGTGCGAAGTCGCCATCCACGATTTCCGGGATCTCGACCATTCCCTCGTCCATCTGGAGGGCAGCCTCACCGGGCGCAAACTGGGCGCCCCATCACCAACATCGTGGTCAAGGCCTGGCGCCAGCAGGGCGACAGCGTGGCGGACATCGTGGGCTATCCCTCGTCCACGCCGGGCGGCAAATCCCTCAAGTCCTCCACCTCGTTCCTGCGCAGGGCCGACGGCCGGGTCATCGGCGCCTTCTGCATGAACATCGACCTTTCCGACCTGCTGCACTTCCAGGCCGTGAGGCACCCCTGCTGCACGTGGATCCGCTGGAACGCGATGCCAGCGAGACCTTTGCCGCCTGCACCGGCGATACCAGCCTTGCCATCCTCGAGGCGGCCATCCGGCGTGCCGGCAAGCATCCCTCCCTCATGAACCGCGAGGAAAAAAAGGGACTTCATCCGCATCCTCGACGAAGAGGGCGCCTTCCTCATCAAGGGCGTGGTCCAGCACGTGGCCAAGGAGATGCAGGTCTCCATCTATACGGTGTACAATTACATGCGCCAGATCAAAAAGGATAATGGCTAGTCTTACTGTTTAAAATATTTTTTAAATTAAAAAATATTGACACATCCCCGTACTCAAGGCAAAAGGGGATGTGCTGCAATGGGGCGCAGCTCCTGTTTCCTTCCTCTCCCTCCCCGGCGCGCTCCGCGCCCGCCCCGCGTCAGGCCTGCCGCCTGCGACCAGCACAGTCATCCCACACAAGGAGACACCATGACTCCCACGCACAAGCCCCTGACGGCCCTGCACGTCCGTCCGGCCATCGAGACCTCGCTCTTCGACTTTTTCAAGATCGGCCCCGGCCCTTCCAGCTCCCATACCATCGGCCCCATGCGCGCCGGGCATGACTTCGTCCAGCGCTGCGATGCCCTCGATCCCGATCTGGTACGCCGCGCCGCCCGCATCCATGTGGTGCTGCTGGGCTCGCTGAGCGCCACGGGCATGGGCCACGGCACCAACACCGCCGTGCTGGCCGGCCTGCTGCGTACCAGCCCCGAGACCTGTCCCGCGGGCCTGCTGGACAAGCTGGGCCGCGAAGCCGACGCCCGCCACGACGCTGCGCATCCACGACGTCCTTTTGCAGGTGGGCCTTGCGGACATCGAACACGGCCCCATCATCCACGACGCCCCCTACAGCAACACCCTGCTCGTCAGCCTTGAGGATGCCGACGGCCAGGCCCTGTTCAGCATGGAATACTATTCCGTGGGCGGCGGCTTCATCCAGTGGAAGGGCTGGACCCCGCCCGAACGCGGCAAGCCCGTGCACCCCTACGGCACCATGCGCCAGCTGCGCGAACAGCTGGCCAAGACCGGCCTGACCCTGCACGAGCTGATCCTGGACAACGAAAGCGCCATCACCGGCATGTCGCGCCCGGACATCTTCCAGAACCTGGAACAGATCATGGAATCCATGTACGCCAGCGTGCGCCGCGGCCTTGAGGCCGAAGGGCAGCTGCCCGGCACCCTGGGCGTGTGGCGCAAGGGCCATACCCTGCTGGAACGCGCCCGCGAGATGCCCCTGGCCGTGGACCGCTTCCTGGGCCCAGGTCAACGCCTATGCCTTTGCCGTGGCCGAAGAGAACGCCTCGGGCGGCGTCATCGTCACCGCGCCCACCTGCGGGGCCGCGGGCGTCATGCCCGCCCTGCTCTACGCCATGCGCTACAACATGAACATCGGTGACCGGGCCCTGCGCGAAGGCGTGCTGGCCTCGGCGGCCGTGGGCTTCCTGGCCAAGCACAACGCCGGTATCGCCGGTGCCGAAGTGGGCTGTCAGGGCGAAGTGGGCGTGGCCTCCAGCATGGCCGCCGCCATGCTGGCCCATGCGCGCGGTTATGCCGTGGATGTGGTGGAGAACGCCGCCGAAGTGGCCCTGGAACACCATCTGGGCCTGACCTGCGACCCCGTGGGCGGCTATGTGCAGATCCCCTGCATCGAGCGCAACGCCGTGGGCGCCATCAAGGCCTACAATGCCTGCCTGCTGGCCACCTGCGAGAAGTCCTCGCAGCATATGGTCAGCCTGGACGCCGTCATCATGGCCATGAACGAGACCGGCCGCGAGATGAACGCCAAATTCAAGGAAACCAGCGAAGGCGGCCTGGCCGTCAGCCTGGTGGAATGCTGATCGGGAGCCGTGCGCTCCCGCGGGGCCGTCTTCGTCCATTCGATGAAGGCGGCCCCTTCCGTCCCCGGACAGGAACAGGGACGGCATCCGCCGCTGCCGGACGCCCCGCACAGGGCCCTGCCACGGGCCCGGGACCTGTTCCCCTGCTTTTCCAACCCTTTCACCCTCAAGGAACCTTCATGGCACAGACCCCTGAAACCGGCCATGCCGCCTCCGGCCGCTGGACGAAATTCGACGTCGTCTGGATGCTCAACCTCTTCGGCACCGCGGTGGGCGCGGGCATCCTCTTCCTGCCCATCAATGCGGGCATGTCCGGCATCTGGCCCCTGGTCGTCATCACCCTGCTGGTGGGCCCCATGACCTATTTCGCCCACCGGGGCCTGGCCCGCTTCGTGCTGTCCTCCTCCCGCGCCGACAGCGACATCACCGCCGTGGTGGAGGAACACTTCGGCCTTTCCGCAGGCAAGCTCATCACCCTGCTCTATTTCTTCGCCATCTATCCCATCCTGCTCATCTATGCCGTGGGCATCACCAACACGGTGGAATCCTTCATCGTCAACCAGCTGCAGATGGCCGCGCCGCCGCGCCTGCTGCTTTCCGGCGTGCTGGTGGCGGCCCTGATGGCCGTCATCCTGGTGGGCGAGAACTTCATGCTCAAATTCAACGAGTGGCTGGTCTACCCCCTGTGCGGCATCCTTTTCTGCCTGTCGCTCTACCTCATCCCGCACTGGAACACCTCCGCGCTGGGGCAGATGCCTGATGCCGGCAGCTTCCTGGGCACCCTCTGGCTCACCCTGCCGGTGCTGGTCTTCGCCTTCAACCATTCGCCCGCCATCTCGTCCTTTGCCCTGGCCCAGCGCCGCCACTACGGCGACATGGCCGAGCAGAAGGCCTCCCAGACCCTGCGCGGCACGGCCTGTATCCTGGTGCTCTTCGTCATGGCCTTCGTCTTCAGCTGCGTGCTCAGCCTCAGCCCCGCCCAGCTGGTGGAAGCCAAGGCCCAGAACATCCCCGTGCTCTCCTATCTGGCCAACCAGTTCGACAATCCCTTCATCTCCTGGTTCGGCCGCTCATCGCCTTCCTGGCCATCGGCAGCTCGTTCTTCGGCCACTATCTGGGCGCCCGCGAAGGCCTGCACGGCATCCTGGTCCAGATGTCCTCCAATCCCGAAGCCACGGCCACCTCGCGCAGCGTGCGCACCGGCATCGCCCTGTTCTTCTTCGTGACCCTCTGGCTTGCCGGCTGGCTCAACCCCGGCATCCTGGACATCATCGAGTCCCTCAGCGGCCCGGTCATCGCCATGATCCTGTTCATCATGCCCATGTACGCCGTGCACAAGATCCCGGCCATGAGCCGCTACCGTGGCCAGTGGAGCAATGCCTTCGTGCTGGCCGCCGGTTGCGTGGCCATCTCTTCCCTGCTCTACAAGCTGTTCTGATCCCGCGCGCAGCATCCGTAAAACAGGACGTCCGCCGGTCTCCGTGCCGGTGGACGTCTTTTTTTGTGCCCGCAGACCTGCGCGGTCGATGCGGCCCGCCATGGCCTGGCCCCGCCTGCTGCGCAGCAGGCGGGGCGCATAGCCAGCATCTCGGATAAAGGAAGGAGGGGGGAGAAAGGCTCCTGCCGGAAAGCCCCATATGCCGCGCTTGCGGGAACAGCCCGCACCACGCCATCACGGCAGGAAGATGCCGGAACATACGGGACAGCGAAGAGACGCACCGGCACTGACGGACACTGTGATCCAGGGCCCTGTCGGCCCGGATGTCCAATGGCGGGAGCAGACGTCAACCCGCCCACCAGCCTGCCGGGTCTGATGATGGCACCGGCCCCACCGGGAAACCAGGCCCACAGGAAGGCGCCGCTCCCTCCTGCCAGCTGGCCAGGACCGGCATGATGCCTGGTCCCACAGGGCGCCCGGCCCGTCCGGGACGACGCCATACCGCCGGATCGGCGCAAGCCGTTCCCACCGGGCCGGCGGGCAGCGGATAAAAAAAGACGACCGGCTGCCCAGGGGGAGGAGCAGCCGGCCAAAGAGGGAGGATGTTCTGATGGTTAGAGGTTATGGTGAAGGAGGAGGATGCTCTCGTGAGCCCCGGCAGGACCAAGGGGGATTGCCCTGCCGGTTATGTTGTCCGCCAAAGGCGGGGAGGGGCGATCTCAGGATGTAAAATCTGCCTTTTCTCAGGAAGGCCCGGCCGGGGCCAGGGGAAACCCCGGCCGGGGTAGAAGTTCCAGAGGACTGCATTTTGTAGAGCGGGAGCTCTGGTTAAAGGTGCCTGTCAAAGGAGGTTGCTGTTTTCGGGAGCCTGGCCGGAAGGAGGAGGAGCTTCCGGCCAGATATTTTTTTCTGCCGTTGGCAGGGATCAGCTCTTAATAGTGGCCGCGATGGGGACCGTCGTCGTAGCTGGCGTCACCGCGGGGGCCGTCACCGCGAGGGCAATCCATGGCGGGGCCGCGATCGCCACGGGGACCACGGGGGCCGCGGGGAGCGTCTTTGAAGCCTTCCGGCACGCCCACTTCGGCAGCCAGCTTGTCGCCCAGGGCATCATGCAGGTCGGCCATCTCGTTGCGCAGGCGGGTCATCTCGGTAGCGGCCTCACGCACGGCCTTCACATCGGGGTTGGTGGCGTTTTCCAAAGCCCGCAGTTCCTGGCGCTTGACGTAGATGCTGTCGCGCAGCTGCTCCATGCGGGGAGCGAATTCTTCCATGATCTTGTCGAACTTGGCACGCTGCGCGTCCGACATGGCCCGGTAACCCCAGCCACGGGCGTGGCCGTGATGTCCCCAGCCGCCTTCCCAGCAGCCGCCGTCGCCGTAACCATAGCAGGGACCGTAACCGTTGCCCTGGCCGCGATGATGGGGGCCGGCGAAAGCGTCAGAGGTCATGGTTCCGCCGATGAGGGCTGCAGCCAGCAGGGCAGGGATCATAACGCGGGAAGTCTTCATATATATGCTCCTTTATCTCTTCTCAGAGTGGGTTATCTTTGGGCTTTGGGTCTTGCCCTTTGTGCTCTGTATATAGCAACCCGCGTGCCAAACATTATTTTTCAATATAAATCAATATATTACATTTTCACCCCGGCAAACGGCCTTTCTCCGGCTGCCCGGGGTGGCCCCCGGATGTCCAGTTTTTATGCAGCGGGCCGGCGGACCTGGTCAAAAATTATACAGCAGACAAATTTTCATACACCCCTGACGCCCGGCCCCCAAAGCCGGAGCCGGATAATAAAAAAAGCCCCGCCTGAGCGGGGCCTGGATGCTTCATGAGGGGTGCAGAAGCTATGGGCAGGGTTCGAGGGTCTCCTGCAGGGAATACGTATGGATCACGTCCTGCCGGATCATGCTGTTGCAGCCCCGGCTCTTGCCGGCGCGGCGGAAACTCACGCCCACCTCGTCCAGCAGGCGGCCCTCCAGCTGCGCCAGCTGCAGGCGCAGGCGGTCGCGCAGGTCCTGCAGCTCCCAGCCAAGACGGGAGAGCGTCTCGGCGGACGAGTCTTCCGCGTAGTCGAAATGGGCCAGTTCTTCCCGCTTCTGGCGAATGCGCCAGCGGGTGTCTTCGATGGCAGGACGGGCTTCTTCAAGGATGGCGCGGGCCTTGACCTGCTGTTCTTCGGGCAGGCTCTGGAGCCACTGGTCGACATTGCGGTAGCCGCGCGGCCCGTGACCGCCGCCGTGATGCCCCCCGGCAGCCACCATGAGCGGCAGCAGCAGGAGCGATGTCATAACCAGACCACTGACAACTATATTCTTCCACATAGGCAAACCTTGTTCTGTTGGGCCATGCTTCTGGCATATCAAGCCTGTGTCCGCGGCGCAAGGAAAGGCCGCTGGCAGGCCGTGGCATTTTTTTCGTCTTTCCCCGTTTTTGCAAAAAAACATGCAAGCCAAATATCCGACGGCAAGGTGACAGGTGCCCCAACCATGCTTATAGTGCAGGCATGAACTTTATCCGACGCTGCCTTTCCGCTGCTGCCGCCCTGCTGGATCCCCGTCGCCACCGGCTGGCCCGCGCCGCCAACCGGCCCGACCAGACACCGGGGTCTGCCCCGTCCGGCCAGAGCTCCGGCGGCATGGTGGCCAATGACCAGGCCGCGCGCGAGAACGACTGCTCGCAGGCACGTTCGCAGCTGGCGCAGCAGCAGAACACCCCGCTGGGTCTGCTGCTGGGCGGGACGGCCTTCGTCCTCATCCTGCTGGTCACCCTGCTGGCCCTGGCCTCCATCGAACGCAACGAACGCGCCATGTCGCGCCTGCTGGCCGAAAAAGGCAGCTCCCTGATCATGGCCTTCGAGAGCATGCTGCGCACCAGCATGCGCGGTGAGGCGCGCGTGCGCCTGCAGATCCTGCTCAAGGAGATGGCCAGCACCTCGGACGTACAGTTCATCGCCGTCACCATGCCCGACGGCACCATCCTGGCCCACAGCAACGGCAACCGCCTGGGCGAGATCCTGCGCATCAACGGCGAAGAGGCCGACGAAAAGACCATGAAGCTCCTGGCCCCCGGCAGCCAGACACGTTCCGCCATCCTCAATATGGAAGGCCAGCGCGTGTTCGTGGTCTACCGCTATTTCATGCAGCCCCCGCCGGGGCAGGAGTTGCCGCCGGGCCTGCCGCAGCCCGTCATCTTCCTGGGCCTCGACCTCTCACCGTTCGAGATCACCCGCGGCCAGGACAGGGATCACGTCTTCATGCTGGCCGGGGTGGCCATGCTGGTGGGGCTGGCCTGTCTGCTGGCCCTGTACTACGCGCAGCGCGCCCGCGAATCCCGCCGCCGCCAGCGCCGGCGAGGCGAGATCCGCCGCCTGGAAGAAGAGATCCGCCGCAAGGAAAAGCTGGCCGCCGTGGGCACGCTGGCCGCGGGGTGGCCCACGAGATCCGCAACCCGCTCAGTTCCATCAAGGGGCTACGCCACCTATTTCGGCATGCGCTTCCCGAAGGCAGCGAAGACCGCAAGGCCGCGGGCGTCATGGTGCGCGAAGTGGAACGCCTCAACCGCGTCATCAGCGAGCTCATCGGGCTCTCGCGTCCCAGTGACGTGCGGCCCGTGGCCGCCCCGCTGGAAGACAGCGTGGCCCATGTGCTGCGCCTCATCGCCCAGGATGCCGAAAAACGCGGCGTCCGGCTGGTGAACAGCCTTCCGGCCGCCCTGCCCCCGGCCCAGCATGGATCCCGACAGGCTGGGGCAGGCCCTGCTCAATATCTGCTCAACGCCCTGGACGCCATGCCGACGGCGGCACCTGACCCTGGGCTGTACGGTGGAGAAGCAGCATCTTGTCCTCTCGGTCACGGATACCGGGCAGGGCATCGCGCCCGAGAACCTCAACCACATCTTCGACCCCTATTTCACCACCAAGGGGCACGGCACGGGCCTGGGACTGGCCACCGTCCACAAGATCGTGGAGGCGCTCGAAGGCGAAGTCTATGTGCAATCCCGTCAGGCCACGGCGGACACGCCCGGCCGGACCACGTTTTTCATACGCCTGCCGCAGGCCGGCAAGGCAGCGGGCCATCCGGCGGACGGCCCGGACAGGCAGGCCGGGGAGCCTGCCGACAGGCAGAAGGGGGAGGATTAGGTGAACACCAGCATTCTCGTGGTTGACGACGACGATGCCCACCGCGGCATGTTGCGCATGATGCTCCAGGCCTGGGGCTACAGCGTGGACGAAGCGGCCGACGGCGACCTGGCCGTGGAGGCCGTGCGCGCCAAGCCCTACGACGTGGTGCTGACCGACGTGCGCATGGGACGCATGGACGGCATCCATGCCCTGCGGGGCATCCTGGACTACAATCCGGCCCTGCCCGTGGTGCTGATGACGGCCTATTCCTCCGTGGAGACCGCCGTGGATGCCCTGCGCCTGGGCGCCTATGATTATCTGACCAAGCCGCTGGACTTCGACGCCCTGCGCGAGACCCTGCAACGGGCCGTGGACCATTCCCGCATGAGCGTGGAGAACCGCGAGCTGCGCCGCCAGCTCAGCGAGGCCGCCGCCGGGCCCGAGATCCTGGGCCGCAGCCCCGCCGTCAGCGCCATGCGCGAGATCATCGCCACCGCTGGCGCCCACCGAGGCCCACGGTGCTCATCACCGGGGAATCCGGCACCGCAAGGAACTGGTGGCCCGCGCCGTCCACGGCGCAGCGCCGTGCCAACAAGCCCCTGGTCACGGTCAACTGCGCCGCCCTGGCCGAGAACCTGCTGGAATCCGAGCTGTTCGGCCATGAGCGCGGGGCCTTCGACCGGCGCGACCGCCGCCGCGAGGGCCGCTTCCTGCAGGCCGACGGCGGCACCCTCTTCCTGGACGAGATCGGCGAGATGCCCCCTTTCGCTCCAGGCCAAGCTGCTGCGCGCCCTGCAGCAGGGCGAGGTGCAGCGCGTGGGCTCGGACTCGCCCATCACCGTGGACGTGCGCGTCATCGCCGCCACCAACCGCAACCTGCGCGAAGAGGTGGAACAGAAGCGCTTCCGCGAGGACCTGTTCTTCCGCCTCAACGTCATCAGCATCGAAGTGCCCGCCCTGCGTGAACGCAGCGAGGACATCCCCCTGCTGGCGGCCCATTTCCTGGAAAAATTCGCGGCCCGCAACCGCAAGAACGTCAAGGGCTTCGCCCCGCAGGCCCTGGACATGCTGCGCCGCTATTCCTGGCCCGGCAACGTGCGCGAGCTCCAGAACGCCGTGGAACGCGCCGTGATCCTTTGCACCGGCGACCTCATCACCGGCCCGGAACTGCCCGCCAGCATCACCGGCGCCGCCGAACAGGCCGCTCCGGTACCGGAGACCGCCGAGGCCTCCCTGGCCGGTCTCTCGCTGGAAGCCCTGGAACGCCGCGCCATCGAGGACACCCTGCGCCAGACCGAGGACAACAAGAGCGAGGCTGCCCGCCGCCTGGGCATCACCCGCGCCACCCTGCACAACAAATTGCGCAAATACGGGCTGGAATAAGAGCGCGCAGGGATTTTCCGGGGGAAGGGCCCCCCCTTGGCTCGCGCCTTCCCCCCGCCCCCCATCCCTCCCCCAACGCGCTTCGCCCAGGAGGATGGCGAGGCCCGGAAAAGCCCTGGCCTTGCCTGGGTGGCCGTCCCCCCCCCAAAAAAACACCGCCTGCCAGCGGTCGGGCAAAGACGGAAAGGGGAGGACGATGGCGCGCGGACAGTTTTCACACAAATCAGCAACGGAGGGGGCGCCGCGCTCCATCCATAAGGAAACACACATGGCACAGGACAGCTCAAACAAAAGCACGCCCGCTGCGGGCCTGCCCGATGAACGGCAACTGGAACGCATCACGGACTTTTTCCACGAGGCGGGCCATCTGCGCCACACGCCGCGCAGCGGCTATGCCTTCCTGGGCTCCGGCAACGAGAACGTGGCCGAGCATTCCTACCGTACCAGCGTCATCGGCTACACTCTGGCCAAACTGGCGGGGGCCGATGCCGCCCGCGTGACCTTCCTCTGCCTTTTCCACGACCTGCATGAAGCCCGTACCGGCGACTTCAACTATGTGAACCACCGCTACGACACCTGCCGCGACCGCGATGCCCTGCAGGATGCCGTGGACGGCACCGGACTGGAACAGGACATCCTCGACGGTTGGGACGAACTGCAGGAACGCCGGAGCCTGGAAGCCCGACTGGCCCACGACGCCGACCAGCTGGACCTGATCTGCAACCTCAAGGCCGAGCTGGACAAGGGCAACAAATTTGCCGCCGACTGGCTGGAAAGCGCGGTCAAACGCCTGCGCAGCCCGCAGGCCCAGGCCCTGTGCGAGGTCATCCTGCGTACGGACCACAACCGCTGGTGGTACGGTCGCGTGGACAAAAAATGGTGGATCGACCGCAAGTGAGCCCGTCCCGGCTCTCTCCGGGAACATCCCCCTTCTTGCAATAAACAGCCCGGCCTCCATGGAGGCCGGGCTGTTCTTTTGTCATGGAGCCGGGCGCACCGCCTTCCCTGTCCGGCTCAGGACGGCCAAGGCTCTCCGAGAGAAAAAACTCTCCAGCGGACCGGAACCGGCTGATACGCATAAAAAGAGAGCACGGCCCCCGCAAGGGCCGTGTCCGACGGTGAAAAAGCCTTGATAAAGCGCGTTCGGGGGAGAAAGGGGGTACGGGGG
>ENA-OQHN01000488-OQHN01000488.1-human-gut-metagenome-genome-assembly--contig:-NODE-488-length-13674-cov-4.993135_pt1 | contig 13674 bp, 7 predicted proteins | sample MGYA00242564_ERZ504721 | MGnify/ENA primary metagenome ERZ504721 (study PRJEB26092, sample SAMD00036212) | human gut metagenome | host: Homo sapiens | study: EMG produced TPA metagenomics assembly of...
GCCATCGAAACCGAGGTCGAGGATGCTGCGCTCGATTTTCGGCACGGAACGCCCGGTGCAGATGAAGAGCTTGTGGCCGTTGGCCTGGGCTTGTTTGCAAGCGATTTTGGCAGATTCGGGTACGACGTGGTTTTCGTCGGCTAGGGTGCCGTCGATATCGATGAATACGAGTTTGCTATTGGTTGTCATGGTTGCCTTCGTAACTGGTTGCCCCAGCTCAGCTTACGCTGACAGCCCCTCTCCAGAGGGGGCGAAGAAAATCCCGCCTAAAACCTACAAGCATCACACGGCGTAGGCGGCCCAGCGGCCGTGGGTGTGCTGGACTTCGATGGGCATACCGAACAATTCCGACAAGCGTTCGTCGGTCAGGCCATTCTCCAACGAACCGGTGTAGACGATGGTGCCAGCACCGGGATTACCCATTGAATCCACGCCCGCTTCGGTGGCGTCCTCAGCGGGAATCGGCTTGCGTCCCATAATGGCGATGTGGTCGAAACCGGCCGGAATCTCCTCCAAGCGATGGGTGACCAGCACCACGGCACGCTCGGAGTTCTCTTCGCCGATTCGGCTCAATGTGCGCATCACCTGCTCGCGGCCGCCCAGGTCAAGGCCGGTGGTCGGTTCATCCATGATGAGCAGCTCGGGATCTCCCATCAGCGCACGGGCGATCAATACGCGGGTGCGTTCGCCTTCGGACAGTCGCCACATCTCCTTGCCTTCCAGATAGGAGACGCGAAAATCGCGCAGCAGCTGGCGGGCGCGGGCGTATTCCTCTTGCGTGTAGGTGTCGCGCCAGCGCCCGGTCACGGCGGACAGGCCGGTGACCACGGCGTCCAGCGGGTCCTCGAACTCGGGGAACTGCCGGCCCAGGTCGGCCGAGGCGAGACCGATGCGGGTGCGCAGTTTGAATACGTCGTATTTGCCGAGTTGATGGCCGAGGATGAATACGCGGCCTTCCGAGGGGAACGTGCGGGTGGCCAGCATGCCGACCGCGGTGGATTTGCCGATGCCGTTCGGACCGAACAGCACCCAACGCTCCCCCGCGTTGATGGTGAGGTTCACGTCGGTGATAATGACGCGACGGTTGCGCCGGAATTCGACGTTGTCGAGTTGGAGGACGGTGTTTGTCATGAGTGAAATACTAACTATGATTCGCGATCTGAGGACTCCCCTCAGTACGCTTCGCGGACGACTCCCCTCAAAGAGGGGAGCCAAGAAACCGGTACCTGAGGGGAGCTGGCCGGCGCAGCCGGACTGAGGGGGCACTCGTTGCAGCGCTACTTACTTCTTCTGCTCGTCGAGCACGGACTGGTAGACTTCCACGGTCTTGTCGGCGATGGTCTCCCAGCTGAACACGTCGCGGGCGCGTTCGTAGCCGGCCTGGCCCATCTTCTTGGCGAGTTCGGGGTCAGCCATGATTTTGTCGATAGCGGCGGCCATATCGTGTACAAACTTGTCCGGATCGGTGGGAGTGCCGGTGCCGTCGTGCAACTGGTCGATCGGAACCAGATAGCCGGTTTCGCCGTCGACCACGACTTCCGGAATACCGCCGGTGGCGGATGCGACGACCGGCAGACCGCAGGCCATGGCCTCAAGGTTCACGATGCCCAGCGGCTCGTAGATGCTCGGGCAGATGAAGGCATCACAGCCGTGTTCCAAAGCATTCAGCTCAGGCTTCGGCAGCATTTCTTCAATCCAGACGATGTTGCCGCGTTCCTCATCCAGCTTGGCGAACGCGATCTTGACCTCTTCGGCGATTTCCGGGGTGTCAGGCGCTCCCGCGCACAGCACCACCTGAATGTCCTTGGAAATCAGGTGCAGTGCCTTGAGCAGGTATGGCAGGCCCTTCTGGCGGGTGATACGGCCCACGAACAGCAGGGTGGGCTTCGAACGGTCGATGTGGTAACGCTCGAACACCTTCCAACCCGGATCGTCTGGTGCCGGGGTAGCGAAGTCGGCCATGGTGATGCCGTTGTACACCACAACCACCTTGTTCGGATCGAGGTTCGGGTAAGCAGTCAGAATATCCTTGCGCATGCCACCGGACACGGCGATCACACGATCGGCGTGCTCGTAAGCATCCTTCTCAGCCCAGGAGCTCAGATTGTAGCCGCCGCCGAGCTGCTCACGCTTCCACGGGCGGAACGGCTCCAGAGAGTGCGCGGTAATAACCAATGGAGTGCCGTGCAGCATCTTGGCCATGTAGCCCGCCAAGCAGGCATACCAGGTGTGCGCGTGGATGATGTCGGCGTCCACATCATTGGCGATCTGCAAATCAACGCCGAAGGTCTTCAATGCGGGGTTGGCATCAGCCAGCTCAGAAGGCGTGTCATAGCCGACGACCTTCAAGCTGCCCTTAGCATCGGCAGCATTCGGGATAGCAGGAATGTCCGCCTCGGTGCGCTTGCCATCAAACGCACGAACGGTTACGTCGATGCGCTCGGCAAGCACCTTGGACAGTTCCTCGGCGTGTACACCGGCCCCACCATAGACATGCGGCGGGTATTCGCGGGTTAGAATATCAACTTTCATCGGACTGCCTCTCCTTCGTGCGTCAGAAAGAAACTCAAGCACTTCTTACTTTAGGGCACCGCATACAAGAAAACGCACAACTTCCGTCGTGCGTTTTGCTTTTCAAGCCGGATTTACCAGGCAAAAAAATCAGACGGCCGTGCCGTTCTGATCCAAATTCGGATTATGCTTGGAATCGCCAGCCGTAAGAACAGGCTCAGCACACCCACAATGAACACCGCGGAAACGGTGATGATCAGCCACATCGGATGGCTTGGCAGCCACATAACCACGAAGAACGCGATAATCGCGATGGCGATCAGCGTCCAGCTGCCCACACGGAACCACTGACGCAGCGAATGCGGTGCCTTGAACATCTTCGGATTCGTGTAGTTCGGGTTAGTGGTCAGCAGGGTTCGGTGTCCGCAATCGTACCGCCGCTGGGCTTCCATTCGGTGCCGTCGGTGCCGTCCTGCAGACGCTGGGACTCTGCTGCAGCTGGTATTCGTCAATCATTCCCGAACGGCCACGGCCACGGGTCTGGTCATACTGCGACGGCACTCCCCTGCGGCCTGCTTTGGCTTGGGCACGGCGTTCTGCACGATTCGGCATTTCACTACTCCTGTTTCGACGGTGACACTGTTGGCTATATTACTCGCTTATCGGCGGCAATTTGCCACCAGTCCATCGGAACCCACTGTGTGTCATTGTATTTTCAGTCAGTGATGCGGGCAGTCGGTGATGCGATAGGTTTGCGTATGGAAGTCGCAAGTGACCGCAGTGCCGTCCGCGAATACCGAACGCTGCACCAGCGGATCATCATCCACGAACTCGTGACGAACCAGTTCCTGCATGCCGACCCGCTCATGGAATGCAGCGACCGTATGGCAGCGTTCGATGTCGTTTTCCGTGCGAGCGCGCTGTTCGTCGTCCATGTCGCCGTCAACGCCGATGTATGCGGCATCGCGAATCAGGTATGGAGCTCCGCCGTTGAGCAAGGCGTACAGCATGTAATCGTCGCCGTCCACCACACGCTCCATCATCCACGGCTCGATAACGCAATCATGGTAGACGAGGTTATACAGCGGCACCGGCACACCTTGGCGCGGCTCGTTGGGTGAGCGCATCTGGAAGTCGTATGGCGCGTAATGGCAGAATATCAGGCTTGGCACTGCCCAGTCCGATACCTCTTCGGACGAGGAGAGGATGCCGTGCGAGAGCAGATATTCGAAGCATTCGGCGCGGCGGTCAAAGCATTCGCGGCGGGTCATGCGGTGTTCGGGGTTCGAGCATTCGTCGCCTTCGTTGCAGGTGAAGACATCCAAGTATGCACAGTCGAGCTTGATGCCGTGTGCGGCGATTTCGGCGAAATTGCGGCGCACGTAGTCCGGTGCGAGCTCGGCGCACAGGTAGGTCTGGCGGCCGCCCGCCCAGCGTGCGTGTTCGGGCATCGTACCGTCTGCCAGCCGAATCGCATTGTTGGCATCAAAGGTTTGCGCGGTGAAGTAGTAATCGCGGTACTGGTCATGCGTGCCGAAAATATCGCCTTGCTCATGGCAGGCGTCGACCAGCGACTTCATGCCTTCCCAGCCGCCTGCCTCCTGACAGGCCGGCAGATAGTCGGGGTGTGCGTTGTCGTATCCGGGCTGTGCCCAACCATCCAAGTGCATGTACAGTCGGCCTGCACCCATGCCGTGCAGTGTTCGCATTTGCTTTTCGCGCTGTGCGAAGGTGACCAGCGACTCGTTTTTCTCGGGGTGGTCCTTATCGTAGTAGTACGAGTCGGGCTGCACTTTGGTTTTGATGCCGATGTGCACCCACGAGCGACCAATCAGGTCACGCACGGAGGGATTGCGCGCCGCCTTTTCGGCGAGCGTACGCAGGCGACCTCGTTCGTTGACGTACGAACGATAGGCCTTGCACACCGCCGTGTGATCGGCGTGGTCGAGGAACTGGTAGCGTACCACGCGGCGATAATTCATTGTGCCGAGGCTTGGCTCAAACCAAGTATTGATATGGGTGTACGGGCCATTGCTGGGATGGTCGATGCCGTAACCGGCATTCCATGGAGTTTCGCAGATGGCGATATACCCGTGTCCGTCTGCGCGGAGCTGCGCGAACCACGGCATGTAACCGCCAGCCGTTTCGAAGCGGCCGTCGAAGGCGATGTCTTTGGTGCTCACGGCGGTAGGCCATGTGTTGGGGATCATCACACCTTGCTCATGGGTGATGAGTGTCGTGTCATGGTCGTCGGCGCAATCGAAGTCCATGGCTGCGGGCCACGTCACATTGGTGATGTTCAGGCCTTGCTCATTGAGCGGAATCCATTCGAAGAGCACATCGCCTGAGGCACGCTCCACCCATACATAGGTTTCAAAGGAGTATGCGCTGTGCCCAAAGCCGGTGAAGATGCTGCGAATGCCGGTTCCCGTGCCGGTTTCACGCTGCTCATGGGTGATGGAAGTGGCATCCGCGAACGCGAAGGTGCCTTGCGCGCATTGCAGGGTCGGCTTGAAATCAGCGCAGGTATTCCATTCGGCACCGTCGCGCGTAAAAGCGAACTGCATCGTTCGTTCATCGAATCGCACGGTAGTGCCGGATACGGTGAATTCCATAGTTAATGTGCTCCTGTATGTTCTCGATTGCTCCCGCTTACGGGAGCTCGCTCATATAACAAGATTAGGGGTGGTCTGCTGTTTGAGACCACCCCCCAGTCGGCTTTGCCGACAGCCCCCGCCAGCGGGGGGCTAGCGCTGTCTGTTTATTACTTACTGCTTACTGCTTCTTGGTCAGTGCGGTGAACACTGGGCCGCCGCCGTAGTCGAATGCGACGCCGGAGATTGCGGAGGTGCTGGCTGCGGTGGCATTCTGGTTCCACAACGGGATAGCCGGAAGGTCCTGCAGCAGAATCTCCTCACCTTGCTGATAATACTTGTCGGCTTCCTCGGTGGACGGGGCGGAAAGAGCCTTGTCCATCATGGCATCGAACTCGGGGTTCTTGTAGTTGCCGCTGTTGCCGCCCTTGCCGTCGGCCGAACTGGAATCGTACAGCTGTACCAGATAGTTGTCCGCGGATGGATAATCAGGGCCCCAACCGCTACGGTATGCGGAGGTCATCTTGCCTGAATCCACATTGGACAGGAATTCGTCGGAAGTGGACATCGGGATGCTCTTGGCATCGATATCCAGCGTGTTCTTGATGTAGTTGCAGATTGCCTCAACCCAGTTCTTCGCAGTGCCATCAGCATTGTATGCAATGCCGAACTCACCGCTCCACGGGGAGATGGCGTTGGCCTTGGCCCACAGTTCCTTGGCCTTGGACGGGTTGTACTTCAGTACTTCATTTCCCTTGAGTTCCTTGGAGTAGGCGCTGATTGGGGCTGCAAGGAAGTCGACGGCGGGCGTGGCGGTACCGTGGAAGATCTTCTCGGCGACGGTCTTGCGGTCGATGGACATGGAAATGGCCTGACGACGCAGGTTGCCTTCCTCGTTCTGGCCGAAGTGTTCCAGCCATTCAGGAATGGTGAAAGTGAGCGTATTGCCACCGGGCTCGTTGTATGCCTTCAGCGACTTGTCGGATTGGAAGGAGGTAAGTGCGGTGTCAGGAATCGTGTTCGTGAAGTCCAGGTTGCCACCGCGTAGGTCGGCGTATGCCGAATCAGGCGAGGTATAGATCTTGAAGTTCAGGCCATCGTTCTTGGCGACACGATTGCCCTTGTAGTCAGGGTTCTTCACCATTTCGATGCTGTGGTTGTGCTGCCAGGACACGAACTTGTATGGGCCGTTGCTCACTGGGTGCTGACCGAACTTCTTCGGGTCCTTGAACGCGGATTCGGGCAACGGCATGTAGGCGTGGCTGCCGGCCTTGACCGGGAATGCCGAGTCGGGCTGGCTGAGCTTGACATCGATGGTGTTGTCGTCAACGACGGTCAGGCCGCTCAGCGTGGCCTTGGGGTCCACGTCCGGCTTTTGCAGATCATCATAGCCTTCGATTGTGCTGAAGAAGCTGGCGCTGGCCTGCTTGTTGGCACTGTTGGCGGTGTAATTCCATGCGTTTACGAAGGAGTGCGCGGTCACCGGAGTGCCGTCGGTGAACTTCCATCCGCTCTTGAGCTTGATGACGTAATGCGTGGCGTTGTCGCTGGAGGTGATGCTGTCTGCTACCTCGTTGTGGATGCCGCCCTTCGCATCGTAGGTCACCAGACCTGCGAACAGCTGGTCTACAACCTTGCCGCCACCGGCCTCAGTGGTGTTGCCGGGGAATAGTGGGTGTGCCGGCTCACTGCCGTACACGGAAATGATATTGGAATCTGAAGCATTGCTGGAATTGGAGGTACCGGTCGATCCGCAGCCGCTGAGCAGCATGACGATTGCCGCACCGGCCGCGACCAGTGAAGTGACATGGCGTGTGTTCATGAATCTCTCCCAAATATTCTGGCGTCATCTTTTTGGCGACGAAAGACACCATAGGAGCTTCATGTTAACCACGTATGCAATATTCTCGAAATATAAACATTACTGAAGGCTCAAGGCAGTAATTAATCCCAGAAACGCAAAAATCCCCTCACGAAGAAGGGATTTTCATGTTTCTGTTTGGAAAGTATTCAGCGAGGCAGCATCATCGGACGCTGGCTGGCCTTGATCGGGGCCGGCAGCTCGCTCTTTTCCTTGGAGAGGTACTCGTCCACGGCTGCGGCGCAGGAGCGGCCTTCGGCGATGGCCCAGACCACGAGGCTCTGGCCACGGCCGGCATCGCCGCACACGAACACGCCATCCTGGGAGGTGGCGAACTTGTCATTGCGAGCGATGTTGCCACGCTTGTCGAGTTCGACGGGCAGCTGGTCGAGGATGGTCTCGGTGTCCGGATGCAGGAAGCCCACGGAGATGAGGACCAGATCGGCGGGCAGCACGCGCTCGGTGCCAGGCTGGCGAGTGAACGGACCATTTTCGCCGGGAGCCACGGAGACGACCTTCAAGCCGGTGACATGACCACGCTCATCGGCCACGAAGCCTTCGGCGGTGGTCGAGTTATCAATGGTGACCTTGGCCTTCTCCTCTTCGGTGCCCTCGAAGTTCACGGAGTCGGTGGAGTAGATGTACTCGCCGCCCTCTTCCATGGAGGAGGTCTTCTGGTAGGTGCGGGCGAAGGTCGGCCACGGGCTGTTGTCCGGACGGCTTGACGGCTCTTTCGGCATGATCTGTAGCACGGTGACGTCCTTCGCACCCTGACGGATCGAGGTGCCGAGGCAGTCGGAACCGGTGTCGCCACCGCCGATGACGATGACGTGCTTGTCCTTGGCGGTGATGTCGTGCACCGGCTTGACGCCGAAGATACGGCGCGTGGCGTCGGGCAGGAAGTCGAGGGCGAAGTGGATGCCGTCGAGCTCGCGGCCCGGAATCTTCATATCGCGCGGCACGCGGGAGCCGATGGCCACTACGACGGCGTCGTAACGGTCACGCAGGTCATCCCACGTGATGTCCTTGCCGATTTCCACGTTGGTGCGGAAGCGGGTGCCTTCGGCCTCCATCTGCTTGACACGGCGGTCAAGCAGACCCTTCTCAAGCTTGAAGTTCGGGATGCCGTAACGCATCAGACCACCGATGGCGTCGTCCTTCTCGTAGACGACGACGGTGTGGCCGGCGCGGGTGAGCTGCTGTGCGGCGGCAAGGCCGGCAGGGCCAGAGCCGACGACGGCGACCGTCTGGTCGGTCAGACGCTGCGGCGGCAGCGGCTTGACGTAGTCCAAATCCCATGCCTGGTCGATGATGGTCTGCTCGTCAAGCTTGATCATGGTCGGCGGCTGGTGGATGCCGAGCACGCAGGCCTGCTCGCACAGGGCCGGGCAGATGCGGCCGGTGACTTCGGGGAAGTTGTTGGTCATGGACAGACGGTTGTAGGCGTCTTCCCACTTGCCCTGACGGACCAAGTCGTTCCACTCGGGAATCAGGTTACCCAGCGGGCATCCGGTCATGCAGAACGGGGTGCCACAATCCATGCAGCGGGCCGCCTGCGTTTGGGTCCACGGTTGCAGGCCGGTTTCGGCGTGAACGTCGAACCAGTCCTTGATACGCTCCTCAACGGGGCGTTCAGCCAACTCTCGGCGGGTACGGACCTTCAGGAATCCTCTCGGGTCGCCCATGTCAGCGCGCTCCTTCCATAACCTGCTCGTACACCTTTTCCCAGGCGCCGGGCGCATTGAAATCTACATTGTTGGCCTTGGCTTCTTCCATGGCCTTCGTCATGGCCACGAACTGCTTCGGCACTACGTGCGTGAACCGCTTGACGGTTTCGTTCCAGTCCTCCAGCAGGGCCGCGGCGAACTGGGAACCGGTCTCTTCGGCATGCTGCTTGACCAGTGCGTACACCAGCTTGGAGGTTTCGGCATCAAGCGACTTGAAGAGCAGTGCACCGGACTTGATGGCACCCGGGTTGACCTTCTTCATATCAAGGTCAAGCACATAAGTGTTACCGCCGGAGAAGCCTGCACCGAAGTTGCGTCCGGTGGGGCCGAGCACCACAACAGTGCCGCCGGTCATGTACTCGCAGCCGTGGTCGCCCACGCCTTCGACCACGAACGTGGCACCGCCGTTACGAACGCCGAAACGTTCGCCGGCGCGACCGGCTACGAACATCTGGCCGGAAGTGGCGCCGAAACCGGTGACATTGCCGGCGATGACGTTGCTGTGCTTGTCGAAGGTGACGGTGTCTTCCGGGCGCACGATCATGCGACCGCCGGACAGGCCCTTGCCGGCGTAGTCGTTGACTTCACCGTAGATGCGCATGGTCTCGCCGCGCGGGATGAACGCACCGATGGACTGGCCTCCGGAACCGTGCAGGGTCATGTCGATGGTGTCGTCCGGCAGACCTTCCTCGCCGTAACGGCGGGTGATCTCGTAGCCGACCATGGTGCCGACCGTACGGTTGACGTTGCGAATCGGCATTTCGATGCGCACGGGTTCCTTGTGTTCGAGGGCCGGCTGGGCAAGTTCGATGAGCTTGTTGTCCAGCGCCTTCTCCAGCTCGTGGTTCTGCTCGATGGTCTGGTGCAGGATCGTGCCGGGTACCGGGCCGGCCTGCTTGAGCACGTTGGTCAGGTCGATGCCGCCGGACTTCCAGCGCTTGATGGCCTCGTCCTGATCCAAACACTCAACGTGGCCGATGGCCTCCTCAAGAGTCCTGAAGCCGAGCTGGGCGAGGATCTCGCGCACCTCCTCAGCGATGAACATGAAGAAGTTGACCACGTACTCGGGCTTGCCCTTAAAGCGGGCGCGCAGCTCAGGATCCTGGGTGGCAATGCCCTGCGGGCAGGTGTTCTTCTGGCAGGCGCGCATCATGACGCAGCCTTCCACGATCAGGGCCGCAGTAGCGAAGCCGAATTCCTCGGCACCAAGCAGGGCGGCGATGACCACGTCACGACCGGTCTTGAGCTCGCCGTCGCACTGTACGACGATGCGGGAGCGCAGGCCGTTCAGGATCAGCGTCTGCTGGGTTTCGGACAGGCCGATCTCCCACGGGGTGCCGGCGTGCTTGATGGCGTTGAGCGGGGCTGCACCCGTACCGCCGTCATAGCCGGAGATAAGCACCACGTCGGCATGGCACTTGGCCACACCGGCCGCGATGGTGCCGACGCCGAACTCGGAAACGAGCTTGACGTGGATACGTGCCTTCGGGTTGGCCATCTTCGCATCGTTGATCAGCTGCTTCAGATCCTCGATGGAGTAGATGTCGTGGTGCGGCGGCGGGGAGATAAGCTCCACGCCCGGGGTGGCATGACGGACCTTGGCGATCCACGGCGGGACCTTGGCACCGGGCAGGTGGCCACCCTCACCGGGCTTGGCGCCCTGGGCGAGCTTGATCTGCAGGTCGGTGGCGTGCACGAGGTAATCGGAGGTCACGCCGAAGCGAGCGGACGCGATCTGCTTGATGCGGCTGTAGCGCTGCGGGTCGTTGATACGATCGTCGGATTCGCCGCCCTCACCGGAGTTGGAGCGTGCGCCAATCGTGTTCATGGCGATGGCGAGCGTCTCATGCGCCTCCTGGGAGATGGAGCCGTAGCTCATGGCACCGGTGGAGAAGCGCTTGACGATCTCGGAGGCCGGCTCGACTTCGGCGATGTCGATGGGCTTGCGGTTGGTGTTGAACTTCATCAGGCCACGCAGGGTCATGAGTCGGTTCGACGTGTCGTTGATGTGGTGCGAATACTTCTTGAACATCTGGTAGTCGCCACGCTGGGTGGACTGCTGAAGCAGGAAGATGGCCTCGGGATCGTTGAGGTGGTCCTCGCCGGTGCGACGCCACTTGTAGTCGCCGCCGGTGCGCAGGTTGCGGTGCGGGGACGCGCTCCACTGGTTCGGGTAGGCCACGCGGTGGCGGATGGCCACTTCTTCGGCGATTTCTTCAAGGCTCACGCCGCCCACACGGGAGGTGGTGCCGGTGAAGTATTCGTCGATGACTTCCTGGCTCAGGCCCACGGCTTCGAACAGCTGTGCGCCACGGTAGCTCATGATGGTGGAGACGCCCATCTTGGACATGATCTTGAGCACACCGGTGGAAAGCGCCTTGGTGAGGTTCTTCACGGCGGTGTCCGCGTCGACCTTGAGGTAGCCGTTACGGGCCAGATCTTCCACGGATTCGAAGGCCAGGTACGGGTTCACGCAGGCGGCACCATAAGCGATGAGCAGTGCGACGTGGTGAATCTCGCGCACGTCGCCGGCCTCGACAGCCATGGAGATCTGCGTACGGGTGTGGCGGCGCAGCAGGTGGTGCTGCACGGCGGAGGTCAGCAGCAGGGACGGAATCGGGCCCCAGGTGTGGTTGGATTCACGGTCGGAGAGCACGATGAAGTTCTTGCCGTTGTCGATAGCCTCGTCGATTTCAGCGAAGATCTCATCAAGACGCTCCTGGAGGGCTTTGCCGCCGCCGGCGACCTGGTACAGGCCCTTGACCACGTACGGACGGTAGTAGCCGCCGAGGATGCGGGCCTTGTCGAGTCGCTTAAGCTGGGCCATCTCGTCAGAGTTGACCACGGGCAGCGGGATGAGGATCTTCTTGGCGTGCAGTTCGGAATCGGCCAGCAGGTTCGGCTCGGGGCCGATGGCGGATTCAAGCGAGGTGACGATCTCCTCACGCTCCCAGTCCAGCGGCGGGTTGGTGACCTGCGCGAACTTCTGGGTGAAGTAGTCGAACAGCATGCGGCTGCGGCTGGAGAGTGCGGGCATCGGCGCATCGTTACCCATGGATCCCAGCGGTTCCTTGCCGGTGTTGGCCATCGGAGTGAGCAGCAGCTTCAGATCTTCTTCGGTGTAGCCGAAGGCACGCTGACGGCGCTGGACGGACTGTCCGGAGTGGCTCACGTGCTCGCGGCGGGGCAGGTCGCTCATCTCGACCGAGTTGCCTTCCACCCACTTGCGGTACGGGTGCTGGGAGGCGAGGGTCTTCTTGATCTCTTCATCGGGGATGATGCGGCCTTCGGCGGTGTCGACCAGGAACATCTTGCCGGGCTCAAGACGGCCCTTGGACACGATGTGCTCCTGCGCGATCTCCGGCAGAACGCCGGCCTCGGAGGCCAGAACGATGTAGCCGTCATCGGTGAGCTGCCAGCGGCCGGGGCGGAAGCCGTTGCGGTCGAGCAGGGCGCCGACCTGGGTGCCGTCGGTGAAGACGATGTCGGCCGGGCCATCCCACGGCTCGATAAGCGTGTTGTTGTACTCGTAGAAGGCGCGCACGTCCGGATCGAGATCCGGGTTCTTCTCCCAAGCCGGCGGCAGCATCATGCAGATGGCGTGCGGCAGGGAGCGGCCGGCGAGGTGCAGCAGTTCGAGGCACTCGTCGAAGGTGCCAGAATCGGAGTAGCCCGGGGTGGTGATCGGCAGCAGCGGCTCGAATTCGCCGAGCAGTTCGCTGCTCAGGCGGCCTTCACGGGCGGAGAGCCAGTTGCGGTTGCCCTGGATGGTGTTGATCTCGCCGTTGTGGGCCAGCAGACGGAACGGCTGGGCCAGCGGCCAGCTCGGGAAGGTGTTGGTGGAGAAGCGGGAGTGGACGATGGCGATGGTGGCCTTCATGCGCTCGTCGTTCAGATCCTCGAAGAAGTGGGTGAGCTGCATGGTGGTGAGCATGCCCTTGTACGTGATGGTACGGGCGGACAGGGATGCGAAGTAGACGCCCACCTCATGCTCGACGCGCTTGCGGATGCGGAAGGTCTTGCGATCCAAGTCCACGCCGGCCAGAGCACCGTCCGGAGAGGCGACCACGAGAGTCTTGAATCCTGGCATGGCGGCAAGGGCCTGCAGGCCAAGGCCGTCCGGGTTGGTGGGCACCACGCGCCATGCGAGGACTTCGAGTCCCTCCTCGCGCACGATCTTGGCAATGGCCTGTTCCTGCTGACCGGAGGTTTCGATGTCGCGGTCAAGGAAGGCGATGCCTGCTGCATAGTGACCGGCTTCCGGCAGTTCGGCGGGCACGGTGGCACGCATGAACTCATCCGGCATGCTCATCAGAATGCCGGCGCCGTCACCTGTGTTCTCCTCGGCACCCACGGCACCACGGTGATCAAGGTTGACCAGCACCTCAATGGCGTCGGTGACGATCTTGCGCTCAGGACGCTTGTTCAAAGTGGTGACCATACCCACACCACAGGCGTCATGCTCGTTGGCGGGATCATACATACCGTCCGGAGCGTGGACCGTGAGATCGAGCGGGGCTTTGAATGTCACCGAAATCACCTCAATTGGTTGTGGGCACGTAAGAAAATCATGCCTCTTCGTTCATTGCTGTTGACACAGTACCGTTGCTCCATGTCATTTACGTTTCATGTGTCCATATACCGAGTCGCCATAAAAGTCAATAGTGATTCTCAAGCAATCTGTTATAGCCAATTATGGGGTGTTTCGGGCGTTTTAGCTCGCAATGTCTACTAGACCACAAAAAATTCGACACAGAAACGTCCGTATTGTGAACAGCAATCAACAGTTCGCTCAATGAATGTCGAGCAAACCGACGGAGGTGATCGCCGTCATACTGCATCATCATGTGCAGGCCGGTCACGAGGAACAGGTGCTACATCATGGTTCAGGCAAGCCGGTATTGGTCATCGGTAATCGCGAATCGTTTGTCAACATCAACTCCATGGATACTATATGCGCGCGAGGCGCAGCGGCGGCAGC
>ENA-OQHN01000489-OQHN01000489.1-human-gut-metagenome-genome-assembly--contig:-NODE-489-length-13669-cov-4.071407_pt1 | contig 13669 bp, 13 predicted proteins | sample MGYA00242564_ERZ504721 | MGnify/ENA primary metagenome ERZ504721 (study PRJEB26092, sample SAMD00036212) | human gut metagenome | host: Homo sapiens | study: EMG produced TPA metagenomics assembly of...
ACTCCGCCAGAACGTATTTTTTGATCAGTAATCTGAGGTTCTGCAGCCCATGCTGAAACAGCTATCCCCAAAGCCATGACTCCTGCCACACCAGCAGTTATAAATTTCCGCGACATCTTCATCTGTTGCACCTCCAAGAATAGTTATATTATTAGTATAACATTATTAAATGTCAAAAGAATGTCTTTTCAAAAAAATCCCCCGTTTAATCGGGGGATTTTCATCTTTTATTCTAAGATACGCATTCTATCCGAACCGGATATAACTTCTTTTTCATCAGGCTCAGCTGTTTTAGCGCCAAACGGCATTTGCGCAATCAAACGATACTGATCTGGGATATTGAATACTTCTTTTACTTCCGCATCAATAATTGGGTTATAATGCTGCAGATTGGCACCTAACCCCTCCTCTTCTAAAGCTGTCCAGATAGCAAACTGCAGCATGCCGTTAGCCTGATCTGCCCAAGTTTTAAAATTTGCCGCATAAGTAGGAAAATTGCTGGCAAAAGTTTCTGTAATGCCTTCATCATCAAAATACAAAATAGTACCATACCCTGCTGCAAAACTATTGATTTTAGCTTCAGTAGGCGCAAATTTTTCAGCCGGTACACGTTCACGCAAAGTTCTCATAACAATATCCCAAAAATTTTTATGAGCCTGCTCAAACAATACTACAACACGGGCGCTCTGACAATTAAAGGCCGAAGGAACATCCTCCAACAGCATTTCTATCAGTGCTACAATTTTATTTTTGGGAATCGGAGAAGTGTTGGTAATACTGTAAACGCTGCGGCGTTCATGAATACTGGAAAGAAAAGTTTTTTTCATAATTATGCCTCCTTACTATAAATACTCTTTTATTGCTAATTTGACTTTACTACAAAGCCAGGAGAAATGCAAATTATCAAAAAAAGCCTCTTTAAGGGCTTCCCTGCTGGTTTGTTACTTTTGTAAAACATTATGAAAGCAATTATTCCTAAAAATCAAATAAAAAAAGCATATCCAAGTTTCTTGGATATGCCTGATTTCTGGTGGGCGCTGACGGGATCGAACCGCCGACATTCTGCTTGTAAGGCAGACGCTCTCCCAGCTGAGCTAAGCGCCCGAATGGTGACCGGTAGGGGAATCGAACCCCTGATACCGCCGTGAAAGGGCGGTGTCTTAACCGCTTGACCAACCGGCCAAATTTTGGTGACCCATGTAGGCCTCGAACCTACGACACCCTGATTAAGAGTCAGGTGCTCTACCAACTGAGCTAATGGGCCGTCGTAATGTTGCTTATATAGAATACACGAAAATGGAAAGTTTGGCAAGAGTTTTTTCGCTGTTTTTCTAATTTTTCCTAAAACCGCAGGAAGCTGTTTTAAAAAAACGGTAAAATTGTGTATACATGTGGAAAGGATTGACGCTGACGTGTTAAAGAAGGTAAAATAAAAACAGTTAGCTTGTTGAACTAAATGAAGGCTTCCCCTAAAAATTTTTTGGAGGATTAAAACATGAAATATGATATCGCAATTATCGGCGGCGGTCCGGCGGGCCTGTCGGCGGCTATTACTGCCAGCAGTAAAGGACGGAAGGTAGTGGTGTTTGAGGCTCACGGTTTCAGTCCCCGTCTGCGCAGTGTCGAGCTTATCACAGATTATATGGGCTGTCCCGATATTTCCGGCAATGAGCTGATGGACAGGTTCATCGAGCATGCACGCCATATCGGTGCGGAGATTATCGAAGAAAAAATAGTTTCATTAAAAGAGAAAGCCGGTTATTTTGAACTGGGTACGCCTAACAGCCAGTATAATGCCGATACGGTAATTCTTGCTACGGGTATTTCCCGTTCCAGCCTGCTGCCGGGCGAAAAAGAATTTTTAGGCCGCGGCGTAAGCTACTGCGCCAAAGTCGACGGCGCTGAATACAAAGGTAAGCGCGTTGCTGCGATCGCCACTGTTCCTGATGCGATGGAAGAAATAGAATATCTGGCTGATATCTGCAGTGAAGTAATTTTTATTCCCCGTTTTCAGGGCTTCGTAGCTCCAAAACGCAAAAATGTAACGGTGGTCCTGGATCAGCCGACTGATATTACCGGTACCGACAGAGTAACCGGGCTGCATACCACTGGTGAATTTTTCAGTGTCCAGGCAGTCTTTATGTTCCGTGCTTCTGATCCGCTCAACAGCTTTTTGCCGGGTCTGCAGATGCGCGGCCGTTCTGTTCTTGTCGACGACCAGGCTGAAACAAGCATCGAAGGCGTTTTCGCCGGCGGCGACTGCACCGGTCAGCCCTGGCAGGTCAATCGTGCGGCTGGTCAGGCTCAGAAAGCCGCTATCAGCGCGATCAATTATCTGGCCAAACGTGACGGTTTGATTGAAACTTTTAAAGAATACAGCTGATTTTAAACTGAATAACAGTGATTTTACGGGCACGCCGATGTTCTTCGGCGTGTTCTCTTTCATATTATGGTAAATTGTGCTAAAATAAAGTTTACGAAGTAATTCAACATTTGGAGGAATGAATAATGTTAGATATGAAATTTGTTAGGGAAAATCCTGAATTGGTTATGGACGCTATGCGTAAGCGTAACGCCAATGTGAACCTTGACGAATTTTTGGAATTGGAAAAGAAACGCCGTGAATTGACCCTGCAGGTCGAGGCTCTTAAAAGCCAGCGCAACGCAGCTTCTCAGGAAATCGGCAAATGAAAAAAGCCGGTGAGAATGCAGATGCGCAGATGGCCGAGGTCCGTGCCCTGGGTGATAAGATCGCGGAAGATGATAAAGAGCTGAAGGATATCGAAGCCAGATTAAAAGAAATTCTGATGACGATTCCGAATATGCCGGCAGCAGATACACCTGTTGGCAGCAGTGATGCCGATAATCCGGTAGTGCGTACCTGGCGCGAACCGGCTAAATTTGCTTTTGAGCCTCAGGCTCATTGGGATATCGGCGAAAAATTGAACATCCTCGATGTTGAACGTGCCGGCAAGGTTTCCGGCGCCCGCTTTACTTTTTACCGCGGACTCGGTTCCCGGCTGGAACGTTCCGTAATCAATTTCTTTCTGGATATCCATACCGGTGAAAACGGCTATACGGAATTTTTCCCGCCGTTCATCGTCAATAAAGACAGTATGCAGGGAACAGGCCAGCTTCCTAAATTTGCTGAAGATATGTTCAAACTGGAGGGGCTGGATTATTACCTGATCCCTACTGCCGAAGTTCCGATCACGAATCTGCACCGCGACGAAATTTTAAGCGGCGACGATCTGCCGCTGTATTATACTGCCTACAGCGCCTGCTTCCGCGCTGAAGCAGGCAGTGCCGGCCGCGATACCCGCGGTCTGATCCGTCAGCATCAGTTTAATAAAGTAGAACTGGTAAAATTCACCAAGCCGGAAGATTCCTGGGACGAATTGGAAAAACTGACGGCTAATGCCGAAAAGGTGCTGCAATTATTGGAACTGCCGTATCGTGTCGTGCGTCTTTGCACAGGTGATATTGGGTTCAGTTCTGCTGCAACTTATGATTTGGAAGTGTGGCTGCCGGCGGCTAACTGCTATCGTGAAATTTCTTCCTGCTCCAATTTCCTTGATTTCCAGGCTCGCCGCGCTAACATCCGTTTCCGCCGCGACACTAAATCCAAACCGGAATTCGTACATACCCTGAATGGGTTCAGGTGTGGCGGTAGGACGTACTGTTGCCGCTATTCTCGAGAATTACCAGCAGGCAGACGGCAGCGTTATCGTGCCGAAAGTCCTGCGGCCTTATATGGGCTGCGACGTTATCGAAGCACCTAAAAAATAAGTAGTTTTTGCAAACCCCTGCTTTTAATAAGCGGGGGTTTTCCATATTTAGGTATTTTGTGTTGTCAAATCAGCATAGATTACTATATTTAGTAGTGACTTATTTAGTAAAAAAATATTAAAAATCCTAAAAAACCAGTAAAATTTTAGTAAAAACAGACGTTAAGCGTGATTATCACGGTTTTGCCTGAAACTCCTCAAATTTTTTTCAATTTCTTTCATTTTCCTATTGTACTTTCAGTAATTTGTGGTAAAATCATATGAGTAAAATCAATGCTAAAGCAAGGGGAGAGTGGATATGAAGAAGGACATCTTTTTTCAACTTAGTCAAAATGCTGCAGAAAGGCTGGCAGAGCGCTTTGGAACGCCGCTGCTGGTACTTTCTTTAGAACAAATAGAAAAGAACTATCGCTTTTTGAAAAAGCACTTGCCGCGTGTGCAGCTTTACTATGCGATCAAGGCCAATCCGCATCAGCGGATCTTGGAACTGCTGCGTGACCTGGGTTCCTGCTTTGATGTTGCTTCTGACGGCGAGATCAGAACTCTGGCAGCAATGGGTATTGACGGCGAGCGTCTGATTTACGCCAATCCTATCAAAACCGGCGGCGGTCTGCAGGCCTGCTGTGACGTCGGTGTACATAAAATGACTTTTGACAGCGAAAGTGAAATCGTAAAAATGGCACAGGGCTGCCCCGGTGCTACGGTGCTTCTGCGTATCCGTATCGACAATTCTTCCGCACATGTAGATTTGAATAAAAAATTCGGCGTAGGCCGCGAACGCGCAGTAGAACTACTGCAGGCAGCACAGGCTGCCGGTCTTGACGCCGCCGGCGTTTGTTTCCATGTCGGCAGCCAGACGATGAGCGCCGATCCATATCTGAATGCGCTTGATCTGGCCCGCGAGATTTTTGAAGAAGCTGCCGCTGCAGGGATGCAGCTGCGGATCTTAGATATTGGCGGCGGATTTCCGATTCCCGAACCCAAGGTGCGTTTTAATTTAAAAGAAATGCTTAAACAGATCAACGCCCGTCTGGACGAAGATTTTCCCAATGTAGAGATCTGGGCGGAACCGGGACGTTTTATGTGCGGTACGGCTGTCAACCTTATTACCAGCGTCATCGGTGTTACTGAACGCGGCGGTCAGCCCTGGTATTTCCTTGATGATGGTTTATACGGAACTTTTTCCGGCGTTATTTTTGACCAGTGGGACTTTAAGCTGATCAGCTTTAAAGAAGGAGAAGAAGTGGAAGCCACTTTTGCCGGTCCCAGCTGTGATTCGCTGGATATCATGTTCCGCGGCAAACTGACTGTGCGCCAGGAGGTAGGCGATCTGCTGCTGGTTCCTTCCTGCGGCGCTTATACTTCGGCTTCGGCGACGACCTTCAACGGTTTCAGTAAAGCCAATTTTATCGTTTGGGAAGATTTAAAAGACGAAATCGAGCCGCAGCCGCAGGCTGCTATGGTTGGCTGAACAACAGAATATCTTTGCTCCGGCTGTTTGCAGCCGGAGTATTTTTATTGCGGCGGGCAGGCGGTTGCAGCGGTAGTTTGACGAAGCGTTACAATTGCTTGTAACGCCTTGCTGCTTGTGATAAAATGTAAAGATAACATGGATAAGTGTTTGTATTTATCGTGGAGGCTTTCTTTTGCAGGCAGATCAGAAAAAAATGCCGCTTGTAGCGGCTATGCTCAAATATAAAAAAGAACAGGTCTATCCTTTCCACACGCCGGGACATAAAGGCGGCCGCGGAATGGAACCGCTTCTGGCTGGCGAGCTGGGAGCAGGCGCATTGCAGATGGACGTTTCGCTGATGGCGGAGCTGGATGACATCCATTGTCCTGAAGGCTGTATTGCCGCAGCGCAGACCCTGGCCGCACAGCTTTACGGCAGCGACCGCTGTTTTTTTGCTGTTAACGGTACGACGCAGGCCATTCAGGCAATGCTGATGACTGCTGTCAAACCGGGCGGTAAAGTTCTTATTCCCCGCAATGCTCACCGCAGTGTTGCCGGAGGGCTGCTTTTAGGTGATCTGGAGCCGGTATACGTATTACCGCAGTTTGATACGGTTTTTGGTATCAACACGCAGGTCACTGCCGGGCAGATCGAAGAAGCTCTGCAAAAAGATCCTTCTATTAAAGCAGTGTTTCTGACCAGCCCTAATTATTACGGTCAGGCTGCTGATATTAAAAAGATTGCTCAAATAGCCCATAAATATGGTGCTGCACTATTGGTAGATGAAGCGCACGGCCCGCATCTTGGTTTCAGCGAATTATTGCCGCCTTCGTCTATGGAGTGCGGCGCGGATGCCTGCGCGCAAAGCACGCATAAAATTTTGGGTGCTATGACGCAATGCTCGATGCTGCATGTGCAGGGTCGGCGCCTTGATTTAAAGCGGGCTGCTGATGTTATGAGTCTGCTGACGACAACCAGCCCCAATTATCTGCTGATGGCGTCTCTGGACGCGGCGCGTTTCCAGCTGGCGACAGGCGGCAGGCAGATGGCGGCACAGGCTGTGGCTGCGGCAGACAGATTGAGGAAGCTTTTACAGACCTTCAAGGGGCTGAAGCTGCTGACGGCTGATTGTGCCGGCAGTAACGGTATTGCCGGGTTTGACAGCACCAAGGTGACGGTCAATGTAGCCGCCTGGGGTTATACAGGTATTGAAGCCGGGGAAAAACTGCGGCAGGCAGGTGTTGCCGTAGAACTGACAGATGCCGATAACGTGTTATTTTTAGTTACCTATAGCGACGGCGGCGCTGATTATGATGCCGTACTCGCTGTGATACAACAGGTTTTTACCGAACTGGAAAAAATCAAAAAAATCGCCGCGCCGTTTGACGGTCAGCCCACAGCTTCCTGCACCGCAGCAGGTGATGTCTTTACGGCAGGCCTTCGACAGCGCGAAGACCAGCATACCTCTGTGCCGTGCGGCCGGAAAAATCTGTGCCGAGCAGGTAAGCTTTTATCCGCCCGGCATACCGGTACTTTTGCCGGGTGAGCTGATTACGGAAGCGATCATCGCTTACTGTGAAAATATGAAAAACTTGAACCTGCCGGTCAGCGGACCCGCTGACGGCAGCTTGAGGGAAATACGAGTGGTGTTTTGATGAACAAAGGGTATTTTATCACATTGGAAGGCCCCGACGGCAGCGGCAAAAGCACGCAGCTGGAGCTGATCGCAGAGTACCTGAGGCAGAACGGACGAGAAGTTGTCTGCACCCGTGAACCGGGAGGCAGCGAAGCTGCTGAACGCCTGCGTCAGCTGGTACTTGACCCGCAGCTGGCCATAGACGCGCGTACAGAAACTTTGCTGTATCTGGCAGCACGTGCTGATCATTTAGATAAGGTCGTGCGTCCGGCGTTAGCGTCCGGAAAAATCGTGCTTTGTGACCGTTTCAGCGATTCGACACTGGTTTACCAGGGCTTTGTTCGCGGTCTGCCGCTGCAGGAGCTGCTGCAGCTGAACACTTTTGCAACGGGCGGGCTGGAACCAGATTTGACGCTGCTGCTGGACGGAGATCCTCTGCTGCTTGCAGGCCGTAGGTCGCAGCGCGGTGTGACCGACCTGATTTGAAACGAGGACTTGCTTTCCAGCTCAAGGTAAGGCAGGGATTTGTCGAACTAAGTAAGGCCTATCCACAGCGGATCAGGGTCATTGATGCTTTGCAGGAACAGGAAAGCGTACGCGGCTGTCTGATCAGCGAGTTGGAGGCTTTACTTAAAGGGTAAGCGAGGAAAGGATGCCTATGTGGGACGATATTCTGGGACATGAACAGAATAAGGAATTTTTAGCCAGGCTGCTGCAGCCGGGTAACAGGCCGCATGCACTGCTTTTTTACGGCCCGGAAGGTATTGGTAAAAAGCAGCTGGCCTTGCGTTTTGCTAAAACATTCCTGTGCCAGAAGCCGGACGAACATCCCTGCGGCAGGTGCGAATCCTGCCGTCTGATCAATCTGGCAGAGCACAGCTTTGCCCATCCTGATTTTATTCTGGTGGAGCAGGAAGCTCCCGGGAAAGACCTGAAAATAGAACAGATCAAGGAAATGAGCAGGCAGGCCGCCTTTGCGCCTGCGCTTTCAAGCCATAAGGTATGCGTCATCGACGCTGCTGACAGGATGACGGTAGAAGCGGCGAACAGCCTTTTAAAGCTGCTCGAAGAGCCGCCGCAAAACTGGATGTTTATTCTGGTTGCGTCGCGGCTGGAACGCCTGTTGCCGACGATCCTTTCGCGGGTCATTCAATTACGCTTTGACCAGATACCCCTGCCACTGACAAAGGAGGCATTGAACAGGCTCGGGCTGGAACGCCCGGAACTGCTGGCCCGCCTGGCAGGCGGTTCGCTTGGCGCTGCTGTCAATTTGGCTGCTGCAGATGCCGTCAGCTACCGCGATCAGGCTTTGGAATTTCTGGAAGCCCTGCCGCTGGCGCAGCCCATGCGGTATGTAGCTTCGCAGCCATGGCTCGAAAGCTATGACAAACAGGGCGGTTTATTATTTACGGAAATGCTGCTGTTTTTAGCCCGGGACGTTTTGCTTTGGCAAAACGGACTGGAGGAACAGATTTATAACTGTGACTGCACAGATAGATTAAGGCGTTTGGCCGCCTCATGGCCCGCTTCGCATTTGAAGCAGGCGGCGGACATCGCCCAGCAAGCATATCAGGCCATCGAAAGCAATGCCGGCGCCAAGCTGGTTTTGGAAACGGTGGTACTTAAAACAGACATACTTCGGAAGGAGGAGAGATAGTGCCAACAGTTGTAGGTATAAGATTCAAAAAAGCAGGTAAAATATATTATTTTGATCCCGCACTCAGCAGCGTAGCCCAGGGGGATCATGCCATTGTCGAAACTGCCCGCGGGGTAGAATACGGCGAAGTAGTAGTAGGGCCGCGCGAGGTCAGCGACAGTGAGGTGGTTTCGCCTTTGAAACCGGTGCTGCGCAAAGCTACCGATGAAGATGCCCAGAAAGTCGAAGAAAATATCGTACGCGAGAAAGAAGCTTTCAATATCTGCCTGCGTAAGATCACTAATCACGATCTGCCGATGCGTCTGATCGATGTGGAATTTACTTTTGACGTCAATAAAATCATATTTTATTTCACAGCCGAAGGGCGTATAGATTTCCGCGAGCTGGTCAAAGACCTGGCCGCTGTGTTTCGTACCCGGATCGAGCTGCGCCAGATCGGCGTGCGCGATGAAGCGAAAATGCTGGGTGGGATCGGCAGCTGCGGCAGGCCGTTGTGCTGCTCTACTTTTTTAGGTGACTTTGAACCGGTATCGATCAGAATGGCTAAAGATCAGAATCTGTCGCTGAATCCGGCGAAGATTTCGGGTATCTGCGGTCGTCTGATGTGCTGCCTGAAATATGAAAACCATATGTACTGCTGCAAAGAAGGCGGCTGTAAACGTAACTGCGGCAACGACCGTGTCGAGATCCCAAAATTGGGCTCGCTGGTAGTAACGCCGCTGGGAGAAGGCAAAGTAACAGGCATCAACCGCGCTATGCGTACGGCCTCCGTGCAGCTGACGCCCGATAATGTTATCCAGGTAGAATGGGACGAGATCGTTGATGCTTCCAAGGCCGATCCGATCTGAAATGAGTAAAGCTACAGAACGCTGCGATTCCCTGCCCGGCTGTAATTATGCGATCTGGCAGGACTCGGAAGAATTTTGTTTTACGACGGATGCTGTTTTTCTGGCAGCTTTCCCGCATTTGGTCAGGCAGGCCCGTGTTTTGGAACTTGGCGCCGGTACAGGGGCCATCAGCCTGCTGCTGGCAGCACGCGGTGCGGCTCAAGTAGTAGGCGTTGACTGTAATCCTCATGTAGTAGAGCTGATGCGCCGCAGCATTGCGGCTAACGGGCTGGAGGAATGTGTCAGTGCCGAGCTGGCCGATCTGCGGGAGCTGAAAGCGCTTTATCGTTCGGAAAGTTTCGATCTGATCGCCGCTAATCCGCCCTACCGCAACAGCGGTAAGGTTCGACGGGTAGCTACTGCGGCCTGCCATGAACTGACGGCAACGCTGGAGGATTTCTTCCGCGCCGCTGCCTATCTGGTCAAATATCGAGGGCGTTTTGCCATTGTGCAGCTGCCCGAACGGTTTACAGAATGTATGGAACTGGCGCTTAAATATGGTCTGCAGCCGAAAAAACTGCAATGGGTACATGCCTTTGCGGATAAGCCCGCCTGGATATTTCTCATGGAAATGGTCAAAGGCGGCAGTTACGGACTGGAGGTTTTGCCGCCGATTATTATGTATAATGAGGACGGCAGCCACAGCAAACAGACTTTGGAGTATTACGGTATGGCGGAGGAGGCAGAATAATGGCAGGAATTTTATATTTGTGCGCAACGCCGATCGGCAATCTGGAAGATATGACGCCCAGGGCGCAGAGAATGCTGGCCGAGGCTGATATTATCGCTGCCGAAGATACCCGTCATACACTGCAGTTATTGAACCGTTTCAATATCAAGGGACGGCTGGTACGCTATGATGAGCACAGCAAAGAACGGCAGGGAGCTTATCTGCTGGACGAACTGCTGTCCGGAAAAAATATCGCTTTAGTCAGTGACGCCGGGTTTCCCGGTATCGCTGATCCGGGCGAACAACTGGCCAGACTGGCGATCGATGCCGGCGTGCAGGTAGTGCCTGTACCTGGTGCCAACGCCGCGTTATGCGCGCTCATTGCTTCAGGTCTGCCTGCCTCGCCGTTTTTTTTCGGCGGATTTCTGCCCAAGAGCAAAAAAAACAGGCGGCAGCAGCTGGAAGAATGGCAGTATCTGCCGGCTACGATTATTTTGTACGAAGCGCCGCACAGGATCGAACAGGTGCTGCGGGAAGTGCTGGAGGTCTGGGGGGACAGACAACTGGCAGCAGCGCGTGAGCTGACCAAGCTGCATGAGGAGTTTTTCCGGGGCACGGTCAGTCAGTGCCTGACCTGGCTGCATGAAAATAAGCCCCGCGGTGAATTCTGCCTGGTCATCGCCAGAGGCCTGGAACAGCCGCAGCCTGCGCAGGAAGCAAAGGATCCGCTGGCGCAGGTACAGGAACTGTTGGCTCGCGGCGTCGATAAAAAAACGGCGCTGGCGCAGGTTGCTAAAGCAAATAAGATTCCCAAACGGGAATTATATAATAAATTAATTTCAGAAGAAGAAGGGATCAACATATGACAAAACCAACGTTTTATATCACCACCCCGATCTATTATCCCAGCGATAAACTGCATATCGGTCATGCTTACTGTACGACTATCGCCGATACCGTGGCCCGTTATCATCGTGCCAAGGGCGAAGACGTCTTTTTTCTGACCGGCAGTGACGAGCATGGTCTGAAGATTCAGCGTAAAGCTACGGAGATGGGTGTTACCCCGATACAATATGTTGACGAGATCATCGCAAATTTCAAACTTTTATGGCAGCGCCTCAATATCACCAATAACGATTTTATTCGTACCAGCGAAGAACGCCATCATAAGGTTGTGCAAAGTATTTTGCAGAAAATCTTTGAACAGGGCGATATTTATAAAAAGAATTATGAAGGCTGGTACTGTGTACCCTGCGAATCCTACTGGCTGGAGCGTCAGCTGGTCGACGGCAAATGCCCCGACTGCGGCCGTCCGGTAGAGCGTATGGAAGAAGAAAGCTATTTCTTTAAGCTTTCCAAATATCAGGACCGTCTGCTGGAATATATCGAAACTCATCCCGACTTCATTCAGCCTGTGGCACGCCGCAACGAGATGATCAACTTCATCAAACAGGGACTGGAAGATCTGAGCATCACCCGCACCACTTTCGACTGGGGCATCCCTGTGCCTTTTGACAACAAACACGTTGTCTATGTCTGGTTTGACGCGCTGCTCAACTACTTTACCGGTATCGGTTATGGCAGTGATCCGGAAAAATTCAATAAATACTGGCCTGCTAACCTGCATCTGGTCGGCAAGGAAATTGTGCGTTTCCATACTATCATCTGGCCGATCATGCTGATGGCTATGGGTGAAGAACTGCCGAAACAGGTTTACGGACATGGCTGGCTGGTAGTTGAAGGCGACAAAATGTCCAAATCCAAGGGCAATGTCATTGATCCTCTGGCGCTGATCGACGAATTTGGCGCCGATGCTATCCGTTATTTCCTGCTGCGCGAGATCAACCTCGGCAGTGACGGCAATTTTTCGCGCGACGCGCTGATCACCCGCATCAACGCTGATCTGGCCAATGACCTTGGCAACCTGCTGCACCGTACGGTCAGCATGATCGAAAAATATCACGGCGGCGTGATCCATAAAACCGCCTGCAGTGATCCTCTTGATGACGAGCTGATCGCTCTGGTCAATGAAACTGTTGCAAAATATCAGGACACTATGGATCATATGGAAATCAACACGGCGATCAAAGCTCTGTGGGCGCTTATCAGCCGTGCCAATAAATACATTGATGAAACAGGCCCCTGGCTGCTGGCAAAAGATCCCGCCAAAGCAGCGCGTCTGAAAACAGTTATGTATAATCTGGCAGAGGTATTGCGCATCGTCGCTATCCTTACAAGTCCTTATATTCCTTCTACCAGTCCCAAGATCTATACCCAGCTGGGCCTCACTGCTCCCGAGCAGTTCCTGCTGGCCGATACCGCCTGGGGCGGGCTGCCTGACGGCACCAAAGTGCAGAAGGGTGAGCCGCTGTATCCGCGTATCGAGATCACTGAAAGCGGAGAAACTGTTATCGCCGCTACCAAAAAGACTGCTCCGGCCGCTAAACAAGCAGTTAAGGCCGAAGTAAAAGCTGAGGCCAAAACGGAAAGCAAAGCCGCGGCAACAGAAGAAATAACTATCGATGATTTTATGAAGATAGATCTGCGCGTAGCTACCATTACCGCAGCAGAGCGCGTACCTAAAACCGATAAGCTGATGAAGCTTGAGGTCAGGATCGGCGAAGAAGAACGTACCATCGTTTCCGGGATCGCGCAGCATTATACTGCCGAAGAGCTGATCGGCCGCAATGTTATCGTGATCGCCAACCTGAAAGCTGCAAAACTGCGTGGAATCGAATCCCGCGGGATGCTGCTGGCCGCCTCTGACGGAGAAGGTAAGCTGGTGCTGGCTGATGCCCCCGATATCGCTTCCGGGAGCAAGGTGAAATAAGATGTCACGTACAGGACTATTCGATTCCCATGCCCATATGGACTCGGACTATTTTACCGATGACCGCGACGCGCTGCTTACACAGCTGCAGGAAGAACTGGACGGGATCATCAATCCCGGCTGTGATGAGATCACGTCGGGTTTCGCTGTAAGTTTAGCTGAAAAATTGATTTTAGTATGCCGCTGTGGGCTGGCATCCTGAAGACCTTGAGGGTATTTTGGATAACAGCTATCTTGACGAGCTGGCAGCCTGGGCCGTCCACCCCAAGGTAGTAGCCATCGGCGAGATCGGCCTCGACTATTACTGGAAGGGCAACGAGCCGAAGGACGTGCAGAAGCGCCGTCTTTTAGAACAGCTCGATCTGGCCAAACAGTTCGACCTGCCGGTGATCATTCACGACCGCGATGCGCACGGCGATATCCTGGAGATCTTCCAAAAAGAAGTCACAGGTGTGCGGGCAGTGTTCCACTGCTATTCCGGCTCACTGGAAATGGCGAAGGTAACTGCTTAAGCGAGGATTTTATCTTGGTTTTGGCGGCACCTCTACTTATAAAATGCCGCAAAGTGCGCGAGGTCCTGCAGTATGTGCCGGATGACCTGCTGCTGTTTGAAACAGATTCACCTTATCTGACGCCGTGCCTTATCGCGGCAAGCGTATCAGCCGGTTATACCGATGCTGGTGGCACGCAAGTGCGGCCGAAGTGCGCGGTCACGACCTTGATGCGCTGGCAGCGCAGACTACTAAAA